>ENA-ORBV01000082-ORBV01000082.1-microbial-mat-metagenome-genome-assembly--contig:-NODE-82-length-178794-cov-10.155738_pt1 | contig 178794 bp, 157 predicted proteins | sample MGYA00237777_ERZ505514 | MGnify/ENA primary metagenome ERZ505514 (study PRJEB26160, sample SAMN06269048) | microbial mat metagenome | isolation source: Oligotrophic lake microbial mat | place...
AAACCTTGTTTTTGCCCTCACCCTAAATCCCTCTCCCTCAGGGCGAGGGACTTCAAAAGCGCGTTTTTCTCCCCTTCGCCATGAGGGCGAAGGGGTCGGGGGATGCGAGCTGGTGAACATTCGTGATTGACTGATGCTGATTTTATCACATCCGCTCAGTCATCCAACGTTGGTTCGTAGACAAAATTGATCGCGCCGAGTTCGCGTGGCGGCGCTGGCAGCGGCTCTTGCCAGAAGACCGGACGAATAAAGTTCGGGCGCGATTGTGCGATTTCCAGCGCTTTCGTCCATTCTTTGCGGACGGCGCTGCTGGTCGCGCTGTTGGCAGACCAGAACAACTGGAAAATATCCGCGCTTTCGATCATCTGATTCAGGCGGTCGTCCCAGTTTTCGCCCGCGCGGATCGTGGTCAGATCGCGCAAATAATCGAAGCCGAGTATTTTGTACGCACGTTCGACGCGCTCGACAATGTGTAAGTCCTGGCGGCTGTAACTGCAAAATACCGCTTGATACACCTTGCGTGTTTCGGCTTGTGCAGTCGGTTTGTTCGCAATCGGCGTCATTGTGGCGGCATCCGTGCTGACATCGATGAACAACGGAATTTCACACACGATAATCCCTTCGACCGTGAACGTGATCACGCCTTCATGGACTTCACCAGGCGCGGCGCTGCTGGCGCGCAGCTTGAAAGCCGCACGATTCCACGCGTCGTAAAAGCCAATCGTCGCGCTCACGGGGTTGAACTGAAACCCCGTCATGCGCGGCGTTACCATAATCGAAGCGTCCTCGATGATCGTCGCGCTGGCGGGGCGGGCAGCACGCCGAAACAATTTTGCCTGGTCACCAAGTTCACCTTTGGCGTCGGCGTCAACTTGTGCGGACGCGCTCTGGCGGTACACGTACGCGAGTAAGTCGTACCACTGGCTTGGCGCGATCTCTTTCGGGTAATACGCGGTGAACTCGGCGGGTTCGGGCGGTTGGAGTAGGTCACTGGCGCCGCCGATTGCCATCGGCGCTTGTGGTTCAAGTGGCTCACTCATGCTTGTGCCGCCGCGCGTCGTGCCCTCGAATTCATCTTGTTCTTCTACTGCTTCGCGCAAGCGGTCGCCAATGCCGCGCGTTGGTTCATCGTCGAATGCCGCATCCTCGACATCAGGTCGGGGCGTGGGATTCATGCCGGGAACAGGCGGAACGCCGGGTACAATCACGGGTGGCGGCACAACAGGCGCGGGTGGCGCTATAGGTGCGGGCGTGATCGGCTGTGCGGACGCATCCGACCCAACTGGCGCAATCTGACGCGCTGGTGGCTTACGGCGGTTGACGACCAACACGATAAAAAAGACGACTGCCAGCGCGATAACAACGGCAATTCCTGATCTATCCATGACAAGCCTCCTCAAAACCAATTCATACACAATACTCATGATTGTAGCGCGCATTCTGCCACGCGATACCTCTTAGTGAGTCGGTGAAATTCGACTGTACAAAAGCGACAAAATCGCCGTTTGATCGCTTGCCAAAGATTTTGGAGTCGAGTACAATCAATTTTATCATTTGTGTAAAAAAGAACAATTAGGCAAACCATGAATCTGCCAAAAATTGCTCCAGAATCGGGGCGCAACACCAATGCGTGGCTGTGGATTGGGATCGCTACGGTAGCGATCTTCGTCGGCGGGCTTGTCATTGGCATGCTGCAACCGCTGTTCTTTCCCGTTGTCGCATCGGCTGAAGCCGAACAGGTCGATGCACTGTTCCGGTTCATGCTGGCAATTGGCGGCATGATTTTCCTGCTCGTTGAAGGGCTGCTTTTGTATTCGGTCATTCGCTTCCGCGCCAAACCCGGCGACATCAGCGATGGCCCACCGATTCAAGGTAATACCACACTCGAATTGGTGTGGACGATCATCCCGGCGATCATCGTCTTTGTGCTGACGATTTATGCGTGGTCAGTGTGGACGAATACCCATTCGATCAAACAGAATGAACAGCTTATTGGCGCGGTCGGTCAGCGCTTCGCATGGACGTTCAACTACGCGTTGACCGCCGCGACGCTGCCAACAGGCGTCACCGTCGATCAGCTTGCTCCCGAAATTCAAGCAGACCTGAACGATGGCGGTATACAATTCAGTTATTCGCAGTTAGCGACGTGGGTTGACCAGCCCGTCGCGGTCAGTATGCGAACTGAAGATGTCAATCATGCGTTCTGGATTCCGGCGATGCGTGTCAAGCAGGACGTGTTGGCGGGGCGCACCACCGAAGTTCGCTTTACGCCCATCGAAGCGGGCGTGTATCGCATCGTGTGCGCCGAGTTGTGCGGGTCGGGTCATGGCGCAATGGCGGGCGAAGTCATCGGAGAAGATGAAGACGCGACGCTGCTCGGTGCATGGGCGGTCGTTTACCCCGACGAAGATACCTACATGCGTGAATTTTTCGAGCCAGAAGCGCGCAAAGTTTTGTTTCCGCCTGAAGACCCGGCGGCGCGCGGTCGCCAAATACTGTTGAGTGGTCAGTATCCGTGCGCGACCTGTCACGTGCTGACCGATCTCGGTTGGGCGGGCGCGTTGGGTCCTAACCTGAACGGAATCGCGGATCGTGCCGGTGAGCGCGTGCCAGGACTTTCTGCATATGACTATCTGTACCAGTCGATTCGTCAACCCTATGATTATCTGGTGCCGCCGTACGGTCCGCTGATGCCGCAGTTCAACGATGAATCGACCGAGTCCAATTACATGACCGAAAACGATTTGACCGATATGATCGCGTATTTGCTCACGCAGACAGCGAGCGCGGGTCAAAGCGCGGCGGCGGGAACGAATTAAACGCAAACGCGAAAAACATAACGCAAAGACGCACAGTATTGGTAGGGGCATGGCTGTGATATGCCCCCGACAACGGTAAAAGAAAGACTATTTTAAGAGAGGCGCTGCAATGGCAACCGTAACCGTACCTTTACCGGGAGTAGTCCCCGCCGAACGCGCTAAACTGCGCTTCAGCGATTATCTGCGCTGGAGCGTCGATCATAAGATCATCGGCGTGCAATACATGGCGACCGCGTTCTTCTTTTTCATGTTCGGCGGCGCGCTGGCGATGCTGATTCGTTGGGAACTGCTTACGCCGGCGCTGGATGTGATGGCGGATGGCACGGCATATAATCAGTTGTTCAGCATTCACGGCACGGTCATGATCTTCTTGTGGATCATCCCGATGCTGGCGGGCTTCGGCAATTACATTGTGCCGTTGATGTTGGGCGCGAAAGACATGGCGTTTCCATGGTTGAACGCGTTCGCATTCTGGTTGATCCCGCCCGCTGGTTTCTTACTCATGCTTGGTTTCTTTGTCGGGCAAACCGAAGCGGGCTGGACGAGCTACCCGCCGCTTAGCACGTTGTTCAGCGGTGATGGTCAAACCCTGTGGGCGATGTCGCTGCATTTGCTCGGCCTATCGTCGATTTTGGGCGCGATCAATTTCATCGTCACCATCAAGAATATGCGCCCCGCAAGCATGGGCTGGTTTCAAATGCCATTGTTTTGCTGGGCGATTTTGGCGACCAGCATCATCGTCGTGTTGGCGACTCCGTTCTTGAGCGGCGCACTGACGCTGCTGCTGCTCGACCGCGTGGCGGGCACGGCGTTCTTCAACCCGGCGCAGGGCGGCGACGTGCTGCTGTGGCAGAACGTGTTCTGGTTCTACAGTCATCCCGCCGTGTATATTATGATTTTGCCTGCGTTCGGTATGCTGAGCGAAATTTTCAGCGTCCACGCGCGCAAGCCGATTTTCGGCTATCGTGCGATCGCATTATCGAGCATGGCGATTGCGCTGGTGGGTTTCACGGTGTGGGCGCATCATATGTTCACCAGTTTGACGCCCGAACTGCGCATTCCGTTCATGATCACGTCGATGATCATCGCGGTGCCGACGGGCATCAAGGTCTTTAGCTGGCTGGGCACGCTGTTCGGCGGCAAGATCAAGTTCACCAGCGCTATGATTTTTGCGCTCGGCTTCCTGTCGATGTTCGTCATCGGCGGTATCAGCGGCGTCATGCTCGCCGCCGTCCCATTTGATATTCACGTCCACGACACGTATTTTGTCGTCAGCCATTTGCACTTCGTCTTATATGGCGGCAGCGTATTCGGCATTTTCGCGGGCATTTATCACTGGTTCCCGAAAATCACCGGACGTATGTTGAATGAACGGTTGGGTAAATGGCATTTCCTGCTGACATACGTCGGCTTCTTCTTCACGTTCTTCCCGCAGCATATCGTCGGTATTCTGGGAATGCCGCGCCGTGTCTCGGTCTACGCGCCCGAATTTCAGACCTTGAACATCATCATCAGCATTGCGGCGTTCCTGATGGGCATTTCGACGCTCATCCTGATCTACAACATTTACGTCAGCTTGCGTAATGGCAAAGAGGCGGGTGCGAACCCGTGGCGCGCCTTGACGATGGAATGGCAGACGAGCAGCCCACCTCCCGCACATAACTTCATCGGTGATCCAATTCCGTTCAAGAATCCGTATGGGTATGGCACAAAAGCGGCGTGGGATTATCTCGAAGCGCAGGAAGGGCGTTTGGGTCCGTCCATCGACGCGCTCAATGTCGATAGAAGTATGACATCACCGAACCAGACCGAAGCGATTAACAAAGACATTTAACAGGTGAAAGAAGTGCCGAGTACTGAGTGCTGAGTTAAAAATCACTGAAGACGTTTATGCCTTCATCTTTTTCTCAGCACTGAGTATTCAGCACGCAGCACTGCTTTTCAGATTGTAAAGTTTACTGGGCAACATCCTATGGCACAGCAAGTACGGCTGGACGAACAAGGATTATCGCGCGCTGAACTGATGGCGCTGCGCAATAAACGGTCGGGCGTGTTCATTTTCCAACTCAGTTGGATTTTGGTCTTTGTGTGCTTGATCGTCGTCAATCTGCAAATTCGGTCGAATTTTCCGTCGTGGCCGCCAAACGGAGTTGCGGCGTTAAGTCCGGTGCTGCCCACACTGGCAACCCTCACCTTGATCGTAAGTGGGTTGCTCGCGCGGCGCGCGTTAGGCTCGATACGGGCGGCGCAAACCCGTGCCTTTCTCGGTCAATGGGGAATCGCGCTCGCGTTGGGCGTCATTTTTCTGGCGATCATGGCATATGAGTTCATCGGTATCCAGATTAGCGGACAGTACAGTACGATCTTCCGCGTGATGACGGCGTTTCATGGGCTGCACGCGCTCATTATCGGCATCGTGATGTGGAATGTATACCAGTCGGCGCGGGTGGGAAACTACGACGCGGTGCGTCATTGGGCTGTCGAAGCGACGGCTAAAATGTGGTACTTTGTCGTCGTGGCATGGATTATGTTCTATACTGTGCTGTATATCATCTAGTAGTGGACACGTCGGGCGGTCTGTGTGCCGCCCGCGTTTGAACGGCATTTACGAAAGGGTATTTATACCAATGCAACCCGGATTAAGCCGCGCGATCCCCTTGTCAATTTTAGGCTTTTTGATCGGCGGCGGGATTGTCGTTCTGCTGCGCCTTGTGCAAAGCCTGGAGCCTATCTGGGATGTTGGCGCGGGGATTGTCCTCGCTGCCATCTTCACAGCGATCTTTTTCGTATGGGGGATGGGCGGGTTCGACCCGCGCAATAGTGTACATGGCGAAGATGCCGCCCATGATGACGATGCCCATGCCGAAACCGTTGATCCGACTCCGCGCCAACTGCTGGGGAGTTCGGTCTGGACGATCACGACACTGGTGCTGGTTTTGTTCGTCGCGGTCTGGGGTTTCGCTTTAATTCCCGGCGGTTTTGCAATTACCACGACCAATGACCCGATGGCGTCGGTCAGCTCGCTTGGTACGTTCACGCTTACTTTAGGTGAGCGCGAATTCATTATCAGCGAACTCGTCGCATTCTTGATCTACGGCATCATCATGATTGGTTCGGTCGCGGTGATTGGCGCAGGAATCGCGTGGTTATTCACGACGCTTTCGCGCGGCATCGTCGAAAGTAAAGCCATTGCGACGGGCGCAATTCCCGCAAACGCGCCGCGTTTAAGCGCACCCATCGTCAACAATGCGCCCGCGCAGCCTAATCCGCTGGCGCTGCCGCCCGCGCTTCGCCTGTGGCTGACTATTCTGGTCACATTCAGCATCGTCTCGGTATTGTTCTATGCTGTACTGCTGCCCATTTCGATCAGTCACGCGCCGGAGTACATCACCCCGTTGAGCATCTTGTTCGGCGTGCTGGCGGCGATCTTCGTCGCGCGTCCGCCGTTCTTGCCGCACCTGGTGCATGTGTGGGCGCTGATCCTGTTCGTGTTCGGCATCATTTACTTTATCTTCTACGAAGTCGCCATTGGTTTCGTCATCGCGCAGCCATTTGAACTCCGCGTGATTTTGTCGCTCGTCAATGCGTTTGCGATTGCCGTGCTGCTCGTCCGTCCGTCATGGATGTTGTGGTTCGTCGGCGCGAGCGTGCGCGTTACGCTCACGATTTTGCGCGCGCTCCCGCGTGTTTTGTTCCAACGGTAAGCAAAGAAAATCTGTAGGGGCGACCTAACGGGTCGCCTTGATCGATAAATCAACACTGATGTAGGGGCGGAGTCAATGCCGCCCGCCCTGATAAGGATGCAACATGAGCGACGCCGTAAATATTCAACCGCATGAACACGAGCACGTAAAACCGGAAACGCCGCAGCGTATCGAAAATGTCAAGTTCGCGATGTGGCTGTATCTGGCGTCTGATACCGTGATCTTCGCGGTTTTAATCGCCACGTTCTTGATTTTCCGCGCCAACAACGAAGGTGTCGTGCGTGAGGTACAAGAACATTCGGGGCTGCTGCTGGTCAGCATCAACACGTTTTTGCTGCTCAGCTCCAGTTGGGCGATGGTCATGGGCTTGCGCGAGATCAAGAAGGGCAATCGGCGCGGCTTGATCAACTGGATTTTTCTGACCGCGGTCTTAGGCGCGGTCTTTGTCGGCTTGCAAGCCGTCGAATATTCTGTGCTTGCCGCTGAAGGCATCACCATTTACGGCAGCGAGTTCGGGATGCGGTTTTATGCCCCGACTGCGTTTCACGGCGCGCATGTCGTCATCGGCGTGTTGTGGGCGCTGGCAATCTGCTGGCACACGCTGAAAGGCGGCTATGGCAGCAAAAATTATGTCGGGGTCGAAGTATTCGGCTTGTACTGGCATCTTGTTGACGTGGTGTGGATTTTGCTGTTCACGATCATTTATCTGGTTTGAATCAGTTAAATGGGATGTGTGATCAGTAATCAGTAAATCAACGTGATGGGTTTTAACCCGCCGCGAGACTATAAAGCGCACACATCGTCTTTCACCTTTCATCTTTCACCTTTACGTGAGGTCAACAAATGGCAGACGAGATTAAGCAGCCAACGGATACGCCGCCGCCGAGCGAGGGCGAAACGCCCACAGCGCCCGATACGCCGCTGGAAGAAGTCCAGGAAAAACCTGTGCGCGATTTGCGCGCGGTGCCGCTAGAAACGATTCCGCAAGCAGACTTGCCCGAAGAAATCGTCGCGCTGCAAGCTGCCGAAACCGATGCTGGCGCGCAACAGCGCCGCGACGCCGAAGCCGTGTTGAACAAGCCGATTGAAGCGATTGAATCCGCAATCGAGTCGATTGATGATCTGCCCAATCAGGCGGTTGTGCAAGCGCATATCGCCAGCCACGAAGACTCGCCAGTGACGGTATTTGGGCGCACCTTCAATACAAATATCTACACATTCGTATTCGGGTGTCTGGGCGCGATCACATTGTTTGAAATCATCATCGCCGAACTGCTGCCCGTTGGTCTTATCCGCACGATGCTGCTGGTTATACCCAGCCTGGCAAAAGCGCTGCTGGTGATGGCGTTCTACATGCATTTGCGCGAAGATAATCGCATTTTCGCGGTCGCAATCGCGCTGCCGTTCTTCTTTGTCACGATTGCGACCTTGTTCCTGCTCGCCGTCCCAACCAGTCAGTATCCATACTGACGAAGCACTATTAACCGCACAGGACTCAAAGATCGTAGAGAAAATGAGTAAAAATCTCTGCGTCCTCTGCGGTTCAGGCTTTTAACACGGACTTCTAACCGATTGTGGCATCCCTCGTTCATTCATCATGGGTGGCATTATGAAAATTGATCTCGCGGGTCAGGTTGCGCTTGTCACTGGGTCGGCGCATCGTGTCGGCAAAGCGATTGCGATGGAACTGGCGCGAAACGGCGCGCATATCATCGTGCATTATTCCAGCACTGATGACGAGATCGCCAAAGAGACGCAGCGCGAAATTAAATCGCTTGGCGTCGATGCGTTCCTCATCAAAGCCGATCTTTCCACGACTCAAGGCATCGAAAGCGTGATGAACGCCGTACGCGATAACTTTGGACGCTTGCAGATACTCGTCAACAGCGCGTCGAATTTTCAAAAGCGCCAGTTGATGGATGTTACGCTCGAAGAGTGGGAAGACACGATGCGAATCAATCTGACCGCACCATTCCTGCTCACAAAAGCAGTCGTCCCGCTCATGCTCGAAAACGATCCGCAGGGCGGCGTCATCATCAACATACTGGATAAAGGCGCTGTCGATGCGTGGGTCGATTACGCGCATCACGGCGTGAGCAAAGCCGGCTTGTATGCGCTGACGCGCGTGACAGCGGCAGGTTTGGGTCCGCATATTCGTTGCAACGGCATCATTCCCGGCGCGGTACTCAAGCCGAACGATTATGACCAGGAGGCGTGGGTGAATAACAGCAAGAAATTCACGCCGCTCCAGCGACCGGGCACAGCGGAAGATGTCGCGCGCGCGGTCGTGTATCTGACCAGCGAAGATTGGCTGACAGGGGTCGTGATTGAGGTCGATGGCGGCGAACACGTCCTGTAAAATGATATTTGGGGCGCGGCGCTGATTCTGCTCGCGCTGATCCACACCGTCAGCTATCAACTGACGGGCGGGCGCGAACAACTGTTCGTCGCGTTTGCGATTGTGCTGATCATGGCGCTGATGATCGTGCAGTTCGTCGGGGTAATGTTGGCGACAGCGCGGCGCTCATCCCAAATTCACCACCGGAATCCCGCGTAGACCTGCCGCCTTCGCCGCCGGGATCGCCACCAGTCGGCTTTCTTCACGCGCATCGAGCGCAAGCGTCGTGAAACTCAACGCGCGATCCGCGAACGGGTTGACTTTCGGCGTGACCTCGATCAAGTTGGTCAGCACGGTCGCGCGCGTCACCAACAAGAGCAAACATGCCTCTACAAAACGCCAGCGTTCGGGCGAATAATCATCGGTGAAGACAGTTTGCGGCTTAAGCGGCGAATGCACCGCGTTGCTGTGCTTTTTGAGCAGTAAATCCCAGTTGCGGGCGTATAACGCGCGTTCGGCGTCACGTATCACAGCCGCCGGGATCGCCGCCAGTCGCTCGCGCAAAAATGCCTGATACTCGGCGTAGCGCATGACCTGAATGACCGCGCGTCGAATGCCCGTGCGCCCAACCTCATCGACTTGATCTGTGCCGATCACATCGCACACGGCGACGCTGCCCGCGCCCGCGTCATCGACCGTGAAGCACTTGAGCGAGCGCGCACCGCGATATGCCGGGTCGCTCCATGCCGAGCCGCGCGGGATGGCGTTGCGCCAGATCAGCTTCAGTTGATCCGGCGCAACGCCGCGCGTATCTGACGTGAACTGATACCCGCGCTGGCGACCTTCAAGCACGTAATCGAGCGTGAGTGTCGGCATGAATTTAACGTGGCTTCGGGCGGATTGCGTTGAAGAAGGTTCGCAGCGACGCCGTGAGCGTCTCACCGCTATCCGTGACGCCATCGCGCACACTGCCGCCGACGATCCACGTTTGATAACCGACGCGCGCCGCCTGATTTTTCAGCCGCTTGACCTCGTTGCCATAGCTGTGCAGCAGGTCGTCGGCGCTCAGTTTACCGCCCCATAAATCGCTTTTGTTGACCAGTACCAAAAACGCCTTGAGGTTGCGCTTGGCTTCAATTTCTTCGTCGATCATGTTCATGACGAAGTTGAGCGCGTCTTTATGCGCCAGCACGTCGGTATGATCGACCAGGAAAATGATGCCGCGCGGTTTGGCGACGCGGAACAATTCGACCCAATCGGTTTCCCACATATCGTATTCGCCACCCACATCGCGCGTTGGCTTCAGTCGCATTCCTTCGCCGCCAATGCGTGCGCTGAACGCGGGGACGGAATCACCGCCCGGCGCGGTCGGTTCGGGCGCGAAAGAGTCGAGTTCATGCAGGTTGTGGCGCATCCACTCGATCAAGGTCGTCTTACCCGTCTGCCTTGCACCGAGTACGATGAACGGCAGCCCGAACACCTTGACATATACGAAGTCGCTTAGGCTGCTGCTGCTGCGCTGCAACCCATCGATGAAGTCGCGTCCAGTTTGCCCGAAAACGCTGACGAAGACTCGTTCAAATAGCGTGGTCATGAGATTTTCTCGTGCGAAATGTGCTTATATCAGGCTATACGCACGAGGTGGCAAAACGTTGTAGGATGCAGCGTTTATTTGCGCCATTGCGTCATGTTTTGCGCGGGTGAAGTACGCTGCGCCGCTACGAAATCGGCGGATTTATGCGGGGGCGGGTCTGAGTCCCGCCCCTACAAATGACGATGCCGCTTTAATTGTTTACTGGGCGTATGCCGTCGGTGTGAACGTCAGCTTAAGCGTCTTGGGCGCGCGCGTGAACACGCCGACTTCTGGCGGCTCGCCTTCTGCGAACGCGATGTTGTCCATGTTATCGAGCAGCAAATTGACGGCGATTTCCATTTCTGCTTTTGCCAGCATCGAGCCGACGCAAAAATGACGACCAAGCGCAAATGCGGTGTGATTCGCCGCCCCTGTGAACGCTTGTTTTACGTCCAAATCGTCACGAAAAATATTGAAGATTTCGGGTGTGGCATACACGCGTTCATCACGGTTTGCCGCACCGATCAAGCATGTCACAGTATTGCCCGCCGGAATTACGCCGCCGCTCATTTCTACGTCTTCGGTCGGCGTCCGCATGATCATCTGCACTGGGGCAGAATGGCGCAGCATTTCGGCGGTGGCGCGGTCGATCAACGTACGGTCTTTCCGCACCGCATCCAGTTGATCCGGGTTGCGTATCAGATTGAGGAATAAATTCGAGATCGCCTTATCCGTCGTCTCGCCGCCCGCCGCCAGCAGCAGGCTGACGAACGCTTTGATCTCCAAATCGGTCATCTGCACACCATCCACGACCGCCGTGCACAGCGTCGAAAGCAAATCTGGTCCGGGATTGGCACGCCGTTCTTCGATGATCGGCAGCATGTACGCTTCCAGTTCTTCTTTGGTTTGCAATCCCGACGCCGTGACATCCGCATCGCCCGACAAATTCGATAGGAACGCGATAATACTCGTATACCATTTATTGAATTTGGGCAAATCTTCGCGTGGCAGCGCAAGCATATTTACGATCACCGTGATCGGGAATAAGCGTGCGAATTCCCCCACTAAATCGACTTGCCCCTTGCCCTTGAACTGTTCGACCAGTTCGGCAGCGGCTTGCTGGATGACCGGGATGAATTTTTCGCCTAAATCGCGCCCACGAAACGAAGGCGTCAAAATATTGCGATGGGTTGCATGTTCACGCCCTTCCATCTGTAAGATCGTGCGCCCATGTACAGGTTCAAGCTGCCAATCATAATTTTTGCTGCTAAAAATTGAGTCTTTGAAGGCTTTTTCTACGTCGTCGTAACGGCTGATAACGTAGCTTTTCATAAGCTCATGATAGTGAAGCGGATAATCATCGCGCATCTGGCGATACAACGGATACGGGTTGGCGGCAAATTCTGGCGAAAGGATGTCTGGCGCGGTCATGCGAACTCCCATTTATCAATTGATACGACCTATCTAGCGTAACACGTCTTTTACGTTTTTTTATCTTTACGATCACAATTTTGTTACGAGGCCAGGCAGCAAAAAGAGGCAGGTCTAAAACCTGCCCGAATTCTCTTTGCGTCTTTGCGTTGAATCGCTTGCGCTTAAAACGCCATCGTCCCGGTCGGGTCGGTTGGGATATCGTACAAACGAATTTCGAAGTGCAAATGCGGACCCGTCGAGTCGCCTGTTGACCCGACACCGCCGATCACCTGCCCGCCATTGACATACTGCCCGCAGTTGACATTGAGCGAACTCAAGTGACCATAAACCGTCGTGTAGGCTCCGTGTGCCAGCACAATGGCGATGCCATATCCGTAGCGGCTGCCACCCGCGAAAATCACCGTGCCACTGTTCGCTGCCATCACAGGCGTACCTGGAGACGCCGCCAGATCGACGCCCGTATGATACGACGTGAATCCACGCGTCCACGTATAACCCGAAAGTGGGCGTACCCACCCCGTGCCGCCGCCGGGATTATCCTGCAAACCACAGCTTCCCGGTTCGCCCGCGCCAAAGCTAATCTGTGCGCCCGCACCGCCGTTCTCCGAGCCTGTGCGGGTGACGGGCGCTGTCCATGCGATTTGTTCTGCTGTGCCGCCAGGGATGAACACCCATTGTCCGGGTCTGAGCACGGTCGTTTCGGCACTGCCAAACAAATCGTTGATTTCCGAATCGATAATCACGTACGGTTCGACACGATAACGGGTCGCGAGTTCGGCGATGGTCATATCGACCATGACTTGAAAATACGCGCCGTCGGTCGGTGGGATATTGATCTCACGTCCCGGTCGCAAGCCGCCGATGATGCCTCGATCGTTCGACCATGCAATGCTGTCGGGCTGTAAACCAAAACGCTCTGCGATGCCGAAAATGGTATCGCCTTGTTCGATGGCATACTGAACTACCTCGCTGCGCGGGCGATCGGGCACGAATGTGAACGGATCGAATGTATCGCGTAAAATAGCGATGTCGCGCGCGTCTGCCTGGTCGCTGTATGAGGTGAGCGGCGCGTTCAAAATCGCGCCATATTGCGCCGGGTCGAGCGTCGGCATGATCACGTATTCCTGGATCGGGTCGAGGGTCGTGTTCTCGGTTTGCGCGGTCGGTTCGATGACCGGCGTCAGCGTCGCACTGATAGTTTCGATAGTGCTGGTTGGCAGCGTCGTGAGTTGTGGCTCGGCGGGCATCGTGATCAGCAAAAATGCTGTCGCCGCTGTCAATGCCATCGCGCCTAACAAACTCATCGCTCCAACCGTCCGCCGCCACGCTGGAATGATCGCGCCGCGCTGTAAATCGCGGTCGGTGATCGCGCGCATCGGGTTGGTGTCGTCCGTGTGGGTCGATAACGGATCGTTGTGCATCAAGATTAACCTCGTAATAGTCGAAACGTCATCAGCGGTCGTGACCAGTTGACAACGCGCCGATCGTAACCGTGCATCGAACGACTGGCAACCCCCGATCATTGCACGACCGAGCGCCACTCGGTACGATACACGGCGGTCGTGGGAACACTGCTATGCCCAGCGCAGCAAAACGCGAAAAACGTTACACAAAGTCGCAAAAGGCTATCGCGGCGTGATACAGGCGGGCGCAGCACGCTGCGCCGTTACAATGACGGTTCATTGAAAACATTTCAGACATGCTGCTCATGGAGATGGTCGATGTCCCAACCCCTCGCGGATATTCGCGTGCTCGATTTAACCCGTTTGCTGCCCGGTGCGATCTGCACGCTCATGCTGGCGGATTTAGGCGCAGACGTGATCAAGATTGAAAACCCCGACGGCGGCGATTACGCGCGCTGGACACCGCCGCTCATCGATGGCATGGGCGCATATTTTCACACGACCAACCGTAATAAGCGCTCGGTCACGCTTGACCTTAAGACGGACGACGGGCGCGCCGTGCTGCACAAACTGACAGCCAGCGCCGATGTGCTGATCGAGAGTTTTCGTCCCGGCGTGATGACCAGATTGGGTTGTGATTATCCCGCCTTGCGCGTCGTCAATCCACGCTTGATATATGCATCGATCAGCGGCTGGGGACAGCAAGGCGAAGCCGCTAAATTATCTGGTCATGACCTGAACTATGTTTCGATGGCGGGCTTAATTGGAGCGATGAACACGCCGCAGCCATTAGGCGGGCAAATCGCGGATGTCGGCGGCGCGTATACGGCGGTCGCGGGCATTACGGCGGCGTTGTTCCGGCGCGAGCGCACGGGCGAAGGTGCATACCTCGATGTCGCGCTGTCAGAAGCAGCACTCCCCTTCGTTTCGTATGCGTGGGTCGAAGCCATCACCCAAACCAGCGATGATGTGCCGCGCGGCGTGCTATCTGGACGTTATGCCTGCTATAACATCTATAAATCGCGGGACGGCGAACCTATCGCGCTGGCGGCACTCGAACCCCGCTTCTGGGAAAATTTTTGCGCGGCGGTCGAACGTCCCGATCTCGTTGAAAATTATATGCTGCCCAACCGTCAGCGCTACTTGATTGAAGAAATCAGTGAGATTTTCGCGCTGCGCAATGCCGCTGATTGGGATATCACCCTGACGGCGGCTGACTGCTGCTATTCGCGCGTGCATATGCTGCACGACCTGAGCGGCGACGCGCAACTTCGCTCGCGCGGCGCGCTGAGTATCGGCGCGGATGGGATTCCGTTTTTACGCAGCCCGATTCGCATCGACGGCGAAACGGTCACGCCGACACGCGCGCCCTTGTTTGGCGACCATACCAAAGACGTGCTGCGCGCTGCTGGTTTCAGCGATGATGAGATCGCCGCGCTGCCAACGGCAAAGCGCTAAAAACATAACGCAAAGGCGCAAAGAAAAGGGAAATTATGGCGGACATCACCTACGACGACTTCGACAAAATTGATATGCGCGTCGGCGTCATTCGAGAAGTCGCACTCAACGAGAAAGCACGTAAACCGGCGTATAAAGTCCGCGTCGATTTTGGTGGCGCGATTGGTGAGAAATGGTCATCGGCGCAAATTACGCAGTATGCCGCCGATTCATTGATTGGACGGCATGTGGTTGCCGTCGTCAATTTTCCGCCCAAGAATATCGCTGGCTTCATCAGCCAAATTCTGATTTTGGGCGTCCCGGACGCCGAAGGCAATGTCATTCTGCTCGAACCCGAACGTGACGTACCGCTCGGTGGGCGCGTCTTTTGATCACACAGCGTTTTCGTAGAGGCGGGACTCAGAACCCGCTCGTTTTAGATAAAAGGAGAGATGTTTATGGGCACGCTGGATAATAAAGTGGTGCTGGTTACAGGTGGCGCATCGGGCATCGGGCGCGCGAGTGCGCTCATGTTCGTCCGCGAAGGGGCGTCGGTCGTGATCGCGGATGTCAACGAGGTTGGCGGTGAAGAAAGCTCGGCGCTCATCACACGCGGCGGCGGACAAGCGCACTTCATCCGCGCGGATGTTTCGCAGACGCGTGATGTCGAAGCGCTGATCGCGGGCGTGCTCCGCCTGTATGGGCAGCTCGATATTGCCTTCAACAATGCCGGAATCGGTGGGCAAATGTCGCTGACCGCCGACAAGACCGAAGAAGAATGGGACGCTGTGATCGGCATCAACCTTAAAGGTGTCTGGTTGTGCATGAAACACGAAATTCCCGTCATGCTCGACAACGGCGGCGGCGCGATCATCAATATGGCGTCGGTGGCGGGGCTGCTTGGTTTTCGGTTGGCGGGTGCATATGCTGCCAGCAAGCACGGCGTGATCGGCTTGACCAAAACGGCGGCGCTCGAATATGCGCGCAAAAATATCCGCGTGAATGCGGTATGTCCTTATTTCACCGATACGCCGATGGTGCAAGACATGATCGAAAATGCGCCCGTCATGCGTGAAGCAACGGTGAGCGGCACGCCAATCAAGCGGCTGGCGACTGCCGACGAGATTGCGGAAGTCGTCGTATGGTTGGCGAGCGATAAAGCGTCGTATGTGACAGGGCACGCGCTCCCCATCGATGGCGGCGCCGTCGTGCAATAAGAAACGATATTCACTATAGAGGTCACTTCATTATGAAAATCGGCATCATCGGTACAGGCAGAATGGGATCGGCACTGGGTCGGCGCTGGTCACATGCGGGGCATCAAGTCATGTTTGGGTCGCGTACACCCGAAAAAGCGGTCGAACTGAGCGAGAAAATTGGCGGCGGCGCGCAGGGTGGCACGCATGAACAAGCGGTCGCAGAAGCAGATGTAATTGTACTGGCGGTTCCTTTTGGCGCGGCGCGCGAAACGCTGGCGGCGCTGGGTGATTTGGGCGGGAAAATCCTGCTCGATATTACCAATGATTTTGCAGCGGACGACGTGAGCAGCGCTGAACAAATCGCCGCGTGGACGCACAACGGGCGCACGGTCAAGGCGTTCAACACGATTTTTCACACCATCCTGACCAGCGATAAGACCAGTAACTTAGGCGCGGTCTTTTATGTTGGGGATGACGACGCCGCCAAAGCGACCGTCGGTAACTTGATCCGCGATGCGGGTTTTGACCCCATCGATACTGGGGTGCTGACGGATGGGCATTTTCTCGATACGCTCTTGAAACTGATCATTCAACTCTCGAATAAACAGGGAATCGGCGGCGGTATCAATTATCGCGTCGAAAAGATGATCTAAGCGAGTAGTTCCAGCGCCATGCGCAAGGCTTCGTCGGCGCTGGCGGCTTTGACCGCCTCGCGGTCGCCATCCCAGACATGACGACGCACAATCGGTTCGCTTTCGCGTAAAGCGGCGGCGACGTATGTGAGTCCGACGGGCTTGGTGGGTGTCCCACCGCCTGGTCCGGCGATTCCGGTGATGGCGACCGCCAGGTTTGTCCCAAACAACGCCAGCGCGCCGATCACCATTTGGCGCGCGCTTTCTTCGCTGACCGCGCCGACAGTATCGAGCGTGGTCTGCTCAACCTTCAGTAAATCGTGTTTGACCTGATTTGAATAACTGACCAATCCGCCAATCACATAAGCACTGCTGCCGGGTCGGTTGGTCAGGCGGTGCATGACCAAGCCACCGGTACACGACTCCGCCGCGCTGATTGTCATGCCGCGCGCGGTCAACAAGTCACCGAGTCGTTGTTCTAACGTTGTGTCCATCATGCGCCTCCATACATATCACAAAACCTGTACCCAAAATCTACCGTTTTGTGAGGTCAAATTGCTAAAACTCGTTGAACCAAAACGCCCGACTTCCAGTTATAATGTGGGATAAGTCGGATATTGAGGGATAAGCGTTGCTGTGACAGATTTCGACTGGCGTCCGTTAATTTACATGCTGACCATTGCAGCGTTTATGCTGCTGTGGGTGGTTGGGTGTACGTTGATCTCGGAATCTGGTTCGAACTCGACAACGACCGCTTACCCGCGTGTGACATTGACCGTCGGGCGGATTGAACAGACGATTTTGCCGACCGACTCGCCACGCCCACACCGTTATACCGCATCACCGGTCATTACCGATACCTCGCCACACAGTAATTTTTCGCCGCCACCTGCCGACTCCGCAGTGCCCGCATCCATCATGCTGAACATCCCGCCGCCAATTTGTTACGAAAGCGCGACCGCGCGTACTTCGTGTTTGGGGCGCGTTGAGAATCTGCTGCCCGTCGCGGTCGCGGGTGTCACCATCGATGTGCGTTTGTATCAAGTGGAAAACAGCAGCGTGGACGGGAACGTGACGATTGAACAAGCGCTTATCCCAGCGTTTGGCGCTGCACCGTTCCGGCTCGATTTTCCAAATGCGTGGCGCGATTATGCGGGTGTCGCCGCATGGCTGGATGATGCGGTCATCGCGCGCGACTCATCGGTGATCACGCCGACTGTAACCGATGTTCGCATCGAAACGAGCGGCGAATTACGCACTGTCTACGCGACGATCCGCAACGATGACGCGGCGATGCTTCGACTCGGTCGCGCGGTAATCACCCTGATAGACGAGCATGAACGTGTGTACGCATATCAAGTCATCCGCTATCATGGACGACGGTTAGCGGCGGACGCGACTCTCAGCATCACAGTATCGATGCTGCCAGCCGCGCCAGCGCCACAACTTCGCGCACTAGTCTATATCGAAGCGCACCGATAGACACGAGCACGTCTGTACGGGCGTGTGCGACCGGCTCAAAATCGTCATGTATTGATAAAGGGCGTGTGTGAATGCCGCCCCTGCAAAAATCGCTGCGTCTTTCTGTTTGTCTGTGCGCCTTTGCGTTAAAGCCTTCGCTTTTCCCTTACCCCAACAACCGTTTCGCCGCATCGATCACCGCTTGCGTCGTGATTCCGTATTCTTCGTAGATGCGCTGATAGGGTGCGCTCGCGCCGAATTTATCGATGCCGATGGCGACTCCGCGCAAGCCGACGAACTTTTGCCAGCCCAGTGTCACGCCCGCTTCGATGCTGACGCGCGCCGAGACCGAGTCGGGCAGCACGGCTTGTTTATAATCGTCAGGCTGCTCATCGAACAATTCCCAGCACGGCAGTGAGACCACACGCGCTGCGATGCCTTGTGCTGCCAGCGTTTGATATGCTTCGTGTGCGAGATGCGTTTCGCTGCCGCTGCCCATCACAATCACCGCTGGTATTTCGCTGTTTTGCGCCAGAATGTAACCGCCGCGCGCCACGCCTGCATGGATCGCGCTCACACCGCCGATTCCGTCGCCCGTCAAGACGGGCAAATCCTGGCGCGTAAAGATCAAGACCGCCGGATTTTCAACCAGCATTGCCTGACGCCATGCGCCCGCTGTCTCGTTGGCGTCCGCCGGGCGGAACACGTACAACTGCGGGATCGCCCGCAGCGACATGACCTGTTCGACCGATTGATGGGTGGGTCCGTCTTCGCCCAAGCCGATACTGTCATGCGTGAACACGTACAGCGCGGGCGACTCCATCAGCGCGCCAATGCGGATTGCGCCGCGCATATAATCGCTGAATGTCAGGAACGTCGCGCTGTACGGCTTGATGATGCCACCGTGCAGCCCCAAGCCGTTGACAATGCTGCCCATCGCGTGTTCGCGGACACCGAAGCGGATATTGCGCGCGGCGGTACGATGATGCCCGGTATTTTCTGCACCCTTGATCAATGTCTTGGTGCTGCCCGCCAAATCCGCGTCGCCGCCGATCATGGTCGGGATGTGTTTGGCAATCGCGTTCAAGACGATGCCGCTGGCGTTGCGTGTGGCGACTTTCTTTTCCGCCGTGAACACAGGAATCTCGCTGTCCCATCCCGCTGGGAGTTCGCCGCGCTGCGCGCTTTCGTATGCGGCGGCAAGTTCAGGGTATTGGGCACGATACGCCTCGAAGCGCGCGTTCCATTCGCTTTCGAAGCCCGCGCCTTTATCGACCGCCTCGCGGAGATGTTCGAGCGCTTGTCCCGGAATGAAGAACTGTTCATCGGGCGGAAATCCGTAGAACTGCTTGACCAGTTTGACTTCATCTGCGCCAAGCGGTGATCCATGCGCCTCGCTGCTGTTCTGCTTGTTCGGGCTGCCGTAGCCGATGATCGTTTTGACGACAATCAAACTTGGTCGATCTGTCACCGCTTGCGCGGCTTTAATCGCATGATCGACCGCTTCGACGTTCATGCCTTCTTCGACGATGATCGTGTGCCAGCCATATGCCTGATAACGCGCGGCGACATCTTCGGTGAAGATCATGTCTGTCCCGCCGTCGAGCGTGATATTGTTGCTATCGTACAAATAAATCAGCTTGCCCAAGCCCCATGTTCCGGCGAGCGAGGCGGCTTCACTGCTCACGCCTTCCATCAAGTCGCCATCGCTGACAAGCGCATAAGTGTAATGATTTACAATCTCGTGACCGGGGCGGTTGAAGTACGACGCGAGATACGCCTCCGCCAGTGCGAACCCGATCGCGCTTGCTGCGCCCTGACCGAGCGGACCGGTCGTCGTTTCAATTCCGGGCGTCAGATGGACTTCGGGATGACCCGGCGTGATGCTGCCCCATTGACGAAAGTTCTTGATTTCATCGAGCGAGACATCATAGCCCGTCAGGTGAAGCAGCGCGTAAATTAACATCGAGCCGTGTCCAGCGCTCAGGATGAAGCGGTCGCGGTTCGTCCAATGTGGGTTGCGTGGGTTATGCCGCAAATGACTCTGCCACAGCGCATACGCCATCGGCGCAGCGCCGAGCGGCAGACCGGGATGCCCACTGTTGGCTTTTTGCACGGCGTCAATCGATAACATCCGAATGGTATTGATGGCAAGCTGCTGCACGTCGGTAGACAAGGCGACACTCCTTTTTTCGCTACGTTTGATTAATGGTGACTCATGGACTCTAACGCAAAGGGTCTGTGCTGCAAACGACCAGTTGAGTAATCATCTGGGTTCTGCCTACACATACGACTCGGTTACCGTTTTGTGAATCTTACAACGTTCGGCGTGATCTCCGCGTATAATGGACAAATGCGCGCGGCATAAACGCCACCGCTCCACACCAAATTTTTACAAAGGCATTTTCATGCAGGCATGGCTGTTAATCGCGGCGAGCGGGTTGTTCGCCGCGTTGTTCATCCTCAATAACGTGATCAAGACGATCACACGGGCGAAAAAGATCGGCTTGTTCGATTTGCTGTTGGCATTCATGACGGCACTGGTCGCGCTGGCGGGCTTGGTGGTCAACAGTATGAGCGATGCGCCCGATGTGATGTTGACCAACGTCGTGCTGGCGCTGGCAGGCAGCATCGCAGGGTTGAGCATCATCATCGCCCTGCTTGAAGTCTTTCGTCCGCAACGGCTTAAAGGCTCGCGCGGCATTCTCGGTTTCTTCGCGGGCGTATGGCTGGCACTGGCGACCTTCTCGGTGCCGTTCGTGCAGGCGTTCATCGATGTACGCACCGATGACCCCGCCGTCGTGGCGGCGTCAACGCCAGTGGTCGCCGCGCAATCGACTGCGGAAATCGACCCGACTGCTGCTGCCGAAGCCGCCGCGCGCAATCGCTTTTTGACGTTGTACAACGAAATTATCGCCGTCGTCACCAGTGAAGTCGATATCGATCAAACGCTCGTCTTGACAGAACTCGAAGCCGGAACGCCGCTTTCTGAACTGGTATCGACGTATGGCGGTGACCTCGAACGTGTTATCGACGGCATCACCTCGATCATGCAAACGGCGGTGCGTGACTCTGAAAATCGTGGCGAGATCAACCGTTTGCAAGCGGCGCTTGCGCTCTCGCAGATGGAGAATTTCGTGCGCATCGCGGTCACGTCGGATATCAACGCGCTCGGTGGGCGTTTTGGCAGACCGACGCTCGCACCTGGCGACCCGACGCAGCCCAGTTTGTCGTCGGTGCTGACCGCGCTCCCGCAAACAACCGAAGATGTAGGCGCGCAGCGTGCTGCGCTCGCAACCGCGACAGCGACACCCACCTCAAGCGCAATCCCGACCGAAACAGCAATGCCGACGCTGACACGTACGCCGACCTTGACGCGTACGCCGCGCCCGACCGAAACACCGCGCCCGACACGCGAAGGCTACGCCACGCGCACGCCGACGACAACGGCGACGCTGGTTACACCATGCCTCGCCTCGGTCAATTACAATTTACGCTTGCGATCTGCACCCGAACAGATTGACGCGCCCGACAACACGCTGACCACGATTCCGTTTGGTAATACGCTTGAACTGTACGGCAAAAGTGCCGACCAAATGTGGTGGCTGACCCTCTATAACGGCACACAAGGCTGGGTGATGGGCGAGTTTATGACCTTGAGCGCAGCGTGCGAGCGCATTCCGGTCATCGAGGATTGAAACAAGCTTCCAGCGACGCACATTGACACTTCAGCGTTGACTTGAGTAGTGAGCGACGCTGTTGTAGGCGTTCAATTTGTATGTCGATTTGCCTTATTTTCGCTGGAGAATGCATCCGCCATTGCTCGACGGGTAAAGTGTTGAGCGGGCGCGTTTCTAGTAATTGCTGAATCTCTAACAAACTAAATCCAAGCTGCTGCGCACCGCGAATCAATCTCAAGCGCTCAAGTATCGACGCCTCATACTGTCGTCTACCGCCAATGCGCGGCGAGGGCGGCAGTAAACCGATACTCTCGTAATAGCGTAGAGTGGATGTCTTTAAACCAAATTGTTTTGCGACCTCACCAATCATCATGTGATTTTATCCTCTTGACTTCAAGTCCACTTGAACCTGTATCGTATTGCTTATCGACACGGAAATCTTGATGTCGCACAACGACTAGCAAGCTGCGCCTGCACGCCGCGCACTTTCCGTCTATAATCACGCACATTATGCGCGAACTCATTTTGAACATCGAACGGGTGCGGCGCGTCAATGAGACGCACCAGCACCTCATTTTGTCCGCCGATCAAGCGCTGCTCAACCTGAAAGCCGGGCAGTCACTATTGGCGCATGTCGAAGGCTCGTCGGCTTATCTGCGCGAGCAGTGGTTTCCGATCAGCATCAGCAAATCCGAAGTTGTGGTCGAACGCCCGGCGGATCGGCTGTATATGCCCGCGACGACTGTCCACGTATTGAGCATGATCGGACAGCCGTTTCGCTATCGGCGCACCTTGCGCTCGGTGCTGTTGATTGCGTACAACACGTCGCCAACGCCGCTCCTGCTCTCGATCCCCGCGCTGTTGGCAAATCAAGTCGGTGTGACGCTGGTGCTGCTCGGCTCGGCGGCGAGTTATAAGACCGAACATATCGCGCCCGAAATCGAAGTGATTATCGGGGATGCCGACTTCAACTGGGCGAACCGCGTCACGACCGTTGGCTGGGCAGATCAAATTTTCATCACGGTCGATCCGGCTGACGAACTGGCATCGTTTCGCAAATTGTGGGCGTTGTTCAACCAACTGCGCAATGAAATTCCCAAAGCGTATTTATTCGGCGTGTTTCAGCCGATTTTGCCATGCGGAGTCGGTGCATGTGGTGCGTGTATGATCCGCACCAAAAGCGGGACGACGTTTGCGTGTACGCAAGGTCCCGCATTCGACCTGACGGAGATGCACCTGACATGAGCGTCACAGTCACACGGTCGAATAAAAGTTCGCTCACTATCGATACCCCGGTCATGCCCGCGGCGGGCGTATTTGGTTACGGTGATGAATACCGCGACTTGATCCAGCTCGAAAAACTGGGCGCACTCGTCACCAACCCGGTCACGGTGTCCGCATGGAGTCCGTCGTCTGGCACGCGCGTCGTTCCCTTGGAGTCAGGCGTGCTGGTACACACCGGGCTGCCTAATCCCGGCTTGAACAAAGTCATCAATACGTATCGCAGCATGTGGAGTCGGATGCCGATTCCGGTGGTGCTGCATTTAGTCATCACTAACGCCGAAGAAGCCAAACGCGGCGCAGCGCGCATCGAAGAAGAAGACTCGATCACGGCGGTTGAACTCGGCATTGCGGATGATCTGGAAGCGAGCGAAGCAGCGAAACAAGTGGCGGCGTTCGTAGAAGCGAGCGAGAAAGCATTAATCGTGCGGCTGCCATTTGGCGTGTCCGCCGATTTCGCCGAGGCGGTCATCGACGCGGGCGCGGGCGCGGTTGTCTTATATGCACCGCCGCGCGGCACAGCGCGCGACGCCGGCGGGCGGTTGGTGTCCGGGCGCGTGTACAGTCCTATCGTCAAGCCGTTGGTGCTGCGGTCGGTGGGTCAAATCGTGCGGCGCGTCAATGCGCCCGTGATCGGTGCGGGTGGTATTCATTCGGCGGCGGACGCGCGCGATTATCTCGATGCAGGCGCGGTCGCTGTACAGGTCGATTCGCTAACGTGGATCAACCCGAAAATGCTTGAAATCATCGCCCGTGATCTGGGTGGTTTGGTCATCACACAGCCGTTGGGTGCGCTGCCCGACGAATGGAATCCCGGTATGGGCGAGACCGAAAGGCGCAGGCGCATCAGTGACGCGCCAACCAAAGAAGACCCGTGATTTACAGCAGGTGCAGCACGCTGCGCCACTACGAATGCTTGCGTTGAATCATCCCGCCCGAAACAATGTCAGCGTGGCGCCAAACGTGATCACATCACCATCGCGCAGCATTCGTCCTTTTTCGGTGACGGGCGTCCCATTGATCAACGTGCCATTGGCGCTGCCCAGATCGTATAACACCCACACACCGGCTTCTTGCATCTCGAAGCGCGCGTGCGGGCGGCTGACCGACGGGTCTTGCAGACAAATTTCCCAATCGGCTTTTGTGGTCGCCCGCCCAACGGTGATCACGCTGCCCAATAGCGGGATATTTGTGCCTTCTTGTGGACCGTTAGTAATCAACAGTCTGCCGCCGCCGCTCGTCATAAGCGCGGTGATCACGGTTGCGCCTGTTGTCGCGTCTTCCTCGTTTAAGACTGCGTCGAATGTCAACGTCGGCACATACAGACGGATTTCATCGCCCGATGCGAGCGGATACGGATCATTGACGCGATGATCGTTCACCCATACGCCGTTGGCGCTGCCTAAATCGGTGACAAGAAAAATCCCATCACGGTAATTGACGACGGCGTGCTGACGCGAGACATGCTGCTCTTTGATGCAGATGTCGTTGCTTTCCAGACGCCCGATGCTGGCGGTCGCGCCTTCGGTCAGAAAAAACTCGTGCGTGTCGCCCGTGTGGGGGTCTTGCCACGCTACTTTTGCCAAGACTGGTAAACGGCTCATCGCCCATGTCCTAGAAGTTGTCGGTTGATGTGTGCTGTTCGCGTTTGTAGTACGCTTCCACTATACAACAAGGTTCGACTCCGCGTGAAGATGTCCAAGCCTGACAAGCGATGATCCTTTATGGCTTTTTTGCAAGTTCACACCGCCGTATAACCGCCGTCGATCAAAATATTTTCACCGCAGATCAAATCTGACGCGGGGGACGCGAGAAACAGGATCAAATCTGCAACTTCGATAGGTTTGCCAAAACGCCCGGCTGGAATTTTCGCCAGCATCGGGTCACCTTTGAGCGGGTCGCCCCATACCTGTTCGCCCATCGGCGTCAGGATTACCGTTGGAGAAATCGCGTTCGCCTGAATATTATATCTGCCCCATTCCGCCGCCATCGACCGTGTGAGCAGATTCAAGCCGCCCTTCGACGCCGAATACGCGCTGTGACCTTCCAGGGCGACGGTTCCGGCTTGCGACGACACATTGATAATCTTCCCGCCGCCGTGTGCGATCATCGCCGGAACGAGCGCTTGCGCGATCACGAATGGCGCGCGCAGATTGACCGCCATCGTCTCATCCCAGGCGTCGATACGCATATCGAGCAGGCTGTGAATGAGCGCAATGCCCGCGTTATTAACGAGAATATCGATATACCCATGATGCGCCAGCGCGCGTTCGGCGGCAAGTCGTGGTGCATCGGTGTCGCGCATATCGGCTTCGATAGCGAGACAATCGCGCCCAAGCGCGGTGATTTGTGCGCGTGTATCGTCTAAGCCGACCGCATCACGCCCGACGATGACGACATCCGCGCCCGCTTCTGCCAGGACGACCGACGCGACCGCGCCGATCCCTTTCGATCCGCCTGTGACCAGCGCTTTTTTGCCGTGTAACGAAAAACGCTCCATGTAGCCCATGATTAATCCTCAAAATATGCAAAGACTTGTCATTATTTTGCCCGCTCTACAGCGCGGGAATGTGCGTGACTTTACCGTACATGATGCCAAATAGCTGATAAAATAGACTGCGTTATCGAAAGACGGGTGAACGTGAGCCGATACATCGATCTATTCGTCCAATCTGACGAGCCGCACCCCGTGTTTGCGGAGCGCTTAGCGTCGATTTTGCACCGCCGCTTGCAGCGCGTCACCGATCGCGGCGCGGAAGTCTTATATTTATGCAGCGAGCGTTACAAGTGGTTCGATGTCTGTCAGGGGATGCTGGATCGTCACCCAGCGTACGATTATCAGTTGTATGTCGGGCGCGGTCATCACGATGTAGGCGATCGGCTGCGCGTCAACTTTGCCTGGTCGATAGTAGAGAAAATTGCGGCGCACTACCCGATCATTTTTGAAGACAGCTTATCGGGCTTTCGTATCGACGCCGCACCTGGAATCACGCTGCCATCCGATGGACTTGCCACGATGATCCGTGCCAGCGCGGGCGATGTAGCGACGATTTTTGCCGCCAGCGCCGAATCACCTTCGACATTCACCCGCAGCTTAGAACGATTGCTGCACATGGAATCGCACAACAGCACGCGCAACCATTCGCCCATCCTGAGCGTAATGGTCGGTGAAGCGGTGCGGCTGCGCGTGGAAATGCACGATTACGAAAATACAGCCGGTTTAGCGCTGTCCCCCTATCGGTATTGTATCGATCTTGACCCGCTCGATGCGCGTGCGTTATTCGACAAACTTAAAGCGGCGGCTCGATACCGCTTGTTGTGGGTGCAAAATCTGGCGTCGGTCGTCGATGAATTTGAACCCTGATACCAGACGGGTGTGAAAATCTGCTGCACTGAAGACGTGATAGAATGACGACATTTGCGAGTGTAAAAATGGTGAGGGGTGAAGCGTGGGACGGATCATCAAAATCGTAGCAACGGTGGGCGGGCTGCTGTTATTGATCGCCGCCGTGTTATATCGGCGTTGGCAAACGGTGACGCGCGGCTGGCATCGGCAGTATCCGGCGGCGCAGTCGTATATCGAATACCCGCAGCTCGAAGTCCTGACCGAACGTATGCCCGATGGTCAGATAACGATCCACTGGACGCTCGACGCCGACGCGGTGATGATCCGCGCGGGGTTGACGCCAGACCACTTCGACCGCGAGATTGCCACGATCACACGTGGCAAAGAAGCGGTTTTCGCCGACCCGAATCCGCTCCAGCGCACGTATTTTCAACTGACCCTGACTAAAAATGGCGATGTCACGCGCACGCTGAAAACTGCCGAACGCATTATCACGCTGAAAGGCGCGTTCAACTTCCGTGATGTCGGTGGCTACCCGACGACTGACGGGCGCACGGTGCGCTGGGGACGACTGTATCGGTCGGCGCAGTTAAGCGGCGCGACCGATGACGATATCGTCTATATCGCATCGTTGGGAATCAAGACGGTGTGCGATTTACGCAGCCGCGAAGAAGTGGCGGAACGTCCGGATCGATTTGCGCTGGAAAATACACCCAATATTATCGCGCTGCCCATCAGCGATCCGAGTAATCCGTTCGTGCGCTTATCGCGTGTGCTCACCAATTGGCGTCACATCGATACACTGCTCCTCAACGGTTACGCACATGTCCTGATCGACCGCAGCGGGTTCGCATTTTCGTCGGTCATGCAGCATTTGACGCTGCCCGAAGCATACCCAGCATTGATCCACTGTACTGCTGGCAAAGACCGTGCCGGATTGACGATTGCTTTGACTCTGCTGGCGATCGGTGTGCCAGAAAATATCGTCGTGCAGGATTACAGCCTAAGCAACCTGTATTATGATTATTTTCGCACCGTCATGGATGACACGATCACGCCCGTCAAACGCTTGGGCATCAAAGTCGATGATTTGCGTCCATTGATGACCGCCGCACCGACGATCATGCGCGGCACAATCACTCACATCAATACAAAATATGGCTCGGTCGAAGCGTATCTGGCAGGTGTCGGTGTCACCGCCGCCATGATCGAACAACTGAAGGCAAATCTGCTCGAACAGCCCACAAACCCTATGTAGGGGTGGGCGAAAAGGGTGTTGAAAAAGGGAGTCACTGTGTTTTGACTCTCCCCTAACGCCCTCTCAGAGTTGCTCATTTCGTGCTTTTTTGATAACGGATATCCTCAATGCTGACGGTAGAACAAGTCTTGGCGCTGCCCGAACTCGCTGGCGCGCAAATTGTGGCGGGTGCGGCGGGTGCGGGGCGCGTGGTGCACTGGGTGCATGTGACGGGTGTCCCCGATGCGCCGAACTGGTTGAACGGTGGCGAACTTGTGCTGACCACCGCGATCAATTTGCCAGAGACCGATGATGGACAGCGTGCCTATATTCTTGGCATGGTCGAAACGGGTGCGGCGGCGCTGGTGATCGCGGTTGGGCGCTATATCGACCGCCTGCCCGATGCGTGGCGCTCGCTCGCGGAAGCGCACGCTTTCCCGTTGATCGAAATTCCGTATCAGGCGCGCTTTGTCGATATTGCCCGCGCTGTCAATCAACGCCTTATCGACGAAAACGCCGCGACGACCGCGCGGTCGCTGCACATCCACCGTGTGCTGACGCAGTTGGTGCTCGATGGCGGCGACCTCAAAGATTTGGCGCGCACGATGGCGGACCTGATCGGGCAGTCGATCAGCATCGAAAACGAGAAATTTGAAGCGCTCGCCAGCCACAATATCGCCGACATCGATGAAGCGCGCCGTTATACGTTGAGCGAAGGACGTACCAACCCTCGTCTGATCGCCGCGCTCGAAGCCGGACGTTACTTACAGCAAATCCGTACGTCGCTGCGTCCGGTACAGCTTCCGCGCATCCCCGATGTGGGCTTGGAGATGGAGCGTATTCTCGCGCCGATCGTCGTACACGGTGATATTTACGGTTATCTGTGGATCATCGCGGATGACCGTCCGCTCAACGATTTGGATCGGCTTGCCATCGAAAGCGGTGCGACGATCGCGGCGCTCATGTTGTTTTATCAGGAAGCGGTCGTCAGCACCGAGGCATCGCTCAAAGGTGGGTTGCTCACCCAACTGATCGAACTGGCGGGCGATATTAACGGGGCAGGGCGCGAAGCCGTGCTGACCGATCAGGCACTGCGCTACGGCGTCAACCTGAACGCGCCGTTCGCGCTGTTGGTCATCGAAACCACTGTCGGGGAAGCCCCTGCATTTTCCACCGCCGCCCTCGCAAACGGCTCGCATCGTTTGCTCAACTGGTATCGTAAAGTGGATCGCGCGGCGCGTGCGGGCGAATGGCGCGCGGTCGTGGGTCAGTTCGCGGGTCAAATCGTGGTGCTGGCGCAGCACGATCCAGCATCGATCACCCTGATTGCCGACGGGATTCATGCGGCGCTGCGTGCCGATGACCGTTCTCAGGTGCGTATCGGCGTGAGCGGCGTCGTGCGTGGCGCGGCACATGTCGCGGCTGCGTATCATCAGTGCCGCGATACCCTCATCATCACCACACGTCTGGGTGATCCTCACCCAACAGTAGGGTTCGATTCGCTCGGTTACCTGCACGCGCTGTATAAAGCCGGCGCGGACAGCCTGAACGCCAATGCCTATGCCGATCTGCTGCGTCCGCTCATCGATGAGACGCAAGCCGATTTATTTCACACGCTCGAAGTCTATCTCGATACCGGCGCAAACGGCGTCGGCACGGCGGAGATGCTGCATATTCATCGCAGTACGCTCAATTATCGCTTGCAGCAGATCGAGAAAATTTGCGCCGTCAAACTGGCAGACCCGATGCTGCGTACCAACTTGCAAATCGCGCTCAAGTTATTACGGCTGTTCGAATCATGATAGTGTGGTGGCGTATGGCGCGCCCACTTCAACTGCTCAGTATCGTTTTGGTGTACACGCTCGGCGCATTGATGGCACAGGCGATGACAGAAGCATTCGATAGCGCGCGCTTTATCGGCAGCTTGCTCGTGTTACTTCCAGTTGCGGTTTCTGTCCATTATGCCAATGAATACGCCGATGTCGAAACCGACGCGCTCACGGCGCGCACCCCGTTCAGCGGTGGCAGCGGCGCATTCATGCAGTCCAACCTGCCGCGCCGCGCGGTACTAATCGGCGCGTGGATCGCCTTGATAATTGGGTTGGTGCTGGCGCTGGTCGGCGTGGTTATAGGCGTGTTGAGCGCGGCGGCGTTCGCGCTGCTTATCTTGATCGTTATCGGTGGCTGGATGTATTCGCTGCCGCCGCTTAAACTGGCGTGGCGCGGCTGGGGCGAACTCGATAACGCACTCTTGGGCGGCATGATCCTGCCGTTGTACGCGTATGCGGCGCAAACCGGACGCATCGACGCGGGCGCGCTGATCGCGTGTATCCCGTTCACGATCTTCGTCTTTTTGAATTTGCTATCGACAACATGGGCGGATCGCACAGCGGATAAAGCGGTGGGTAAATTTACCCTGGCGACATTGCTCCCGGCACGCAGGCTGCGCCGAATTTATCTGGTCGTTGGTTTGGGCGCACTCGCCCTTTTACCTGTGTCTTTGTCGCCCTTGATCGCCGCGATCAGTTTGTTTGTCGCGCCGTTTTTCGCGTGGAGTGCGCTGCGCTATACGCACACAGATGCGCCGCACGCGGGCGTTTTCGCGATGATCGTGCTGTTGGCGGCGCAGATGATCGGCTGGATGTTCGCCTGATACGACCTGCGGAGGGTCGCCCGCGCATACGCTGTTGGTTTTACGCGATGGCAGCGGGCAAATCGAACATCCCGCCCTCGTTCGGCTCGAACGCATGGACTGCGACGACCGCGTCGAGATTGAGTTCACCGTATAAATGCGGGAACTTCCAGTCGGCGGCGGAACCAGATGCGCCTTCAAAGGGCGGCTCGAATTTGAGGTCGCCAATGACTCTGTCGGTATCGATTTCGAGCAGCAGCAAGCCCGGATGTCCTTGAAAACGTCCGTTCGCCACCCACAACACCTGTTCGCGTGTCGAAAAATGAATGAAGCCTTCAGCATCGAGCGTATCGCCACGATACGTCGCGTCGTTTAGCACGTTGTCCCATGTGCTGCTGGGAATGATATGAAAAATACGCATTATAGATCGATCTCCAGTTCGATTTCGTCGCGTAACGGAATGCCATCCATGCCCATCATCGGGATCGACGGTTTGAGGCGGCGCGAGACGCGCATCGCATCGATGTGCGCCGCCGTGATGCGAAAGCCGCGTCGTTGATAAAAGCGCAGCGCGTGCAGATTATCATTGGTCGTGATCAACCACAACGCCGAACATCCCGCCGCGCGCGCCGCGTCTTTGACTGCATCGATCAACGCCGTGCCGACGCCCGTTTTCTCGCGCACGCTGTGGAGTGTAGTCAGTTCGCAGCGTTTACCGACGATCTCGTACGTCGCCACGCCGATCACGGGCGCATCCCCGAACATATCGGCGTCCGCGACGGCGGCGAACGCGGGGTTGACCGACGCATCGTATAAACGTCCGCGCGATACCATCAAATGCGATCCCCAATATTGAGTCAAAAAGTCGTGCAGCCACGCGTGATGATCGGCGGTGAGAGCGTGGAGGGAAAAAGTCGTCATGGTAAAGTCTTACGCATGTTGGTTTGGATCGGCAATTTGCAGCCCCTCTGATTGAGCCACAGAAAGCAAACGCTGATCTGCATATACAAAAGTCCAGTATGATGATAGTGACTACGCCATCTTAAATAAATCCGCCAGTGCGACCGAAAAACCAGGAACAACATCGCCGCCGGAAAGCGTGTCATTCTCTTTCAGCGCGGCAAGTCGATCTCCTTGATACACACCTGCCGTCGCGCGCTGTGGATCGATCACCCACAACATGCGAACACCATCGTTCAAATAATGATCAACTTTATTTTGTACATCGGCGTAACTGTCACTGGGTGATACAACCTCGATGGCAAGATCGGGGACGATCAGCAGGGGTTTCAGTCCCCAATCCGGCGTATTACCGATGTATTCCACCCAGCGCGCCGCGCTGATGAACGAAATATCCGGCACGCGCGACCCTTTGACCCACTGCGATTGTTCCAGTATGACGAATGTAATTTCTTGGATCACTTCGCCTAATTCATGCGCTGCACAGTGTGCATCGAGCAAGCGAAAAAGAATGCGAATGACCCATTGATGTATCATCACGGGTGGCGTGAGCGGTTTGATCTCCCCGTCATAAACTTCAAAAGCACCTTCGCGCTCCCACCGTGCCATCGCCTCTTGCAGGGTCATTAACCGCGTCGCCCCAAGCATTATTTTGTTTCCTATCTACATCGCCTTGATTATCACTCACTTGCCTTCTTTATCATACGGCACGCCGTCGGCTTTCGGCGCAATCGCGCGCCCAACCAAGCCCGCCAGTACGATGATCGTCACTACATACGGCACCATCTGTAAAAATTGTGGCGGGATCGCCACGCCCAACAACTGAAAGCGCTGACCGAGTGCATCCGAGAAGCCGAACAACAAGCCGCCGCCGAACGCGCCGAACGGCATCCATTTGCCAAAAATCATGGCGGCGAGCGCGATAAATCCGCGTCCGCTCGTCATGTTGTCGTCGAAACTCCCCGTTGTTTCCAGCGAAAACCATGCGCCCGCCAACCCTGCGATCAAGCCGCTGATAATCACATTGATCCACCGATTGCGTATCACATTGATGCCGAGCGTATCCGCCGCTTTTGGATTTTCACCGACCGCGCGCGTACGTAACCCCCAGCGCGTATAAAACAGAATTATCTGCGTTAAAATCAACAGCACGAACATCGCATAAAAAATGGGTTTGCCGCTGAAGAAGACATCGCCCAAAATCGGGATTTGTTCCAATTGCGGAAAAATGTCGTTGAGGCTGCCCATCGTCCCGCGTCCGGCTTCACTGCTGACCAGCACTTCGCGGCGGATAAAACTCGTCAAGCCGAGCGCCAGAATATTGATCACTGTGCCGCTGACAATTTGGTCGGTCTTGAAGGTGATGCTCAACCAGGCGTGCAGCATCGCCATCAAAGCGCCCGATAATACGGCGACCAGAACGCCTAACGCTTGCCCGTGTGCGGCGATCATGCCGGTTCGCAGCAGCAGCGTATAGGCGACAAAGCCGAAACATGCACCCGTCAGCATCATGCCTTCGATGCCGATATTGGCAACGCCAGATCGTTCTGACCAGATGCCCGCCAGCGCGCCTAACACGATTGGAGTCGAGAGGCGCAAACTGACTTGCAGCATCACGGTCACATTGGTACTGCCGCCTGCCGCCGCCACCGTCAAAATCGCTGGAATGATCAAAAGGGTGGAGATGAACAGCAGGATTGATTTGATGCGTTTTGGCACCGTTGGGATCAAGTTGATCACGCCTGACCCGATGAACCACAGCGCGAAAATCGTCACGGTTGGCGCGGCGGGCAGCGTGATTGCTGGCAAGCCTTCGCCGAACGTGAAGCGCGTCGAAAGATCGCCGCCCACACGCAAGCTTAAGCCAAGAATGATGAAAAAGAACGCGTAAATGGTCGTCCGTGTGAATTTGAAGCGGCGCTCCACGCGCGTTGGGCTAAGCGTATTTGCTGCTGCTGCCATCGTCAATCCTGTGGTGGATAAGCATCGGACGTGAGTTGTCCGTCATCGTATAAAGCTGTCATGCTGAATGCCGGAGTCGCCGCCGAAATATACGTGAGCGTGACGATGCCTGTATTTTCGATCCCGTGATTTTCGTTCGACGGGATGAATACGCAGTCGCCCACGCTGACAAACTCCAGCGCTTTGCCAATTTTCATGACGCCGCTTCCGGCAATGATCACATAAATCTGGACTTCTGGGTGATGATGCAGGGCCTGGATTTTACCCGGCGCGACATCCACCCATGTCACAGCGAACGAGTCGCTGCTTTCGCTGCCTTTTTCCATCAGAAAATAGCTGGTCAAGCCATCGCGTTCGCGTTTCGCTGCGTCTGCCTTGCGTTGAATGTACATGATGTTTATCTTTATCCTCCCCAACCTTTGCTGAAGGTCGAAACGCTGGTCTTTTCCGTCGGTTTGGGGATCGCCCATAAATAGCGGATGATGGCATCGGCAGCGATGAACATGATGATCAACGCCTGAATAATTTTGACCAGATCGATCGAAATATCTGCCCGAAGCTGCATCAAGCCCGCGCCTGCCAGCAGCGTGCCCCACAATAAGCCCGCGAAAATCATATTACGGATGTTGTTGCGCGCCAGCAGCGCGACCGCGATTGCATCGAAGCCAAGACCGCTGAAAAATTCTGGCTGCATATTTAACTGTACACCCGTCACTTCGATGGTTCCCGCTAACCCCGCCAACGCGCCGCTCAATGCCATCGCCAAAATGATGTTGCGCGGCACACTCATGCCCGCATATCGTGCTGCGTCGGGGTTCGCGCCGACTGTACGTAATTCAAAGCCGAGCGTGGTCTTGGTCAAAAACCAATCGGTGAACCACACCGCCAACAGCATGACGATAAAGCCGACATGCAGCGCGCCGCGCACGGTGATATATTGCAGGAATAGACCGCCGACCGCGATCAGGACGCCATACAAAATCGGGCGGATCGCAGCGCGTGGGTCGCGTTGTATCTCGGCGCGTCGCGTAAACAACCACAGCGCACCCATGATCACGCCCGCGACGATGAACAAAACGGGATTGATCGTATCGAAACGCGGCAGCGCTGCCGACGGATGTATGAACGGCGTACGCGGCGTGCTTGCGCTAACATCGAGCAAAATCACCGGGTTGGTCGATTTAATCAACCAGTCCACGATCAAGACAGCGATATAATTGAGCATGATTGTCACGATGACTTCGTGCGCGCCCGTATACGCCTTGAGCACGCCCGGTATCGCGCCCCAGAGTGCGCCGCCCAAAATCCCCATGATCAACACGAGCGGAATATGAATGATCGCCGGAATCGCCGCGAACAACGGCGAGAAGGCGACCCATACTGCTAACGTCGCGCCCGCGTAGAGCTGACCTTCGGCGCCGATATTGAACAAGCCCGCTTTGAAACCGAGCGCGACCGCTAACCCCGCGATGATGAACGGGATCGCGCGTACGATCATGCTTTCCAGGTTTGCGGGGAAGAACAGCAGCGCGCTTGCGCCGATGCGCGCGTAATTGACCTCAACGCGGTCGTCGGTCGCGTCTTCAGGCGTATTCTGATCGTTGTAGACCGTGCCCAACAGCGTATTTTCCTGGTCGATGATCAAACGGTCGCCCGGACGCCGCACGATCAAATGATTCTGAATCACCGTCGGTAGTTCGTCGTTGAGCGCTGTCAGAACGTCGTTGTCGGTCAGCAACCCGTTTTCGTATAAACCGCGCACCGTCGCCACTTGATTCGCCAGCGCGGTTACGTCGGTGATATCGATGTTGGCGGCTTCAAGCTGCTCGACTGTATCGGTCAAACCGCGCGCCGTTTCCAGATCGACGGGGGCGTCGTCGCCACTCAACGCGATCAAAATACTGAGCGTTGGCGAATCGACCGCAATATTTTGCGTGCGTAGTGCATCGAGCGCTGAGATAAAGCGCGTCAGTCGCACAACGCCGTATTCATCGATGATGCGTAGGTACTCGTACAACGTCGCACTATCGATATCGGTGGCGCTCGGTGCGAGCGCGATCAGCGCCGCCTGATTTTCGGGTGTCAGTTCGCCAGCGCCGACGATCAATTCCGCCAGTTCGCGCACCGCGCCGCGATCAACCGCTTCAAGTTCACCAATGAGCGGGCGCATTATTTCTAAAATCGGCTCGGTGATCGCGCGGAGTCCGGCGACATTTTCACCCAAATCCGTCAGTGTCTCGCCATCGGCGTCGGGGAATGCGCCGAACAAAAGCGCATAATTCAAAACCGTCGCCTGATCGATCTGGCTCAGGTCGCTCATCGCGCGGTCGAGCTGACGCAGTTCACCTTGTGTCAGCGATTCGCCAGCATACGCCGCTGTGACCGTGTAAAACAGCGTCAAATCGTCCTCGCTGAGCTGATCGTTGACGACGATGCCGAGCGACCCCTCTAACAGCGCCGCATAGGCTGTGCCAGCGATGTTGAGTCCGCGCGCGATATCGCCGCGCCCGCCTGTCAATATCATGAACGGGATCGTGATCAACAGCGCCGTGATCACCGCCAGCACCGGGACGAACCCCGACGACAGCCGTCCCCACGCGCGCCCAATGCCAGCGAAGGCGGGCGGCGCACTGCCGCGTGGGGGGAGTTTTAGCGTGGTTTCTGCCATGAAGACTCCAGAAGAAGTTGAAAGTAATCGTACCTGGATTGCTCGTCATTCTCGTTACTTTTTATTACAGCCACAGTCTGAAGCCCTGCGACTGGATAAAAACCTGTAATCCCACTGTAAGTGGCTTTTCAGGTTGTTTTAGTTGCTTCAAGATCACGGCGAGGCAAAGCCGCTTGAGCGGGCTTTTCGCCTCCACCTTTAGCCGTAGGGTTCAACCTGCGGCGGGCAACAACTTTTAATTTTCAACGATTTTCTGTACTTCCTGTACTTGCGTCGCCGCGCCGTGTTTGACGCCAGCCATCAATAAGCCGACGCGGTTGCGTTCCGCCTGCGCGATTGGCAGCGTATCGATGATTTGTCCGGCGTACATCACGGCGACGCGGTCACTCAAGCTCAAAATCTCGTCTAATTCGGCGCTGACAAGCAAAACCGCCGTGCCATTATCGCGCATACGGATGATCTGCTTATGGATGAACTCAATCGACCCGACATCCAAACCGCGCGTCGGCTGCGCGGCGATCAGCAGTTTGCAATCGCGTGACAATTCACGCGCGACGATCGCTTTTTGCTGGTTGCCGCCGCTCAATCTGCCGATCAGCGTGAAAATACTGGGCGTGCGCACATCGAACTTTTTCACCAGTAATTCGGCAGTGTCGTCGATGGCGTTGTCGCGCTGCAAAATGCCCGACGCGAACGGGCGTTTATAATATTGTTGGAGCGCAATATTGTCTTTAATTGCAAAATTGGCGACCATACCATTTTTCTGGCGGTCTTCGGGGATATGACTAACGCCCGCCTGCGTAATCCTGCGCGGTGATGCGCCCGTCAAATCGATACCATCGATCAAGAAATGACCATTGCTCGCGCGACGCAGCCCAGTCAGCGCTTCGATCAACTCCGTTTGTCCGTTACCCTGCACGCCTGCGATCCCCAAAATTTCGCCCGCGCATACTTCCAGCGACACATTGTTGACTGCCTGTAAACCGCGATCATCCTGAACGGTCAGGTCGCGGACGGTCAGCGTTGCGCCGCCCGGAGTGCACGCGATTTTATCGACGCGCAGCAGCACATCGCGCCCGACCATCGCCGCCGCCAACATTTCTTCGGTCGATTTGCGTGGGTCGGCGCTGCCCGCCACTTTGCCGCCACGCAGCACGACTACGCGGTCACAGATCGTCAGCACTTCTTTAAGTTTATGACTGATGAAAATGATGCTGACGCCGCGCTTGACCAATATCCGCATGATGCTGAACAGCCCTTCGGCTTCCTGCGGGGTTAAGACGGCGGTCGGTTCATCCAGGATTAAAATATCCGCTTTACGGTACAGCGCCTTGATGATTTCGACGCGCTGCTGCACGCCGACGGGTAAATCCTGCACCAGCGCATCCGGGTCAACCGTCAAGCCATATTGCTCCGCGATTTCGACGATGCGTCTGCGCGCCGTCCGTCGATCCAGAAACATGCCGAAGCCGCTCAGCGATTCGTCACCCAGCATGATATTTTCGGTCACACTTAAAACTGGGACGAGTTGAAAATGTTGATGCACCATGCCGATGCCGCGCTTGATCGCGTCGTTCGGGTCATGGATAATCGCTTTCTCGCCATTGATGAAAATGTCGCCTTCATCCGGCTGATACAAACCATAAATCAGGTTCATCAACGTACTTTTGCCCGCGCCGTTTTCACCGAGCAAGCCTAACACCTCGCCTTTTTCCAGCGTGAGATCGATATGATCATTTGCAAGTACGCCCGGAAACCGTTTGGTTAGCCCTTGTACTTCCAGCACGACCGTAACTTCTGTGGGAGCGCCTTGTTTGCTCATAAGAACCCTGAAACTGATGTTATGCAGACGTTCAGTATAGCCGTTAGCGAGAGAAATGCGAAGAAAGCTTAACAATATCTATGCCACGTTAATGGTGACTTGTGGCGGATACAACGGCTGCTCAAACCGATATCGAACGTATGACCATCGATGCGCTCGATTTGAGCCGTGTCTGTCAGCAATGGTGTAGGCGGGTTAGGGATTGACTGGAAGACCTTCCCGAAACGGCGTATATGCCGCGCGCCAGTCGTGATCGTGCTGTTTGATGAACCGTTCGGCTTGTTCGACCAGCGTACGATTGCCGACGAAAAAAGGTGTCCGTTGATGCAGCCGATGCGGTATTAAATCGAGAATTGCACCGATTCCATCCGAACCATAGCCGCCTGCTTGTTGTGCGATGAACGCCATCGCTTGCGCCTCGAACATCAAGCGCAGTTTGCCATCCGGTCGGCGCGGATCGCGCAGCTCTGGCGGATAAAAAAACACGCCGCCTTGCAACAAATTGCGATGAAAATCCGCGATCAGCGAGCCGGTATAGCGCAAACTCAGCGGTGTGCTGCCTTCGCCATCGATGCCTTGCAGCCAGCGTGTAAAGCGGCGTACGCCATAACTCCAGTATTTCTCGTTGCCATGATTGACACTATAAAATTTCGGCGCGTCAGGGATGCGAATATTTGGATGGCTCAGGAAGAACTCCCCGACGCCTGGGTCAAGCGTGAAGCCGTGTACGCCGCTGCCCGTTGTGTACACCATCATCGTACTGCTGCCATAGATCATATACCCTGCGGCGGCGAGTTGGCGTCCGGGCTGCAACACATCGCCGAGCGTTCCGCTTTCGCCCTTACTGATTTTGCGATGAATTGCGAAGATCGTCCCGACGGTGACATTGACATCGATATTGCTCGATCCATCGAGCGGGTCGAACAACAGCACATATTTGCCCGCGCCATAATGCGGTGGAATTTCCATAAATTCTTCGTGTTCTTCGCTCGCCATTGCGCACAATCGCCGCGTATGATCGTTGAGCTTGAAGATCAGATCGTCAGCGTAGACATCCAGTTTTTGCTGGGCTTCTCCTGAACTGTTATGCGTGCCGATATCACCGATCAAATTCCCTAACCCGGCGCGGCGCACCTCACGCGCGATCATCTTGCCTGCCAACGCCATATCGTATAACAGGCTGGTAAATTCGCCCGTCGCGTTGGGATATTCACGCTGTTGTTCTAAAATATGTCGTTCAATGGTGAAAATATTCGGGACATCGACCACAATGATCTCCAAATCAAATAGAATCTCACCTCAAAACCACTGATTGTTTGCCCCTCTCCACACGGAGAAGGGCAGTTGAACACAGCAAAATGAGGTGAGGTTTAACCAGGTTATTTTTACGGCTGATACTCGTACGCGCCTGGATCACATTGTGCAGCGCCGCTGCCGTCGCCGTCGGTGTTACGCGCAAAATCGCGTTGATCCACACTGATGAGACCACCTGTTGCGTTCAGACAGTCAATCGCCGCGTCGATTAAAATACTCGCTGGCGGGATCGCGCTTGTCGGCGTCGTGCCGCCATTAGCACCGAGCGAAGTGAGTGTAAATGAGGTCGCCGTGCCTGTGCAGCTTGCATCGGTCGCGTAATTGCCGCCGTTGTTCGTCAGCGTAGTGATAGTACATGAAGGCGAGCTGCCGCCGATCAATGTGTTTTTCAGGGTTGCGGTTGTTGAAGCCACGTTGCGCGTTCCGCTTTCGGTAAAGTTGCTGTACACCGTCGTGAAACTGAGCGTGATGCTGCCCGCCGATGAAATGCCGCCACCGACGCTATTGGCAGAATTACCAAAGACCGTGCTGTTTTCCATCACCAGTACGCCCCCCGCACCCTGTGAGATGCCGCCGCCGTTGTTGACGACAAAATTGCCGTCCACCGTGCTGGATAGGATTGTCAACGTGCCCACATTGTAAATGCCGCCGCCATTTTGCGCGCCGCCATTGGTCATGCGCGAATGATCGATGGTCATCGTGCCGCTGTTATAAATCGCGCCGCCGTTGGCTGTTCCCGCCGAGCCGTTGTCGTCGAACACGACATTACTGATCGTGGTTATGCCTTGATTGTAGACTGCACCGCCATCTAGTCCAAACTCACTGAATCCGCTAATCCGTAAATTGTTCAGTGATAGCGCGCCACTCGGTGCGACCGCGAACACACGATAACTTGGATCGACCGCGCTCAACGTCGCGCTAACCCCATTGACGATGATACTGCTCGTCACCACTGGCAGCACCGAGTTTCCGTCCAGTACGCCATCACTGACAGGTACGTTGAAGAAATACGACCCGACCGAAGTCAAATTGATCGTCTGCGTGCCAGGAAAACACACTTCGTCATTGGCGGCGCGAATTGCATTCGCAAACGTCGTCGTATCGCCGTTCGAGATGTTGAAATCGAACGTTGGGCAAGTGGGCGTGCCCGGCGTAGTGATGATCGCGGTCGGTGTTTGGGTACTTGTCGGGCTTGCCGTCGCGGTGTTACTTGGGGTCGAAGACGGTGTAACCGTCGCCGTATTGGTTTGACTCGCGGTCGCGGACGGTGTGTCTGTCGGCGTACTCGTCGCGCTGGCGGTTGCGGTGCTGGTCTCGGTCGGTGTACTCGTTATGGTATCCGTCGGTGCTACCGTGATCGTACCGGTCGATGTCACGGTCTCAGTCGGTGTCACCGTCGCGGTATCCGTCGCTGTACTGCTCGCGGTTGCGGTCGCTGTCGGGGTATCCGTTGGCGCCAGTGTGATCGTGCCTGTCGATGTGAAGCTCGGCGTCGCGTTCGGCGGCGATGTATTGGTTGGAAACACGGGCGGCGGCGTATTGGTCGGGAAGGCAGGCACACTGGTGCTGCTTGCCGTCGGCACGACTGTATTCGTCGCCAAAACCGCGCCGCCACCCCCCCCCGGCGGGCGAGGCGTATTGCTCGCCAGCTCTGTTAATGTCGCGGTCTCATCCGGCACACCATCGGGGAGTGCGATCGGATAATTGAGCGTGAACCCTTCAAATCCTTGATACGACGTGAGTTCACTCACCGTGAGCGCACGCGGAATTGACCAGCCGCACCCTTCGATCACGCGGCTGTCGTCGTCATCGCCTTCACCGCCAAAATCGTTGGGCAGCGACAGACAGGTATACGCGGTGAACCCTTCTGGGATCGTTACCTGATCGGGCGTATCTGGGTCCGTCACTGCCTCACCGTCGAACACACTTACTTGCAACAACGCACCGATTTCTTCGTCGATGTCGTACGTTTCGATCAACTGATCAATGATCGACGGGATTGGGTCGAGGGTTTGCAGCGCAATCGTCGAACCGAGTCGAATATCCGCGCCATTCGCCTGAATTTGCACGCGCAATCGTTCGGGTCCCTGCACGATCAACGTATTCGGCGCTTGATCGCATTCGACGCGCCCGACGGCTGTCCGTAGATAAAATGCCTGCATCGGCGTGAAGCCTGTCGGGTCGATCATAGTCAAACGCGATGTTTCACCTTCCAGCGTGACCGCTTCTGTTTCAACCCATCCGGTAATCGGGTCTTGATCATCATTGATCGCCGCACGCACCCACGCTCCGTCTGGCGTGATCGCGTCGAAAACAAGCGTTTCGCCCGCCGCCACCGTTCCACTCGTTTGCGATGTCGAGAATGGCGCGAACCGGAGATCAACCGCCGCATTTCCGCTCCCATTCAAGACGGTTGTTGGTGTTGGCAGCGCCGCGTCGTTGGGAATCGCGCTTTCGAGCGAGGCATCACCCGCTAACAAAAAGAGTGCGTTTTGACCGGGCAGCGTTCCCGGCATGTTCGCCTGTACACTCAACAGCGCAATTCCCCATACATCGGGATTAGCGGTGAAAGGAGTCAGGCGCAGTGATGTGAAGACATTGAGCGAGGATCGGTCGCTGACCTGTGTGAAAAATTCGGGCGGCTGTTCCGGCGCGAATGTCGATTCGATGCGCGTGTTGCCATAACACGCACTGTTGCGGTCGAGTGCATTGCACGCCGTGCTGACTGACTCCAGTGCTTGCGCTACCACTATCGGACAATCCAGCCCCTGTGCGGCAGCGCGCGCCGACGTGCCAACACTCATCAGCACCAAAAGTGCGACGACAAGACCTGTAAACATGGGAAAGCGAATGAGTTGCATAGGCTATCTCCCCAATGAACACTCTATGAATTTACCACTGTACGCGAAGGCGAAAAGCCTTTAAGCCTGCTAAAGGGAGTGAAAAAAAGCGCCTCTAGTGCGCTTCCACGTTTTTCGAACAGCGGTGGATTTTAACCCGCCACGATGCTTGCGCGTCGCAGTCACCAATCCCCATTATACAAACCATTGCCAGCACCGCGACTCACGCAAACAAGTCACCTACTTCTGCCGCGTATGGAAACGACACCATTGCGCCCGGTTTCAGTACGCTCATCGTCGCCACTTTGATCGCCCGTTGGCACGCATTATACAAATCGTCACCGCGCGCCAAGCCGAATGCCAGCGCACCCGTGAACGCATCACCAGCGCCCGTGCTATCGACCGCCTGTACTTTTTCGGCAGAAAGCTGCGCGACTTGTCCATTGCCATCGAGCAGCAGCGCGCCGCGTGAACCAAGTGTGATAATCACCGCTTTCGCGCCGCGTGACTGGATCGCGCGCGCCGCTTTGATCGCGTCATCGGTACTGTGGATCGCGTCGCTGCCAGTGATCAACGCCGCTTCATATTCGTTGGGTGTCATGACATCGCATAGCGCGAACATTGTATCGGGAAACGTATTGGCGGGGGCGGGATTGAACACCGTAACCACGGACGCGACGCGCGCGATTTGAAAGGCGCGGATCGTCGCCTGTACGGGGGTTTCGAGTTGTGCCACGACCGCTCCTGCATGGCGGATCACGTCCGCAGCCGCTTCGACCTGTTCCACGGTCAGCGCGCTGTTCGCACCCGGCGCGACCACGATTGAGTTTTGTCCGGTGTGCTCGTCTACCGCGATCAACGCGACGCCCGTCGCACGATCACTGCGCGCCAGAAACGAAATATGCACGCTTTCGCGTTCGAAGTTGCGCACGACATCATCGCCAAAACTATCACGTCCGATGCTGCCGATCATGTGCACGCTTGCGCCCAGACGCGCCGCCATCACCGCTTGATTCGCGCCTTTGCCGCCGAACAATACACTCAAATCGCCGCCGGTCACGGTTTCACCGGGCGCGGGGATGCGCCCGACGCGCGTGACCATATCGACGTTACAACTGCCAATGACTACGAGTTGAGGCTGCACAACAAATTTCTCCTTCTCAAAAATTTCATTATAACGCGGCGTGTTGGTTGACAAAGGGCGACCTCACAAAATCGTTCGTGCCTTCATGTTATGCTTGTGGTGTTTTTCTGCCGCTCGCATAAACACAATCTGCTACAATCGCCTTCATGAATATCCTCATGATCAGCCTTGACCCAGCACTGCTCGACGTGACCAGCGCCGCACATCAGCGTCATCGCGCGTTCGCCGCGCTGGCGGGCAATTTGACCATTCTTGTCCGCATCCGCGCTGGCGCGACAGGCATCATCCACGATGAAGCGCTCACGCTCATTCCGGTGACCGCGCCGCGCGCGTGGCAGATGATCCCGCGTTTGATCGCCGCCGCGCGCCGCTTACACGACCGTTATGATTTGATCGTGACCCAGGATATGTTCTTGAGCGGAGTAGTCGGCGCGCTGGTCAAGCGGCGGTTTGCTGCGCCGTTATTGGTGCAAAGTCATACGACCGTCTTTGATAATCCGGTGTGGATCGCGGAAAAACCGTACCAGCGTCGCGCGCTGCTTGTGTTGGCACGGTGGGTGCTTCGTGCTGCCGACGCCGTGCGAACCGTCAATCAGCATGAGGCGACCGCTTTGAAACGGCGCGGTGTGCTTCAGGTGCATGTGCTGCCGCTCGCTACCGCGTCGGCAGATTTTGTCGGTGTACCGCCAGAACATGCCGTCGCAATGCGCGCCGAACTTGGCTTAAGCGACTCGGATCGCGTGATGTTGTGGCTTGGTCATCCGATTGCGTTCAAACGTGTCGATTTGCTCATCCCGATTCTTGAACGCGCCGCGTCGCGCTTTGCATCCATCGTATTGGTCATCGTCGGTGCCGACGACAGTACAAAAATGCGCTTACAAACTGCGGCGCACCAGCATGGTCTTGCGCATCGGCTGATACTGCGACCGCCGATGGCGTCGCATCGCGTGCCAGTGTTATTCGCGTGCGCCGATGTCTATGCGCTCACCTCCAGCTATGAAGGGCTGCCGCGCGTCATCTTCGAGGCGGGCGCGGCAGGTATACCAGCCGTCGCTTTTCGCGTGCCGGGCGTCGATGAGGTCATCGACGACGGCGTGACCGGGTATTTGGTCGATGACGGCGATCTTGAGGCGTTCGCAGCGCGGATCGTGTCTTTATTGAATGACCCCACGCGCGCGCAAGCGATGGGCGAGTCCGCGCGACAAATCGTGCTGGAGCGCTATAAAGCCGACGCGTATCCTGCGAAATGGGTTGGCGTGTGGCGCGCTGTCGTAAGTGCGAAAAACCCAACGCAAAGGCGCGAAAGCGCGAAGGCGCAAGGAGAATCATGATGATACTTGTACACTTAACCCGAAATCCTGTGCGGTTTTGTAGCTTTGCGTCTTTGCGTGATGTGTTTCGCTTTTCTTTCGCATGAACAATCTTCTGCTTTTCAACCTCGCCACCGACGCGGACGATCCGATACTCGGCTTTACCACTGACTGGCTGAATCGGCTCGCGCTGCATTTCGATCATATCGATGTGATCACGATGCGTGCCGGGCGTTTGGCGCTCGCGCCAAATGTGCGTGTCTATTCGGTTGGCAAAGAGCGCGGTTACAGCGAAGCACGGCGCGCCGCGAATTTTTATGCGCTGTTAAGTCGGCTGCTGCTGATGCGCCGTTATCAGGCGTGTTTTGCCCACATGATGCCGTTGTTCGCCGTCATGGGGGCGCCGCTTTTGACTGTGCGCGGCATCCCGATCACGCTGTGGTATACCCATCGGCAGGAGTCGCGCATCTTGCGCTGGGCGGCGTCGGTCAGCCGTCATATTGTCACCGCCGCACCGGATAGTTTCCCGTTTGCCACGCCGAAACTGTGCGTGTTGGGGCATGGCATCGATACTGACTTTTTCGCGCCAGCCCTTACCCCTGTCGTGGACTTTGCCTTGATGGGGTTGGGGGGTGAGGTTGTGGTTCACGTCGCGCGCCTGATGCCAATCAAACACCAGGCGACGTTGATCCGTGCAGTGGCGGCGCTGCCCACAGTACGCGCGTTATTCATCGGCGATGTGCCGCCGGATACCGACGCGCGCTATAAATCCGAACTCGAAGTACTGGTCGATCAACTTGGTGTGCGCGACCGTGTGATTTTCGCCGGATCGCTATCTAAAACGGATGTCGCCCATCATTTACAGCGCGCCGCGTTCGCTGTCAACCTGAGTCCGCCCGGTTTGTTCGATAAAGCGGCGCTCGAAAGTATGGCGGTCGGCGTGGCGACGATTGTCAGCAGCGCCGCGTTTATGCCGTTGTTGGGCGAGTACACGCCAGAGTTGTCCATCGACGATCCGGCGGATCATGTCGCGCTGACGGCACGGCTGTCGGCGTTATTGGCGCGCGATCACTCCATGCGCGCGCGCATCGGTGCGGTGCTGCGTCAGCGCGTGACCGAACAACACGGCATAGACGGGCTGATCGACAAACTCGTCGCGGTTTTGACCACACAATGATACGACCTCTCTGTACCTTTGTGCCTTCGTGTTATGGTCTTTGTGTTATGTTTTTATCTTTTCTCTGTTTTCTCTGCGCTTAAATCAAAATCATGAAACTCCTGTATATCGCCAATATCCGCCTGCCGACCGAAAAGGCGCACGGACTCCAGATTATGCAAAACTGCGAAGCATTCGCGGACGCGGGCGCGGACGTGACCTTGTGGGCGGCGCGGCGCGTCAACACCCAGGCGATGCGCGCCATCGTGGATGTCTATGTACATTATGGTGTCGCGCCTCGATTCACCATTCGACGCGTGCCGTGTGTCGATTTGCTGCCGCTCGTGCCAGATCGATCTGACGCGCTGGCAAAAGTGATCTTCGCGCTTCAATGGTTCACGTTCACGCTGTCGGCGTTGATCGGCGTGTTGTTTGCGCGCGCCGACGTGATTTACAGCCGCGACGCGCTGATTTTACTGGCGTGTTCACTCGTCAAACCGAAAAAAACGCTCGTTTATGAGCCGCACACGCTCTCAAATGGACGATTTGGGCGTTGGTTGCAGCGCACGACGATCAAGCGTGTCGGTGCGGTGATTCCGCTCACGCGCAAACTCGCGGACGACCTGATCGCGCTTGGCGCGGCGCCGTCACGCGTCTTGGTCGCCCATGATGGTGTGCGCGCGGCACGTTTTGCCGATCTGCCGACGCGTGAGGCGGCACGTACTCAACTCGGTTGGGCGCGTGAATTATTTGTTGTCGGCTATGCCGGGCGGCTGCATACCATGTCGATGGATAAAGGGGTCGGCGCGCTCGTCGAAGCGCTGGCGCAAGTCGGTGGGTGTGCGCTGGCATTGGTCGGTGGTCCCGACGATATGGCAGCCGCGCTACGCGATCAATGGGTGGCAGCAGGGATTGAGGCGGCGCATTTTCTGTACGCAGGGCAGGTCGCGCCTGATCGTGTCCCTGCGATCCTCGCTGCGTTCGATGTGTGCGCGATGCCGTTCCCGTTCACACCGCATTTCGCGTATTACATGTCCCCGCTTAAACTATTTGAATATATGGCGGTGCGGCGCGTGGTAATCGCGTCAGATTTGCCCAGCATACGCGAAGTCCTCACGCATAATGAAAATGCGCTGTTAGTCCCGCCGGGTGATGTATCCGCACTCGCAGATGCGATCCGCCTATTGCGCGATGATGTGGCGCTCAGGGATCGGTTGGCAGATCACGCTTATCGAACCGTCATGACCGATTACCTGTGGAGCGCGCGCGCGCAGCGTATCCTGCGCCATATCACCACGATTTGACGAATACGCTCAGCAAATCGAGCAGATTATCTGGATCGGCTTCCGGTGCGGCAATCCGTATGTTATCCCACCATTGATACACCGACAGCTTGAGCGTATATTCATCGGTGACGAACGGGTACGGCAGTGTGAACAACCGATCCTCGATGTAATAACGGTCGGGCTGCCAGCGACTGGTCTCCGCCGGGTCGGGCGCAACGCGGGGTGCGCTGTCGTCTTGTGCCATCAAGCGCCCATCATCGGGATCGAACAGATATAAACCAACGCTGTAATCGGCGGCGGGCGCGGCATCGACCGACCACCACAAACGCACACGGATCGTTTCACCTTCGCGTGCCGCTAACGGATGCGTGAGCGGTACAAGCTGATCGGGCAGCGCTTCGACCGCTTGCGCACCGTGAAAACGCATCCCATTGGCGAATAACACGCCCTCGACATCGGGCGGCGCTTCGTACAGGCGAAACAAACACGTCGGTGAACCGACGAAAATCGATGCGTGCCGGTCGCGTGTTTGCGCGTTGAAGAATGACTGATCCTGCGTATTCTGGTTGACACCGTACCATACACGAAGCGCGTCGCTCACCTGTGATGATACCTGCAAGCCCAGTGGAAAAAACGCGCGCACGTGATAATCGAGATCATACGGCGCGAGACAATCGAAGCTTGGGTCGAGTACGACGACATCACCCGTACGTACATGACCTCGCAGCCATGTAAAGACCTGTGTGCCGCCCGTCGTAAAGTTTTGCTCGACTCGCGCTGGAACGGGGACGAAAAGCAGCACTGCGATCAGCGCGGCAGCGCCGAAGCGCCCACCGCGCGGCAAATGCGCCAACAGAACGCCGCCGAATAACGCGAGTCCGGTCAATGCCCAAAACAGGTAGCTCGGTCGAAAGAAGCCCAATCTGGAATCGAAGACGTACATCGCAATCATGCCGCCGAAACACCACACCCCCAACCCGATGATGACTCGTAGAGGCGACCCGGTAGGTCGCCGTTGCTGTCTCCACTGCCTGACGACAACCGCGATCACGCCGATGACGAGCAGCACCGCCCAGATGAACCATGCCCCGCCGAGAAAATCCACCAACAGCGCCGCCATCCCGTCAAAGAATGGCGGGGAGTTTGGCAGAACTGATCGACCAGACGCGACATCGCCGCGCGCGATCATGATCGGGATCGACAAGACGATAAAAGCGATGGCAACAGGCGTCCAACGGACGATCATACGCCGGAGCGGATACACGATCAGCGTGTAAACGCCGAAAAACGCGATCCAGATCGGCGCGACCAACGTCGTCCAGAACGATGCCGCCAGCGTTAGGGTGAGCGCAATCCCCCACATAAAATCTCTGCTCTCAAACCCCCTTCGGCGCTTCGCGCTACCTCCCGCGAATTCGGAGAGGGGAACAGGGGGCGGGGTAAAAAATCTCATATACTCGACTGTCAGCCAAAACCCCAACGGCACTAGCGCGTGCGCCAACGTATACGGGCGCACATAACCGCTCAGGAATATGCTGTAAGGCAGCGCTGCGTAGATCAACATTGCCAGCGCGCCCGCTGCTGCGCCGCCCACACGCCGACCCGCCGCGTAGGTAAAGGCTGCGCCGAGCAGCGAAAGCAGCATCGACAGCGAGCGCAGCATGAGCGGATCGATGCCGACCAACAGCCGCCACCCGCCGATCATGAATTTGTAAAGCGGTGTCCAGTCATACGGCAGCCACGCGAGAATTTGCGCGGGCGTGCCGAAGCTTTGCCAGATTGCCCATGATTCGTCGCTGCTGAAGTTGAGTTCGCTGAGACGCAGTGTATGCGCGGCGGCGATGAAGAGCAGCGCCAGCGTCAACCATGCAAGTCGTTGTCTGGTAAACTTGTGCATAAATACCTGTTGGTCAATTCTTAGTAGCTGCTCAGCTACCCCCATCCCCCGACCCCGTTCTCCCACAAATGGGAGAACGGGGAGAAATGTGGTAGAAAGTCCCTCGCCCCTTGTGGGAGAGGGATTTAGGGTGAGGGCTGAGCAGTTACAATTCTTAGGGTATCTCTATTTGTATCCTACCCATTTCCGAAGGATTTTTCACGCCTGATGCACGTTGGAATATTGGCGGCTGATTTGTCGCATAAACACGGGTGGGCGCATTACAGCCTGAGTCTGATCCGTGCCATGCGCCGCGCTGGACTTGATTTGACGGTGATCACGACGCACGACTCGCCGATCCCCGATGATTTACATGATGTGCGCGTGATGCGTGTATTGCCGTCGCTCGACCCGCTGGCGCGCGGCTTGATCGTGCGTTCGTTGGCGGCATTGCCGACCGTGCGCGCCGCACTGCACGACTGCGATGTGATCCATACGTTCGTCGAACCGTTCGCGCCGTTGGCACGCGCCGTGCGCGCACGCCGTCTATACTTTGTCACCGCGCACGGCAGTTATGTGCGCGTCGATCAAGCGTATCCAATGTACGCGCGCCCTATCATGGCACAGGCAATGCGGCGCGCAGCGGCGGTGATCTGCGTCAGCCATTACACCGAACGGATTGCGCTACAAACCATGCCGTTTCTCAAAACGTGCGTCATTCCAAATGGCGTCGATATCGAACGCTTCTCAAATTTGCCCGTACTGATCAAAGACGAGCGTACCATTTTGACCGTCGGCGCAGTCAAGCCGCGTAAAGGCGTGATTTATCTCGTTCGGGCGTTGGCGGAGGTGCATAAAACCATCGCCGATGCGCGCGTCATCATCGTCGGCAACCTGGATGCGGATCGCGGCTATGTCGCGGCGATTCGTGCCGAAATAAATCAGCTTGGCTTGACCGATCATGTCACGCTGACCGGACGCATCAGTGATGAGGATTTGTACGCGCATTACGCCCGCGCCGACGTATTCGCGTTCCCGTCGGTCAACGAAGGCTGGAAATTCGAGGGCTTCGGCTTGGCAGTTTTAGAAGCAAGCGCAGCCGGCTTGCCCGTGATCGGCTCGCGCAACTGCGGCGTCGAGGATGCCATCAACGAGGGTGCGACCGGATTTTTAACCGCACAGCGCGATCCATCAGCGTTGGCAGATGTGATTTTGCGGGTGCTTTCCAACGCTGATTTGCGCATCTCGATGGGCGCGGCGGGGCGCGTTAAAGCGTCAACTATGACATGGAACGCGGCGGCGGCGGCGATGATTGCAGGATACCGTGATGGCTGGTCCTACCGACCGTAGGGCTTCAGCCTGTGGCGGTGACCTATTCGAGCGCGACTGGCAATCGTAGTTAACCTAAGATAAAGAGGCGCAATTCATCATGAGCGACTATGACAGTGAACTCGTTTATCAGCGTGCGGGTGCTTAAAGCATGATCACCCGTCTCCGTGCCTTGCTCGCGCGTAAATTCGTGCGTGATACGCTCAGTTTGCAGGGCGCACGTATCATTACCACCGCATTGAGCGCGCTTACATCGCTGATCGTATGGCGCGTGATGGGTCCCGAACGGTTCGGCGTGTACGCACTGGCAGAGTCATTTTTCGCGCTGTGGACGCAGTTGGATTTGACAGGCGCGGCGACGGCGTTGTACACCCGTTTGGGCATCGCCATTGGCGCGCGCGATCACGACGCAATCCGCGCGTCACTGGGGGCATATCTCAAGATTGGTGGGGTTGTCACGCTGGGCGTTGCGGCACTGGTCTTGATCATTGGTGTGCCGCTTTCGGCGTCGGTCTACGGTAGTTCGCGCATCGGTGGGTTGGCGGCTGGCTTGGCGTTCGCGTGGCTGGCGGATACCGCGTATGGTTATGTGCTGACTGTGTTCGGTGCATCACGACAAATCCGCACGCTGGCGCTGTTGAGTGTGATCAATCAAGGCGTGCTGACTCTGTGTTCGTTGGTGGCGATCAGCATCGATTTAGCCCCCGAAGCGCTCGTGATCGCGCGCATCGTCTATGCGTATACCACGTTGATTATTGCGTTGATCTTCTACGATACGGCGCGGCGCGGTGGTCGTTTTCCGGTGGATTTTCCTACCATGCTTACCGCGGTTGGTTCAGCGGTGCGCGCGCCGATTCGGGGTTATTGGCGCTTCGGTGCGGCAAACGCGCTCGATAAAAATATCGCCGCGCTGTTCGTACAGCTTCCGGTGCAAATCGTCGGCATTATCAGTGGTGCGGCGTCCGCCAGTTATCTTAGTGTCGCCTTGAGCGGCATCGCAAATGCGAGTATCCTGACATCGGCGGTCTTCGATAATGTACAAGCGGTTGTACCGCAAGCCGTCGGGCGCGGTGATTATGCCCGTTTGCGCCATAATATCATCCGTGTCATGGTGGTGTTGGGCGTGGGCGCATTGATCATCTATGGTGTGCTGGCGTTGATTGCACCCGTCGTCATTCCGCCCTTGTTGGGCGATGAATGGAGTCCGGCGATTGCGCCGCTTGTCGTGTTGACGGTTTACGGCGCGGTCAGCGCGGTCGGGGGCATTTTGGGTCCTTTATATCGCGCCTTCAATATCATGCGACGGGCACTCGTCGCCAAAATCATTGGCTTGGTTGTTGCGCTGGTCGTCGGTATCCCATTAATCGTCCAGTATAGTGCGGTCGGTGGCGCGGCGATGATCACGCTGGGTTTAAGCGTCTCGGTGGTGATCACGGTGGCGTTTGTGCTGCCCGAACTTAAAAAACGTGCGAAAATCGTAACTGCGCAGCCCTCACCCTAAATCCCCCACAAGGGGAGAGGGACTTTCTAACGCGTTTCTCCCCTTCTCCCGTTTATGAAAGAAGGGGTCGGGGGATGAGGGCTGAAAACGAGGGGCAAGCGTAAGATGAGTCACCACAAGAAAGTATTGAATCATCGTGAGTGAACAAGCGAAACGGATATTACGAGAATCACCGCTGCGTGTGCCGTACTTATGGCTGGCAAACCGCTATCGTGGAATCAAACGGTTGTTCGGCTACCCCGATACCGCGCGGGTTGGCGTCGTCGATTACGACGAATACTGGGATGCGAAAGCGCCCAATACGATGGGGATGCTCTCGCCGTGGCGGTTACGGCGTGCGCAAGCATTCGCGACGATGCTCAGACCTGGCGACCGGGTGCTCGATTTGGGCGTTGGCGATGGCGCACTGCTCAGGTATTTGATCGACACCGTTGGAATCGAGGGCTATGGCATCGATCTATCGCCGCGTGCCGTTGATTTTTGTCACATCCTGGGCTTAAACGTGATTCTTGGCGATGTTAACCGCCCGATCCACGACATATTGAGCGAAGGCTTCGGCGCGGACTCGATCTTCGATGTGGTGATTTGTTCCGAAATCATCGAACATCTGCCCGACCCGGAAGCGCTGTTATTGTCGCTGCGCGCGGTCGCACGTAAAGGCATCATCGTTTCGATCCCGAACACGGGTTTTCATCAGCATCGGCTGCGCCTGTTGTTCGGCAAGTTCCCGCTTCAGTGGGTGATCACGCCTGGCGAGCATCTGCGTTATTGGACGCGCACCGATTTTCATTGGTGGGCGCGACAGCTTGGGTTTACGATTGCGCGTGAAGTGCCGTATCAAGGCACGGCGGGATTAAAAGACATCGCGCCGGGTTGGTTCGCCGCCGCATTCGCGTTTTATTTGACGATTGATCCGTCCAAGCGCTAAACCGCCGCATCTTTGCGCCTTTGCGTCTTTGTGTCTTTGCGTTATGTTTTGAGTACTTCACCGTAAGCATCAGGCAAACGAGTTAAGACGGGTCGCTTATGTGCGGAATTTTTGGACAGTATGCAGCAAGCGGCGCGGACGCCGATTTGATCGAGCGTATGGCGCGCGTGTTAGCGCATCGCGGACCTGATGGTCATGGTGCGTTCATTGACCCGGCGGGCAAGTTCGCGTTTGGCGCGGGGCGATTGGCGATCATCGATTTGAAAGCGCCGCCGGGAATTTTGGTCAGCGAGGATCGCGGCGTCGCGGTCGCTTTCAACGGTGAGATTTACAACTATAAGGCGCTGCGTTCGCAGTTGGAGTCGGCGGGGCATGTGTTCGCCACGCGCACCGATACTGAAGTCATCGTGCATGGCTACGAACAATGGGGCGACGATGTATTGACTCACTTGCGCGGCATGTTCGGCGTCGCCATCTGGGATTCAGCCCAGGCGCGGCTGCTCATCGCGCGTGACCGACTGGGCGAAAAGCCCATGTATTACGCCCAACTTGAGTCTGGTGACTTGATTTTTGCCAGCGAAGCTAAGGCGCTGTACGAACATGCTGGTTTGCGCCGCGCGGTCAATCACGATGCGCTGCCGCAATTTATGGCGCTCGGTTATGTGCTGCCGCCGCACACGCTGTTCGCGGGTATCAAAAAATTAGCACCCGGCGAACTGATCATTTACGAAAATGAAACCCTCCGCAGCGCGCGCTACTGGATTCCCGTCATGGATGCGACCGACGCGCCCAGCTACGAACAAGCCGTCAAGCAGGTGCGGCTCGCCGTATATGAAGCCGTCGAAATGCAGATGATGAGCGATGTGCCGATCGGCGCGTTTTTGAGCGGCGGCGTCGATAGCACGGCGGTCGTTTCGATCATGAACCGCGCGCTCGCGCCCGGTCAGCGCTTGCAGACATTCACAGTCGGCTTCGATGAGCCTGCGGGCAGCACGACTGACCAAAAATTCAACGTCGATGTACGCTTCGCCAAGCAAATTGCGGACGCGCTCGGTACGCAGCATCATGTGATTTTGATCAAGCAAGACCAGCACTTGAGCGACCTGTTCCCGCATCTGATTTATCATCAGGATGACCCGATTGCGATACCGAGCGTCGTGCAAACCGCGTATGTGGCGGCGCTGGCACGCAAGCGCGGGGTACCAGTCCTGCTCAACGGTGAGGCGGGTGACGAACTATTCATGGGGTACAACCACTTTCAAGCTGATCGAACGCTGTCGCGGTATATGCGTGTGCCCGGTCTGCTGCGCGAAGGCATCCTGAATCGCGTCTTTCGCCGCTTGCCGGGAAAACGACTCGATACGCTGCGTAAACTCGCGGGAAAATCGGGCATCCGTCAGGATTTCGAGCGTTATCTGGCGTGGTCGCGCATTCTCGATTTTGAACGTATCGATTTGTTACTGCCCGGTCAAGAACGGGCGGGCATCGAAGCAGCGGTCGCTGCTGTGCTCGACCCGATTCTGATGCAGCCGAAAACCAGACATTTCACCGATCGGCTCGCATTCGGTAACTTGATCGGCTTTGTCGGTGAAAACAGCAATATGCGCGTCGATAAAATGTCGATGGCGATGAGCGTTGAAGCGCGTTCGCCGCTCGAAGATTACAAACTGGTCGAACTCGCGCTCCGTTTGCCCATGAGTTACAAACTGCGCGGCGGGACAAGCAAGGCGGTCTTCAAAGATGCGATCCGCCATTTGCTGCCGCAAAATGTGTTGGCGCGCCCCAAATGGGGGTTTAATCCACCTGCCAGCGATTGGCTGCGCGGCGCGCTTACGCCGTTGATCAAGACGTATCTGGCGCGCGATTATGTCGAAGCGGTCGGTGTCTTTGATCCCGTCGTGATCGAAAGCGCGATTCGCGCGCATGTGGACGAACACAAATACGAATTGTGGACGTTATGGACGGCGCTGACATTTCACGTCTGGCACGCGATATTTATCGATCAATCGCTCAATCTGGAAGGACGTTTGGACGCAAATGATCTATGAACGCCATGCACAAGCCAAGCCTACGGGCATCATCACGCCGTCACGAAGGATATGCTTGTATGATTTCACCAGCGCAGCGCGATGAAGATGCCGCGTAGTATCATAGCGAGCGTTTGAAGGTCGATTACGCAATCGGGTCATAGTTTCAAAACAAAGGTATTATGTGAAGTTACTGTTTGTTAACCCGCTGTTGACCCGTTTGAACAGCCCCGGCGCGGCGGAATTGGATACATTTGCGCTCATCGCAGCGCTGCGGCGTTTGGGTCACGATGTGCGCGTTTTACAGCCGATAGAAGTGGATCAATCAGCGCTCGAAGTGACGCGGTTTTATCACGATTACGTGGAAGAACCCGCCTACATGCCGCCATTGCCCGTCGAAGCGGTGCGGTTCGAGCTATCGATGCGTGACGCACGCCGTCTGACCGATTTAGCCCACCTCGACGGCGCGGGCTGGACATATGCGTCGCCCGCGTTCGCGCGATTGGTCGAGCGCGCCATTCAGGACTTTCGACCGGAGGGCGTGTTCTCCATGATGAGCTTTTCATGGGGGGTGGCGAAAATCGCTAAGCAGCATGGCTTGCCATGCGTCATACGTTCGCAGAACAACGAAGCGCGTCATTTGCTGCAAGAAAACGGCATCACGCTTGCCAACCTGATCCGGTTCATCGGCAAGGCGGCGGTCGAACGTCACGTCGCGCGGTTGCCGACCGTCGTCGCGGCGATCACGCCTGACGAAGCGGCGTTTTATCGACGGATCGCCCCCGCCGCGACCATCGAGGTGCTCCCTTTGCTCACACTGCCCGATTTATTGCGCCCGCCGCGCCCACAAACAGCCGCGACGCCGCTTCATGTATTTTTCATGGGGTCGAGTTACAACGTGCCGCATAATCGTGCTGCGCTCCGCTTCATCGTCGATCAGGTCGTTCCAGCGGTGCGCGATCGTGACCCCAGCGCGTTTGTTTTTCATATGCTCGGCAGCAAAGTCCCGCCGGAAATCAGCGCGTTCGCGGCGGACGATTTGATCTTTGAAGGCTATATGCCTGATCTCGCCGCGTTCTTGCAAGATATGGATATCGCGCTTATCCCATCGTTGGGCGGCGCGGGGATGCAGCAAAAAGTCTTCGAGCCATTGTGTCGTGCCTTTCCGACGATCACGCACGCGCGCGTGTTCGCAGGGTATCCGTTTCAAGACGGCGTCGATATGTTGACGGGCGAAACGGCAGCGGATTTTGTCGCCGCGCTGGAACAGCTACGTGATCCGGCTGCGCGCGCGCTGCTTTCGCAGGGCGCGTGGGCGCGTGCGGATGCGTTGTTCAATCGCGATGCGATCGACGGCGTGTTATCAAAAATAGTGGCGGCGCTGGTTTGATGTTTGTTAAAAACGACTAAAAAGGTTGCCAACCATCCTTCACGCTGTGTACAAGTTCACCCAAAATGTTTTAGCGATAATCGATTCGATATTAACGAGAGGAGTTTGACGCGGCGCTTTTGCACAAAACGACGCGTTTTTCTGATAATGAAAATATTGGTCATTGGCGGCACCCGTAATCTTGGACATTCGCTCGTACATCAATTGATCGAGCATGGTCACACGGTCACTGTATTCAATCGCGGCATGACGCGCGACGAACTGCCCGATTCAGTCGAGCGTCTGGTAGGAGACCGCACCGACCTTGATCAATTGTCGGCGAAGTTGAGCCGACGCACCTTCGACAGTGTGATCGATACGGCGCTTTATAAAGGCGATGAAGCTGACGCGATTGTCTCGCTGCTCAAAGGCAAGACCGGACACTATTTCTTTTTGAGCAGCGGTCAGGTCTATCTGGTGCGTGAAGCCGTCGAACGTCCTTTCAAAGAAGTCGATTATGAAGGGCGCACGATGCCCGCGCCCAAACTCGAAACGTACGGCTATGAAGAATGGCTGTACGGTATGGATAAGCGCGCGGCGGAGGATAAACTGATGTCTGCGTTCCGGCGCGATCAATTTCCGGTGACGGTTTTGCGCCTGCCCATGGTCAACGGTCAACGCGATCATTTCGGGCGTCTACACGGCTATGTGTTGCGTCTGCGCGATGGCGGTCCCATTCTTGTGCCGTCCACGCCCAATCACGCGCTCCGCCATGTCTACAGTGGTGATGTTGTACGCATTATGCTGAATATGATCGAGAACCGCGTCGGCATTGGCAAGGCGTATAACTTATCGCAGGATGAAACCGTATCGCTTGACGAGTTTTTGGGCATCGTCGGCGCGATCATGGATATCGCCCCAACGATCGTGCGCATCCGGCGTGATTTGCTCGAAGCCAACGGTTTTGTGCCCGATTGCTCGCCCTTCAGCGAGCGCTGGATGAGTGAACTCGATAATCAACTGAGCAAGACTGAACTCGACGCGACGTATACACCGCTCAAAACCTATCTGGAGTCGACGATCAACCACTATATCGATAACGCGCTGCCGTCGCCTATCGGGTATAAACGACGCCGCGCCGAAATCACGTTTTACGAACAGGTCATCGGTCAGGTCGAGTAGGGCATGGTGCGCCATGCCCACTTACGCGCCGCTTGATTTAACCACTCCCCCAGCCCCTCTCCGAATAGCGCCCTTCGGGCGGCGGACGGGGGGTAGGTAAAAAGTTTCTTAACTTGGTGCGTATGGGGCGGCATCGCTGCCGTTCGCCGCGTATAGAGAGGCTCATTCCAATGACCGAAAGCACCGTCGCCGTCGGTGAAGCGGGTTTGTATGTGCAGGAAAGTGGCGCGGGCGACGTGCTGGTATTCGTGCATGGCTTCGCGCTCGATCACCGCTTGTGGGACGCGCAAACCGCTTATTTTCAGAATAACTGGCACATCATCCGCTATGATTTGCGTGGATTCGGACGTTCCAGCCGGTTGACTAAACAGCCGTATCGTCACGCCGATGATTTGATTGGTCTGCTCGATCATTTCGAAATCGATTCAGCGTCGGTCGTTGGCTTGTCACTGGGCGCTCGCATCGCACTCGATACCGCGCTGCTTTATCCTGATCGCGTGCGCTCGCTGACATTGGTCGGCGCGATCCTTGAAGATTACGAGTGGTCATCCGATACGCTCGATTGGCGGCGGCAGTCGTGGAGCGCGGCGCTTTCGGGCGACATTCGCGCTGCAAAACGTGCATGGCTGAGCGGGGCATTGTTCACGCCCGCATTAGGCAACGCGCGCGCCTATGACGCGCTCATGCAAATGAACGATGACTTTCATGGCGATCATTTTGTGCGCGAAAACCCGGAGCTGTTTTTGAATCCGCCGCCGCTGCGTCGTTTACCTGAGATCGTCCAGCCCGCGCAGATTATCATCGGCGACCGTGATATGCGCGATGTACAGGCGATTGCCAAACTGATGGTCGATCAACTGCCGCACGCCGACATCAATACCATGATCGGCGTCGGTCATTTGCCGAATCTGGAAAATCCTGGCGTGTTCAATTACACACTGGCGCGTTTTTTGGAACGCTTGGATTGACGTGCATTGTCGTCCATAATTCAGCGAGTCCATGTGTATAATGTGAGCAGACTTTCACAAACGAAAATTGCAGGGAATAACCACCTATGACCGACTCTAAATCATTTCTCATTACTGGCGGTGCTGGCTTTTTGGGCATCAATCTCGCCCGTTTTTTGCTCGAACGTGGGCATCGTGTGACCTCGCTCGATATCGCTGACTTCGATTACCCGGAGCGTGATCAAGTCACCATCGTCAAAGGCGATATTCGTGACCGCGCGGCGGTTGATGAGGCGATGCAGGGCATTCAGATTGTCGTGCATACAGCGGCAGCGCTGCCACTGTATACCGAAGCCGACATCATGAGTACCGATGTCGATGGCACACGCAACATTATGGAATCAGCGCAGCAGCACGGTGTCGAACGCGCCATCCATATCAGTTCGACCGCCGTGTACGGCGTGCCGGATCATCATCCATTGTTTGAAACCGACCCGGTGAGCGGCGTAGGTCCGTATGGCAAAGCCAAGATCATGGCTGAAGAAGTGTGTGCCGAATACCGCGCCAAAGGCATGTGCGTGCCAGTCATTCGTCCGAAATCGTTCATTGGACCGGAACGTCTTGGCGTATTTGCGCTGTTCTACGATTGGGCGAAAGATGGGCGCGGCTTCCCGATGATCGGCAGCGGCGAGAATCGGTATCAACTGCTCGACGTACAAGACCTGTGCGAAGCGATTTATCGGTGCGCGACGCTCGACCGCGATGCAGTCAACGACGTGTTCAATATCGGCGCCAAGCAGTTCACCACCATGCGCGAAGATTATCAGGCAGTCTTGGATTATGCTGGCTTCAGCAAGAAAATCGTGCCGTTCCCCGAAGCACCCGTGATTTTGGCGCTCAAGATTTTGGAACGGTTAAAATTGTCGCCGCTTTATGCGTGGGTGTACGAAACAGCGGGCAAAGATTCGTTCGTCAGCATCGACAAAGCCGAACAGGTGCTGGGCTATGCGCCACAATTTAGCAACAAAGACGCGCTCATTCGCAACTACCAATGGTATTTGAAGAACGCGGCGGTCTTTGAAGGTCAAAGCGGTGTCACGCACCGTGTGCCCTGGAATCAAGGCGCGCTCAAACTGGCGAAGGTGTTCTTCTAAAGTCTGCGTTTGCTAGTTCGTAGAAACTTACTCCGCACGCTAGGGCGTGCTGTCCCTCTCCACGCGGAGAGGGACAATCGTCGCGGGATTGCAGGTGAGGTTATTACAAGAACGCCGTTGTTCTAAAAAAGCGGAGAGAGAGGGATTCGAACCCTCGAAGGCTTTCACCTTACTCGCTTTCCAAGCGAGCGCACTAGGCCACTATGCGACCTCTCCAAAATGACCTGTTCACATTATAACCCCATTTTGTGCATCGTGCAGGGGCGGAATTTACGCTGTCCTGTTCACGTTTTTCCTACGGCGATAAATCAGCGGTCAGGTTCGCGCGTGCTTCATACTGCTCGATGCGCGCGAAGCCAATCCAGTCGTTCGTCTCGCACGCCCCGCCGACGGTATCGATGCTCGTGCCGTCGCCAAATATGACCTGCATCGAAGGATCATACGCGATCTGCACGCCGAGCGTCAGCGAGTCGACGCCCCAATCATCTTGAAATGTTGGCACGGTCGCGGTAATGATCATATCATCGGTGAGCCAGATCAACCGCATGAGGGTGCTGGTGCTGGTTTGCCGCGCAAACGACGCGCAGGTCGGCGCGCCGACTGCCGCTAACAGCGTATCCAGCCGGATCAGCCCGTTCAAGCTCACGGTGATCACCACGCCATCGCGCGCCAAAATATTCGCATTGAACTGTCGCCTATCCACACGACGCGTGAAGCTGTACATCGTGCCATTGCCTAAGCTGAGTTCGCCACCATCCGTTTCAAACGGCGGCAAATCATCTTCCAGTACGCGTCCGCGCCCGGCGACATGCTGTTCGATCAAGCCTGAAACGTCATCGCCGCGTGTCTCCCCGACACGAATCTCGGCATAACACGGCAGATCGCACACGCCGAAGCCGAACGCTTGCAAGTCCGCTTCCAAATCGAGCGGACGCGCGGGCAGTAAAAACTCCGCCGCCAGCGTGGCGACGAACATTACGGTGATCACCACAGCCGTTGACCAAATGATAAATCGCGTCATTCATCCTCGCACGACTTGTGTATGTGCTACAACGTCACCCGACGCGATAGCGTGTGGGGTGACGTTAACTGGTTTCAATCTTCGGCGATCTCATCGATAAACCCATGTTTGAGCAGCCAGCGCGGCAGTTCTTCCAAATTCGGTTCGGTGATCATCGACCCGCGATCCACGCCGCGCGGACTGTGACCCAGTGTGAGCGCATCGAAGGGTGCATTCGGCAGATGATCGCCCAGCGCCGCGACGATCAACGTCGGCACGCTCAAAAAACCTGTCCATTCCAGCACGCGCGCCTTTGCGCTCGCATCCTTATCGATGAAAATTTCGCGATACGAGACGGTGTAATCGTTCAATACACGCTTCGCCACCGTTATAAACGGGCAGGATGTCGTGCGCGAATACATCACCAGTTCTTGTGCCATACATGCTCACTTTACGGCGAGTCGGTCGTTTCCGGCGCGGACGTTGGGGCTAATACATCACGGGCGGGTTCCACAAAGCATAACACGCCGTTGACGATCCCGCGCGCCAAAAGTTCTGGGTTTTCGGTCAATACCTCTCGATCGGAGCGCATGAACCCCAGTTCAAGAATGGTCGCGGGCGTTTGCGGATGAATTTCTCGAAACGCGTGATAATCGGTCATGTCAATCGTGACACCAGGGCGGCGCAGCAAGCCGCTCGCGGTTTCGTACTCGCGCGCCACACATTCGACCAGCAAATCATCGACACTGCGCGTGGTGATGCGCGCCGCCGCCGCTGAGATCAAGAAGCCTGTGACCGGATAGCCGTAATCCTGACACGTGTTGGCGTGGATCGAAACTAGCGCGACCGACTGGTAATTCTCCAGCCGTGCGTCGAATTCATCGAGCAAATCGACGACGTAACCCAACCCGCGCAAATCGCGCACGACCAGGGACGCCACATTGAAATTGATCTCAGCTTCGGTGAGTCCATCCGGGCAAACCGCGCCGGAGTCATTGCCGCGATGTCCACTTACGATGCCAATACGCAGCGACCGACCATCCGCGCCGAGCGCCTGCGCCGCCGTCGGTTCAGGCAGCACGGTTGGCGCTGCCGCGTTGTTTTCGTCTAAGCCTAAGCTGAGTTGTTGGCTGACATCAGCGCTGATAAAGCGCGGCGGCGTCCACCACGTAAAGATCGTCGCCATCAATCCGGCGGCAGCGAATACCAGAATGACCGATCGCACAAACCCGCCGACCGCACTCGTTGGTCGCTGGCGACGTTTGGCGCGAGTGCGGCGCTGTTCGATCATACGCTGGCGCAGTTGCTGGCGTCGGATCGTCTCCGCGTCGGATGCGGGTGGTTCTGCATCGGGCGACTCGTGATCCGCCTGTTCAGCCGTATCTTCATGCGGGGCAGCCAGCGCGGATTCTGCGTCTAGCGTCGGTGATGATGGAAAATCAAGCGGCGTATCAACGGCTTCATCGAGTGGGGGCGGGTCTTGAGTCGCCCGTTTAGACTCGGTGGTTTGTACGACGGACGGCGTAACGACAGGCGCGGTGGGCGGTGACGACACAGCGACGGACGGCACACGTTTGCCATCGCCTGCCGCGCGCACCGCCGCGCTGACATCTTCGCTGCTCAACGGCGGCGTTACCCGTTTGCGGCGTGATTTTTCACGCGGCGCAGCGTCGGGGGCGGTCGCGGGCGGCGTGTCGCTCTCGGTCGGTTCGTCGGGCGCTGCGCGTTCTGCTGCCGCGCGCATCATCTCCATAAACGTCACCGACGCCGGGATCGGTTCTTCTTCGGGTGGGCGGCTGTCACGCCATGCCTTAAATACAGCGTCTTCGTCGTCGCGCGGAATCTTCAGTTTGTCGCTCATAAACAGTCACTTTGCGCCTTGATGTTATGGTTTTATGGTCACTCGTTCACTTGATACACTTCTGCGCCATCATCCTCGAAAACCAGCGCCAGATACGGCACATCGACGACGGCGGACTGCATTGGATAGTCGTCGGTGAACGGACGCCGCCACCGGAACATCGTCTCGAAGCGTTCCGGGCTGCCAATCACCTGTGGCACGATCACATAATCGATTCCGGCGTCGCGCAGCAGACCTTCATACACAGGATTTGCCGGATTTTCCCAGAATGCGCGCATCGCGGCTTGTTCGGCTTCGATCGACTCTGTACCGCGAAAAAAGGGCTGTGGACGAAAGTATACCGCGTCGCGTTCGGCAATCACCGCGACCCAATCAGCTTCATGCGGTGCAGGGTGATTCAAAATGCGCGCGTCGGCGGGCGCATTGTCGCGCAGCCATGTCATCGCGCGGACATCGGCATGAGAGCTGAACGCGCCGAAAAAGCCGATCCGTCCTTTGCTGGCGGCAAGGATCGGCTCATTGAAGACGCCAAACAAAATGACCAGCGCGCTTGCTGTGATCAGTGCCACAGGTGCGACTCGATGCAGCGCCACGTCGAAACGTCGTTCCGCCAATCGATCCCACAGCCACAACAAGCCGACGCCGCCCAAAATCGTATACGGGATGATCGGCGCGTGCCAGGCGATGCTGAACGGATAATCATATTTTTCGATGATGCCGAAAATGCCCGGCAGCAGCCGTTCGATGATGCCCGTCGTCGAAAAATCGAGCGCGACGACCAGCCAGCCGACCGCCAAAATCGCTTTCGGGTCGCGTTTACGCAACCCAATGATCGCGCCGATTAGCGCGAACGGTATGACAGGCAAATGATATAACAGCATGATTTGCCAGTAATTTGGGTCGCGTTCGAACGGTGATGCAATATCCGAACCGAGCAAATCGCGCGCTTGAATCAACCAGGGCGCGATGCCGATTAAGGCGATGACTAGGACGCCGACGGCTAAGATCAACCAGCGCCGCAGGGATGGACGCGGATTACCCAGCCACATCGTCAGCATGAACGGCGCGAAACCCAAGCCTAAAATGATCGTGGTATCGGGGTGACTGAGCACAGTCGCACCGAGCATCAAACCGGCGGCGATCAAGTCGGGCAGCAAGCCGCCGCGCAGATAGCGCATCGAGAAAATCAAAAACGAGAACGCGAAGCACAATGCCAACAGCGTCGTGTAATGCGAATCGAAGTACGCCGTCAACATGCCTGTGCCGAACAGCATACACAGTGCCATCGCGCGCCCAAGCCGCTTATCGCGTTCCTGGAGTCCGAACTCTGCACCAAAATCGTAAGCGAGCAGCACGAGCAGTATGCACAAAATCGCGCCAATGGCGAGTTGTACTGTGTGCAGCCCTTGATTGAGCTGATGACTCAGGTAGGCGCTGATCGCGCTCAAACCAGGCGCGTATAAATAGCTGATTTGCGGGTGAAACGGCGCGAGATTGAAAAAACCTTCGCCTTCGCGCGCCATCAAGCCCAGATAACCGAAGCCTTGCGCGTCGGTATCGAGCGGGACAGGTATGATTAACGCGGGCACGACCACGATCAACGCCGCCAGCCCAATCAAAAGCAGATCGCGCCCGCTCATCCACCCCTGATCGCGATCCGCAAGTTCTTCGCCGCGTGCTTCGGCGCGTTTTTGCCCGAAACTGAGCGTGCCGAACAAAAAGATCGACGAGACCAGCGCGAACAACAGATAATCGACGACGAGCGTATCCCAGCCAAACGCCATCGCATAAAAAACTGCGCCGCCCATAACCAGACCGAGCGCGAGCGCAGCGGTCATGCCGATGCGCGGCTGTTGTGTGACCCACGCGGGGGCGAGCATCGAACCTGAACCGATGACGACCGCGCCGAAAATGAAAATGACAATCAAGGGCATGGTATAAGCCTATAGTGAACGGGATAGACGCAAAACCTCACCCCTAAGTCAGCCTCTATATAAGCGTACAGGACTATTCTGCCCAATAGCTATGGAAAGGGCTGGCGGTGAAGTTTCTATCCTACCCCAAAATGCTTAGCGACGCTAAATAATCGCTTAGATGCGCTTTTCGCAGCGAAACGACGCAGCGTCTCTTAGGTACAAATCACATATCGACGCTAAATAAATTTCTTCGCCTTGAACTCGCTAATCTCCGTCGCCAGTTTTTCTTCGCACGCGCGAATCACGCCGTTGTACACCAGCGCGCGCTGTCCTTTGACATCGAACGGGAGATCGTCGATCTTGTCCACGATCAAAATGACGGGAATTTTCAACCCCATCGCGTAGCCGAGTTCTAAAAAGACGTTGGCGTTCGCGCCATTCAAGACCGCGATCACGGCGGCGCTGGTTTCGATCTGATACTTGATCTGTTCGAAAATATCGCCGCTAAACGCCGCTTGATCGATGCGGTGCGCCTGCAAACCCGCCGCTCGTATCGTCGATTGAATCGCATAGTAGTACAAATCTTCGTATTCGGGCTTGAACGGCATCGCCACAAATACGTGCTGCTTGGCTTCGATTTTTTCCGCTTCGCGCTCAATCGCAGCAGGCTCATTATCAAGAGTTGGCGCGATGGATCGAGTCATTTCGCGGTCTGCCAATTCGATGGCGTAGCCCCATTCGTCCGCGAGCGGCGTCGAACCATATTCTGAAGCGAAGCGCGACTCCATCACCTGACGCAGCCGTTTTACACGCGGCGCAGAGCGCTCGACAATCGTGATCCGTTCCAGGTTAGGCGGAAAAGTGCTGCTGTTCAGCGCGGTCAAATAGCCGGCGATTTGCGCGATCACAGCGTCGATTTCGTCCAGCCCAAAGCCGACTCCATGTATGGTCGATGCGAGATGCCGTACGTCCGGCTGCGCTTTCAGAATATCGAGCGACTTGACGGCAAACTCGCTAATCGCGTCATACGTGAACCCACGCGGACGCGGCGTGGCGACGAACAAAATCTGCTTGGCGCTGACCACGCGGTCGCCGTCCCAAATTTTGAATTTACCCTCTTTGACACGCAGTTGATCCATCGACGGCAGTTTGCCCGTTTCGATGAAGCGGCTGGCGACCACCGCATCCGCGCCGTAAAAGTTATTGGCATATTTGAGCGCGATCACATCCGCATCGAACGTCGTGATGTCGCCTTCTCGAATGGTGAACGTAATCGTTTTGGGCATGGCGCATCCTTAGTCCTTGTTTAGCCGTTCGCAAAATCTAAGATGAGTTGGGCGATGTGCGCCGGGTTTTGCATCGGCGCGAAATGTGTATAGTCGGTCAACTGCATATCATGTCCCTGTTGAAAATGCCGCCATAAATCACGGCGCGTTCACTTTGTGTGACGCGCGCCGTAATCGTGAAATCATCGAGTTCTTTACCAATGGTTCCCATGAAGGCTGCTGCGTAAACTATAAGGACATGGATAAACCATGCCCTCACGATCTTGTATGGAAATACTGCTGCGATGACTTACATTTATGGGATGACGGCGAACAATCCACCTGTGCCTAAGCTGGTTGCTATCGCGGGCACAATCCCCAGAATCAGCGTGCCAGCGAATGCGACATATACCGCCCAGTTGACGTAGCGCGTGGCTCCCGCCGCCGGGTCACCTTCACCATCTTTGAAGTACATATTGAGGATGACGCGGATGTAATAGAACGCGCTGATGACGCTCGTCAACACGCCAATGATCGCCAACGGCACTAAGCCCGCGTTCAGTGTCGCCTGAAAAACGAACAGCTTACCCATAAAGCCGCTCGTCAACGGAATACCCGCCAGGCTTAACATGAAAAATGACATCATGATCGCCAGTATCGGGCGCGAGCGCGCCAGCCCGTTGAAGTCATCCATGCTGGTGCCAGACCCATCGTCTTTTTCGACCGCGATCAAGACTGCAAACGCGCCCAAATTGGTAAACGCATACGCCAGCAGGTACACCAGTGCCGCCGTCGCCGCTTGTTCTGCGACGCCTGCCGTTCCCGCTGCCGCCACCGCCATCAAGATATAACCGGCGTGCGCAATCGACGAATACGCCAGCAAGCGCTTGATATTGGTCTGCGAAATTGCCACCAGATTGGCGAAAATTACCGTCACGGCGGCGATCAGCCACACGATTTGCTGCCATGCGGCGTTCGCACCATCAATGATGATGAACGCCGGCAAACCAACGATCATGATGCGCAGCAAGGCGCCAAAACCACCTGTCTTTGCGCCTACGCTCATGAACGCCGTCACAGGCGTCGGTGCGCCTTCATATACGTCCGGCGTCCAAGTGTGGAACGGCACGACCGCGACCTTGAAGCCCAGCCCGACGAGCAGCAAACCGCTCCCGATCAGCAGAAACAGGATATTCGTATTGTTACTTAAATCGAGCGTGCTGATCGTCTGGAAAATCGCAGGCAGACTGGTCGTTCCAGTCGCACCATAGACGAGTGCCGCGCCATACACGAAAAATGCGCTGGCGAACGCGCCCATGATGAAATACTTCAAACCACTTTCTTCACTCTTGAGTTCGGGCGCGCGAAACGCCGACAGCACATACAGGGGAATGCTGAGCAGTTCGAGCGAGACGAAAATCACAATCAGATCGTTCGCGCCCGCCATGAACATCATGCCGCTCGTTGTGAACAGCATCAGCGTATAAAACTCGCCCCGTTCCAGGTTAGTGCGCTTCAGGTAATCGATGCTGAGCAAAACACTGATCAACGCTGTGATCAGAATGATGATGTTCAAAAAGCCCGTGAAACGATCCGCGACGAACATGCCCATAAAGGCGTCGCCACTATCATTGAACGTGACCAGATTAGCGACGAAGGCAAACAACAGCCCGCCTATCGCCAACCAAGCCGTACGTTCTTTCTTGTCTTTCGGTATCCACAAATCGATCAACAGCAGCAGGCACGCCCATACCGCGACACTCATCGCGGGCACGGCGATCCCTAAATTCAACTGCTCCAAACTCGGAATTTGCAACATATTTTGACGCTCCGTTTAAGAGGGTGTTGAATAAGACCTCTCCCTGCTTGCTCCGCAAGTCGTCCCTCCCGAAATCGGGGAGGGACAACAGCAGGGCGTCGGCAGGTTTCCCCCTCAGCCGATTTCGGAGAGAGGTTAGGGGTGGGGTCAGACCTAACCTCTCTAGTTTATAGACACTCTCTAAGGCAGTTGAACCACGGTCGTCACGAATGGCTGAATCTTGGCGACGACATCAACGACTGTGGCTTGCATCGTGGCGAAGAACGGTCCCGGCTGAATGCCGATGATAATCGTCGCAGCGACGACCGCGACCAGCACCGTCACCTCTTGCCAGTGCAGCGGCTCCAGATGTTTGTTTTCTTCTTTATCCAGTTCGCCCATAAAGACTTTCTGGAACATGTACAGCATATACACCGCCGCCAAAATCACGCCGAGCGTAGCGAACAGCGCGAAGAAGAACCCTAACACCTCGCTGCCGAACGTGCCCATTAGAATCGTAAATTCGCCGATGAAGCCGTTCAGACCAGGCAAGCCCATACTGCTTAGCGTGATGATCAGGCTCAAACCGCCCAAAAGCGGCAGCGCCTTCCAGATACCACCGTATGCGGCGAGGTCTTTCGTGTGGCGGCGTTCATACAACATTCCGACGAACAAGAACAAGCCGCCCGTGCTGATGCCGTGATTGACCATCTGGATCAAGCCGCCCTGAATGCCCTGCGCGTTGAGCGCGAACAACCCAAGCACGACAAATCCCAGATGGCTGATTGACGAATACGCGACCAGTTTCTTCACGTCGGTTTGGGCGTAGCTCACCCACGCGCCGTAGATAATGCCTATCACTGCGAGAATACCCACGAAAGGCGCCCACGCGACCGCTGCTTCGGGGAATAACGGAATGCAGAAGCGCGCGATTCCATAGGTGCCCAGCTTCAACAGCACGCCCGCCAGAATGACCGACCCAGCGGTCGGCGCTTGCACGTGTGCGTCTGGCAGCCACGAGTGCAGCGGCCAAATCGGAATCTTGACCGCGAAACCGATCAAGAACCCCAGAAACAGGAACGACTGCGGGCTGAACAACCCATCGAATGGGAAAATCAGGTCGCCGCTCTGGATCATCGCCAGAATTTGCGGCATGTTGAACGTTCCGGCGTTGCTGCCGACGTACAAAATTGCCAGCAGCATCAAAATCGACCCCGCCAGCGTGTATAGATAGAACTTGACTGCCGCGTACATGCGGTTCTCCGCGCCCCAGATGCCGATCAGGAAGAACATCGGCACAAGTGTGAACTCGAAGAAGATGAAAAAGACGATCAGGTCTTGCGCAACGAATGCGCCGATCATCGCCCATTCCAACAGCAGCAGCAGCAGATAATACAATTTTTCACGTCCGCGCTCGTGCAAAACATGCGCGCGAAAGCTTGACAAGATCGCCAGTGGCATGATGAATGTCGTCAGAATCACCAGCAGTAAGCTCAAGCCGTCAACGCCGACGTAGTAACTCGTCCCGACTTGCGGCAGGAATTCCCACTGCTGCACCATTTGCAGCGCGGGCTGATTGTTATCGAACCCTGCCCACATCACCAGCGACATCACAAACGTGATAAGGCTGGTGCCGAGCGTCGTCCACTTGATCGCCTCGGTCTGCGATTCTTTCAGGAACAAAACGATACTAAAGCCCACCATCGGCAAAAACAGCACGAGGGTGACGAGCGACAGCCCGGTATTTTCCATAAGCGCTAAACTCCTCAGTTAGCCGCGCTGAATGAGCGGCAGCAGCAGCACAACCACGACGATCACGACGCCAAACAGCAGCGTAATCGCATACGTCCGTACATAACCCGTTTGGATCGGGCGCAAACCAGAACTCAACCAGCGCGCCAATCGCCCGATTCCATTAACAATGCCATCAATGATGCCCAGATCAACGGGCGTCGCCAGAATATTGCCAATCGTGCGGAATCCCTTGGCGATCACCGTATCATGGACATAATCGTGCCAGAATGCCCAATCGAGCGTATCCGCCAGGAATTTACCAATTCGGTTGAACGGGTTCTCGATCAACATGAAATAAATCTGATCCCAGTACAAGCGCGCGTTCGCTAGTCGCCAGGCATTGCCGATGCCTTCGCGTTCTTCGAGCGGGTCGACCCCGCGCAAAATCGTATCGCGCGCGCGCGCGTAAATCCCATTGGCGACGATCATCGCCACAATTGCCAGCAGCAGCGCGCCACCCGCGACGAGAATATTGAAGTCACCCGCATGGACGTTGAGAACACTGTGACTGAGCCAATCCGTGAAGCGATGCGCGCCGAACAAGGTATCCAGCCCAAGTGCGCCGCTCGGCACGTTCATAAAACCGATAAAAATGCTGGCGATAGCGAGCACCAGCAGCGGAATCACCATCGGAATACTGCTCTCAGGCGCGCGTTCCGCCGCTTCGGTGCGCGGCTTGCCATGAAATACCAGCACAACCTGACGCCACATATAAAACGCGGTGAAGCCTGCCGCCAATAACAACAAGCCGAGCGCGATAAAGCCGCTCAACTGACCCTCGAACAAGCCAACCACCCACGAGTCGGCGAGAATTTCGTCTTTCGACCAGAACCCGGCGAATGGGAAAATCCCCGCCAGCGCCAGCGTGCCGATCAAGTAGGTGACGTAAGTCACGGGCATCTTCGTCCGCAAACCGCCCATATTGCGCATATCCTGCGGGTCAAATTCTGCTTCGTCGCTCAAATCGGCGTGATGTTCTTCGTCGGCTTTGTGCGTGCTGGCGTGTGCTTCTTCATCATGCGCATGTGCATCGTCGTGACCATGACCATGCGCTGCGTGATGCCCGTGTTCCATCGCGTGGATCACCGAGCCGCTGCCCAGGAACAACAGCGCCTTGAAAAATGCATGGGTGACGAGATGGAACATCGCCGCGCCATACGCGCCGACGCCGACCGCTGCCACCATGAAACCCAATTGGCTGACGGTCGAATACGCGAGTACGCGCTTGATATCCCATTGACCAATGGCGACAAACCCCGCCATGATCGCCGTCGATGCACCGACCACCGTCACAATAAATGAAGTCAGTTCAGCTTCGTGATAAAAAACGTTCGAGCGCACCATCATGTAGACGCCCGCTGTCACCATCGTGGCGGCGTGGATCAGCGCCGAAACAGGTGTTGGACCCGCCATCGCGTCTGGCAGCCACACGAATAACGGAATTTGCGCCGATTTACCCGCCGCGCCGAGCAATAAGAACAGCGTGATGATCGTGATCACCGCGCCAATGGGCAGCGTGAACGGACCAAAATCGATATCACGTCCTTCTTCGACGAAACGTTCCGCTTGACCGAATACGCCAAGCTGTTCGGTCTCAATATGATCGTTGTTGAGGTACTCTGGTTCACCTTCTGCCAACAACAGTTCGCCTTCACCTTCGATAGCGGCTGCTTCTGTGACGATCTCACCGCCTGCAGGTTCACCTTCAGCGACCACGCCCACTTCTTCGCTGTATTCGCCTTCTTCGGCGTGCGCATCCAACGGGACGGCGAGTTCACCCGGCTTGTAAAAGTCGAGCGTTCCAAACGTCCAGAAGATCAGGAAAATCGCCATCATCAAGCCGAAATCACCGACACGATTGACGATGAACGCTTTACGCGCTGCATTGCTGTTGCGCCAGCCCACGCCTTTGGCTCGGTCGAACCAGAAGCCGATGAGCAGAAACGAACACAAACCGACGCCTTCCCAGCCCACGAACAGCATCAGGAAGTTGTTGCCCGTCACCAGCACGAGCATGAATGCCAGAAACATGTTCAGGTACGCGAAAAAGCGATGAAAACGGGGATCGCCGTGCATGTACCCCATGGAGTACAAATGGATCAGCGTGCCCACGCCCGTGATGACCAACATCATCGTCACGCTCAACGTATCGACGCGCATCTGCCAACTGATTTCAACGCCCGTCAATCGCAGCCAGCCATCCAAAAACGGCGGGTTAACAATTGCGGACTCGTAGCCGCTCGAACTGAGCGCGCTGTACAGCAGCACGGCGATCAAAAACGCGAACGCCGATGCGAATGTCCCGATCAGTGCAACACCACGTTCGGCGATGCGCGCGCCCCACATCAAATTGATGAACGCGCCCACCGCGGGAATGAGGATGATTAACGGTACAAGCTGTGGATAATTTTCCATATATCGTCCTTCAGTGATGAGTAACGAGTACCGCGTGCCGCGTGCCGAGCGCTGAGATAATTCTCAATACTCAACACGCGGTACTTATCACTACTTTATCCTTCCATCTGGTGCAGTTCGTCAATATTGATGCTCTTTTTACTGCGGAAGATGGCGACGATCAACGCCAGTCCGACCGCGACTTCGGCGGCGGCAACGGCGATGATAAAGAACACGAACAGATGTCCGGTCTCGCTCCCCCACTGCTGCGCGAATGCTGCCAGCGCCAGATTGGTCGCGTTCAGCATCAATTCGACCGACATAAACACGAGAATGGCGTTACGTCGCAGCAGCACGCCGAGCGTGCCCAGCACGAACAACACCATGCTCAAGACGACGTATGCTTCGGTTGCAACCATCATGACACCTTATCTCTCTTGATGCGTTCAGTCACCTGTCGCCGGTGAGCTGGTGTTCGGTAACTGGGGTGGCTCGTTCGTCAATGATTCTTGCCCGACTTGCGCGGCGATCACCTGTGCCAATGGACGGCTCACACGGCGGCGTTCACCGATGCGTGCCCGCGACTTGCTCACTTCGCGGTGCGTCAGCACAATCGCGCCGACCATCGCCGCCAACAAGAGCAGCGCCAGCAGTTGAAACGGCAGCAAGTAAATCGTGAACAATGAATAACCGATCGCGCGCGGTCCCCCAAACGCCGGACGCGCCTCGACCGACACTGGAATCGCGGTGATACGCGTCGTGCCATCGAACTGCGTTTCGTTGCCCACGTAAATCAGCGTCGTATCTTCTGGCGCAACTTCATAGTCTTCCATGCGGGCGATTACGTTTTCCGCATCCACCGCATCGACCAGCCACAGGTTGACAGGTTTATCCTCGATCAAAACTGCCTGCGAAAGTGCGTTTGGCTCGATAATGGGGATAATCGCGAAATTATCATTGACATCGTATTCCGTGCCGACATCCAGCAGCGCAATCGCGTTTTCCGTGCCGTTGAACACCGTATAGCGTCCCGTACGCGGGGTGTTAATGGTGGACAAATCGGTCGGAACAACGCTCAGGGTTGGCGTATCACTGCCGTGCGCGATGATCGTCGATGCTGTGCCAGCCTCAAACGAAATCGTCGCCGCCAGTTCGCTGCCTGTTTCGGTCACGATTCGCAGCGCATTTTCGCCCGCAGTCAGCGCCGCGAAATCGGATGCTTGTGCAAACTCTAAATTGTCAATCAACAGGGTATCACCTACGTATACATCGACCGTGCCCAGTTCAGACGCGACGTTCAGTACACGAGCTTGCGGTGCTTCTAATGGAATGACACGTTCATCGAGCTGTTCATTCAAAATGACCAGCCCAATCACGAAGAACAGCGATAAACCGAGCGTGAGCGCGAGTGGCAAAAACCAGCGGAAACGACGCGGTGAATCGGTCGTCGTGAACAATTGGGTCGTCTCGCTCAGTTCTGCGCCCAGAAGCATGATCACGAACAGGAATAAAACCATGATCGCGCCCGCGTACACCGTGATTTGGATCATGGCGAGAAAGGGTGCGTTCAACATCAGGAACAAGAAGGCAATCGCCGCCATCGTCACGATGAGAAACAACGCGCTGTGAACGGCGTTTTCGCTCACCAACATCAGCAGTGCCGACGCAATGGCGAGTACTGCGACCACGAGAAACAACTCTAACATGGCGTCAATCCAATGAGAATCGGTTGTAATTGCTGAAAACTTTGTGCAGTCTAACACAAACACGACACGAGTTCAAAAACAATTCATGACGTAACTGCTCAGCCCTCATCCCCCGACCCCTTCTCCCCTCGTGGGAGAGGGACTTAGAGTGAAGGCTGAGCAGTTATAAATGCCTGTTTGTATCGTCTATAGCGGATTGGGCATATCGGGGATGGAGCGCGTATACATGCCTGGTTCGACCGTCTGCGGTGTATCGTGACCTGTCGCAGGCACGGGGTCGATCAACATCGTCTTGACATAAATCGCATCGCGGCGGTCGGTGAAGCTCATTTCGTGTTCGTGACCAAGTTCAATCGCCTGTGTCGGGCACGCATCTTCGCAGTAACCGCAGAAAATGCAGCGCAGCATGTTGATTTCGTAGGTCTTGGCATAGCGTTCGCCAGGGCTGAAGCGCTGTTCGTCGGTATTTTCCGCCGCTTCTACCCAGATCGCGTCCGCCGGACAAGCCGCCGCGCACAGCGAACAGCCGATGCACTTTTCCATGCCATTTTCATAGCGGCGCAGATGATGCCGTCCTTTATAACGCTCGCGGAATGGCTTTTGTTGTTCGGGATATTGCAGTGTGACCGGTTCTTCCAGCAAATGTTTGAACGTGGTCGCAAATCCACGCAGAATATTCATGTCAGTCTACCCTCTCTGATTCACGGGCAGAATAAATTCTGCCCTTACACAATGCTCTTTATCATGACGTGCTTTCTGCCCCTTCCTGTTTACCAGAAAGGGGGCAGGGAGTGGGGCAGCGCTTTAATCCCCACCCGGCTCGTTGATGGTCGTGATCGCCGTCTCTTGCGTCGGCGCAGATTCAGTTTTCTTCACTTCTGGGATGGCGTTCGCCAGCCGTTCGAGCAGCCATATCGTGCCGTTATACAACCCGAACGGAATCGCCAGTATGCCACCCAGAATTTGCAGCCCTACCCACCCTAAACCGCTCTTTTCGCCTGTCACAATCGGGTCATCTTCTAAACGATCTGGCTCGTCATCTTGCGCGCTGCCACGCAGCACACCCAGTCCGCCCGCTAACACTAAGACGAACACAATGCCAGAAATAATGATGTAGCCGGTCGTACCACCGAATGAGTCTGCGATCAGGACGCTGATGGCTGACCACAGCACCGAGACCAATGCCAGCGGCAGCATGACTTTCCAGCCGAACGACATCAGGCGATCGTAGCGGATGCGCGGCAGTGTCGCGCGAATCCACACCATCAAAATCAGGAACAGCACAACCTTGCCGATCAGCACCAGCGGACCGAGGATTGGCAGACTGTTGACCAGCCCAAATCCATCCTGATACCCACCCAAAAACAGCGACGACACGACAACTGACACGCCGATCATGCCCAGATATTCCGACATCATGAACTGCGCGAACTTCATACCGCTGTATTCGGTCATGAAGCCCTGCGTCAATTCCTGCTCCGCTTCCGGCAGGTCGAACGGCGCACGGTTGAGTTCCGCCAGCAGCGCGATCATCAGAATGCCCGCCGCCAACGGATTTTGGAAGATGAACCATTGATGGAAGTATGTTTGTCCACGCACAATATCGACCAGACTCATGCTGCCCACGATCAAAATGGGCACCGCCATCGTCAAGCCGAGACTGAGTTCATAACTCAGCATTTGCGCCGATGCGCGTAACCCGCCAAGCGCCGAATACTTGTTGTTGCTCGCCCAACCTGCCAGCACCACGCCATACGTGCCGATGCTCGTCACCGCCAGCAGCCACAGGACGCCGACATTGACATCTGCCAGACCGAGCGGCACACGATACGTGTTGCCATCGAACCACGGGATATATATATCGGGACCCAACGGCACGACCGCGAGCAAAATCAACGCCGGAACCGACTTCAAAATCGGCGCGATGCGATACACCCACTTATCCGCACCGCTCGGCATGATGTCTTCTTTGAAAATCAGCTTGATCGCGTCCGCCAGCGGTTGCAGCAAACCGGCGGGACCAACACGGTTGGGTCCGCTGCGCTGCTGAAACCAGGCGATGAACTTACGTTCCAACAGCGTGGTATACGCAAACCCGGTCACGATGACCAATAAGAACACCGCCGAATAGATGATCGAATGCGTCACACTGCACGCGGAATCGGTGCGGCAGTCGATGGCGGTGTTCGGGTTGATGCGGTTTGAATTGAACAACACGTTGTTCAAAAAGCCTTCGATGCCCGCCACAATCGAATCGATATTGGCGAGCACGAGTACCAGCCCGACTACAACCACCAGCGCGATCACGCCCGCGACGATCAGCCAGCGCGGAATGCGCCGTACAGGTGAAGTTGTCGATACAGTCGCCATAAAATTTCCCTCAACAATACTTCCGAAACCGCAAGTCCCCCCTCTCGGTGAGAGAGGGTTAGGGGGTGAGGTGATTTACGCCGTCACCATTTCTATCACCTTGGCAATCGTCCCCGCCGTAATCATCATCGGAGACGCCGTTTCTGCTAAGTTGCGCGGCAGCAAAATCGTGCCTTGTGGCGCTGCGCCATTCACATGCGCCTTTGCGCGCACAGACATACCATTCGCGCTGATCTCGACCATATCGCCATCGGCAATCGCATATTTTTCCGCGTCAGCCGCGTTGACTTCGACGAACGGCGCAGGGACGCGCAGTTCCATCAGGTTTTCGGCGCTCGGTCTGAATGTCTGTTCGCGGTTGTAAAGCGTCGTCGTCGGTATAATCAGAACTTCACCACTCGCCACATTGACGGCGGTCGTCTCTACATCTACCATTGTCACCCCAGAAGCGAGCGCACTGCCCGATTCTGCCGCCGATGCGATTTGTACGCCCAAGCCGCCTGTATTTTTATACGCCGTGCCGCCGTAATACATGTCCGTCCCGCCGACATCCGGCGATTGACGAACGACCTTTGAAAGTTCAGTATAACGGCTGCCCGCGAACGCCGGAATCGCGCTCGTCATTTCCAGCATGACCGCCGCCGCCGACAATTTCGGGCGTGCGTCGTTCACACGCTCTAGAATGCGACTGAGCGCTGTCCACATTGGCAGTGCTTCGCCCAACGGATTGTGCGCGGTATAAAAGCGCTGTACACGACGTTCGCCATTTGTGAACGAACCGTCACGCTCCGCGAAGCTCTGAACAGGCAGCGCGACCGCTGCATGTGTCGTCAGTTCATCGGGGAACAAGCTCAAGCTGATCACGGTTTCGACCTTGCTCAGCCATTCCGCCGCCGTCGGGTCGTCGTACAACACATCCGCTTGCGCGACGATCAGGACTTTCGGCGGGTTCGCCGCGATTTCGTGCGTCGCTTGCGGCGTGAAGCCGAGATAGCTCAAGCCCATCCAGTTCGCGCCGGGAAATGTCGCCATCAAGCCATTATTGACCTTGCCGACATGTCCGGTTTGCGTCAGGAAATCTGCCGCTGCCTGCATCAAAGCGTGGCTGCCCTCCAGCGTCAAACCCTCGGCACCCGCGATGATGACCAGATTGCGCGCTTTCGCCAGGTCATCACGCACCTGCCCATGTGCGAACGTGCTGGCAGCGTTGCCGACATCATAACGGAATGTGCCGCTGGCGAAATCATCCATGCGCGTCGGGCGCGCATTAGCGACGATCACCCGTGCGCCGCGATCGGCGGCTTGCTTGACGCGCAAACGCCATATAGGCGCTTCTTCTTCCAGGTCACTGGCGATGACCAGAATCGCGTCGTATTCGACGATGTTGCCATCTTTATCGCGTGTTCCAGAAAGTTCGCCTAAGTTTGTGCCGACCGCGACACCGACCTGCGCGACAATTTCCGCGCCTGCGTGTGTCGGTTTCCACATACCTAAGCGTACGCCACCTGCCGCCGTCACCACTTGACGCAGCAAATAGCCGTCTTCATTGCTGATGCCTGAGCCTGCAAGCGCGGCGACACTGCCTTCAGCGCCCTTGATCGCCTGCGCGGCGGCGGTCAGCACCTCGCCCCAGTTACTCAGCATTTGCGCGCCACCCGCACGGCGGATCATCGGCTGCATCAGCCGATCTTGCGACCGTGTAAAATGATGACCGAAACGTCCTTTATCGCACATCCAAATTTCGTTGACGGCTTCATTCTGGCGCGGCATCATGCGCTTGATGATCGTCTTACCGCCTGCTTCACGATCCAAACGCGTGCTGGCGGTGATATTGCAGCCCACCGGGCAGTGCGGACAAATCGTCGGCACATTGGTCAGTTCCCATGGGCGTGCGCCAAAGCGGAAATCGCTGGTGGTCAGCGCGCCGACCGGACAAATATCGGTTGTGTTACCGCTAAAATATGTATCGAACGGCGGGTCGCTGACCGTGACGATTTGCAGTGTACGTCCGCGTTCGTGGAAACCCAATACCGGGTCGCCGACGACTTCATCCTGAAAACGCACACAACGCCCGCATTGGATGCAGCGTTCTTCATCCAGATAAATCAGATCGCCGAGCGGCACATGTTTATCGAGGTGTATTTTGTCCTCGAACATCATGCGTGATGTGCCGGCGCCGTGTTCCATCGTCAGGTTTTGAAGCGGACATTCGCCGCCTTTGTCGCAAATCGGACAGTCGAGCGGGTGGCTGCTCAACAAAAATTCGACGATGTTCTTGCGTCCATCTTCGACCAGCGCCGACGACGTTCGCACGCGTAAGCCTTCGCTTACATTGCTGGTACATGCCGTCTGCAATTTCGGATTCCAGCCAATCTTGGGCTGTCCGTTTTCCATGACGGCTTCGCCGGTTGCGCGGTCGTGCATCGGCGTGCCAAGTTCGACCAGGCACATACGGCACATGCCAACCGGCTTCATTTTGGGATGATAACAAAACACCGGCACATCGGTGTCGGCAAATTCTTTGACCGCCTGAACCAGATTCATTCCGGCGGGGACTTCATACGGTTTTTCGTCGATGAATACGGTGACTGTCGCCATTCCCGCAAACCCCTCTTGTTTAGTTGTGCTTATTGTACCCGATCATGCTGTATCGCAATGCATCTTCGTACCCTACCAGCGCCCGATCCTGCACGCCTTGAGCGACCACACCGAGCGACTTATCGTCGTCGGTCGTCAGTTCGATTTCCGCCAGCGTAAGCGCCTTCTCAAAATCGTCCGCCGCCAGCGCATACTGTTTGCGCGCTAAATATAACTCACCGCGCAGCACATAATTGACCATCGCTTCTGGCGCAATCGTAATCGCGTGCGTCAGCGAATACAACCGCCGCGATGCATCCGGGCGCACGCCTAAGAAATCCAATACGCGCTCCATCATTCGCGGCGCGGTCGGTATTGGATCATCGATGCTCGCCGCCGCTGTCATGATCTCGTCTGGCATCGGCGGCACATCACCATACTTCATCGCATCGACGAACGTCTGTTCGTCGTCGGTATACGAAAGCGCGGTCTGGTCGTCCACGACCGCTTCAAATTCGGTGATCGGGTCATCCCATGCATTCTGGTCGTCATTCGTCACTGGTGCATCGCTGATCACGTCGGCATCATAATACGACTCCGCCGACAAGGTGTCAGCGGAGTCGATTGCTTCATTTATGTCATGATAAGCGACAGGGTCAGCATCTTGCGCCGCATTCCATTGATCATCGTGATCGTCGCCAGTAGGCATCGTGCGTTCGTCGTTCATTTGCGCGTCCGTTAGTTAGTCTCCGCCGGGTGCGGCGACAGTAGCAGCCGTGGTCGTGCGCGCACCACGCTGCGGTGCGGTCGTGGCGATGGGCTGCTGCACACCGTTCACATGTGCCTGAAAATCTTCTGGGAAATGCTTGATGGTGAACAAAATCGGGTTCGCCGCAAATTCTCCGAGCGCACACAGGGTGACACCCTTCATATTGTTCGCCACATTGTGAATCAAATCCACGTCGCTCGGCTTCGCCACGCCCATCATGATGCGGTCGATGGTCTTATCGAGCCAGTACGTCCCTTCACGACACGGCGTACATTTACCGCACGATTCGTGCGAGAAGAACTTGGTCACTTTTGAAGCGACCCACGTCATATCGACCGTTTCATCCATGATGATGACCGATGCCGAACCCAAAATCGAGCCGGTTTTCTGCAAGTCTTCATAGGTCAGCGGCGTATCCAGAATCGCGTCGTCATTGCCATTGACGCGGATCACCGGACCCGAACCACCCGACGGCAAAATACCCTTGATCTGCCGCCCGCCCTTGATACCGCCGCCTTGCGTGTAGATTAAATCGCGCAGCGTCGATTTGCCGAATTCAAGTTCGTAATTGCCGGGTTTTTCGACATGCCCGCTCAAGCAAAAAATCTTGGTGCCGGTGCTGCCTTCTGTGCCCATCTTCTTGTATTCTGCCGCACCATTGGCGATGATATACGGGACATTCGCCAGCGTTTCGACATTGTTGATCACGGTCGGTTCGCCGTACAAACCGCCACCTTTGTTCGCCGGAAACGGCGGACGCACGCGCGGCTGACCGAGCTTACCTTCCAAACTTTCGAGCAGCGCGCTTTCTTCACCGCAGATATACGCGCCCGCGCCGAGATGGACATACACCGGGCAGCTAAATTCACTGCCAAAAATGCCATCCCCAATATAGTGCTGCGCTTGCGCGTCGGCAATCGCCTGTTCCAAGCTGTCACCGACATCCCAATACTCGCCGCGAATATAGATGTACACCGCCGCCGCTTTGATCGCATACGCGCAAATCAACGCGCCTTCGATCAACTGGTGCGGGTTGTTCTCCATAATCTGGCGGTCTTTGAATGTACCCGTTTCGCTTTCGTCAGCGTTGACGACCACGTAATTGATCGGGTTGTCCTGCGGAATGAAACTCCACTTGACGCCGGTTGGGAAGCCCGCGCCGCCGCGCCCACGCAAATTCGATGCCTTTACTTCGTTGATCACATCGGCTCGCGTCATACCGACCGCTTTTTTCAGCGCCGCATACCCGCCGTTTTGCACGTACACGTCGAGTTCGTGGATATTCGGGATATCTACTTCACGAAAAATGATGTTCATTAAACGCCGCCTGTTACTCAATACGTCGATTGTCGTCTAGGGCGAACCACCGAGTCGCCCCTACAGGTCTACTGTTTCATTATGCGGATGGGTAAACACCCACCTTTTCATTGCTGATCGTATGCTTTTGGACATGGCAACCGCTTCGCATCTTTGCCAACCCCTGCTCAGCACTCATTACTCAGGACTCGTCAGTGATTCTTGCCGCCATCCCTCGACCAAGGCTTGAGCCTTATCGAGGTTAAGATTTTCGTGGAAATGGAAATTACACTGCATCATCGGCGCGCGGTCGCACGCCCCAAGGCACATGACATGCTCAACGGTGAATAAGCCGTCGTCGCTGTTGCCGTCGGCGTCGGCGTGCAGATATTCCTTGAGCGACTCGTAGAATTCGTCCGCGCCGCACAACGCGCACGCCAGATCGGTGCACACATGCAGCCAATACTTGCCCTTCGGCTTCTCGCTGTACATCGTGTAGAAGCCAGCAATCGATTTGACCTGTGTCGGGTCAAGATCGCATAAAGCCGCCACTTCGTCGATACCCTGTTGATTGACCCAACCGTATGCTTGCTGTGCCAGATACAGCAGTGGCATTACCGCCGATCGTTTGGTCGGGTATTTGGCGAATGTGGCGTCGATTTGTTCCGCGTATTTGTCTCTCAACATCTGTCGCTCTGTCCTTTAGTACCGAGTACTGAGTGCTGAGGTGTATGCTCAGTACTCAGTCCTAAAATGGTTTAACGGTCACTGTCACCCAATACAATATCCACGCTGCCAATGATCCCGACCAGATCGGCGATCATATGACCTTCTGCGATCTTGCCCAGCGAACTGATGTGCATGAACGACGGCGTCTTAAAATGCACGCGACGCGGCTTTGTGCCACCCGTGCCATGCAAATAACAGCCGATTTCACCGCGCGGACTTTCGATAGCGACGTACACTTCTTCGTCCGGCACGCTGAAGCCTTCTGTCCACAACTTGAAGTGATGGATCACCGCTTCCATACTGCGACCGAGTTCGGCGCGGGGCGGCGGCACATACTTGCGGTTATCCGAACGGAACGCGCCTTTTGGCAGCGCCTTCATCGCCTGCTGAATGATCTTGATGCTTTCGCGGAACTCTAAGATTCGCACATAAAAACGGTCGTACACATCGCCATGTTCGCCTAGCGGCACTTCAAAGCGATAGTTTTCATAGCCCATATACGGCGACGACTTGCGAATATCCCAGTTGACGCCACTTCCACGCAGGCTGGGTCCCGTCATGCCGAACGCCAAGGCTTGTTCGGGTTCAACAACGCCGATGCCTTCGGTACGGTCACGCCACAGTGGATTGTTCGTCAGCAGCGATTCATAATCATCGACTTTGCGCGGGAAGATTTCGACGAAGTGTTGCAGTGCGGGCAAAAATTCGTCGGGGATATCGCGCCACACGCCGCCCGGACGAATATAGCTGCCCATCAAGCGCTGACCGCTCAACATTTCGAACATATCGAGGATGAGTTCACGTTCGCGGAAGCAGTACAGGAACACACTCATCGCACCCATATCGAGCGCGTGTGTGCCAAGCCACACCAGATGACTGGCGATGCGCGATAATTCCAGGCAAATTACGCGGATGACTTGCGCGCGCTGCGGGACATCCAAATCGAGCATTTTTTCAATCGCCATGCAGAACACAGTGTTGTTCGACATCGGCGAGAGATAATCCATGCGATCCGTCAGCGTGACGGCTTTTTCGTACTGTTTGCTTTCGATATTTTTTTCGATGCCCGTGTGCAAAAAACCAATATCGGGCAAACAGGTGACGATTTCTTCGCCATCGAGTTCGAGCAGCAAACGCAGCACGCCGTGCGTACTGGGGTGATGCGGACCCATATTGAGCAGCATCGTTTCGCCTGTCATCGCCCGATCTGACACCAGACCACGCAGTTCTTCAACCGCGCCTTCCCATGTTTCGATCTGATTTGCTTTTGAGTCGACCGGCTTGGTTGCCAACACCATGATCGTTATCTCCGTTGAACGATAAGCGCAAGGGTCTGAGTCCCGCCCCTACGCCTTGCGGCTTGCTTTTCTTGCTTTGCGCCTTTGCAATAGGCTTTTTAGCATTTAATCTTTAGTCTTTGGCTTTAGGCTTGTGCTTGGCGATTTCTTCGGCGTTGAACGAGAACTGAATCGTTTCGTAGCCGAGCGGGTAATCGCGCCGATGAGGATGTCCATCCCAGTCGGCAGGCATGAGCAAACGACGCGGGTCAGGATGACCCTCGAAGTAAATGCCCATCATGTCCCAAATTTCACGCTCCAGCCACTCCGCTGCCGCCCAGATTTTGGTCGCGCTGCGAATGATCGGGTCGTCTTCGGGCACAAATATCTTGACGCGAATCCGGCGGTTGTATAAAAGAGAGTACAGATGATAGCTGACGCCGAAACGTTCCGGGCGCTGTTCGGTCGCGGGGTCGGGGTAATAATCGACCGCGCTGATATCCGACAGGAAGTTATAAATCAGCCCGCGCGTATCGCGCAGAAATTGCAGCACTTCCAGACTGTGTTTCGCAGCCACGACGATGGTCGTTTCATCCGCGAACGTCTTGACATACGTGATCGACTCTGGCATCGCCGCTTTAAGCGCTTCGACCGGGTCAGCCGACTTGGCAATTTGCGTCATCGGTCAGCGCTCCTGCCCGACGATCCACTCATTAAAGTGTTCGCTCTTGATGCGTTCATGCAGCGTCAAAATGCCGTGAATCAATTGTTCGGGGCGGGGCGGACAGCCTGCCACATATACATCGACCGGAATAATTTCATCGACGCCTTGTACGACGGCGTAGTTGTTGTATACACCACCACACGATGCACAATCGCCCATCGCAATCACGTAGCGCGGCGATGCCATCTGGTCGTACAACTGGCGCACGACCGGCGCCATTTTGCGCGTGACGCGCCCCGCCACGATAATCAAATCCGCTTGACGCGGCGACGCACGGTTGAGTTCCATGCCGAAGCGCGATAAGTCGTAATCGGATGCCTGTGCCGCCATCATTTCAATGGCACAGCACGCCAACCCAAACAGCAGCGGCCACATCGCGCCGGTGCGTCCCCAGTTGACGGCTGTTTCCAACGTGGTCGTGACCACGCCCAAATTGCCGAGTTTCGAACTGACTATTCCCATTCCAACGCTCCCATTTTCCACTCGTAGATGAGTCCAATGGTCAGGATGCCCACAAACACGCCCATCGTGATCAACCCATAAATACCAATATCGCGGAAGACCACCGCCCACGGTAAGAAAAACATTACTTCGATATCAAACAGGATGAAAAGCACCGCGATCAGATAAAAACGGATCGAATAGCGTCGCCGCGCGGGTCCAATCGGCTTCATACCACTTTCGTACGGGTCGGTCTTGCGCGTCGTCGGCTTGAAGGGACCAAACAACCGCGATAACACCAGAATGAGCATCGCCACCAATACGGCAATGATGACAAGTGTTGCAATCGGCGCGAACTGGTCAAGCGCAATAGGAGTCATTGTTTTTAACCCTGCGTAAAGTTCGATTGTTCAAAAAGGAACAAATAACCTAGCCTTAGATTAACATACTCGCGCATCGTCGTCAAGCAGATGATACGCCTTGTAAGCGCGTTACTAATGATACATCAGACCGTGCAAATTTCGACCTAAAATCATAATCATAAAGGTAATTATTTTAAGAGATACCCTTAACATTTTTTTAACAATCATAATTTAATATTCAAATGTTCGCAAGTAACTACTCAGGGGGTGATTTTCCCCTCAATTTGACTGGTTCTGGAACCGACTTGATGGTTTGTCATCAATATTCCTTCTCTCAAGCCATCACGCCAAAACAGCGATCCGTGTGCGTTTCTCTCTCAAACAATGGCTGAGTAGTTACACTCGCAATTTTATTTGGAGACAACTAATGATCAAGGTGTTCATTTCGTATCGCCATAAGGACTCAGGCAACGTCGCCCAGCGCATTTATCGGTATTTATGTAAAACGTTCGGTGAGGATTACATTTTCATCGACAAAAACACGGAGGTGAATAGCATCGAAGAACTGGTAAGCATCGTTCACAACGTCGATGTCCTGTTGGTAATCATTTCGCATGAGTGGCTCAAATTGCTTGAAGAAAAACAGCAGCAGCCTAATACACCCGATTATGTCTTTCAAGAGATTAAAGCGGGGTTGATGACGGATGGCATTTTAGTCATTCCGGTTGCCATTGACGCAGAACATTTTCCACCTGCGACGATGCTGCCCTCCGAAATCAAAAGTTTGCCCTCAAAAGTAGGCATGATCATTAACAACGGCGATGATGCGACATTTTCCAATGATATGGAAAAGCTTACAAAGCGTATCAAGCGGCGGCATGAGAAACGCTATGGCGGCGCGATTGGCGTGTACAACGAATTGCCCAACGAAATTTTGAAGCAATCGGTCAATAATGCTTCTAAACAGGTGTGGATAATGTGTATTTGGACATCCCGTTTAGGAACGCTCTATCCGTCCCTGATCAAAGCGATAAGCAAGGGCGCGGATGTTCGGTTTTTATTTCTTGACCCTGAAAACGAATGTCTTACATCACAGCGCGATGACGATCTCGGTCATCAGCGCGGTTACACCAAAGGACATATTGAATCGACAATCAAAGAACTGCGCCATTTCGTCCAAGATACACCGCACCTGAATACTTCCAATGTTCAGCTTCGTTTGTATAATGCCACGCCCTCGCGGGTCCTGTATATTGCAGATGAAAGCATCCTGATTGGGTCACATCCAGTGATGGAACTATCTGCCAATGCGCCCCATATCCATGTATTCGGCGAAGGTACCAACATGTATGACAGTATGATCAAACACTTTCAAAACTTGTGGGAGTCGAAAAACCACGTGCGCGATATATCGCTCAAGTAAAGATGATCTTGAGCGCTAATGCTGGGTAGCTGATACGCTGCCCAGCACATTTAACCGACCTTCAACCCGCTTTTTTGCAGCCGATACGCCGTCTGATGTTGGTCGAGAATATCCTGCACCACCAGTTCGCGGTTTTGCGCGTGCTGATAGACATTTTCGGGTCCCACGCTGAACAAATAATGCGACCCCGCCACCACGCGGATATTCGATGACGGAAATTCGAGATTGCTCAATAAATCGAGCATCGGCACCAACCCGACCAACGCATCGCGGTGTCCCAACATGACCTTAAAATGATCCCATCGCCGCGCGATCTCACGATCTTGCAGTACGCCCATCGCGGTAAACGTCGCGGCGGTCGTGCCGCGCGGCGTTTGTTGATACTGCAAGATATGCGCCTTACGCACGAAATGACTCGCGCCTGCGCACACTGCCTCGATAAGCTGTGGCTTGATAATACGTTCGACGACTTCAAATACGCGGATCATGTTGACCAGGCTAATGCCAATGCCCAACGTCGTGAAGAATATCCGCTTGACTTCATCATCGAGCAGCAGTGCAGGCGTCAGCGCTAAGCGAGTCTCCTCACCGACCCGCCAATGCATCGGATTCAAATAGAACAATGCCGCACCGCCCATGCTGTGACCGATAAAATTGATCACTTTCGGGTCACGTTCGCCCGGTTGACGGCGCAACCGCAGCACGTCGATCAGGTTTTCGACCGTTTTCATCGCACTCGGCGGACAGCATTCCTCCAAAGTCGGTGTCTCGCGCACGAAGCGCGTTTCGCCAAACCCGTTATGATCAACCGTGATCGCCGCCAGCCGCCGATTGTTGGCGACGACCAGACCAGGAATACTCTCCCATATCTGATGATTACCCGTCCAGCCATGCATGAAAAATGCGAAGCCTTCCATGTCGGTGAACTTGTATTCCAATGCTTCTTCCGATGTCTCGGCGTCGTCCGCCCATTCCAACTGCCATACCATATCGATCAGGTTGGCATCCATCAACAAACCGCGCCCCTCGGATGGGCTGATAAAGCCACGATTGACCAAATCGCTCATCCGGTACAGCGCGTAATACGTTCCCGGTACATCCCCGTGTCCGCGTGCCACATAACCGCGTACCCAGCCTAGCGGCGTGCGCTGTTCGAGGTTCATCAGTACCTCATCATGAATGATCGCAAATGAATAAACTTGATTATAACGACAAACAACGCAAAAACCGTTAACCGTAGAGAGCGCAAAGGACGCAGGGGACAAGCGTACGCCCTCTGCGTCCTTTGCAGTTGGGAAGTCAGTAAACCACCTTACGCAAGCCCCTCGTTTTCAGCCCTCATCCCCTACCCCTGTCAGGAAGTCCTTCTCCCTGAGGGAGAAGGATTTAGGATGAGGGCAATCTGCGTAAGGCGAGTCAGTAAATCATTTCGCTGGCGGGGTGTTTAATGCGTAGTACCTGATCGATAGTCGGTGATTCGATAGTGACCGCTTCGCCATCGAGCCAGCGAATTTCGACCCGCTCGATTTCGTCCAGTTCGCCCAATCCAAAATGCGCGACGGGTTCCATCTGGCATAAATACCCGCTTCCGGCGTCGATCACGCGCTGACGCGTCTTGCCGCCCGCGCGAATCCGCACTATCGCGCCGCGGGCGGGCGCGCCAACTTTCGTGTACGGGATCACCCGCAGCCAATGATGACCGTTGACAGGCGTATGATAGAACGTGAGGGGTTGCATTCCGGTTTCGCCATGTGAAATCATCAGTTCCAGGCGACCGTCACCGTCGAAATCGCCGATGACCGCGCCCGTTCCAAGTCCGAACGGTTCAATGGCATCGCCAATCGATATCGGCACCCACTTTTCGTCACGCCAGCCAAACAAGCGGTTCGGCTGCCCGATATTGTTGAAGAAAATTTCGTCATAACCATCATTGTCAAAGTCCGCCGCAATGACCGTGCGTACCCGCGATGGCTCGGCTAATTCTGGCGTCGCTTGGTCGGCGAATGTGCCATCGAACGCCTGTATGAACAGCCGATGTGGACCTTCCCAGTTGCCACACACGATGTCCAGCAGTCCATCCTGATTAGCATCGAGTACGGCGATTCCGCGCGCATTTTCGTCGGTATCGGTCAGGTGCAGCATGTCTGCGATGTTCATGAACGTGCCATCGCCGTTGTTGCGAAACAGAAAATTCGCGCCGCCTTCATTACCCGCGAAGATATCCATCCCATCGCTGACTAGCGGCAGCGCCATCACACTGCGCCCGCCTGTCACCTGATTAAGCCGCGCTGCTGGCGCGACATCTTGCAGGTAGCCGTCGTCATCGAGTTCATACAGCCGCATGGGACCGCCGTAATTGGCGATGAAAAAGCCGTATTTACCTGTGCCGAAGCGATCCACCGCCGCGACCGAACGCCCCGCCGTTAAATTGAGAACTTTTTGATTGAGTTTGAGCGAAAATAAATCTGTCCATGTGCCGTCCGAACGGTCGAACAGCCGATCTGCAAAGCGTTTTTGTCCGGCGAATGTGTCGGTATTCAAAATATACAGTTCTTCGTCGCCGTCGCCGTCGATATCACACGCCGCCACACCAATCGCTTGTCGTCCAGCGTCCGCCAGAATCGGGTCAGCGATATTTTCAAAGCCGCTCCCATTCCATTTCAATACCAGATTAGCGAAGCCAAATCCACAGACGAACAGTTCGAAAGCGCCATCTCCATCGATGTCCGTCACGGCGACGCCATAGTTGAGTTGAATTGGATTATGTTGTAATAAGCGCGTGCGGTTGGTGAACATTGCGCGTCCATTTCGGTGAGGAAGTGCTTTTCATTATATCAAGCCGCTACAAGCTGACAGATGAACAGATAGCGAGAAAAACCGAACGAGTCACCTCCGTTTGAAATGCGTTTCGATAAGCCTTCGCTAATATCCATCGATCAACCTACTTAAAAATAGGCATATCGCGTGTTCAATTGCGCCATCAACCTTCTTAAGATATGACTGACAGGTTTACAGTGAGTTGGAGTATCGACGATGGCACGTTATGAACACTCGATTGATGTCAATATGCCGGTACGCACCGTTTACAACCAATGGACGCAGTTTGAAGAATTTCCACAATTTATGCAAGGCATCGAAGAAGTCCGTCAGATTGACGACACCAATATGCACTGGCGTGCCGAAATTGCGGGTATGACTCAGGAATGGGACGCCAAAATTACCGAGCAAACCCCTGATCAGCGCGTCGCATGGACAAGCACGTCGGGCGCGGATCATGCGGGCGTGGTCACGTTTCATTACATCGAACCCGAAGTTACGCGCGTTATGCTGCAAATCGATTATGAACCTGAAGGCTTTATCGAAAATGTCGGCGCAGCGCTCGGCATCGTCAAAGCACGTATGGCAGGTGATCTCGACCGCTTCAAAGAATTCATCGAAACGCGCGGACGTGAAACCGGCGCGTGGCGCGGCGAAATCGAACAGCAAAACGGTCACAGCGAAGTTTTCTAAATCGCCGAACCTCACCTCGTTGCGCTTCGCTCAACCGCCTTCTCCGCCTGGAGAGGGCGTTGGGTGTGTGGTTCTCAAACGCCTGCAAACAATATACGAGAATATTACCGCAACTTCAGATGCAAAATCTCACCCTGCTGAAACCCCAACGCCGAGTAAAACGCTGCCGCGCGGTCGTTCGCCCGCTCCGCGTTGACCATCACATGTCGCAGTTGATGTCCTTCGGCACAGCGCACCGCCGCCTCTAACAGCGCCGCGCCCACCCCACGCCGTTGATACGACGGCAGCACCGCCATATCGTTGATGAACCCGCGCCCTTCGGTCAGCGCCCGCACCACCGACAGCGCGATAAAACCGAGAATGATCGGCGGCGCTTGCCGTGACTCCGCCACGAACACGTGAATATGATCGCTCTCTCGAAAGCGCTGGTACGCATCGCGCATCTCGTCGCGCGTCAACCCACGATTCGCCGGGATCAGCGCCAGCAGCGCCATCAGTTCGTCGGCGTCGCGCGCTTCGGCGGGTCGGGTGATGAAATCCGCTCGTTCAATAGGCGCGTCGGTATGTCTGGTTTCGGCGTCGCCGTTGAGCAGTTTACCGCGCCGCTCCAACCACGACGCGACAACTTCGCGGTGCGTGCGAAACGGCAGCACAGGCAGTTCGTCCGGCGTGAACACTTTGGCTTCGGTCGCGTCGTCGCCTGCGCTCAAGCTGCCGCCAATCGGACGCATCCGGTAAAAAATCATGATCCCGCTCACGGGCGGTCCTTCGGGGAACGAATTGATCCCCGCCAATTCGATGATCTCGGTCTTGAGTCCGGTTTCTTCTTCGGCTTCGCGGATCGCCGCGTCTTCTGCGCTTTCGTCGGCTTCGATGAAGCCGCTTGGCAGCGTCCATTCTCCTTGATGCGGCGGGTTCATCCGTCGTATCAAGACCACACCGTCATCCATCTCAATCAACATGCCGACGGCTGGCACGGGGTTAACATAATGAACATAGCCGCAGTTCGGGCAGGCTTGTCGCAGCCGACCGCCTTCTTCGCGCTGACCCAATTCATGCCCACACACGGGGCAATACGTCAATTGCTTTGCCACATCGGCTCGCTTTCGCTCATCCAGTCTGATTGTATCACGAGGTAATTTGCGCCGATCCGTTTTTTCATCGACAATGATCGGCGTCTTTTTAACCACTACAGAGGTTTTTGACTATGAAAATCGGGTTGCGCGCCGCGCTGTTGATGGTGCTGGCGCTGGTCGTCACGGCGTGCGGTGTTTCCAATGTGAGCGGGAGCAGTGCAGGCGAAGGCGAATACGCCCTTGTCGTCACCAACGGCGTCGGGCAGCGTATTTGTTATCTGTATGTTTCCCCTTCGACAAGCAGTGATTGGGGCGAAGATTATTTGGGCGAAAACGGAGTCTTGGAAAATGGCGGCACGTTCACCGTGCGCGTCGCCGAAAAAGGCGATTATGACTTGATGGTGATGTTGGAAGGCACGAAAGAGTGCGACGGCGAAGGGCGTCAGATCACCAATATGGGCTACACCATCGATGGCACCGACGACTCGTGGACGCCTAGCTCATAACAATCGCATGTAATCATCAAGGGGGCATGGCTGTGCCATAACCCCTTGATGACCCTTTATGTCTCTGTGCCTTCGTGCCTTTGGATTAGGCTTTTGGCACTTGAATCTTCTCTTCGCTCGCCTACATCTCCAGGTAATCGCGCAGTTGACGGCTGCGCGTCGGGTGACGCAGTTTTCGCAGCGCCTTCGCTTCGATCTGGCGGATGCGTTCGCGCGTGACGCCGAAATGCTTACCGACTTCTTCCAACGTGTGGTCTTGTCCATCAACCAAGCCGAAGCGCTGTTCTAAGACTTCGCGCTCTCGCTCGCTCAAAATGCCGAGCGCCTGCCGAATTTGTTCTTTCAGCAGTTGACGGCTCGCCGCATCGACTGGACCTGGCACTTTATCGTCTTCGATGAAATCACCGAGCAAACTGTTATCTTCTTGACCAATCGGCATCTCCAGGCTCATCGGCTCCTGGCTCAACCGCATGATCTTGCGGACTTTTTGCGCGGCACGCCGTAATTTGCGCGTCAGGCTGGCGTCCATTTTTGCCCCGTCGTGGCGCAGCAGCTTGATCGCTTCGGTCTCTTCCGCCGTCAAAAATTCCATATCAAGCGCAATTTGTTCGGCGCTCGGTTCCGCGCCCAATTCCTGCGTCAATTGGCGCTGTACCCGCATCAAACGGTTGATCGTCTCGACCATGTGCACCGGAATGCGGATCGTGCGCGCCTGGTCAGCAATCGCGCGGCTGATCGCCTGACGAATCCACCAGGTCGCGTACGTGCTGAACTTGAAACCCTTGATATGGTCGAACTTGGCGACTGCACGCAGTAAGCCGATATTGCCTTCCTGGATCAAATCGAGAAAGTTGATGCCGCGTCCCATATAACGTTTGGCAACGCTCACCACCAAACGCAAATTCGCGCGTGTCAGCGCTTCCGCCGCCATCTCCGACCGCGTCTCGACCATTTCGTACAGGTCGGGCAAATACGCCAGCGAATTGGTGTCTTTTGTCAGCCATATATTGAACTGCTCTGGCTCTGGCAGCACATCGTTCTGACTCACAAAGCGGCGAATTTGCATTTGCAGCGCGGGCGTGATCAAGCACAAGCCGTGAAACACGTTAAACAGCTTGCGCGCCAGATCATCCCACGATTCCTCGCGTCCCCATTCGCGCTGACGCAAATACTCACGGATATACGACGATCCGTTGGTATCCGTGTGATCGTTCATAAACTGGACTTCGGTGATCAGGTTGCCGAAGTCGGGCGCGCCCACACTTTTGAAGGCACCGACTGACCCAATGACATCGTTCCAGTTTTCGACGATAAACGCATACGCTGCCTGTTCAATCTCGTACGGTTCGGGCAAATCGGCGTCGTGGTCGGGGTCATCTGGCAGTGCGCTCATCGCATCCAGCAGCTTTTGATACAAATTTTCGGCGGCGATCTGCACGCTCAACCACGTTTCGCGGTTGGCTTCGAGCAGTGGAACCTGCCCGATCTCTTTCAAATACATCCGCACTGGGTCATCCACCAGCGCGAACGTATCGATACGCGAACTTTCCAGAGTCCGTTCTTCGTCGATATCTTCCAGTTCGTCCTCATTGAATTCGAACGCGTCATCATCTTTTAAGACAACATCGTCGCTCTCATCGTCGCCAAATTCATCCGCGTCATTTTCGACAGCGCTGTCATCGTCGAAGCCTTCGCTGCCGTCGTCGATATCGTCGGCTTTGGCTTTGACAATTTTTTTACTCTCCACGCCGTCGGCAGTGGCTTGTACTTGATTAGTGCGCTTTTTTACCATACGGTTTCCTACCCGGCTGCCCCTTGCCCAAAGCCTCTTGAATGCGCCGCCGTGCTTGGTTCGTGATGGCGATCACCTCATCCAGAGAGTCAGGCGTGTCTTGATCTATCGCTTCCATCTGTAAAAAGGCGATTTCCTGTACCGTCCGCTCTAAACGCTGCAAGCGCAGGCGCATCGCATGTTCGATGATCTCCGTCTGCATATTGACAGAACCGTTTGAGCGCTCACTTTGATGGATGATGATCGGCAAGTCCGCTGACAACCCAAAGGACAATCGCGGACGCAGCTCCTCCCACGGATCATCGAATAACCGTACCAGTTCATCCATCAACGACGGGTCTACCGTGCTTTGGACAAATTCGTACACATCGACATCCTCTTGTGCTTGTGCGTTCAGTAAAATGATCAACAATGCGCGGTAATCGCTCCGGCTAAAATCGTCTGCGCCGAACTCACCGAGCGGTCCCCGCGCCAGCGCCGATTCGCTTCCGGCGATCTCGCTGAATTTGCGGTGTACATGATAAATCAAATTCGGCTGTTGGTACAGGATACGTAAGCAGTAACGCTCCAGCACGTTGTGATCGCGCATCGGCACAGCGACCGTTGTTCGCGGCGCAGGACGAATCGGCGCGTCAAAGTTCGGCACATCGGCGTATGGGTTATCGAATGCCTCGTGTGGCGGATGCGCCTCAAATGCCGGTAAATCAGGCGGCGCAGGGCGGCGCTCACGTTCAGGCGCGCGCTCACGCGGTTTCGGCGGCGGCGCTTGCTGGATTGTTTGTTGTTCCGCCGCCCATGACAACAGATCGCGCTCTGGGATGTGCAGCCTGAGCGCCAATTTCTGCAAACTGTCACGCTTGTACAGGTCATTTTCGGTCATGATCAACGTCGGCAGCAAGCGCCGCGCCGCCGCCTCACGCTCGATCACGCTGGCATTCGTGGATAACCCACGAGTCTCCATCTCGATCACAAAATCCGCGACGGGCGTTGCATTTTCGACCAACTGCCCCCACGCCGCCGGATTTTCCTGGATCAGTTCGTCGGGGTCTTTCGCGCCCGGCACGCTCAAAATCCGAAATTCGACCGACAAGCGCCCTGCATAATCTTTTTGCAGCGCCTCACGCGCCACATCCAAACTGCGACGGGTCGCGTTTTGTCCGGCGGCGTCCGCATCCAGCGCCATCACGATTCGTTTCGCCCATTTCGGCGCGATCAAGTTCAATTGTGCGTCGGTGAGTGCCGTTCCCATTTGCGCGACTACATTCGTGTACCCCGCTTGATGCAGCGAGATCGCGTCCATATAGCCTTCCACGATCACGGCGGTCTCGGTATCGCGGATCGTCTTGGCGGCGAAGTCCAAGCCGAACAACGTATGACCCTTATCGAACACCAACGTTTGCGGGCTGTTCAGGTATTTGGGAGTGTCATCAGGGTTGAGCGCGCGCGCGCCAAACCCAACCGTGCGCCCACGTTCATCGCGGATCGGGATCATCAGCCGATGCCGGAACTTGTCGTATACCTTGCCGTTATCATTACGCGACAACAAGCCCGCGCCGAGCAGTTCATCTTCGCTCAAACCGAGTGCGGTCAGCGCATCCATCGCCGCATTCCATCCCGCAGGCGCATACCCGATCTTGAAGCGTTTAATCGTCTCATCGCTCAAATGGCGTTGGTCGCGCGCGTATGTCAGCGTCATAACCGCGTTGGCGTCGCGCGTATCGAACAGGCGCTCATGAAAATAATCCGCCGCCACGCCGAGCATCGAGCGCATTTTGTCGCGCGCTTCGTCTTTTTCTTTCTGTTCCACCGTCTGCGGCTTGAGTTCGACGCCCGCAAGTTTGGCGAGTTCTTGCAGCGTTTCCTGAAACGACCAGCCGTTTTGTTTTTGCGCGAAGAAGAAAATATCGCCGCCTTCGCCACACGCGCCAAAACAACGACACGTCTGTTTATCTGGATCGACAACAAAACTCGCCGTTCGTTCGTTATGCCAGGGACACGGCGCTTTATACGTGCGCCCCGCCCGCTTGAGCGGCACATAACGATTGATATATTCGACGATGTCTAATCGTGTTTTGATATCGTCAATAACACTCATATTTCACGCCCCTTGCGCGGCGTCGATACCTCTATAGAAACGTAGGGGCATGGCGACCGTTGTTCTGGTCTGCCATGCCCTTTTGTGTCGTCAAAATGGATGATGAAGTATAGTGCAGGTCGCATTTACAGCACAACCGACAGTCGGTTGATTTTGTGTTAACCTTTTTGAACGCTACTCCCGCTTATAAAACAAGACCAGCACCAGCAGCGCCACCACTATCATCAAAATCACGACGAACGGCACACCCCACGGCGAGTCGAACGATGGAAACGTTTGATCGAAATTCATCCCGTAAAATCCAGTGATCACCGCCAGCGCGCTCGATGCAATCGTCACCACTGTCAGCCGCTTGACGATGATATTAAGTCGGTTACTCACACTCGATAAATACAGGTCGATCACGCTGCCCACATTGTCCCGATACGAATTCACCGTATCGTTGACGCGCAGCAAATGATCGTACACATCCCGAAAATAATAGCGCAGTGTCTCGCTGTTGATGAACGGCTCGTCCTCGCGCGTGATCAGCCCGAACATATCGCGCTGCTGCCCGACAACCCGCGTCATCTCTGATAATTTGCGCTTGAGATGAAACAGCGCCGCCAATTGGTCGGTCTTGGGCGCGCCCAAAATTGCCTCGCTGATTTCGTCGATGTGGTCGCCAATCGCGTCCAGCAGTGGAAAATAACTATCTACCATCACATCGACCAGCACATACAACAAATACCCCGATGACATCGGCAGCTTGAACGTCGCGCGGTTGTTGATCAACCGCAGCGTTTCTTCGACCATCGCGTCTTCTGATCCATCATGGATCGTGACGATGAAATTTTTACCAACGAACACATCGAGTTCGCGGAATGCCAATTCTTTTTCGTGAAACTGTACCGGATTCAAAATGGCGAACACGTTGTTTTCGTATTCTTCCACTTTGGGGCGCTGACGTTCATTCAGTACATCTTCGACCGCTAATGGGTGAAATTGAAATATATCCCGCAACACGTGCGCCGTCTGTTCTTCGTCGTTGCACAAATCGACCCAGAAAATCTTCGACTCGTCCTTAAGCAGTTGTTGTATATCGGGCTTTTCAAGCGGGCTGCATCCATCCGCCCCAAATAACCATACGCGCATCCTGTGCCTCCACTCAGTCAAATGAAACGCGCGTAAAATCATCAACGCGACAGTGTGTAGGGGCTTAGCGTACTAAACCCGCCCATACTTTTTCGTCTTTGCTTTTTCTTTGCGCCTTGGCGTTAAAATCCTTGTTTTGCCCTAAAACCCGCTCAACTGGCTCAAATCGGCGCGCCCACGCTGCATATGGCTGATCGCCTGTAACAGCGCGTGGCGATTCGCGCGCAGTGTTGCGTCTGGGGCATTGACCAACACGCCATCGCCTTTGCCCGTCCCGAAAAATGCCGTGATCGCGGGCAGCATTGGCACGAACGCATTCAAGAAGTTATCGACATCGCCATCCACGTCGATGTGATCCGCCGCCGCGCGGTACGCCGCGTACAGCGCCCGTTCTTCGTCTTGTGCGAATGCCGACGGGTCAATCGTGTTGGCTTCTTTATCATCGCGTGTGATTCTCACACAGCGCGCAAACCCATCCAGTATCGCCGTCCAATCGTCGCGTTTGACCCACACCGCCAACTGCTCGATATGCTTGAGCGCGCGCGCCGGATTGCGCGCCTGTTCCGCCAGCACCGCCGCGCTCACATCGAACGGCAAACTGCGTTCTTCCAGCCACGCTTTGAGTCGTCCCGCGATGAAATCCAACACCTGTAGTTGTGACTCCGCGCTCACGCTTACAGGTTGATTTGTCGCCGCGATTTCGAGCGCACGCCCCAAATCAGCGTCGATTTTGTCCGTGATCACGATTTGAATCACGCCTAACGCAGCGCGGCGCAGCCCATACGGATCAGCCGTCGCTTGCGGCGCTAACCCGACTGCAAACAACCCGATCAAACTATCCAACCGATCTGCCAGCGCCAGCAGCGTCCCGGCGGGCGACGCGGGCAAACTATCGTCCGCGCCACGCGGCAGCCAATGCTCATAAATCGCATCCGCGACTGCCGCCGAATACCCCGCCAATTTTGCGTAATCGCGTCCCATCGCGCCTTGCAGCGAGGTCATTTCGACGACCATCTGTGTGGCGAGGTCGGCTTTCAAAATACCCGCCGCCGTTTTTGCCGTCGCCACATCAGGCGAATCAATCGCAAACAGCGTGCCGAGCGAGTCGACGGTCGCAGCGATGCGCTGACTTTTATCGAGCATCGATCCCAATTTTTCGTGGAACGTCAGCGTATTCAGACGTGGCAAAAAGTCGTCGAGTTTCTTGGTCGTGTCTTGTGCGTAAAAGTACGATGCATCCGAAAACCGCGCACGCAGCACCTGCTCGTTGCCGTGTCTCACCTTGTCGAGATGCTCTGCGTCGCCATTACGCACCGTGATAAAGTGCGGCAGCAAGTCGCCGTCGGCGCTTTCCAGCGCGAAATAACGCTGCTTGTTGCGCATCACCGTAACCAAGACTTCGCGCGGCAGCTTGAGATAGTCGCGCTCGAATGAGCCGAGTAACGCCGTCGGCGCTTCGACCAAATCCGTCACTTCATCGAGCAAACCCGGATCATCCGGGATGCGCCCGTTGACTTGCGCCGCCAACTGCGCCATTTGCGCGCTGATCGCCGCACGCCGTGCCGTGCGATCCAGAATGATGCCTTGCTTGGTTAGCACATCCAGATAACTCGCCGCGCTTGTCACTTCATGTTCCGGCGACCCATACGGACGCAGCCCGCGCGTATGCACACCGCTCGTCACGCCCGCGTATTCAAAGCGGATCGCGTGCTGCCCGTACAGGGCAACAAACCAGCGAATCGGGCGCGAGAACGCGATCCCGCTCGCATTCCAACGCATCGATTTGCCAAACTTGATCGCCGCGACGAACGCGGGCAGCGCTTCCGCCACTACTTCATAGGCGGCGCGCCCCGTGATTTGCACCGTCGCCATCACATAACTGCCGCCGTCGCTCGTCTCGACGCGCAGTTGATCGACCGTCAGTCCACGTCCGCGCGCGAACCCTTCGGCGGCTTTTGTCGGCTTGCCGTCTTTATCGAACGCGCGATCCGCCGACGGACCCTTATCGATCCGCTCCAGGTCAGTTTGGCGCGGCGCGAGATTTTTCGCCAACACTACCAGGCGGCGCGGCGTCGCCATCACCTGCACGCCGTCATGCGATAAGCGTAAATCTTCAAAAAGTTTGGGCGCGGCGGCTTCGATCTGCCTCAACGCCGATTGCACATCATCGGCGGGCAGTTCTTCGACGCCGATTTCAAACAGAAAATCCTGCGCCTGTACAACCACTTCTGTAGGGGCGTAGCGTGCTGCGTCCGTTTCGGACACGGCTTGCCCTGTCCCCACACTGGTCGGATTACCCCCCCACAATGTATTCAACCGTTCCAGCGGATATTCCATTTGCTGGCGTTGATCGGCATACGCTTTTGCCACGCGCCGCGTCATATCACGCATCCGCCGGAAATAACCTGCCCGTTCGGTCACGCCAATGGCACCGCGTGCATCCAACACATTGAACAAGTGGCTGCACTTCAACACGTAGTCATACGATGGCATGACCAAGCCCGCGTCGAGCGCTCGCTTACTTTCACCCTCGTAAATGTCGTAGGTCTGCTTGAGTCCGGTCACATCCGCGACTTCAAAGTAATACGTGCAGTGTTCGATCTCGCTGCGTAGGAAAATATCAGCGTATTTCAGCGCATCGACGCCGTTGCCCATCCAATCGATCTGCCACACACTATCTTTGCCTTGCAACGGCAGCGCGATACGTTCCAGCCCATACGTGATTTCCACACTGACCGGGTTGACTTCGATACCGCCCGCCTGCTGAAAATACGTGTACTGTGAAATCTCTTGCCCATCCAGCCATACTTCCCAACCGAGTCCCCACGCGCCGAGTGCTGGGCTTTCCCAGTTGTCCTCGACAAAACGAATGTCGTGTTCGCGCTGGCTGATGCCCAATGCCTCCAGCGATTGCAGATACAATTCCTGCGGGTTACCTGGATCAGGCTTCAAGATCACCTGATATTGATAGTAGTACTGCATCCGGTTCGGGTTTTGACCATACCGCCCGTCGTCGGGGCGCACGCTTGGCTCGACATACGCTGCACGCCACGGCTCAGAACCCAACACCTTGAGCAGCGTTGCCGGGTTGCCCGTCCCCGCGCCAACCTGAATATTGTACGGTTGCCACAGCACGCAGCCCTGTGCTGTCCAGAATTCGTGCAGCTTCATAATGATCTGCTGAAATGTGAGAGGGTATGCCATCGCCCGTCCATTGATTTTGAGTGGTTTGAATAAAGAATAGCCCGATTATAGGCGACCCACGCTTATGAAAACAGGTGAGGTGCTTGCTCCGTCGCCGAAATCGGGGCGGGGCGGGGGCAAAATGTTTTGTAACCTATCACTTGTGATATCCGTAACGATCCTTACACACAAGGGTTTTTGAGATCATGAAAAATATCACACTGCGTAATCCGTTGGTCAAGCGCGCAAAGGCGTTCAAGGCACTCGAAGACATCGAACTGGTCGATCTCGCCAAAGCGGGCGACAAAGATGCCTTTGGCGAATTGTACGAACGATACATGGAAAAAATCTACAGCTATATCTACTATCGCACGGGCAACCATCACGACGCGGAAGACTTGACCGCGCGCGTGTTTTATCGGGCGATGGGACATATTGAAACGTACACCGAACGCGGCGTCCCGTTTCAGGCATGGCTGTACCGCATCGCGCACAACCTGATCGCTAACTGGCATCGGGATCGTGGGCGGCGTAAGATTATCGCGTTGGACGAGTTTATTGCTGTCAACCTTAAAAGTGACGCACCCGACCGTCAGGCAGAAGAAAATGAAGAACGCGAAACATTGATCAACGCGGTTCGCCGCTTGCCCGAAGAACGCCAGCAGTTGCTCACGCTCAAATTCGTCGATCATTTATCCAACGCGGATATTGGCGTGATCATGAACCGCACTGAAGGCGCGATCAAGTCGTTGTACCATCGCACGCTCATCGCCTTGCGCGATGATTTGACCGAAAGCAATACCCCATCGAACGACAACATCAAGTCGAAAAAGGGTTGATGACCACCATGATGAACTCATCGAGCAGCACCGGAAACAGCGGCAACGGGGATTTTCCCATCGAAGCATATTTATCGAGCGTCACGGATGCCGTGATCGTCGGCAGGAATATTCCCTCGTCCTGGGCAAAGCGCTATGATCTGTCGCCCAGTGAAGCCGCTTCATGGCTGGCATTAATTCGCGGGTTATCCGGCGCGTTAGTGCTTGTCAAACCGTCGAAGACCTATGCCGAATCGCTCAAACGTGATTTAATCGGTCGTGTTGATCGCACCATGGTCGAACGTGTCCGCCAACTGCCGCCGCGTGTGCAAATCGCCGCTACGCTCGCCGTCGCCGCTGGTTTGTGGCTGCTGGCGCGCCGCCGCTATGCTACGCTCGCTGCCACCGTCGAAGGCGTCACGGATGAAAATGCTGCTGATATCGGTATACTGGCGCAATAATACCGTCCCGGAGACGAAATGGCTTTCAATACAAAGCGGATCGTGCGCGCTGTGCAGCGTCGGCTTGGCATCACCCCGCCCAAGCAGCCGCTCAGCCCCATGAGTTATGGGACATTAGCGCGCTTTCTTTACTTCAAGCGTTTGTACGACAAAATTGCAGGCTTGGAAGGACATGTCGTCGAGTGTGGCGTTGGCAAAGGGCGTTCGCTGTTACTCCTCTCCACTTTAGTCAGCGAAGAAGGCAAAAGACGACACATTTGGGGCTTCGACTCGTTTGAAGGCTTCCCAGAACCCAGCGAGCAGGACGACAGCCCGCGTCAGCCGCAAAAAGGCGATTGGTCGAATACCAGTATCGCCCGCGTTATGACCTATCTCAAAAACAGCGATGTCGATCCGCGTTTTGTCGATTCGCAGATCACGCTCATCAAGGGGTTTTTCAACGAGACGCTCATGCAATATCGCGATGAACCGATCGCGTTTCTGCATCTCGATTGCGACCTGTACGACTCGTATAAAGACTCGCTCACGCTCCTGTACGATAAAGTCGTGCCCGGTGGCGTGATATGCTTCGACGAATACATGAAAACCGGACAGTTGGTCGCGTTTCCCGGCGCAGCGCGTGCCATCGATGAATTTTTCGGCGCGCGTCGCGGTGCGATTGAACGCGACGCCGCATCAGGTCAATATTTCTATATTAAACCAGCACCCTGATGCTGGCGTGCGCTTTGCTTTACGGCGCGCCTTGAGGGATCAGGTTGGTGATCTGGTCGATCAATTGCTGCGCCACACCAAACCCGCCCGCCGTGAGCAGCACAGTCACGCTTGTTATCACGATGATGACTAAGACCACGAAGATGAACAGGTTACTTGAAGGTGCGCGCAGTTCGAGCGCTGCATCCTGCGGGTTTGCCGGGTTATAGTGCACCTGAACAATCTGCCCCGATGGATAACTCGCGGTCATCTTTTCTTCAACCGATCGGTAACTCCCGCGCCCAACTTCTGAACCGAGCGCGACCCGATTGCCTTGATACTTGTTGCCATTCACCGCGTATTCATATACGACGCGCGGCACATACGATGTGCTCGTCCCGCCCCCGCTTCGTGTGCGGCGTGTTTCTACCTGAGAAAACAACACGCGCCCGCTCGTGGTTTCCCAATTGCGCTTCGCGCTGCCCACTTTGGCACGCTGACGCAGCGCAGCAACCAGAAAAATGAGCGCGATAACGATAAACACAAAGGGGACAATCGATGAGAAGCCAAAACCGCCAGAAAACAGGTCGTTCAAATTTGGCATTTGTATTTACCTTTCTTCACATTTCTCCGTTATACTGGCTCATGAAATTTTAAGCAACCTTGCTTGCATGAATAAGGAGTCGTCTTATGAATAGACGCACCCTGCTCAATTTGGCACTGCTGATTTTCATTGGCAGTTTCTTATCTTTATCGATTGTCACGCCCGTTGATGCCCAGGCACCCAACGAGATTGAGGTGACGAGTGACTATGATAGTTCGAGCAACCCCGATGAATTTCCTGCAAGCAATAACCTCAACGATTGCTCGCTGCGTGAAGCCATTCAAAATGCAAATGACAATGCGGCGACGTATCTCGATTGTGCCGCCGGAGCCGCTGATGACCTCATCGTTTTCGACGCCAGTGTGACCACCATCACATTGGATGGACGCATCTCGGTCATCTCCGAAATACGGATCGACGGTGACGCCAGCACCGACCAGAATTACAGCGATAACGTGATTCTGAACGGCAGCAACGGCGGTGTGTTCGTCATGAACAGCAGCGATGGTGATCTGACGCTGGACGAACTGACGATCCAAAACTCGGATGAATCCGCAATTTTGCAGTCCAGTGGCGTGCTGACGTGTAATCTGAGCCGCTTTCAAAATAACACTGACTCGGAGAGCGGCGGCGCAATTGACAGCAGCGGCGCGACCACCATCATCGATATAGACGAATGCGTGTTCAACGATAACAGCGCCAGTGACGATGGCGGCGCGATCGTTTTCACTGGCGCTTTGCTCACCATCAGCAACAGCGCGTTCCTTAATAACGAAGCTGGCACCGATACCGAGACGGGCGATACCAACGGCGGCAGCGGCGGCGCGCTTTATCGCGGCGGCTCGCAAACAGGATCAACGCTGACGGGGGTGTATTTCAGCAACAATATCGCCAATACTGGCGCTGACAGCGTGGATAACGTCGGCGGCGGCGCGATTTACAACCGCACCAGCGACAATACGGGTATTGGTATCAACGGCATGGTCATCCTCGCCAACTCGTTCGCGGGTAATCAAGCCAATGGTTCCGGCGCGGATGGCGGCGCGATTTTCAACGACGGCGGCAATATGCTCATCAGCTATTCCAATTTTGGAGAAGCGCCGCTTCCTTTCACCATTCCCTCGTTCTTATCCGCCTTCATCACCATTTCCGCCCCCAACACCGCTGAAGGCTTTGGCGGCGCGGTGCATTTGGCAGGTGGCGCGCTCACCGATATTGTCGGCAGTTCGTTCTTCGGTAATACGGCGTTCGACGGCGGCGGCATTTACGTCAACGCGAGCGATAGAGGCACGGGCATCTATAACAGCACCTTGAACGACAATACCGCGTCAGATAGCGGCGGCGGTATCTTCCTTGCTGGCACGGATGATGAAGTCTTGATCGTCAACGCGACCATTTCCGATAACAACGCCGCTTCGGGCGGCGGCATTTCCAACGGCGGCGACGGTGATAGTCCCGGCGGCGGTGGTTTCGTTGGGCGCATCGATTACCCTGAATCGTCCGACTTTGACGATGCCATCATCGCCAATACGATTTTGTCGGGCAACAGCACTGGCAATTGCAATGGCGCGTCGCTCTCCGATGGCTTAGGCAATGTCACCTCGACCGATGCGTGTGCGGGTCTGACCACCGCGTTGTTGGGCAGCGCCAATCTCGGTTCGCCCGAACTCACGTTTAGCCTTGCCAGCATCATCACCTACACGCGCCCACTCCAAGCAGGCAGCGCGGCGTTGGGCGCGGGGCGCAACGAGATTTGCGATGACCTTCCGTATCCATTATTCCTGGATCAGCGCGTGTTCCCGCGTCCGGTAGGCGATGTCAACTGCGATGCTGGCGCGTATGAATCGGATTTGGTCGGCGCGACGCCAACCCCAACGGCGACGGCAACATTCACAGCGACCGATACCGCGACGATCACCAACACGCCGACAGCGACGAGTACACCCACCGACACACCTACGGGTACCCCGTCGGGCACCGCTACCGATACACCTACAGGTACACCGTCGGGTACACCGTCCGGCACCGCCACTGACACACCTACGGGTACACCGTCGGGCACCGCTACCGATACACCTACGGGTACCACGTCGCCCACCCCGTCGGGCACCGCTACCGATACACCTACAGGTACCACGTCGCCGACCGCGTCGGGCACCGCTACCGATACACCTACAGGTACCACGTCGCCGACCGCGTCGGGCACCGCCACCGATACGCCTACAGGTACCACGTCGCCCACCGCGTCGGGCACCGCCACCGATACGCCTACAGGTACCACGTCGCCAACTGTGACGCAGACAGCGACCGCGTCGCCAACGATTGATCCGAGTCTAAGCCCAACTGTGACGCAGACAGCGACCGCGTCACCAACGATTGATCCGAGTCTAAGCCCGACCGCGACGCAGACAGCGACCGCGTCGCCAACGATTGATCCGAGTCTAAGCCCGACCGCGACGCAGACAGCGACCGCATCACCAACGATTGATCCGAGTCTAAGCCCGACCGCGACGCAGACAGCGACCGCATCGCCAACGATTGATCCGAGTCTAAGCCCAACTGTGACGCTGACACCTTCACCGACGACGCCCGGCTCAAACCCAACGCCCGTCATCGTAATCGTAGACCCGTTCATCACCAAATCGGTCAACCCACCATTTGCGGTCAACGGTGAAATCGTCACATGGACGATCACGATCACCAATCCCGGCACTGTTCCATCTAATAACGTGACCACGACCGACACTATGCCCGATGTCGTGCAAATTCAATCGGTCAACGCGACGGCGGGAACGATCAATTTCAACGGGCAAGTCGTCACCTTTACGCTCGCGTCACTCGCCCCTGGTCAAACCGTCACCATTACGATTGTCACGCGCGTACGCGACGATGCCGTACTGCCGTTCGTCGTCATCAACACCGCCACATTGACGAGCAGCACAGGATCAGACAGCGCTACCGCGACCTTGACAGGCGTAAACGAACTCCCCGCGACAGGCGAACCGCTTGATTTTGCGGTACGTTGGGGCGGCGTGATCGCGCTCGGCATCGCTGCATTCGGGTTGTTATGGTTGATGCGAAAAAGCGCCAGGACGGTTTAAGCAATGATCGGGCGGGGTAATCAGAATACGAGTGGGGCGATTTTTCGCGTCATCATTCTTGGAATCTTCGTCGGATTTGGGTTTATCCTGTTCAATCGAAATGCAAATACACCGGGAGGGGGCGAAAACACCCCTCTCCCTTCCACCCTCGAACCGTTATCTTCACCAACCGCACCTGCCCTGACAACGATAATGCCGGGCACAGATACGCCCGTTGCCTTGCAACTCGGCAATGTCCGCCTGTATATCCCAAACGCGAACGTCGTTTCCAACATCGTACCCGTATTTTTGGGTGGAACAGGCAGTTGGAATATTCAGTTTTTGGGCGGCAATGTCGGTCATCTTCAAGGCACAGGCTGGATTGATGCGCCGGGGAATATCGTTTTGGCAGGGCACATCGAACAATCGGATGGTACTCCAGGTATTTTTGCCGGACTCTCACAAATCGCGTTTGGCGACGATGTCATCCTTGAGATCGAAGGCGAACGTCGTGTGTATACTGTCAGCACGATCCGCGAAACCAGCCCGCAGGATTTGAGCGTCCTCTACCCCACCCCCGTTGAACAGGTCACGCTGATCACGTGTGATCAGTATGATTTCATCAGCAACAGCTATCTGGCGCGCATCGTGGTCACGGCACTGCGGGTGAGCTAATACGCTTGCAGTACACGCATTTTTGCCGTGCGGTCGAGTTTGTAGCGCGTCTAAACCGCGTACTTCTTCATGTTCAAAATCTGATTGACAAAATCGTGTCAGCTTCATATACTTCAAATCATATTGAAGCAATTTTGATTGAAGCAAATGAAGGATCGACTCATGGCGAAAAAAGTCTTGTTCCTCTGTACAGGCAATTCGGCGCGTTCACAAATGGCGGAAGGCTGGCTGCGACAGCTTGGTGGCGCAAAATATGACGTTTACAGCGCAGGTATGGAGCCGAAAGGACTGCACCCGATGACGGTGCAGGTCATGAACGAGATTGGTATTGATGTGAGCGCGCATCGTTCCAAAAGCATTACCGAGTTTATGGGACGCATCAACTTCGATGATGCCATCATCGTCTGCCGCCGTGCCGAAGACGACTGCCCATCGTTGAGTGCCGACGCCAAGCGTATTCATCGCTGGTTGTTTGAAGACCCCGCCCGCGAAACGGGCACAGATGAAGAAAAGTTGAGCAAATTCCGCGAAGTGCGCGATCAAATTCAGGCGCGTGTCAAATTATGGCTCGAAGAAACCGCCGAAGCTGAGCGTGTTTCGTGAACGTCGGTCTACCCGACCCAGCCGCACTCACCCCGCCGCCCTTTCTTAAACTGCTGGCGAACGACATCCGTTGGGCGTTGCTCAAAGCCCTCGCGGTCGAAGATTTGCAAGTCAATGAATTAGTCACACGACTCGCGCAGCCGATGAATCTCGTCTCGTATCATCTCAAAAAGATGCGCGACGACGCGCTTGTCACCACCCGTCGCAGCGAAGCCGATGGGCGCGACATCTACTATTCGCTCGACCTTGAACGCACCCGTCAGTTATTCTTAGAAGTGGGCAGTGCCATTCACCCAAGTCTTGGCGATACACAACCCACACAGCGCCTGGCGTTTCAGCGCGTTTTGTTCGTGTGTACCCACAACAGCGCCCGTTCGCAAATGGCAGAAGGCTGGCTGCGTCACCTCACAGGTGGCGTGCTGCACATCGCCAGCGCCGGCAGCCACCCCACCCGCGTTAACCCCGAAGCCATCCGCGCCATGTTGACACTGGGCGTCGATATTCGTACGCATCAGTCGCACCATTTGAACGACGTGATCGATCAAACATTCGATCACGTCATCACCGTATGCGATAAAGCGCGCGAAATCTGCCCAAGCTTTCACGGCACAGGCGTCCAACTTCATTGGGGCTATCCTGACCCCGCAATGATCCAAGATGCCGCCGCACGTGTGGCTGCCTTCGACCATATCGCCCGCCGCTTGCAAACGCGTATCCGCTTTTTCATTTCGACGCTATCGTCCGCGCTCGAAGAAAGTGACCGTTAACGTGACCACGATCACCATTTTTGGCGATATTCACGCCAATCTCCCCGCGCTCGAAGCCGTGTTCGCCGACATCGAGGCGCGCGACCTGAATAATCTATATTGTCTGGGCGATTTAGTCGGCTATGGCACGTTTCCCAACGAAGTCGTCTCGTTCATCCGCGCGCGCACTATTCCAACGCTGATGGGCAACTATGATCAAGGCGTCGGCAATTCCAGCGGTGACTGCGGCTGCGCCTATAAAACCGAGATCGAAGAAGCGCGCGGTAAATTGTCGATTTCGTGGTCGAACGCGCACACCACCGACGACAATAAAATCTATCTGCGCGCATTACCCGCACATATTCCGGTCACGATAGGCGATTTGCAGGTGCTGCTCGTACATGGCAGTCCGCGTAAAATCAACGAATATTTGTTCCAGGATCGCCCCGATGATTACTTCGAGCGCATCCTCGATACTGCCCAAGCCGATGTCGTCGTGTGCGGACATACGCATCTGCCCTATCACAAAATTCTGCCCAGTGGACGCCACATCATCAACGCGGGCAGCGTTGGCAAACCCAAGGACAACGACCCGCGCGCGGGTTACATCACCTTGACCGCCGACGCGCGTGACCTATCGGTCGATTTTATCCGCGTGCCCTATGATATCGAACGCACCGCGCGCGCCATCGAAGCCACGCCCGACATCGGCGGAATGCCGCATCCTTACGCAAAAATGCTGCGCGATGGAGCGGGTTGAGGATGAAGGATCACTTGCTGCGCCGCGCTGGCGCGGAACTCATGGGCACCTATGCCCTCGTCACCGCCGGATGCGGCGCGATCATCGTCAACGCCCAAACCGGCGTCATTACGCACGTCGGCATCGCGCTCACCTTTGGCTTGATCATCACCGTGATGATCGCCGCCACCGGTCATTTGTCTGGCGCGCACTTCAACCCGGCGGTCACGCTGGCATTCGCCGTCACCCGTCATTTTTCGTGGCGTGAAGTCGTCGCGTATATCGCCGCGCAAGTCATCGGCGCTGTTTTGGGCGCGATCACACTTCGTCTCTTGTTTGGGAATATCGCCTCGCTCGGCGCAACCACACCCGCCGGGTCGGTCGTGCAGTCGTTCGTGCTGGAAATCATTCTGACTGCGTTCCTGATGTTCGTCATCATCTCGGTGGCGACTGATACCAAAGCCGTCGGCGCGCCTGCCGCGCTCGCCATCGGTTTTACGGTCGCCCTTGATGCCTTGTGGGCAGGTCCGATCAGCGGCGCCTCGATGAATCCCGCCCGTTCCTTTGCCCCCGCCTTGATCGCGGGCGTATGGGACAATCAATGGATTTATATCGTCGCGCCCATCATCGGCGCGATTATCGGTGCAGTCGCGTATCAACTCATCCGTGAACCTGGCGCACTTGACGCAGCCAATGAGTCGTTGAGTCCGCCGTCCGCGTAGACGATTACACCCTCGGGTTGCCTGACCACCAACGGGATTTGTATCAAACGTGCCGCACTGTGCAAAATCAGGGCCATAATCACGGGATAGACTTCATAAAAAATCCGAAATTCGTCGATGACGCCCGATACCATCCCAAGCACGAAGATCGGGACGATCAGCCACAGCGCCCGCCGCAGCACGCGCGGTTTCTCGTTCCAGCGATAAAAGACGAACACGCATAGCCCGGCAATCAGCACCAGCGACAGCGGCGATTGCACCAGCGCCGCCATGCGCGCCACATTGTCGTCCCAATGATTTTCCATCACGAATCCGCCATTCGCTTGAAATATCAACGTCAGCAACGCTCGGATCGCCCCGTAGATGAGCACTTGTGCCGCCAGCACGCGCCAAAACGGGATCGTCGTCCGCGTCTTCCATAAATAAATACAGAACAAGATGGTGAGCAAAATCGACGTTTCTTTGTTCAAGGTCGCCAGCACGAACACAACCCCGTATACCGTCCAGCGCGCGCGCGCCATCAGACCGATTGCCACTGGAAACAGAATCAGCGTCGCTGGGTCGTTCAGATAATTGGAGTATCCTCGTATCCACAACGGAATGACGAAGAAGATCGTGACGATCATCGCCGCATTACGAAAGCCGATCGCATGATCGTAAACCGACGCCACCATATACCCAATCGCCGCCGCTGCTCCCATCCACAGCGCATACAGCAGCACGACCGCGACCACATATTCCGTCGCGTATGCTGTCTCCCATCGCCAATCGATAAAGCGTTCGCGTACTAAAGGTACATCGATCAATGCCTCGCCCACAGGGAAAATCGGAGTCAGCACCCGTACTGTAAACGGCACGAGTACGCGGTATGCGAACGGTTTATCCGCCGTGCCGTATACCATTTCTGGCAGCGTCGCCCGTGAAAAATTGTGTAATTTCGGCAAGAACAACAAAAACACCAGCGTGACGACGACCAGCAGTCCAATCCAGTACACAAACGATGTGCGGCGTGCTGCGATGGGTTGAGAAGCGATCATGATCCGCCAATCGTGATCGTTTGTGTGCCCGTCAATTGACTCGCTGCATACGCCACGCCCGCGAAGCGCGCTTCTTCGGTTGCAAATAATGCCGCAAAATCCATGATGCATCTCCCTCGAATGATCGTCGGTTCATGCCAATCATTTACAAGTGCCGTGAACGATTCAAGCAATGTCGTTACAATTTAACATGACCTACTTGACTTTTTGTCAGATTTTACCTATAATCTTAAATCACTTCCAATCGGTGAGCAGTTTGCCCATCAAATTATCTATGCACTGACGTACCGAGTGTCTATCCGGTGGAGCGACTCCATTTTGTCGTCTCCGTTTTTTGATTCTGTGCAAGTTGTGGGGTTGAGGAGCGCACATGCGTCGTTTGAGCTATACCAAGAACTATGCCCGCATTCCCGCCGTCCAAGAATTGCCCTCGCTTATTGAAGTCCAGTTGAATTCGTTCAATTGGTTTCTTGAAAACGGGCTTGCCGAACTCTTCGATGAGATTAGTCCCATCGAAAGTTACAACGGCAATCTGAAGTTGTATTTTCCCGGCAAAAGCCGTGAAGCGCAGGAATTTGGTCTGCGCTATTGGTTTGAAGAACCGAAATACAACGAAGAAATTTGTTTGGAACGGGATATGTCGTATGCCGCGCCGCTCTATATTCGCGTCGCGCTCGTCAATCGTGAGGCGGGCGATGAAGTCGTCACCTCCGATATTTTCTTAGGCGATTTCCCGATCATGACCGAGACGGGGACGTTTATCATCAACGGCACCGAACGTGTCGTCGTCAGCCAGTTGATTCGTTCGCCGGGTGTGTATTTTGACGCCGATGAAGACCGGACGACCGGGCGCTTGCTCTCCAATTCCAAACTCATTCCCGATCGCGGCGCGTGGATGGAGTTCGAGACGCGCAAGAGCGACTACCTGACGATCAAGTTCAACCGCAAGCGGACGATTCCCGTCACGATTTTGCTGCGCGCCTTAGCCGCCGTCAATGATGGTATGCCCGCGTCGCAAGCACTCATCCAAACGGGCAGCGATGAAGAAATGAATGCGTTGTACGCGGCGGTCGATGACAATCCTGATCATCACTATATGCAAGCCACGCTCAAAATGGAGCCGGTCTGGGAACTTAAGAAAGACCAGACCATCGCCCAAGCCGCGCTCATCGAGTTCTACCGCCGTATGCGTCCTGGCGACCCGCCAACGCTCGATAATGCGCGCGAATATCTCGAAAGCCAGTTGTTCGATCAGCGCCGCTACGACCTTGAGCGCGTCGGTCGCTACAAGCTCAATCAACGCCTGAACCTTGATTCGATGATCCCGCTCAGCACGCGCACCATCACCAAGAACGATATTGTGAAGCTGCTCGAACGCATGATCAACATCAACAACGGCAAAATCGGCAAAGACGACATCGACCATCTCGGCAACCGTCGCGTCAAGACCGTCGGTGAATTGATTCAGAACAAGCTGCGTATCGGCTTGCGCCGTACCGAGCGCGTCGTCAAAGAACGCATGTCGATCCGCGAAAACGACAACGTGACTCCGGTCACGCTCGTCAATATTCGCCCGATTGTCGCGTCGATCCGTGAATTTTTCGGTTCGTCGCAGCTCTCGCAGTTCATGGAACAAACCAACCCGCTGGCAGAACTGACACACAAGCGCACGCTGTCAGCGCTCGGTCCCGGTGGTCTGCGTCGTGAACGTGCAGGCTTCGATGTCCGCGACGTACATCACAGCCATTATGGACGGATTTGCCCGATCGAAACGCCAGAAGGTCCAAACATCGGCTTGATCGGTCGCTTGGGCAGTTATGCGCGCGTCAACGAGTTCGGCTTCATCGAAACGCCGTATCGTAAAATCGCCAAGTTCTTGCCAACCACCGACCCGCGCTTGCTTGGTCGTTTCGTGCGCGAAGATGTTGCGGTCGGCGACGAAAAAGCCATCGCCAGCGACGGTGATACGATTACCGCCAATATGATCAAGAAATTCATCGCGGCGGGTATCGAACAAATCCCCGTGATGCCGTTCATCACAGGCGAGATCGAATATTTATCCGCCGATATGGAAGACAATTACGTCATCGCACAGGCGAATTCGCCCATCGATGATCTCAATCAACTCAGCACCGAACGTATTTCTGCGCGCTTCAACCAGAAATTCACGGCAGCGCCCGCGCGTCGTGCCGATTATATGGATATCGCCGCCCGCCAGATCGTCGGCATCAGCGCGTCGTTGATCCCGTTCCTGGAACACGACGACGCCAACCGCGCGCTCATGGGTTCGAACATGCAGCGCCAGGCAGTGCCACTGCTCAAGCCTGACGTACCCATTGTCAGCACGGGCATGGAGACACAAGCCGCGTATGACAGCGGTCAGTTATTGATCAGCGATGTCGAAGGCGAAGTTGTCAGCGTGCAGGGCGACCGCGTGATTATCCACACCATCAGCGGCGACGAGCGTGTGTATCGGCTGCGTAAATACAACCGCAGCAACCAATCGACCTGTGTCGATCAGCGCCCGATTGTCCGCAAAGGACAGATCATCAAGAAGGGTGATGTGCTGGCGGATAGCAGTTCGACCTATATGGGCGATCTCGCGCTTGGTCACGACGTACTCGGTGCATTCGTGTGCTGGTTCGGCGGAAACTACGAAGACGCCATTCTGATTAGCGAAGACATGCTGCGAAACGACAAGTTCACCAGCATCCATATTGAAAAGCACGAAGTCGAAGCGCGCGATACCAAGCTGGGACCCGAAGAAATCACCTACGATATTCCCAACGTCGGCGAAGACGCGCTCAAAGACCTCGATGAATTCGGTATCATCCGCATCGGCGCGGAAGTCGGACCCAACGATATTCTCGTCGGCAAGATTACACCGAAGGGCGAAAAAGAACTCAGCCCCGAAGAAAAACTGCTGCGCGCGATCTTCGGTGAAAAAGCCCGTGAAGTTAAAGATTCGTCGCTGCGCCTGCCGCATGGCGAACGCGGTAAAGTCGTCGATGTCAAAACCTTCACCCGTGAAGAACATCCCGATTTGCCCGCGGGCGTCGAGAAAATGGTGCGCGTCGCCATCGCCCAAAAGCGTAAAATGACCGTCGGCGATAAGATGGCAGGGCGTCACGGCAACAAGGGTGTCATTTCCAAGATCGTCCCCATCGAAGACATGCCGTATCTTGCGGACGGTCGTCCGGTCGAAATCATCCTCAACCCGACAGGTGTTCCCGGTCGTATGAATCTCGGTCAGGTTTTGGAAATTCATTTGGGCTGGGCAGCCGAACGGCTCGGTTTCCGCGCGGTCACCCCCGTGTTCGACGGCGCAAAGGGTGAAGAAATTGAAGCGGAACTCGGTCGTGCATTCTTGATCGACCGCGCATGGAGCATCATCACCGAACGTGCATGGGAATGGGTCGCGCAGGATGAAAGCTTTGACCCGATGGAATACGCCGACGACGACGAAGTCCGCCGTCTGTATGTCCATGAGTGGCTTAACGGTCGCGGTTATGATTCGGACGAACTGCTGCAAAATACCGATTATGCGCGTCGTGCGGTCGTGGCGGAATGGCTGCGTGAAATGGGCGACAAACCCGACGATATCCTGATCTGGGATAACACCAACCTGAACAGCCCAGAACGTTTGCGCCGCGACAACAACGCGATGACCGTTTCGATCCGTGAATGGATGAAATGGGCGGATGCCGACTCTGAAGAACCGACGGTTGTGCCAGAAGGCGTAACCGCCAAAGACATGCTCCATTACGCGGATAAAGTCATGTTCCGCACTGGCAAGCCGATCCCGCAATACGGCAAGCACACGCTCTACGACGGGCGCACCGGCGAACCATTTGACCAGGCAGTCACCGTCGGCATGATCCACATGCTTAAGCTGGCGCATTTGGTCGAAGACAAAGTCCACGCGCGCTCGACAGGTCCTTACAGCCTCGTCACCCAGCAGCCGTTGGGCGGCAAGGCGCAGTTCGGTGGTCAGCGTTTCGGTGAAATGGAAGTATGGGCGCTGGAAGCATACGGCGCAGCGTACACCCTCCAGGAAATGCTCACCGTCAAATCGGACGATGTGCAAGGGCGTGTCAAGACCTACGAAGCGATCATCAAGGGTGAACCGATCGACGAACCGGGCATCCCGACCAGCTTCCGCGTCCTCGTTAAAGAATTGCAAAGTCTCGGCTTGGCAGTCGAAGCCATCGGCGAAAACGGCGATGTGATCCGCTTCGGCAAAGAGGACGAACGTCCACCATCAAGCGGTCGCCCCAGTCGTGACCGTTCCACCAGTGAGCTGCCCGGCTTAGGCTTGTTGGGCGAAGGTTTAGATTAACATCATGCAAAGGGCGGATTTATGAATCCGCCCTTTGCTTTGTGCCTCTGTGCGTTTGTGACTTAGTGTCTCATCTTACGCAGATTGCCCTCATCCTGAGTCCTTCTCCCTGAGGGAGAAGGACTTCCCCTACCGCGACGGTTTTTCACCCCTCGCCCTGAGGGCTGAGGGGCAGGGGTGAGGGCTGAAAACGAGAGGCTTGCGTAAGGTGACTTAGTGTTATGTTTTTCAACCTTTCCTCGCGCCTGTGCGTTAAATTTTTCTTGCTCTTGACGCCCATACTCGTTTTTACCCTGCTCATTTCCTCCATCCTTCCAGCGCGCACCTATATTCACATCAGCGATATCGACCGCGACGCCGATTTATTCCTGCACGACCTCGTCTCTGGCATGCGCCGCGCCTGGCGACCCGATCCATTTGGCTCCAGCGACCGCGCGCCCGTGTGGTCGCCCGACGGGTCGCACGTCGCCTATGCCAGCTTCAACGGTGATAACTACGATGTCTACGTCTCACATTGGAGCGGCGCAAGCCCACGCGATCTCACTTTTGCCGCGCCTATGAACGATACGTATCCCGCCTGGTCGCCCGACAACACGCGCGTCGCCTTCATCCGTTCGTATCAGGGGGTGTTCTCGATCTGCGTCGTCAACGCTGCCGCCCCCGCCCCTGATCCGTTGTGTTTTCCGGCGATCCAAGCGCCGCCGCGTCCGTTTTGGTCGCCCGATAGTACGTGCATCGCCTTTCTGCAAACCGTGAGCGGACGTGACCATGAAATTTACATCGCGTCGTTTGATCCGCTCACCATCGAACCGTTGTTCGTCTCCGCGCCAAACCAACGCGAGTTCCTGCCCCAATGGTCGCCCGACGGTTCATCGGTGTTCTATCTACGCGATGATGACGACGGCGGCATTTTTCGCTACGATCTGCATGAACAGACCAACACGCCTGTTTACAGGATCAACGACGTGCAAAGTTACGCGCTCGCGCCCGACGGCAGCTATATCGCGCTCACCGACAGCGACAATCTCACCATCATCACCGCTGACGGCGCGCCCGTCTTCGACCGCGACAATCTCTATCCCTTCGATCTGGCGTGGTCTGCCGACAGCGCGATCCTGGCGTTCACCCAATCGACTAACTCGTGGGATGTCGCCTTTCTTGATCTCGCGTCCGGTGTCGTCACGCGCGATGTCCAGCCTGGCAACGCGCAATCTCCCGCGTGGCGACCATGATCAAGTTTTTCGCGCGCGTCGCGCTTGTGATGACGGCTTTGGCGTTTGGGTTGGCGTTTGCGGCGGTGAGGATTGCGCCGAGTTTGCCGTATGAGGGAGAGTTTGTTTTTTCTGCTTCAAGCCTTAATGTCGAGACGCAGAAATTGTACGTGTACGAATTTAATAGTAGACGAGTGTTTCGTTTACCAGCAGTCGATATAAGCATTGATGAACACCCCGCATAGCAATATGTGGCAAGAGCTATTATCACACCATAAATAAATTGCAATACACCGTCCCTCAAAGCCGAAAGCTTGTGCAATAAAATGAACTTACCCAACCCGCTCCACGCTTGGGCGCTCTCCGCAGCCGATGCTATCGCACTACAAAAGCAGCTTGCTGCGCGCGTCATCTACGACCGCCCGCTTGACCTCGCCGCCATCCGTTATGTCGCGGGCGTCGATGTCAGCGTCAAGGACTCCGCCGAAGGCGTCGCCATGTCGCAGGCTGCCATCGCCATCCTAGAGTTTCCCTCGTTGCGCCTCGTCGAAGCCGCCCGCGCCACGCTGCCTACGCCCTTCCCATACATTCCCGGTCTGCTCAGCTTCCGCGAATCGCCCGTCATCCTCCAAGCGCTCGAAACCCTGAGCATCCAGCCCGATGTCTATATCTTCGACGGCATGGGGCGCGCCCACCCGCGGCGTATCGGCATCGCCTCGCATGTCGGCTTGTGGCTCAACGCCCCGACCATCGGCTGCGGCAAAACCCTGCTCACGGGCAAGTATCAAGAGCCGCCCGACGAGCGCGGCGCTTATTCTCCACTCATCGATAAGGGCGAGACCATCGGCGCAGTCTTACGTACCCGCGCCGCGACAAAGCCGGTGTATATCTCCGTCGGTCATCTCGCAGATTTGGAAACGTCGGTCGAACTCGTCATGCGCTGCACGACCAAATACCGCCTCCCCGAAACCACCCGCGCCGCCCACAATTCGGCAGGCGACTTCGATCCATCCGCCCAACCCGACGATCCACCGCCTACCCAAGCGACACTCTTCCAATAGTGTCTCGGCGGCACGTTTACTCTTCCGATAGAGAGCGGCTAGGCGTGAGGTTGCCGGTCTTCGTGCCTCTGTGCCTTCGTATTATGCCTTTTCAGCTTTTCGGCGGCGGGCAAGTCTAAGTCCCCCCCTTACGACCACGCCGCTACCAGTTCCCCTAGCCCCGCGTACACCCCGTCCGGCTGACCCGCCGCCGCTGCGACCTCCGCCAGCGTACTCACCCCCGTCAACACCAGCACCGTTTGAATTCCCAACGCCGCCGCGCCCGCAATATCCGTATCCAGCCGATCCCCCACCATCAATGCATCACCTGCGTCCATGCCCAGCGCCCGCAGCGCCGCCTCGAACATCGGCGCATTCGGCTTGCCCATATTCATCGGTTCAACACCGCTCGCGGTACGCAGCGCCGCGACGATGCTCCCCGCGCCGGGTACCAAGCCCTCTGGCGTCGGAAATGTCGCGTCGTTGTTGGTGGCGATGAACGCCGCCCCCGCGCGGATGCACATACTCGCGTTTTTCAGCTTGTCATACGTCAGCGCAAAATCGACCCCGACCGTCACCGCGACCACATGCGGATCGATCTCGCTTGTCACCGCATAGCCGCCCTCGCTCAGCATCATCCGCAAACCGTCACCGCCCAACACATGGATCAAGCTGCCCGCCGGAAAGTGCGCCTGCACATACGCGACCGTCGCCGTCCCCGATGTGATGATCTGGTCAGCCTCAATGCCGTGTATACCCATGCGCGCCAGCTTTTCGATGTAATCGACAGGGGCGAGACGGCTGTTATTCGTTGCCATCACGTAACGCAGCCCGCGCGTCCGTAAAAAGTCGAACCACGCACCCAGATCAGGCAGCGCCTGATCGCCGCGCCATAACACCCCATCCATATCCATGATCACGCCCGCAATCCGCCCAAAATCGATCATCTACTGCTCCCGCGTTACAATGCTGTCAACAAACCGATATTGTAACCACTGCTATTCAATTCATCGCATCCGTTCGCCCCTACCCATTACGAGGAACTCATTATGACTTTTTCCATCGTCGCGTATGACCCCACCGAACAGGCATGGGGCGTTGCCGTCGCCAGTAAGTTCATCGCCGTAGGTGCAGTCGTCTCATGGGCGCGCGCCGGATCAGGCGCGGTCGCCACGCAAAGTTATTGCAAAGTCAGCTTCGGGGTAGATGGACTTGCGCTGATGGGGGCGGGTAAATCTGCCAGCGACACGTTGGCACAACTCCTCGCCGCCGATGACGGACGCGACCTGCGACAGGTCGGCATCGTCGATGTGAGCGGCGGTGCAGCCGCACACACCGGATCGGCATGTTACGCATGGGCGGGACATCATATCGGTGAAGGCTTCACCTGTCAGGGCAATATTCTGACGGGTGCAGACGTGATCGGGTCGATGGCGGCGGCATATCGTGCCGCGTCTGGCGAACTCGCAGATCGCTTAATGGTGGCGCTGGCGGCGGGCGATAGCGCAGGCGGTGATAAACGCGGGCGTCAGGGAGCGGCAGTGTTGGTCGTGAAAGCGAACGGCGGCTATGGCGGCGATAACGACCGCTATCTCGATGTGCGCGTCGATGACGACCCAAACCCGATGCCGAAACTGGCGTCACTGGTGCGCGCTCATCATCTTTTCTTTGGCGCACCGCACCCAGAAGACACGGTACCGATTACCGAGGCGCTCGCGCGCGAACTGCAAGCCATGATGGTCAAAGGCGGCTACTGGAAGCGCGACCTCGACGGCATATGGGGTGACGACGCCAAAACTGCTTTCGATGAACTCATCGGCAGCGAAAATCTCGAAGGACGCTGGCAGCGCGACAACGCGGATCAAATCGACCGGGTCGCGCTGGATTATCTCCGTGAACGTTTGCAGTGAAGCGTATTCAAATCAAGGGTCGTCGTCCGCTACAGACGCGACCCAAACGTTCACGGGTTAACTTTTACCTTTTATCTCTGCTGCTTGCCGCCGCCCTGCTGCGTTTTCACGCGCTCAGCGCCGATATACGTTTTCATCCCGACGAAGCGCTCTTCACCACATTCGCCCGCAATATCTGGACACAAGGCGATTGGTCACTGCAAGGTGATCTCGATAAACCGCCGCTCACGATTTATGCTAATGCGCTATCGCTGGCGTTTGTCGCCGCTACGTATAATCGCGGCGTGCCCGATTTCGATGCGCGTGTAGGCGAATTTGCCGCGCGATTACCCAGTGTCCTTGCCAGCCTGATCCAGATCGCGGCAGTTTACGCACTCTCAAAACGCCTATATGGGATAAGCATCGCCCGTTGGGCAGCGCTGTTTTTTGCGCTCTCCCCGCTCGCCATCGCCTACAGTCCGGGCGCGTATACAGACGGCGTCATGCTCATGTTTACGTCGCTCGCGCTGCTCATGAGCGCGGCGCATCGTCCGTTGTGGGCGGGACTCTGGCTGGCACTCGCATTCGCCTCCAAACAGCAGGCGCTCTACGTCGTGCCGTTGTGTTTACTTCTACTCTTTATCCAAAACAATGCGTTAACGATCACACGACATCATCAAGAAGAAAACTTGCTCCCCTCCTCGAATTCGGGCAGAGATAAATCTTTCTCCCTATCGGTATACCAGGGGTGGGGGCAGCTTTTAAGGTTTATGTTGCCGCTCATCCTCGTCTACATCGCCCTCTTGCTGTGGGATTCTGCCCGTTTCCCGTCACCATCGATTTTCGCGCTTGCCGCCGCCAACAATACGCCGACCGGTTTGATCACGCCCGACCAGCTTGCGCCACGCCTCATCGATTGGCTGATTTACCTGCAAGCGATACTCGGCGCGCCGACGATTTTACTGCTCTTCTTCGTCCCCATTGCGACGATTTGGCGCGTCATTCGTCAGCGTGACGCGCGCGAAACGGATTATGATACGCTGTTGTTCGCGTTTATCGTCGTGTATTTACTGGCGCACTGGCTGATAGCGTTCAACATCTATGAGCGTTATTTGCTGCCGATTTTGCCACTCGTGGCGATAATGGCGGCACGTACGTGCGCGTGGTTGTGGGCAATGCTGCGTCGTGCCATCACCCAGCCCGAAATGACCGTCGCGGCGGGTGCGCTGGTTTTGTCGCTGATTAGCAGCGCGATCAACGCATCAAGCGGCGATACCCCCTATAACAGTGAACGCGTCCAATACGCGGGGATCATTGCGCTGGCAGATACACTGAACGATTTACCGACCGCAACCGTGATTTATGATCACTGGTTAGGCTGGGAGTTGGGCTATTATCTTGGCGGATGGCACGACAAACGCCGCGTATATTACCCGACGCCGGATGCGCTCGTACGCGACGCACTCATCTTGCCCGAAAGCGACCCGCGCTATTTTGTCGCGCCATCATCGGTGGATGCCCGGGCGTGGTTATCAGCACTGGAGTCGGCAGGATTTACCACTGAACGTGTGTATGCCGCTCAAAGTTATGTCGTGTATCGTCTCACACCACCTTAATACCTCACCACAGCGGTATTTAGCTTTTCTTCCCTCTCGTCTCCCCTTTGCGTGGGAGAGGGGTTGGGGGTGAGGGAAAAACTGCAATGATCGTAGGGGTCGGCGTACTAGGTCGTCGTGCGCCGTCCGGTACGCAGCATCTCGCCCGCCACGCTGATCAGGTTATTGGCAATGTAAGGCTTCGTCAAATAACGGTCTGCGCCAGCGTCAAGCGCCTCACGAATCTGCGACGGATCGATCAATGCCGATAAAACCAGCACAGGCAGTGTGTCGAATATCGGCTTCATGCGCATTTGTTTGAGTAAATCAACCCCACTAATATCCGGCAGCATCAAATCGAGAACCAGAAGATCGGGCAGCGGCGCTGTCTTTAGCAGGTGCGCGGCAGCAGAAGCGGTCTCCGCCGTTGTGACTTCTACGCTCAACCGAGACAATAAAATACGAATCAAGTTGAGCAGCTCTTGATCGTCATCAACGACGAGAACCCGTTTTTTCGCATCCGCCAAAATGTGTGCCTTTCGAATGTTCAGATCACCCGTTAATTTAAGGTCTGATAGTTCTAACCTACAGCCGCGCTCATGTCTAGTATGATTCGCGTAATCGTGTAAACTGACATCGGTATTTCTGTAAGCAGTTCAAGGAGTGAGGCGACGTGAAATTGATCTTCACGAGACACGGCGGCGGGCTGGTGCTTTCCATGCTGCTGCTGCTCACGACCGCCGGATGTTTTCGCCCCGCCAGTGAAGCGGCGCAGTCCGAGACGATTCCAACCACGACCATCGATAGCGCACTGGGCGTCATCCCGTCGACCACCGCTGACGCAGTCATGCCTTTCGACACGCCTACGCCGCTCGACGCCATCATCGACCCGGCAACCGTGACCGATGACCCGAATAGTTTTGCACCGCTGCCCACGCTCACACCCACCTCGTCGGAACCGACGTTGAGTGCGCAGACTACAGGCTTCGGCACACCAACGGTGATCTTTATCACGCCTGGCAGCCCGCTCGGTTTTATCACACCAGAAGCAAATGTACCGACGCGCATCCCACCGATTGGCGGCAGCATCGAAGTAACAGCGGATGCGTCCGCGTTTGATGGCGACCCCGAAACCACTGGTCTTGAATCATTCCCAACGGCGACCGCCACCCCCGAAAATGCGTGCACCTATATCGTGCTAGCGGGCGACAGTCTGTATGGTATTTCGCTTGACCAAGACGTATCACTGACAGAACTGCGCGCCGCCAACCCCGCCCTGACCGGCACAAATCCTGTTTTGCAAATCGATCAGGAATTATTCATCCCGCGCGATGGTTGCCCTGGTTACATCCCGCCATTACCCGACGAAGAAACGACCGACGAACCGAGTACTGGCGACCTACCCACAGGTGCGGGTGATGTCTATGTCGTGCAGGCGGGAGATACGCTGTCGTCGATTGCTTCACGTTTTGGCACGACAATCAGCGAATTGATCCGTATTAACGAACTGACCAACCCTGATCGGTTGAGCCTTGGACAAGAATTGATCATTCCCGGTGAAGACAATTAACGCCAATATATACCCACTGAAAGACAGTATTTCTGGAGGCGCGCCTAATACGTGCCTCCAGACAGCCGATCCCGCAGCGTTCATGCCCCACAACCTGAGCAACCATCCAATTTACTGGTTGCCGCCTGCCCGGTTCGATGTATAATCTTGTCTTATTGGACTGAGTAGAAGCCGAACTGCCATGATCGAAGTTGTAATCGACAGCATCCGCGTCAGCTTGATGTCGCAGCATCGCATTGTCATTCTCAAAGATATGATGAGCGACCGCTATCTGCCGATCTGGATTGGACCTTGTGAAGCGGACGCGATCACCATCGAACTGCAAGAAATGCCGCCGCAGCGTCCCTTGACACACGATTTATTGAAAAATGTGATCGGCGAATTGGGTGGCAAAGTCGTCCACATCCTGATCAGTGATTTACGCAACGATGTGTATTATGCTCGCGTGGTCGTTGAATTGAACGGCAAACAAGTCGAAATCGACTCGCGCCCCAGTGACGCGATTGCGCTGGCAGTCCGCAGCAAAACACCGATTTTCGTCAACGATATGGTCATGGATCGCGGCGCGATTGAACCAGAAGACGACGTAGAACGTGAAGGCGAGCTCGAAAGTGAGGTCGCGGACGACCGTTTGAGCGCATTCAAGGATTTTGTCAACTCGCTCGATCTGGACGATCTCGACACCGACGAAGAAGACTAGCCCGCACATCGCCCCCACGCGGCAACATCGCCGCCCCATTTAACTGACACGATACGGCGATGTCGCTTAGCGCGACGCGCCGTTTTGTTTCTCTATTTTTGCGCACCACGAGAATTTATACCGATGACGTATAACCAGACCAGCATCGCGCCCTATAGTCAAGACGCCGAAGAAGCTGTTTTAGGCGCTGTCCTTATCAATCCCGAAGCGTTCTTCAACGTCGCTTCGTTTTTGAAGCCGGACGATTTTTTCATTTTGCGCCACCAGTATATCTGGGAGGGGATGTTCCGCCTGACCGAGCGTAACGAAATACTCGACTTGATCACGGTGCGCGAAGAACTGCGCCAGCAAGGACGACTGACCGAAATCGGCGGTCCGGGTTATCTCACCCAGTTGACCGTCAACGTGCCCACGTCGATCCATGCCGAAGTCTACGGGCGGTTGGTCGAACGCGCCGCCGTGCGCCGCCGTTTGCTCAACGCCGCTGATGAAATTCGCGGCTTGGCGATGAACGAGACGCTCACGCTCGATAAAGTGACCAGCGACGCCGAAAGCAAGTTGTTTGAAGTCACCGAGCGCAACATGCGCCGCGACTTGGTGCCGATGCGCGAGGCGATCAGCGATTATTTCGATCAGCTCGAACATTTGATGCAGCATCCCGATGAACCACTCGGCTTGCCAACCGGATTCCGCGATCTCGATACGCTGCTCGGCGGCTTGCAGCGTTCGGACTTACTGATTTTTGCGGGACGCCCGGGCATGGGCAAGTGCGTCACAGGCGATACGCTGATCCCGACCGAACACGGGCTAATTCCGATCCGCGATTTGAAACCGGACGGCGCGGGCGCAGAATTCACGCCGCTCGAAATCGGTGTACAAACCCCTTATGGGGTACGTATGACCAGTCATTTCTATGATAGCGGCGTACAGCCCACGCTTGGTATTCAAACGCGGCTAGGAATCACTCTAAGTGCTACATATGTACATCCTTTGTTGGTTCTCTCTAATACTGGCGAAAAACAATGGAAGCAATTTTGTGAATTGGAAGTAGGCGATTTTGTTGCTATACAACGTCACGAAGCTGTGTGGGGAACCGATAACGAATTGCCAGATTTTGAGTTCGAATACAATGAGAACCGTCGCAGCACGCTTCAACCAACACTACCTAACGAAATGACTACTGATTTAGCATATGGGCTTGGGTTGTTGACGGGTGACGGTTGCCTTACGAGAAAAAACTACGTTGGCATTAGTTCTGCAGACCCTGAAATTTTGAGCGCATTTTATAATTGGGCGACAAAACTTGGTGTTCATCCGCGTTATAATGATAGCTATGATCATCTGTTCGGCAGCGTTGTCGTCAATGCATGGCTCAAACATATTGGTTTGAGTGGCTATGCACACGAGAAAGAAATTCCATATACCGTACTACGCTCATCTCAGTCTTGTGTGAAAGCATTTTTGCAAGGCTTATTTGATACAGACGCTCATGCTGAACTTCAGAATGGATACATACAATTTGTGACGACGTCCGAAAAACTAGCGCGCCAAGTTCAAATAGTGTTATTACAATTTGGCATTGTCAGCCGTTTAACTTTCAAGAAGAATGACTTTCGCGGCTCATGGTCAGTAAGAATCACCGGAAATTCAGCGCGTAATTTTTATGAACAGATCGGTTTCAGGCTAGCAAGAAAACAAGAGCGTCAGAAGTTATTACCTCTCAAAGCTAACTGCAACACTGATGTCATTCCATATCTGCCTAAAAGAGTTTCTCCGATCCCTAAACCTTTTAATTATCACCGCTACTTTAATGGTCATCGCAGTCCATCGTATGAAATGCTACGCGAAATTTCAAACTATGCGCCAGAAGTTCAATCGATTCTCGATCCTGAGTTTTATTGGGATGAAATTGTTAAGATTGAAGATGCAGGCTTACAACACTGCTACGACCTCACCGTCCCCGACGGTCATTCGTTCGTTACCAACGGGATTGTTAGCCACAATACATCGTTCCTGCTCTCGGTCGCGCTCAACGCCGCCAAACTCGGCGCGCGCATCCTCATTTTCACGATGGAGATGGCATCGGAACAGATTGTCCAGCGCCTTGTCTCGATGGAAACCGGGATCAACACGCAAAAGCTGCGTCTTGGTCAGCTATCGCAGCAGGAATGGGCACGGTTTGTGCAAGCGAGCGGACGTTTGGGCGCGCTGTCCATCGTCATCGACGACACGCCTTCGATGACGCCGCTTCAAATTCGTACGAAAAGCCGCCGCATGGCGCATGAACTCGGCATCGACCTGATTATCATCGATTACCTGCAATTGATGAGCGCGGGCGTCGGTTATGAAAACAACCGCGTGCAAGAGATCAGCTACATCAGCCGCAGCTTGAAAGAACTCGCGCGTGAACTCAATGTGCCCGTCTTTTCGGCGGCGCAGTTGTCGCGCGCGGTCGAAAATCGTCAGGATAAACGCCCCCAGTTGAGCGATTTGAGAGAAAGTGGTTCGATCGAGCAGGACGCCGATATTGTAATTTTCTTATATCGTGATGTTCTTTACAACGAGGCGACCGACTTTCCGGCGCTTGCCGAAGTTATCGTCACCAAACATCGCAACGGTCCCACTGGCACGATCAATCTGCATTTTGAAAAATCGCTGACCAAATTCAGCGACGCCCGCACCCAGACAATCGACTTGAGCAGCCTGTAATGACGCCGATCTTTCATGGATTTTCGCCCGGCAAACCGCGTACGTTTACGCTGCCCGCCGCCTTAATCACCGATCTGCTGCCCTTGATCGACGATCTCGCCGCGCTCAAGGTCATTCTGTTCACGTTTTGGGCGATCCAACAACGCGAGGGACACTTTCGCTATCTGCGTGCCAGTGAATACGCGCTTGACGCCGCCTTGATCGATGGACTGCGCGTGATCGATCCGACGGTATCGCCGGATATCACGTTGGCGAACGCCTTGCTGCACGCCGTCGAAAGCGGGGCGCTGCTGCGCGCCGAGGTCATGCTCGATAGCAGCCGCGAAACCCTGTATTTCATCAATGCCGAGCCGGGACGCGCCGCGCTTGCTCAAATCGAAGCTGGACAGTGGCAGCCGGGCAGCATCGATCAGCCGATTGAAATCCTCCCAGAACGCCCGAACATCTTCCGTCTGTACGAAGAAAATATTGGCGCGCTCACGCCTCTAATCGCGGATGCGCTCAAAGATGCCGAACGTGAATACCCGGCAGGATGGGTCGAAGATGCGATCCGCGCGTCCGTCGAAAATAACGCACGCAGTTGGCGTTATATTCAGGCAGTCCTTAAACGCCGTGAACAGGAAGGAAAACCCGGTGAAACCGCTCAGAAATCGACTGAACGACATGACAACTGGTATCTCCCGCGTTAGCGGCAGCACGCCCGAAATCCCCGACGGCATTGGCGACGACGCCGCGTGTCCGATTTGCGGCGGCTTGGGCTATGTCCGCGTCGATGTACCCGTCGATCACCCGTATTTCGGCAAGCTGATCGCGTGCCCGCGCGATCATCACCTCAAGAACCCGGCGCGCCAGGAAACTTTACGCAAGCTCGGCAATCTTGAAGCGATGGCGGATAAAACCTTCACCTCGTTCATGGTCGAACACACACTGTGGCAGCCCGAAGAAGAAGTCGCCGTTAACAGCGCGTATAAAGCCGCCGCCGAATTCGCGCAAAACCCGGCGGGGTGGCTCTTATTCGAAGGCGGTTACGGGGCAGGCAAGACCCATCTTTCCGCCGCCATTGCCAATCACCGCCTGGAGCAGGGCGACTCGGTTTTATTCATCACCACGCCCGATTTGCTCGATCATTTGCGTGCCACATACGCGCCCAACAGTGAAGAAGGCTATGATCAACTGTTCGAGCGCGTTCGTAATACGCGCCTCTTGATCCTTGATGATCTCGGCACAGAAAATCCGAGCGCGTGGGCGCAGGAAAAACTGTTTCAGTTGTTCAATCACCGTTCGATGTTCAAATTACCTACGATTATCACCACCAACGCCGATGTCGAACGACTCGACGGACGCATTAAAAGCCGCCTGCTGGATCAAGCACTGACGCGGCGCATTACGTTGAATGTCGCAGATTTTCGCGTCAACGAACGGCGCGAGCGCGATCCGATTTACAATAACCTTGATGCGTATCGACATATGCGCTTTGAAAGTTTCCGCGTCGATGCAGCCTCGCCACCCGACGAACGCCGTAATCTCGAAAATGTGCTGGCAATCACGCAAAGTTATGTGCAGGATCAGCGTGGACACTGGTTGATTTTGGGTGGTTCGGTCGGCGGCGGCAAAACCCACCTCGCCGCGTCAATTGCCAACGCATGGCGCGATGTCGGGCGCGAAGTCGTCTTTATCACCGTGCCCGATTTGCTCGATTATTTACGCACCGCCTTCGAGCCGAGCGCACGCACCAGCTTGGATCACCGCTTTCAGATCATCCGCAACGCGCCATTTCTTGTCCTCGACGATCTCGGTACGGAAAACGCGACATCGTGGGCACGCGAAAAACTCTTTCAAATTCTCGATTATCGCTATTTGCGCCGCATTCCCACCGTGATTACCATCAGCAAATCGATTGAGGAAATGGATGCGCGCGTGCGCGTGCGTCTGCTCGATGAAAATGTCTGCACTGTCCGCATGATCACCGCGCCGCCGTATGCCATGCGTGGCGCGAACAAACGTCGTTGATCTATGTTTCGCCGCGCAGATGACACGATCCAGGTCACACCTTATCAACGCCGCAACCGTCAGGATGTGCGTGAGTTACTTTTTCGCAGTCTGCACTCACACACCCATCTTGATTGGCACGAGACCGATCAATGGCTCGACGCGGCGCGTTCGCCCGTCGTGCTGGGGTGGCGCGGACGCCAGCTTGTCGGCATTTTGGGCGCGTCGGAACCTGTCGAAGGCGAATGCTGGATTCGCGTGGCGGCGGTCGTTGATGATACCGACCCAACGCCGATTATCGCGGCACTCTGGGATATTCTCCGGCTCGATCTCAAAGCGCTGAACGTCAACCGCGCGGCGATTTTGCTCATGCGCGATTGGATCGGCGATGTCTTTGACAAACTCGCGTTTGAACCGCACGAAACCATTGTCACGCTGCGCCGTGATAAAACCGACTTGCCGCCGGATATGCGCCCCGCCAATCTGACGATACGGTCGGCTGACCCTACGGATTATGAAGCCGTTGTACAAATCGATCACACTGCGTTTGGTCCGTTATGGCGCATGACGGCGAGCGATACCCGCCAGGCGATGCGGATGGCGGCATCCTGTACGCTCGCGTTGATCGACGATACACCCGTCGGTTATCAACTTAGCACCATGTATTTCGATGGGTCGCATTTGGCACGACTGGCAGTTTTACCCACCATCCAGGCGCGTGGTATCGGCGCGGCGCTCGTCGGGGATGTTTTGCGCCGGTTTGGGCGGCGCGGGGTTTTATCGATGTCGGTTAACACGCAGTTGAGCAACGAACGTTCACAGCGTTTATATCAACGTCTAAAATTTCAGCGTACGGGTTATGATCTCTCGGTGTGGATGCGCGATTTATAGCTCGGATCGTTTCTGCTTGGTTTGCGCATCCGCAATATCGCGCTCGATCTCGTCCAAAAAGCCCGCTGGATTATTTTGCAGCACGACTTCGATGCCACCCACCCACCGCGACGCCAGATTGTAGAACCATGCGCCTAATGCGAAAGTGATCCCACCGAAAATCGCGGCAAATACAACGCCGATCAGATAAAAACACAAAAAGCTGATCGCACCCGCTGTCCCCACGAACCCGATTAAACCGTTCAAATCCGGGTCATTGGTCACGACCATCGACTGCGAGACCGACCCAAGCAGCAGCAGGGGCACGACCCCGACCAGAAACCCCATAATCAGATACAGCAGCGCGTTGACGATCACGCCAATTCTAAATGCCGAACTGATATTGATACGTTTGAGTGCATAAGCCATGAAATTTTCCGTTATGTGATTATGCGAATACATCAATCAGTTTGATTTGGAACATCGGCAGTACCTCATCGGCATTCAGCACCGCGTCGCCTGCATAATGACGCGGCTGATCCCAGTCGGGCGCATATGCCAACGCTTTGCGGCGCTGTGGATCGACCACCCAAATCAAGCGCACGCCGTCGGCTAAGTACGCGTCGATTTTTTCGTCGAGTTCGCTCACTTTGTCGGTCGGCGAAACAATTTCAACGACAAAATCGGGCACAACAGCGAACGGAAAATCGCGCCAATCAGAATTGTCACGTTTGTAATCAGAAATGCGCGTGCCGAGATACACCATCACATCAGGCACGCGCGACCCTAATACCCAATTGCGATCATCGGTATCTGGCATTACGAATGTTGTCTCAGCATAGACAGCGCCGCTGCCCAAAATTCGCAGTAGATCGAGTAGAAGATCATAAAAGAATTTTGTTAAGTCGCTGTGACCAGCCTTTGGAGGTATTAGATACCGCCTTTCGTTATTGATGATTTCCAACTTACGATCCGCACCTAATTCCAAAAATTCGTCCAGCGACATGCCAACGCGCGTCTTGATTAGAGTCATGCTGTTCAACCTCACCTCTCGTCTCGTATGATTATAGCAGTCCAGCGCGGGAAAACCTTCGCTTTAGCGCGTGGATGAAAGCGCACGTTGCCCTTGTGGTAAGCGCTCATTTGGACTACACTCTTTCTCAATACGGTTGGACGAAAGACTACACAAGCCTGTCATGGGATGGTAGAAAAGACAGTCCAATGCGGCTCTTTAACAACTGAATGTACGGCGTTGAGATGGGAAGTCCATCTCGTAAAATATTCAACGTCTCCAAGAGAAAACCGGACGTGAGAGTCTTTAAAATCTCAATCTGTTGGGGCATCAACGGTCTATCAGAGCGGTCGTCAGACACCCTTCGGGGTGCAGCCGTATTGACGGTAGTAGCTCCCGGCTTTAGCCGGGGGAGTATGTCACAGCAAAATTTTGGAGGATCACCGCGTGGATGACGCCACGATACACATGCTCAATGACATCAATCGCCACTTTTATGCCTCCGTCGCCGACGAATTCGATGTGACGCGCGCCAAAGCATGGCGCGGCTGGCGCGATATATTGCCGCACATGCCGCCACCCGCCGGGCGTCCGCTCACCGTGTTGGATGTCGGCTGTGGCAACGGACGTTTCGGCGCCTATCTGGTCGAGCGCTTGCACCGTCCAATCGATTATCACGGCATCGATAACAGCACCGCGCTGCTCGCTCATGCTGCCGATAGCTTGCGCGCGCTGCCCGATCTCACTGTCACGCTTGAAAACCGCGATGTGATCCTGCATCCGCCGACCGAAAATACGTATGATCTGGTCATCGCTTTCGGATTGATACACCATGTGCCAGGATTACACAACCGCCACACCTTTGTCCGCGCACTAGCAGATCGTGTCGCACCAGGCGGGTTGTTGGTGTGGACAGAATGGCGCTTTTACGAACAGGCGCGTTTTCATGGTCATCTTGTCCCCTTTCAGCCCTCGTTGGCTTCCCTCATCGAACCCGCTGATTATCTGCTCGATTGGAAAGCCAGCCCGCAAGCCGATATCTATGCCTCATATCGCTACTGTCATTATGTCGATGATGGCGAAAGCAGTTCGCTGAGCGCGGCGACCGATTTAGAACTGCTCGACACTTACCGCGCCGATGGCGATACCCGCGATGGCAATCGTTACGTTTTGATGAGACGTCCCACCGTTTAGCGTAATGAATGATTTACATTTCGCATCTATGCTCATGCGCGACACAAAACACAGCATCTCAGGGAGAAGCCATTATGACCTTTACCGTCCGTGAACGTACCAGCACCCGTCTCATTGCCAGCGCCCAGCCCGAAGCCAACGCCGTACTGCCGTTTGAAGGCAATTGGTATTACGAACAGAGCAAGGTCGATTTCACGAACTTGAAAGTGACCGAACGTACCTACACCTGCCCGTACAAGGGTGTGTGCTATTGGGTTGATCTTGAAACGCCCGAAGGCACGACCGCCCAGAATATCGGTTGGATTTATCGCCAGCCCAAGCCGGGTTACGAACAAATCAAGGATAAAGTCGCTTTTTACGCCCGCGACACCTCCGGCACAACCTCCGTCGTCGAATAACACGTCACGGGGCGATCCGGTGGGTCTTAGGCGTCAAGATAAGCGCCAATCAAGGATGGGCTGGTGAGTAGAGGGCGATTTTCGATGTTTATCTTTCTGAGCAAAACGTTGAAAATCACCCTCTAACGAGTGCCAGAAGGCAGAGGCGCCACGCCAGTGTGAGCGGACATTTGTGCTAGTGGCTGCCATTCTATCCGCCCGCTGCTGCGCGGCACGCTTGTCGTGTCGATCGCCCACTATCTATGATTGCTCCCTCCCTAAAATGCCCGCCAACGCACCACAGGCGGCGATGTGGGCGATGGGCTGCCTTCAAGTTGTTCCGTCGTGACGCCGACCGAATCAAAAGGTGCCGCCAGCAGCGATGAAGAAAATACCAAAACGCCCGCGCCCCGTTCATCCACCTGGAACACGCCTAAACTCGTAATCACATCCGCGCGCTGCACCCACGCTTGATACCCCGCATCGGGCGTCAATTCAGGGAAGTCAGCGGCGATCAGGACGGCATTGCCGTCATTGGGATTCCAGATCAAGCGCCCATTGGCATTGGTTTCCAGCCCACCTTGCCCGGTCGGAAGCGGAATTTCACGCCCCGCCACCGCATTGATGCGTGCTGCCCAGTATAAATTGTTAGCAATCAAAATCAGCGCTAAACAAGCTGCCGCCGCCAACCAGCGCGCCGGTCGTCGTCGCAGCGGGCGGCGTGACGTTTTGGCAGCATCCAGCAGCGATGCCAATGCTTGCGGCGGCGGCACGACCTGCACGACACTGGAAGCCAGCGCACGATTAAGCGCTTGAAAGCGCTCAAGTTCGGCGGCAAGCTCAGGACACTCGCGCAGCCCAATCTCGATAGCGCGCGTTTCATCATCGTCGGTCGCGCCGATGCTGTAGGCGGGGATTAATTCCTGTAGTTGTTCACAATCGCTTGTCGATTTCATCACGGTACTGTCGTGTTCACTTTCCCTACTATTATATCGTTGGAAACATGCCTTATGGATTGTCTTCCAACGATTTCCTTAATTTTTGCAGCCCCAATCGTAATCGCGTTTTGACCGTGCCAAGCGGCAGATCGAGCAGTTGTGCCAGTTCACGGTGTTTCATACCCTTAAAGTATGCCAGTTCGATCAATGTCCGCTGCTCATCTGGCAGTTGGTTGATCAACGACTGCATATGCTCGGAGTCGCCCGGTGTCAGTGCGTCGTCGTCCGCCATGACATCATCGTTCAATTCGATATCTTTGCCCGTGCGCCGCCATTCCTGCCGAATGCGATCAATCGCCGTGTAGCGCGCGGTCGTCAGCAGCCAACTATGAAATTCACCTTTCGCCGCGTCCCACGCCTTCGGCTTGTGCCACACTTTCAAAAACGTATCCTGCAGAATTTCTTGCGCCAGTGTTTCGTTTTGCGTAATTTTCAAGACAAGGCTGTAAACCGCGGTGCCATACTGTGCATATAAAACTGCCAGCGCCGTTTCATCCTGTTGTTCTATGCGGCGTAGCAGCGCAGCAATTTCCAAGCCAATTCCTCCACCCGACGCAAATCCAAAACCGTTATTTCAACGATAGTCTAATTGAGGCGCCTCTACAAATCGAATTGGGCAATACTGGTTCTAAGGAGCGAAATATCTTGAAGAAAATGCTGGTTCTGTTGGTTGTATGTGTGCTGGCGCTCGGCATTGCCGCGCCAATTCTCGGTCAGGAAGCACTGCCGAATACGCTGAATATTGGCGGTGAAGGCAGCGGTCTAGGGAGTTTTCTGGTCGCTGATAATGGCATGACGCTGTACTTTTTTAAGCGTGACACGTTCGGTGTGAGCAACTGTATCGATAACTGCGCGAACGCGTGGCCCGCCTACACCGTCGAAAGCGCCGATGGACTATCGGTTGCAGATGGCATTCTCGGCGAAATTGGTACGATTGAACGTGCCGACGGCACGCTGCAAGTAACATACAATGAACTGCCGCTTTATTTCTGGCAGAATGACGCCGCCCCAGGCGATGCCACGGGCAACAACCGAGGTACCAACTGGACGGTCGTCGCACCGGCAGCCGTTTATGCGTGGAACACCGCGGATCATGGCAACGTGCTGGTCGGCGCCAATGGCTTCACGCTGTACACCTTCGACAACGATGAAGCCGGGGTAAGCAACTGCGTTGATAACTGCGCGACCAACTGGCCGCCCGTCACCGTCGCAGATGCGGAGTTGCTCGTTACCGCGATCAATCTGCCCGGTGTGTTTTCGACATTTGAACGCGAAGCGGGTGTCTTCCAGGTCGCATACAACGGACAGCCACTCTACTACTGGAATCAAGATGCCGCGCGCGGCGATACGACTGGTGATGCTGTGGGCGATGTCTGGTTCGTCGCTAACCCATAATTTTCGTCGCACCATAACCCACGTTTGACGAATACAAAAAGACGCAAGGATTATCCCCTTGCGTCTTTGCTTTTCTTAGCGTTAAAGCACTTGCTTGAGCTACATACTTGGCGCTTCGAGCGCTTCATTTTCGCCTTCACCTTCGGCGCTGTCTTCGACATTTTCCAGCACCAACTGACCATCACGCGCATCAACGCGGACAACGCTCGCCAGTTTGAACTTGCCGGACAAAATGCCATCGCTCAGCGCGTCTTCGACTTCGTTCTGGATCAAGCGGCGCAAGGGGCGCGCACCAAATTCCGGATCGTAGCCTTGTGTCGCCAACCAATCACGCGCTGCCTCGGTCAAATCGAGCGAGATCGCGTGTTCGATCAAACGGTCGCCGACTTTCTTGAGTTCGAGATCGACGATTTGCTTAATCTCGTCGCGCGTCAGTGCGCGGAAGACGATGCTGGCATCGACACGGTTCAAAAATTCAGGGCGGAACACACGACGAAGCTGCTCTGTGACGTTCTTTTTGAGTTCGTCGTAGTTGAACTTGTCGGCATCGCTTTCACCACGCGGGTTGTTAAACCCGAGATTCGCGCCGCGCTTGATCGTATCTGCGCCGACGTTGCTGGTCATCACAATGATGGCATTGCGGAAATCGACGCGGCGACCGCGTGCATCTGTCAACGTGCCTTCTTCCATCACTTGCAGCAGCATGTTGAAAGCTTCGGGATGCGCTTTTTCAATTTCGTCAAATACGACGATGCTGTACGGGCGGCGGCGGATGGCTTCGGTCAATTGCCCCGCATCCTCATAACCGACGTAACCGGGAGGCGCACCGACGAGACGCGCGACCGAGTGCCGTTCCATAAATTCGCTCATATCCAACTGGACGAGCGCATCTTCGCTGCCGAACAGGAACTCCGCCAGCGCCTTGGTCAGTTCAGTCTTGCCAACACCCGTCGGTCCCAGAAACATGAACGAGCCAATCGGACGACGTGGGTCTTTCAAGCCAGCGCGCGCACGGCGCACCGCTTTACTGATGCCCTGAATCGCTTCGTGTTGACCGATGATGCGCGAGTGCAGCGCTTCTTCCATCTTCATCAGGCGTTCGCTTTCCTCGCCCGAAATGCGGATGGTCGGGATACCTGTCCACATGCTGACGACTTCCGCGATATCCTCACCGCCCAAACGCGGCTGATTGGTCTCTTCGTTCCAGTTCGCTTTGAAACCGGTCAGGACTTCTTCAACATTGACGCGCTGACGACGGAGCAAATCCATTTCTTCGTCTTCGCTGCCTTCTTCTTCGAGCATCCGCATTTCGTCGTCGATACGTTCCAAATCCTGTTCGGCACGGCGAACTTGTGCCGCTTCTGGGCTTTTATACATACGCAAACGCGCAGAGGCTTCGTCGATCAGGTCGATAGCCTTATCCGGCAAGAACCGATCGGGAATATAACGCGCCGACAGATTCGCAGCGGCTTCGATGGCGTCGTCGGTAATTTCGACGTTATGATGCTCTTGATAGGGGACTTTGATTCCTTGCAGAATTTCAATCGTCTCTTCGATGGTCGGCTCATCGACCAGAATTTTCTGGAAACGACGTTCTAACGCGGCATCGCTTTCGATGTGCTTGCGATATTCATCGAGCGTGGTCGCGCCGATGCACTGAAGCTCACCGCGTGCCAATGATGGCTTGAGGATATTTGCCGCATCGACACTGCTGCCCGCCGACCCTGCGCCGACCAGCATGTGCACTTCGTCGATGAACAAAATCGAGTCGGATGTTTTCAATTCTTCGATCACACGTTTGAGTCGTTCCTCAAACTGACCGCGATACATCGTTCCGGCGACGAGCGACCCGACATCGAGCTGCAAGACACGTTTATCGAGCAGTTGACGCGGCACTTCGCGATTGACGATGCGCTGTGCCAGCCCTTCGACAATCGCCGTCTTGCCAACGCCTGGTTCACCGATCAACGCCGGGTTGTTCTTGCGGCGGCGGCTTAAGACCTGAATCACACGCTCAATTTCGGTTTCACGCCCGACCACTGGGTCGAGCTTGCCTTCCTGAGCGAGTTGTGTCAGGTCGGTCGCCAATTGATCGACCAACGGGGTTTTCCCAGATTTATCTTTTTGCGGACGCGGCGGACGCGGTTCTTCTTGACTGGATTGCGGCGGTTGCACAGGGCTCTCCTGCAATACACGGCGCGTCTGACGGCGCACCTCTTCCGGGCTGATGCCCAGACGCTTCAAGATATCGATAGCAACTCCTTCGGTCAGGCGCACCAGACCGAGCAGAAGATGCTCTGTACCGATGTAATGATGCCCCATCCGGCGGGCTTCATCGACCGCGAGTTCCAGCACACGCTTGGTGCCAGGAGAAAGCTCAGGTTGTGTCGTGCTGGTGCGGGTGGTAGCGCGTGTCATGCGTTCGACCAGTTCTTCGACACGTCGCTGTTCCAACCCAAGTTCGCGCAGCACACGTCCAGCGACGCCACCTTCTTCGCGGATTAACCCCAAAAGCAGGTGTTCAGTACCGATATAGTTGTGCTGCAACCGTTCGGCTTCTTCTTGCGCGAGGCTTAATACTCGCCGCGCACGTTGGGTGAAGCGTTCCATCTTGTTTGCCACAGTTACGAGACCTCCGTCGCTTACAGCCGTTGGAATAGCTGCCAGCAATTGCACTCAGTTGAAGAACGGGTTAACAATAATAACGCTTCTTGAGCCTCTGCTGATTATAGCACACGCTTACTCACTCACTACATGCCACGTCGCATAAACCTTGCGTTAGAAAGCTAGTAGTTTCATGAAAAGTGTATAGCAAACCTTCCAATTTGCGATCTTTTCACCTGTATAAATAAAAACGCCGCACAGTGAACGATAACTCGTTTTCTGGCGGCGGTGACTCGTTAAATCATTAACGTAGATTAAGCGTCTGGAAAATTCTGCCAATCGCTGTCCATATACTCCGCCGAATTGACACGCTTCAGGCTCAGCCCCAAGCGGCGGTTTTGTACATCCACCTTCACCACGCGCAGCGTCATGATGTCGCCTTCTTTGACGACTTCTTTAGGGTGCTGCACGCGCTGATCGCTCAGTTCGCTGATGTGGATCAAGCCTTCGATCTCTTTGACATCGACCAGTTGTGCGAACGCGCCAAACTTGGTCAGCTTGGTCACTTCTGCTTTGACCAACTGCCCGACTTGATACGCGAGCGCAATCGTATCCCATGGGTCAGGCGCTTGCCGCTTCATGCTCAAGCCGATACGTTTGGCGTTTGGGTCAACGCTGATGACTTCGACGCGCACCTCTTGCCCAACTTTCAGCACGTCTTTCGGGTGTGTAATGTGCTGCCACGACATTTCTGTCAGGTGAACCAGCCCTTCAGCACCGCCAATATCGACGAACGCGCCAAAGTCTTCCAGGCTAACCACCCGCCCGACTCGCGACTCACCGACGCTCAACTGCTGAATCAGTGACTCTTTGCGTTTCTCGCGCGTCTCACGCGATGCAGAACGCTCAGACAAGATCAAGCGGTTGCGCTGGCGGTCGACTTCGACCACTTTGACCATGATCGGCTCGTTGACCATGCTCGTCCAGCGTTCTTCTTCGGTTTCGCCTTCCAAAGCACGACGGCGATCCGCGCTCATCTGGCTTTGCGGCACGAACCCACGCAGTCGCCCAAAGCGGACGATCAAGCCGCCTTTGTTGTAACCAGCGACGCGCGATTCCATGACTTCCTGGCTTTGGCGAAATTCTTCGGCACGCTGCCAGTCGGTTTCTTCGACGGCGCGGTTATACGAGAGCAAAATATTCCCATTGTGGTCACGCGGGTTGACCACGAACACACGTACAGATGCGCCGAGCTTTAGTTCTTCTAAATTCTGGCGTCCCATGCGTTCCAGTTCGGCGGATAAAATCACGCCTTCGCTGTCGCCATCGAGCGCGACGATGACAGATGTCGGGGATGTCGCTTTGACTACCCCATCGATGAGATCGCCTTTCTTAAACTTACGCGCACCTTCGGCGGCACTGGTTTGGGGTGCGGTCGTGCTTTCAGTCGGCAAATCCGCCGTCGAATCGGCATCAACGCTCATTGTCGCGTCCGCGTCTGGCACCAGCGGCGCTTCATCTGGCATTTCACCCGGCATCGGTTCTTCACTCGACGCAGCGGGTGCATCCGACGTGACATCGCTGACTCTATCGTCATCGGTCACGCGGAGATCGTCATTGATGGTCGGTGAAGACTCATTGCTTGGAGCGACGGCAGCAGGCGCGTCCGTTTCTGCGACAGGCACGGGGACAGCGTCAATCGCTCCCGTTTCAGCGCCAGTCGTCGAGTCAGTCGCTTGGACATCCTCGTTATCGCTCTGCCCTGGCATGTTCGGAACTTTCACGTTTCGTTTCTCCCGCAGTCAGTGGGTACGCCACGTATTATACAAACTGCGTGATAAGAATCAAACACACCGACGCATAAATTGTCATATTTGTGAAGGATGTATGCAGATTGTGAGGTCGGGCGGTGATGATTGTCAAAAGTTCGTTTTTTCTCTATAATGAGTCTTTATGGCACATTTGTTCACATTGACGTACATGATAATTGAGCTTGCACCAAAACTTTCGTTAAACGAGTTTATTCGAACATGCACGCCTTTAGCGAGCATCCTACCACTTGAAGACAGGTTTGAACAACGAGTCGCCGATTTAATTGATGCAGTAACTCATTTCGAGCCATCTGAAGAAGAAATTTCCACTCTAATCCAATTTCTGCGAGCTGATCGTGATTTTCTGGGCATCATTGTAACTGCTGCGCCAATGTCACATTACAAATTCAGTGAATCACGAAACCTTGTTTTTGCCCTCGCCCTAAATCCCTCTCCCTCAGGACGAGGGACTTCAAAAGCGCGTTTTTCTCCCCTTCTCCATGAGGGCGAGGGGCAAGGGGGTGAGGGCTGAAAACGAGAAGCTTGTGTAAGGTGAGTTAAAAGCTTGGCAACATCACTTGGCATTGACCTTACTCTCCAGTTGATTTATCGCCGAAACCCGTCTCGATTGGCGCGAACAATATCCCCCCGACCCGACTTTACTGGAAGACTATGACCGTGACGATATCCCCATGGATATTCTTCCTGAACTGTCGGTTACAAATGTTCGCGAATTGCTCAGAACCACGCTTCCACTCCCTCAACTTTCGCCTGAGGAAGCGGCTGTTTTGGTCATCTCGCATTTGGATAACCGCACCCGTTCCCGTCGTTCCAAGCTTAAAAGGCACCGTGGTCTCTAATGTGACATTGGCGTAGCAGTTACAATTAACGTTTTGATATATCGTCTGTGTCATTGAAGAACTTAAGCCACGCCTCGACTTCTTGCGGTGTAATCTGCACATCCATTTCGACAATTTTAGCGTAACGCCCTTTAATCTTGGGGTCCGCACTGTCGAGCGCGGCATCTTTATCATGTTTATTGCGTTTGGGTGGGTTGAGGACACGGATAAAATCGATGCTTTTGCACGCACGCATTTTACGCGCACGTGCCGCTGCCAGCACGACATTATCACCGCTCACCACCACCCATTGACCCGGATCGCGCGTATTTTTGATACGATTCAACATCAGCGCATCGGCGGTGCTGCCGGGTGCGGCGAACACGACTTCGACGGTATTGTTGGAAAGATGCGATCGCCCCGATGGCACGCCGTTATCGAACACGACGATGACACGTTTGTTTTCGCGCGCCGCCAACCCGCGCAGCTTGTACACGAGTTTGATCTCGTCATCAGGGTCGCTGAGCGAAATATCGGGGAGCTGCCCGATCAAATTGTGTCCATCGATAAGATATGCCATGACGACTCTCGTTTGCCCAAACTACGCATTTCAGGTTAGTGTAATCGCATTTTCTGTAATTATGACGAGATTTTTCACAATCGATGAATAAACAAACCGGATTTCTGCTGATACGTGCGTTCATCCTGCTGCTCGCGCTGCTGCTTTTGCTGGTCGGCTATTACTGGGTACATAAGCCGGTCGATCTGGCGCTGCTCGCGCGGGTCGGTGGCGCGTTTTTGGATGTCGTCACGATCTGCGTCCTGTTTGCCGCAGCGCATGTGATCGGGCGTGCTGCCATCAACCGAAGCGCCCTGAAACGTCACCCGTCGGACATGTCAGGGTACGAAACCGCCGCGATCACTATGCTCCTCGGTTTGACGGTAATTTCAATTTTCACGCTTGTGATGGGGTTGATCGGCTTGCTAATCACGCCCGCGATCTGGGTTGGTTTAGCCGCGATCCTCGTGATTTACGGTCGTCCAAAACGGCGCGGGGCGATCAACGAGCGGCTTACAGACGTATTCAGCCGATTCGCAATTACCCCATCATGGCGCGGCATTCTCACATTTTTATCGCTGATCGTACTCGTCCCTGCCGCGCTATACGCATTCGCCCCACCCTACGCGTGGGATAGTTTGACCTATCATCTGGTCGCGCCGATGCGCTACCTGGCGCAGGGCGCGATCACGGCGCAACCGGATAACTTTTTTTTGGGGTTTCCACAAGGTATCGAGATTTTATATACGCTCGCGATCGGACTGTTTGGGCGCGTGAGTGCGGCGGCATCACTGCACTTCGCGTTTGGCGTACTCGGTGTGCTCATCACGATGGGCGTCGGGCGTCGCGTCAGCAATCTCACGGGCGGTTATAGGGCGGCGGCGATCTTGTTGAGCGCTTTCAGTCTGGTCAAGTTGTTCGGGTGGGCATACGTCGATCTGGCAGTACTCGCGTATTCCGCCGCTGTGTTAAGCGTCATTTTATCATGGCGGCGAACCCATCAGCGCGGTTGGTTGGTGGTCGCGGGCATTTTGCTGGCGGGCGCAGTTGCCGCCAAATATATTGCGGGCGGATGGGCGATTGCTATTTTCGTGCTGGTCGTTGTTCGCAGCCCACGCCGTGACCTCATCCGCAATGGCGCAGCACTGGTCATTCCAGCGCTGATCGCGTTCAGTCCGTTCGCGCTCAAAGGCGCGCTGCTCTATCAAAACCCGATTTATCCGTACGTATTCGACGGCTTGAATTGGGACGCTGCGCGGATGGCACAATTCAACGGGGCGGGCGCGGGCTTGATCGGGATGGGCAGCGCGTGGCAACTGCCGATGATGCCATTGGCGGCGACGATATTGGGCGATCAATATACACCTGGTTATGCATTCACGAGCGGCGCATGGCTGCTTACCACTCCACTTTTATTGATCGTGATCGGGCGCGCACTCAAGCGGCGCGGGCGCGTGTTCGCCGCTGACGGCATCGTTTTGGCAGTGGTCGTGCTGATCTTTTGGGCGATGTTGTCGGCATTCAACGGCATCGCCGCGCAAACGCGCATGATGGCGATGGCGTTCCCCTTGGCGGCGGCGCTCGGCGGGCTGGCGCTGACCACCATCGACGATCTGCCCCGCAAACCAATCTATGTCGGTTTTATCGTGCGCGCGCTGTTCGTCATCACGTTCGCGCTGCATTCCTTCGATGTCATACGCGATGTCGTGCAAGATCAAGTGGTGCCGTATACACTCGGCATGATCAGCGAGGACGATTATTTATCGGGCAAGCTCGGCGCCCATTACCCGGCGCTGCGTCAGCTCGCGTCGCTGCCCGAAGGTTCGCATGTGCGGCTGATGTTCGAGCCGCGCAGCCTGTACTGCCCCGCATCGGTGACGTGTCACCCCGATGTCATGTTCGATTATTGGCGGCGACCACTCCGTTTAGGCGCCACGCCCGATCAAGTCTTTGAAGCCTATCGCGCTGACGGCGACGATTACTGGCTGGTGTGGATGGATACCGATCCCACTGTCGCGGCGTCCGGCTTCGATTTCGACCGCGCTGATCCTGCACATACTGCCGCCGATGACTTATTCCCTGTCGCCCTGCAAACGCACATGATCGCGATATGGACAGATGGATTGTTTTATACGCTGTATACATGGCGCTGAACGTTGGGATTGCGTATGTTGTGACGAGACGCTGTTTTGCTGTATTCTGGTTGGGATTTGAAGGAGTCTGTTTATCCATGAAAAAGTTGAGTTTGGTGCTCGCGCTGATCGTCAGCGCGTTGATCGTCTGGGTCGCATCGTCGGCAGTCGCGCAAGAATCCACGCCGCCGCCGATTCAGATCAGTACGCCTGCCCCAACCGATGCGCCGCCAAGCATGGTGACGCCCCAAGATTTGCCCAGCTTATCCGGCGTTGGCGGCACACCGCTCGAACAGAATGTACGTATCCGGCTCGAACCGAGTTTGGAAGCGCGTCAGATCGGCATTTTGCGCTTCGGCAAATTCATCGACATTGTCGGTACAAACGGGTTCGATACCGACCGCGATTGCAACGGTGATTTTGAAGATACGCTCGATATGTGGGTACAGGTCGTTTTCCGCGAACAACGCGGCTGGATCGCGCGCTGCACGCTGACAATTTACGGCGATCTCAGCCGTTTGCCTATCGAAGCGCCGCCGTCCGCCGTCGGATAAAGACAGTTAAAAGTTGAGCGGTTAAAAGTTAAAAGTCACAACATGCACGCATCACCGTTTTGTGGGAGTGCTGAATATCATGGACATCTTTCGTAGGAACAAGACACGCTTGATCCGAAAATGCCAGAATATTCACCATCACCCATTTAACTTTTAACTTTGACCTTGATATGGTTTGTGCTATCCTTCACAAAAAGGACTTTCTTATGCAGCGTCGATCCGCAGTCGTCTTTGTCATCCTCAATGTTTTTATCTCGATTGGGGTGGCATTAGCGCTCATTCAAGTGGTCAACAACCGGGATACTAGTGCGTCAAACCTGACACAAATCGTCACGCTCGAAGTGATCGTGACCGCGACACAGGGAGCCACTCAAACGCCATTCATTATCACCGCGACTCCGCCAGAAGGCGTTGTTCTATTGCCCACCGGTTTATTCGGCACGCTGACTCCACCCGCCCCGAACGCCGCGACCACCGTTGACGCCAACGCACCGACTATCGATCCAAGTTTACTGAGCGGCGATGTCGCGCTTCAGGCGCAGGCGACGACCAATGCGCTCCCGTCGGGTTGCATTTTGCACACAATTGCCGAAGGTGATACGCCATTTGCCATCGCCGAGCAATACGGTGCGGATGGTCAACAACTGCTTGCAGTCAACGGATTGACGGAAGAAAGTTCGGTCTTTTTGCAAATCGGGCAGGTCTTGATCGTGCCGCTGGAGGGCTGCACGCTGACGGCAAACGTCCTCGAAGGCGAAAATCCGGCGGAACTCACCGAAGAACCGACCGCGACCGAAGTTGGCGCTGCCACCGTGACTCCGGCTGTGACCATGACTATCGCGGCAACGAATACAGCCGCACCCACGTTGACACTGACGCTGCCGCCCACTGCCGAAAACGCGCAAATGGAGATCGTCGAAGTGCGCAGTCCGGGCGTAATCACCGCAGAATCGGTGACAATCCGCAACAACGGACCGACAGTGAATATCTCTGACTGGCTGCTCCGCGATGGCGAAGGCAATACGTACACATTCCGCGAACAATTCCTGTTCGAGCGCGGAGCGATCACCATCAATACGCGCGTCGGCACAGATACGACCAATAACAAGTTCTGGGGTCAACAAGCCGCCGTGTTGCAATCGGGCGACAGCGTAACACTGCTCGACAATCAGGGGCGGGTGCAATCGACGTATGCCATCCCATAATAGCGTGATAAGTGCGGCGGCACGATGCCGTCGGAAAGGTGACGGGGGATGTTTGAACGCCCCGACTCGTTGATTGACGAGATCATCAAGGACGCCATAGAGCAAGGCAAGTTCTCGAATTTGCACGGACAAGGTAAACCACTGCAACTGCCAGATGAGACGCACATCCCGCAAGAATTGCGGATGGCGCACAAGCTTCTCAAAGAAAATGACCTCGCGCCTGACTGGATGAATGAAGGTGCGGAGCAGCGCGCAGCGCGCGCGAACCTGATCAAGCTGATCAGTCGCGAGGGGCGGCGTTATCTAAGGGCGGTGTGATCGTGATCGACGAAATTGAGGGCAAACTCAATTTTGCGCGCGAAGAAAACACCGTGACAGATTATATGCCTGTGCCACAAGACCAGGATGCGCTGGTGGAGTAAGTTACGGTTCGTTGGGCAGGAAACAAGAGACGTACTTGGTACGTCTCTTGTTTTCAGAATGGTAAATCGAGCATTTTCATCGTTTGAGGCATATCTACATCTTCTAAATGCGTCTCGCGGCTGCGTTTTTTGTCTATCGATGTAAGCTGCTTTGGAAACAATTCTGCCGCGTCAACATCACGAATACTGTGAATTTTGTTGAGAAACATCGAAACGGTATGACCATGATATGTCGTCGATTGCGTGATGCGCTCTAGCTTCTGCTGAGCAATAGTAATATAAAACGGATCGAGTTCTAAGCCAATGTAATGTCGTCCCAATTGCTTCGCCGCAATCGCGCTCGTCCCTGTCCCCAAAAACGGATCTAACACAACATCGCCTTCATCGGTCGTCATTAAGATCAAGCGTTCCAGAAGATGAATCGGCAGTTGGCATGGATGTTCATCGCGGCGGCTGGCATGTCGAATACGGTGAATATCCGTCCAGACATCGCTGAGGAGATAACCGAACGGGTGCATTTGGTCTTTTTTACCGCCATAATCCTTCAAATACGAATCACAGACGCGGCATTTTTTATGCGGTGCGCGCACTTCGTAGAACTTCGTGCCTTTTGGTTCTTTACTATAGAACAATATCCCGTAATGCGCGGGGAGCAGGGTTTTTCCGAGCGGCGCGCTCATGGCATCCCATGCAATCCAATGACGAAAATGAGCATGTTTATTCAAGATCGTCGCGTAGTAGGTTAACCATTTTGGAATATTGTGAACCAAGATCGATCCGGTTGGTTTGGTCACACGGATCAATTCGAGCAACCATTGTTCACACCAATCGACATATTCTTGAAGTGGCTGTTGATCTTTGTACGAACTGTATTTTTTGTCCAAGTTGAAGGGCGGATCAGCAAAACATACGTCAATGCTGTTATCTGGAATGCTTGCCAGACTTTCAAGGCAGTCGCCTTGTATAACGCGATTTAATTCAACAGGCATTTAGGCTTCCTCTACAACAGGTCTAGCGGACTGTGTGAAATAGCGTTCAGGTATGTATTTGCAAATAATCGCTTCAAGACGATCTAAGGTTTTAAGATTCAAGATATAATCGCAGCTATCGATCAGCTTACGCAAATCGGGTCGTCGCGCTAACCATCCACTACCATCGACGAAGTTGACCAGTACTCGCTTACTTCCATGACGCATATTGTCATTTTGGATGGCAAGATACATTTCACGTTGTTCGTTAGCACGTGCCGTTTGACTACTCGATGTTGTTTCCATATAGGTAGTCATAATCATTACAAATGGTTCGTCTCGTGAAGGTAAAACATGATCGACTTCTTTGCCGACCAATCTCACTTGTCCTTTTGTATGGCTTAAGCCATAACGCAATGTAATCTCATCCAACGTTGATCGAATAATGTTTTCAATGGCATCACCTTTTGCGTCGTTGTACTCACCTGTCAATTTTCTGTAAGCAAACCCCGTAAGAATTTGGCGATCAAGGACGATTTGCCGCCAATTTGATGGGAGGCGAATTTGATTTAGGTAAAAACGAGCGATTTGACTTGCAACAAATGAATTTTGTTGACCTTCTAAAAATAATGAAGCAAGCTGCATAACAAATTCATCATCGGTTGCGATTTTCCGATGTACGGCATTGATACCCCATTCATTTCCAAAATCCCCCTGAATGAAACGTTGTGCGGTGAGTAATCGCAGAAATTTCTCTTGCGACATGTTGCTCAGAGCTAAAATGATGCCCAGAAAATCACGATCAGCCCGTAGAAATTGGATTAGAGTGGAAATTTCTTCTTCAGATGGCTCAAAATGAGCTACTGCATCGATTAAATCGTTGACTCGTTGTTCAAACCTGTCTTCAAGTGGTGGAATGCCCGCCAAAGGCGTGCATGTTTGAATAAACTCGTTTAACGAAAGTTTTGGTGCAAGCTTAATTGTCATATACGTCAATGTGAACAAATGTGCCATAAAGACTCATTATAGAGAAAAACCGAACTTTTGACAATCATCACCGCCCGACCTCACAATCTGCATACATCCTTCACAAATATGACAATTTATGCGTCGGTGTGTTTGATTCTTATCACGCAGTTTGTATAATATGCGGCGTATCCACTGACTGCGAGAGAAACGAAACGCGAGAGTTCCGAACATGCCAGGACAGAGCGATAACGAGGATGTCCAAGCGACTGACTCGACGACTGGCGCAGAAACGGACGCGCCTGCTGCCGTCGTTCCAAGCTTAAAAGGCAACGTGGTCTCTAATGTGACATTGGCGTAGCAGTTACAATTATTCGTAAATCGAACAGCAATCAATTGTCAAAATGACCGTTTCGATCTGTATAGGGTATGTGCGATTCGCGTCAACGACACCTATTTTAGATCGTGTTTGCAAGCATGGATGGACTTCATCAAAAGTACGTGGTAAACTTCAAAACAATTCGGGGTGTAGCGTAATCTGGTATCGCGCCGCCTTTGGGAGGCGGAGGTTCCGAGTTCAAATCTCGGCACCCCGACTATACTAGGAATAAATGATAAACAAAAAGGGACGCTCAAATGAGCGTCTCTTTTTGTTTATGCTCGGTGCGGATTTTCTTGGTCGTCCGCTCAACGCGATGGGGTGGGTTAGATGAAAAATCTTACGCCAGCGCGAACCGCCGCCGATTATCCGCCGCCCGCTCACGCACACGGTCGATGGTTTCGGCGCTGACCTCGCGCTCAAAACTACGAAACCCCGCCAGCCTGAACCCGTGTCGATCCGCGATCTGCCCGATTTCGTGCGCTTGCCCCACGCTAATCGTCTTGCCAATGGTGTAATCTTCGTAGCGCCCTTCCAACGACAGCGCCATCGTCTCCGCCATACACGCATACGATTTACGCGGCGGAAACCCAAAGTCGAAACCAAAATCGAGCGCCGCACCCGGCACTTCGACCATACCGCCTTCGATGACCAAAACGTCATCGCGTTCGGCGGCGACACGTTTGCTCACATCGCGCGGGCGCGCCACATCGCACACGACCGCACCCGGCTTGAGGTGGCGCGGCTCGATCACCGCGTGTACCGCACTCGTCACGGCTAAAATGAGGTCGGCTTGATAAATCACGTTCATGTCGGTTGAGGCGACGACTTGTGCGCCGCTGCCTTCGCAGCGTTCGCGTACCGATTCCAATGCGTCCATTTGCCGCCCAACCAGCAGCAGATGCGCACATTCACCCGCCAATAATTCGGCGCACGTTTTGCCAATTGCACCCGCCGCACCGACGATAGCGACTGTCGATTCGCGTACATTGATATTCATTGCGCCCGCCGCCTCACGGATCGCATCGACTGCCATTACGATCGTGTAACTGTCACCCGTCGTCACCGGAATATCCAGCCGATCCGCGATTGTTTTGCCCGCATCGCCGACCACGCTCGTGAACGCGCCCAGACCGAGAATCTTCGCCCCAAGTTGTTCCGCCATATGACCGCACGCGACGATTTTGTCGTACACCATCTCAACGGGCAGCTTCAACATGGTCTGCGAGGTATAAGGACATGCGATGAACCAGCCGCGCGCGGTGTTTCCGGTCGCGGCGGATTGTACACCCGTGATCTCGCTCAAATAGACAGGCGGGAAAAAGCGCGAAAAATAGTTGATTTGTCCTTCGGTCAATAACTTGCCGAGCAGCGGATACTTCCGTGACACGTCTTTTTTGATTTGAATCGGGTGGATGATAAAGGCGAACGTATCTTCGCTGGGGCTGACCATTACCATGCGTCGCCCTCCGCCTGCACCTCATTCTTGCGCGGATAATGGCGATGATGTGCGCTGGTATCGCCGATGAAGTGATGATCGCTTTCTTCATAGGTCACATTACGACTGATGACACGGCGCTGCGGACTGGCGATTAGCACGACATCACTTTCGATCATACGACCTGGAAACACGACCATCCCCGACCCGATGCGGCAGTTATGCCCCACTGCGCCACCCAGTACGACTTGTCCGACATCTTCGAGTTCACCGGCGATATTCGCCGCGCGGATCGGACGCTGCTCGACCAGATTGAAATCGGTGAAGGTACTGCCCGCGCCTACGAACGAATTGCGCCCGATCACACACATTTGCAAGCAGGTATTCTGCGCGATGATGGTATTTTCCATGACCGTTGTCAGATAAAGCGCGGCGCGGAAGGGCAGAAAACAGCCATCACCGACGCTGCTCATCATCATCACCACGCCATCATCGAGCGTTACGTTGTCGCCAATCGTGCAATTATCGATAAATACACCGGGTCCGATATTGCAATTGTCGCCAATCGATCCGGGTCCCGTGATGACAGCAGTCGGGTGAATCGACGTATTTTTACCAATCTTGACCGCTTCAGTGGAGCTGAGCAGCTGTCTTTGCTCAAGGACTGCCTTCCACAACAGTTTGAGCGTGAAAAAGTTGTGCTCTTTAGCGCGGCGATCAAAGCGGCTGGCACGCCCGAAATTGCCATAAATGATGCTGGCAAAATAGACGTGTACCCAACTTTCGATTTGCACGGCAGCGCGCTGCGTTCCGTAATGAGTCAGGTCGCCTTGTTCCATCGTCATGAAATCGGGGACGCTGTAAAAGCCCATTTCGTGTGCGTCGCTTGGTACGACGACCGGGTAAATATCGGGGGTGTAGTTGCTGGGAAAGTACCACAGATCGAGCAGATGCACCGGTGATCCGTTCGCATCGACGCCACGCTCGAATGTGTTGGCAAGCGGCAGTGTATAGGCACGATACGCCGCGTCACTGCTTGGCAGTGCGGCACGACAGGCGACTTTACCTTCTTGCGCGCGCTTCATGAAATATTCCAAAAATTCTTCATCGAACCACAGGCTGTCACGATAAACCAGCGCAGGTCCTTGTACGAATACCAAATCTTGTCGGCTGTAAAAAGTCGTGCCGAGATTCAAGTTTTTCTTAAAATACGCGAACAACGTATCTTCATGATGAAGTTTAAGCGGCTTGACGCCAATCGTGAGCGCGCTGGCGGGTTGATTAAAAGGTGGGATGTGGCGGGTATCTTCGATGACATAACGGAGCATAAAACAACCTTTCAGTTAAAAGTCACCCGTTAAAAGTTGAAAGTAACGCACCAGCCGTTCACCTTTTAACTTTTAGCTTTCAACATTGATTTAGCCATTGTTGAGGAATTCGCGCAGACTTGCATGAAAACGGTCGCGTTCATCCAGCATTGGGAAGTGACGTGATTTTTCAAACCATTCGATCTTGCTGCTCGGCAGATACTCTTTGAGGACATTGCCTTGTCCAGGACTGACGATATTGTCGCCCTTACCGTAAATGCCTAGCACGGGCATGTGCAGTTCTTTCAGACGTGGACGTATGTCGGTCTGGCGCAGGGTGCTGACGCTCTCAAAAAATGGGGCGGCGTTGAGCTTGGCGACATCCGTTGTCAGCATTTCACCCAGCATCGCGCCATCATGCGCCAGAAAATGAGAGTACACGCGCAAAAATGGACGGAATCCGCTTTGAAAGACCTGATATGCCAGTGGCGTCGTCTTGCCCAGCCCAATCCAACCGCGATACGCCGCCATCTTGAGCAGGGGGCTGAGCGACGATCCTTGCATCGGTGAACCAATCACGATGACCTTGACGACTTTTTCGGGATGACGCACTGCCACGCTCAGCGCGACGGTGCCGCCCATCGAATGCCCGACAAGTGGCGCTTTGATAATCCCCATGCGATCCATGAACTGATTGACCATGAGGATAAAGTTGCCGACAGAATAGGCGGAACTAATCTCGTCGCGTCCGTTGGTGCTGCCCGATTCGCCAAAGCCGAGGAAGTCGAGCGCGTACAGCCGAAATTCTTTGCCCAACACTTCGATCGTGTTTCGCCACAGCGCCCACGAATTTAACCAGCCATGTAAAAGCAGTACCGGGCGTCCACGACCATATGCCTCGTAGTGGATAATACCTTGTTCCGTCACCAACGTTGGCACAGTCGCGCAACCTTTAGATAATCAAAGACAAGAGGGCAGTAATTAGCTCTCCATCTCATCAACAATCGAATACAACAGTTGAAGCAGTACTTCTTTAACGCTATCTTTGCTGCGCGCCACACAGGGCAGCAGTTTGACATCGGGATCGATGCGCAGCGCAATTCGCAAGTCGTCGGTGTTCCATGCTTCGGCTTGGTCTTGCTTGTTCGCCGCCACGACATACGGCGTTGGCGCGTAGGCGCGGAAGGTTTCCAGAATGCTTTTGGCTTCGCGGAAGGTTTCTGGCTTGGTGCTGTCTACCATCACCACAAAACCGAGCATCCCTTCAGCCAGAATTTCCCACATAAAATCGAAACGCCGCTGACCAGGTGTCCCGAACAAATACAACACCAGATCATCATCGACGGTGATGCGACCAAAGTCCATGGCGACGGTCGTCGCTTCTTTGATCTGACGTTCGGTTTCCGATGTGATTTCGCGTTCGGTCGAAACCACATCGATTTCGCTGATCGACCGGATAAACTCGGTTTTACCCGAACTAAATGGACCCGTGATAACCATTTTGACAGTTTGCATCGCAATCCGCTCTTGTAGTGATATGCGCTCGATAAGGACGGCAGTTGACGCCTAGATATTCTTGATTCGGTCGATCAATCGATCAACGACGCTCTTTTGCACTTGCGGCGCCGGGTTCGGGCGCGAACCACCCGGCGCGCCGACGGCAGCTGGCGGTTTGATCAATTCGACCAATCCGGCTTGTTCCAGCCCATAGACGATGCGCCGAATTTCGATTTCCGACATATTGTTCTGCTTCATAATCTGACGGATCGTGTTTTTCGGGTTGACGAACGACACGACGCGCCATTCCTCGACGCTCAGATGAATCCCCTTGAACTTTTCGCGCGGGTTTTCAGGAAACTTGAGCGCCATATCCAGGTTGGGCAAATGCGAATTCAGTTGTTCGATTTCACGGATGCGCCGAGCGCCTTCGATGATGACGTTTTCAAGGTCAATCGGCACCAAAATGCGATCGCTGCCGGGCAGCACATTATCTTCGAACCGGAACGGTCCTTCGACCCAGGTCAACAAATTATAGACGACATCGAGCGTATGCTGCTGCACCGCACCGACGACATCTTTTTGGGTCACATAATTGGCGTTGATCAACAGCAGCGCCAGCGCTTTATCAGCGGTGTTCTTAGCGCGTTCGCGGATGATGCGCGCTTGCTCGTCGTTCAGCCTGCCCGCGCGGTTTAACACCGCGACGAGGTTGCTATCCTGATTATGCAGCGAGGCGGCGATCAGCTTACCCGTTTTGAAAGCAACGCGTGAGCGTTCCTTACCGGGAGCCATCTTTTCTGCGCCCAACGCATCTTTCTCGCCCGTGCGCACGCTGTCAAAAATGAACAGCGTACCCGTTTTACCTGCGAGATTGATCAGGTTGAGCAGTTGTGTCGTGCTAAAATCTCGAACGTTTCCTTGTAGCGGCATTGAATAGCCCTTTGTACCCGCTAAATCATTTTCGATTATAACGTTCGCCCATACAGGCGTCAACAAACCCCGCACGCATGTCGTTTATTGTATCCGCACTTTGCGCCCAGAAGTATTTAGCTTGTGAAAAACATATACAATGATCGTAACAGCAGATTTTATGCTGTCTCCGCAATCGAGGCATGTTTTTCATACGTCTAGCCTATATATACGAGGGATTATGCACAAGCCGATTGTTTTTGCCGTGCTTTTGCTTTTGTTCATCGTCGCACCCGTCACCGCCCAAACGCCGCCAGCGACCACATCTGAGGTTGGCGACAATCCTCTGACTGGGCTGCCGGTCATCGAACCCGATGTTCTCACACGTCGCCCCATCATTGTCAAAATCAGCAACGCGCCGCCGCTTGTACGTCCGCAAGCCGGGCTAAACCGCGCCGATCATGTCTGGGAGCATTATGCTGAAGGTGGCTTGACCCGCTTCAGCGCTGTTTTCTACGGCGATGCGCCGGATCGAGTGGGATCGGTACGATCAGCGCGTTTAATCGATTACGAACTCATGCCTATGTATCAAGGTATTCTCGCGTTCAGCGGCGCGAGTACAGGCGTCGAAACGCTCTTGAACGTATCTGATGTCGCAGATCGTTTGTATAAAGGCGTATTGTTCGGGCTGCCATATTTCTGGCGTGACGACATCATCGAAGTTCCACACAACATGTTCATGAACCCAAACGCGTTGTGGGATTTAGCTGCCGAAGACGGAATCAGTGCGCCGCTCGAACTCCGCACCGAGATTGCAACGCTGATATTTGGCGATTATGGCGGTGACACCGCTGCTGCGTCGCGCGCCGATATCGCGTATCGAGCGACGCGTGTGACATGGGTATACGAAGTGCAGATTGCCCGCTACCGCCGCATCAGCGATGGCATCGGACATTTCGACGCGAATACGCTTGATCCGGTGACAGCGGCAAATGTAGTCGTCCTGTTTGCGCGCCACCGCGAAACAGACATCATCGAAAGCGGGTCGGGGATCAACGCCAGCCGCAGCATCGAAATTGAGTTGTGGTTTGAAGGCGATGCCATGCTGCTGCGAGATGGCGTCATGATCGCGGCGCGCTGGGCGCGACCAACGCGCGAAAGCAACATGATTTTTACAGATGCGACTGGCAATCCGCTCCCATTCAAGCGCGGCAACACGTGGTTTCAGGTCATGCCACTGCGTGAAGAATTTGATCCGGCAGAAGAAAGTTTCACGGTTACGCTCTAAGCTAATCGCTTCAAAATGTAATTGGGGGGGGGATAATCTGGTAAAAACAGGGAGTCCCGCCATGAGCAATACCCTCGTAAGCAGTCTCAGTGAATCACGAAACCTTGTTTTTGCCCTCACCCTAAATCCCTCGCCCTGAGGGAGAAAGGCAGGGGGTGAGGGCTGAAAACGAGGGGTATGCGTAAGGTGAGTCACTAATGCGACGCAGTTTCTTACTCTTCGCCCACATTCGTGCATCATTGCGTCGTAACTCAAAAGATTATCGATATTTACAGTACAGGAGATGCCAATGCTGTCAAAACCGTCACGCCTATTGATGCTGATCGACGACACCATTGAAAATCTGTATCGAACAGAGCTACACTACATCGTAGACACGACCGCCAGCAGCAGTGATCTGATTGCGATGCTATTCAAATAAACATATGATATCCTAGTGCTGGATGAGCGAGTTATCGGCTCACGATTGACCGTCTCTTGACTCGTCAGATGACGGTTAAATCGCTTAGTCATCGCCATGAACAGTTGCGCCGAATCATCGATTTCACTCACGATCTGCACCGGCTGCCAAAAGATGAGCAGTTCATACAAAATGTGCTGACGCTGTTGTGTGATTACGCCAACCTATACGGCGCGTCAGTCGCACTCAATGAAGGTGACACATTAAAGTTGTATAGCCTGAGGGCAGAAAACACGCCGCAGCGCCTGTACGAGAGTCCTCTTTTGCCAAGCGAATACAATCCATTCGTGCGCGCGACTTACCGAGATATGATCCAGGTTTACGAAGATGTCAACATCGATTCGTCTTACGTCGCTTCACCGTCGCTGCTCGGCGTTTTCATGAGTGAATGAACTTGGATCCTTCCGAAATGCTCCCTGACAAACAGGACAGCAAAAATAATACCGTTCTCCCTCATAGACCGTGCTGCCATATGCTTGCTGGGGCTGGATAATCGCCCCGCACACGGGGTCATGGACGCTCTCCGTTGGTTGATCCACGTTGTTCAACGGCAAAGCGACACGAATCCGAGTGCCTTCCCCCGGCTGGCTCGACACTTTGAGGGTTCCGTTCAACTGCTGCACTCGCTCCCGCATTCCAATCAACCCGAAATGCTCCACTTTCGCCAAACAATCGAGCGTCTCTGGGGGGCGAAAACCCACCCCATCATCGCTCACCATCAGACGAATTTCCGCCGGATGGAAAGCCAGATCGAGCGTAATATGTTCAGGTTGTCCGTGCCGCCGCGCATTGCGAACCGCTTCCTGAGCCACACGAAACAAAGCAAGTTCCTGAGGGTCGGGCAGCCGTCGCTCCACACCAGATACAGCAACGATCACCTCGCCTTCATCCTCGTCCTGTGAGAGCATCCGCAGCGCCGGAACAATACCCAGTTCTTCCAATGCGGGCGGGCGTAAATCCGCGATCAAGCGTCGCACATTGTCTACGCTTTCAATCGCTTGTGTACGCGCTAGTCCCAGCATCGATTTGGCACGCGCCGGATCGTTCTCCAACCAATTCAGACCGAGTTCGATGCTTTGTGCGATGGCGACGAGCGATTGCACGGTGTCGTCGTGAAGTTCGCGGGCGATGCGCGCGCGTTCCGCCTCTTGCCCATCGGTGAGCGCATGGCGATAGGTCAGTCCTTCCGCTTGCGCACGCTGGACGTGCTGCGTCATGGTCGCCATCGTGTGCCGTAGTTCACCAATTTCACGAATACCACCGCACGGCTTCTCTAATGCGCTCATGTCTCCCTGCGCCAGTTGTGCAGCACGCGCCGCCAACTTTCGTACCGGGCGCAGCACCCGCCAAAACGCCCACAGGTTTCCCAACAGTGAACTCACCAGCAGCCCGCAGAATACAACGAATATGTTCTTCATGATGATGCCCCACCGGTCAGTGTGATTATCCCGCGCGTCAAGCCGGCGGTGACGGCTTCAGTTCGCGTATTGACACCCAATTTTTGATACACATTCTGCAAGTGTCCCTGCACGGTGCGGTCCGAGATGAACAAGACTTTGCCGATTTCTTTGTTGGTCAAGCCGCGCCCCGCATACCCCAGAATTTCCAATTCGCGGTCGGTCAAGCCTTCGACTAATTTTGGTGTGTCCTGCTCGTATTGTGCGGCTTTCGCCATGACCGCGACATCGAACGCCGAACGCCCGACAGCGACATCCTGCAATGCCCGATACAACTGCGAGAACTCGGCGGTTTTCAGTACGTAGCCATCCGCGCCCGCTTCTAAAAGTGCGTGGACATAAGCGGGATCGTCGTAAGCGGTTAAGACCAACACGCGCACATCGGGATGATCAGTGCGAATCCGCCGCGTCGCTTCCACGCCCGTCAGTTCCGGCATGTGAATATCCATGAGAACGACATCCGGTTGAAGGTCATGCGCCAATTTGACCGCTTCTGTTCCGGTCGTGGCTTCGCCGACAATGTCGATGCCCATACTTTCCAGGTAGATACGCGTCCCTTGACGCACCATTTTGTGATCTTCCGCAAGCAGAACGCGCATTATCTCTGATCCGATTCTTCTTGCATGGGAGGACACTTGACGCTGCTGTAAGAACAGAAAACACAGCAGTCGCCACGTAAGGGCTTAAGCGTCACCCCGCAGCCGCTACAGAGGTAAAAGAATTGACAGCTATCTGTGGGCATCGTCTCTTCTTTAGCAGTATGACAATGCGGACATGTAATGATCGATTGAAGTGTCATATAGTCTCCTATAGCCATTGTAAGGGACTATTGAAAGCACGAAACACCGCCAAATGGCGTATGTGTCGCAGCGGAGTTGATGATATGCTCCATCCTGAAAGCAGGATTGTATAATAACCAAGAGGAAGTAATCTGATGGAAACCAAAACGTTCAAGGTACCGAATATGACCTGCAACGGCTGCGTCAGCACCGTGCGCGGTGAACTGGAAGGCATTCCCGGCGTGGAAGTCCTGGACATCAACAAAGTCGCGCAGCTTGTGACCGTGCAGTGGAATCAACCCGCGTCGTGGAACTCGATTGAACATGCGTTGACCGAGATCGAGTACGCGCCAACGGAAGCGTAAATCCGCCAGTATCTTACTTGTAAGAGAAGCCCTTATAGCGAACAAGGGCTTTTTGTTTTCCTTTTACGTGTGATGCTTGAGTGTGAAAGGCGCTCACTTTCACAGTGAGCGCCCCTCGAAGCTGCTAATCCCCAACTGCATTTATCGGCTTTAATTCCACTGTCTGTGAAACAGATTCAGTCGATACGTTACGACCCCGCAACCGGAGACTGTTGCTGACGACGAAGATGGAACTTGTAGCCATCGCCGCCGCGGCAAGCATCGGGATGAGCGCCCCCGCCATCGCCACCGGGATCAGGATGATATTGTAGATGAACGCCCAGAACAGGTTCTGGTAAATCGTCCGCATCGTTGCCCGGCTTAGGCTGATCGCCCGTGCTACGCCGCGCAAATCGCCGCTGACCAGCGTCACATCCGATGCTTCAATCGCGATGTCCGTCCCCGTGCCGATGGCAATGCCGACATCTGCCTGTGCCAGCGCAGGCGCGTCGTTGATGCCGTCACCGACCATTGCCACCCGCTTCCCCTCGCTTTGCAGCTTCTTGACCATTTCCACTTTCTGGCTCGGCAGCACTTCTGCCAACACGCGGTCGATGCCGACCTCGCGCGCAATTGCCTGCGCGGTGCGCTCGTTGTCGCCTGTGATCATGACGACTTCCAGCCCTTGCGCCCGCAGCGCCGCCACTGTTTCATGCGACCCTTCCTTGACGGTATCGGCGATGCCTAGAATACCCGACAGCGTGCCATCGATAAGCGTCAACACGACGGTGCGCGCTCGTGCTTGCAAGGCTTCGATCTGTTCGTTGAACGCTGCCAGGTCATGTCCTTGCTCACGGATGAAGCGCGGACTGCCGACCCATACGATACGTCCATCGACGGTTGCCCGAATACCACGCCCTGACTCCGCCTCGAATGTGCCCGGCTGCGCCAGCGGGATGTTCCGCTCCTGCGCGGCACGTACGACCGCCTGACCAAGCGGATGTTCGCTGCCGCGTTCTGCTGTAGCGGTCAGGCGGAGCAGTTCGGTTTCGCTCAATCCATTCAACGCGATCACATCGGTCACGCTCGGTTCGCCGCGTGTAATCGTGCCGGTTTTGTCCAGCGCCACCACCTGGAGACGCTTGGCGCTTTCCAACGCTTCGCTGTTCTTAAACAGGATGCCCATTTCCGCACCGCGTCCCGTGCCAACCATGATCGCGGTCGGCGTAGCGAGACCCAACGCGCACGGACAGGCGATGACCAACACAGCGACCGCATTCACCAATGCCGCCGTGAAACTGACCTGACCGATCAGCAGCCAGCCGAAGAATGTCAGCGCCGCTAGTCCCAGCACGACCGGCACGAACACGCCCGATACCTGGTCAGCGACACGCTGAATGGGCGCTTTCGACCCCTGCGCCTGCTCGACCAAGTGGACGATCTGCGCCAGCGCCGTTTCCGCGCCGACGCGCCGCGCTTCGATGACAAGCCGCCCCTGTTTATTGATGGTCGCGCCGATGACTTCGCTGCCCGTCTCTTTGTTGACGGGGAGGCTTTCCCCCGTGAGCATCGACTCATCGACCGATGAGCGCCCTTCGACAACCATCCCATCGACCGGAAAGCGTTCACCCGGACGGACGATCAGCATGTCCCCGACGATCACATCGTCGATGGCGACTTCGCTTTCTTGTCCATCACGCAGCAGGGTGGCGGTCTTAGGCGCAAGTCCCATCAGCTTCTTGATCGCTTCGCTAGTCTTGCCTTTGGCGCGCGCTTCCAGCAGCTTGCCGAGCGTGATCAGCGTCAGGATGACGGCTGCCGTCTCGAAATAGACGTGCGCGCCGACCTCGCCAAAGTTGAAGACGATGCCGAGCAGCACGACGATACTGTACAGATACGCCGCCCAAGAGCCGAGCGCGATCAGCGTGTCCATGCCGGTCGTGCCATTGCGCGCCGCTTTCCACGCGCCGACGGTGTACTGCCGCCCGACGATCAACTGTACCGGAGTCGCCAGCAGGAAGAACACGAACGGGAAACCGCTCCACAGCAGCCAATTGAGCGCCGGGGTAGGACCTGCCATGCTGTCGGACATCATCATCCCGCTCATGGCTGTACCTGCGAACGATGCCATATACAGGTCACGCGCCATGCTGAGCAAGAACAGCGGAATCGTGAACGCCGCACCGATCAGCACCATGCGCTGTTGGCGGTCAATCTCCGCCTGACGTGCCGCGCGCTCGGCATCTTCCGGCGCGTCGGAATCTGACAGGTCAAGTACGCCGTAGCCCGCACCCTCGACCGCCTTGATCAAGTCGCCGCGCCGCATAACGTTCGGTAAATACTGAACCGTCGCTTTCTCGGTCGCCAGATTGACGCTGACTTCCAGCACGCCCGGCTTTTTGGCGACTGCACGCTCAACGTTGCGAACGCAGCTCGCACAGGTCATCCCCGTGATCGGCAGTTCAATCGAAGCCGTCGCCACGCCGTAGCCCGCATTCTTGACGCGCTCGATCAACTGCGGCAGGGCGACCGTCTGCGGGTCGAATTGGACGCTGGCGCGCTCAGTCGCCAGGTTCACCGTCGCGGTATCGACGCCTTCGGTTTTTGTCAGCGCCCGTTCGACGTTGCGAACGCAGCTCGCACAGGTCATCCCGGTGATGGGAAGTTCAATTTGCTTGGTGACGATTTCCGTCATGCTCGTTCTCCAACACTTTTCGTGAATCTTAGGAGTATCGTACATGCTGACGCACAAAGTGGTACGCGCTAAATGGCGCGTTTCAAGATTAATTTGATAGAGATGCAAACGTTAATCAATTTTCTCCGTTTAGACACGAGTTCCGAACAAAGCGCCTACAGCGGCGGTTAATCCCATCGCCAAAGCGCCCCAAAAGGTGACTCGAATAGTTGATTTAATGACGGGCGCGCCACCAGCCCAGGCAGCCAACAAACCCAGTATTGCGAGAAAAACAAGCGAAGTCCCAACGACCGCAGGAACCAGGATTGTCTCTGAGACCAAAAGCACAGTGATGATTGGCATCACTGCGCCGATAGCAAATGAAACGGCTGACGCGAGCGCCGCTTGAACAGGTTGCGCGCTCATCGTATCTGAAATACCCAGCTCATCACGCGCGTGCGCGGCTAAGGCATTGTGTTTCATTAATTGTTGGGCGACTTGTTTTGCCAGTTCCGGATCGATGCCGCGCGCTACATAGATTAATGCGAGTTCTTCTATTTCATCGGCTTCGTCGGTGTCCAACTCCTTACGTTCACGAGCGAGTTCAGCCCCCTCTGTATCGGCTTGGGAACTCACTGATACATATTCACCCGCAGCCATTGACATCGCACCCGCGACTAAACCAGCAATGCCGGCAATCAAGACATCCCCTCGAATCGCATTTGCCGCAGCAACCCCCACCACTAGGCTTGCGGTTGACACAATGCCATCGTTTGCACCCAAAACTGCGGCACGCAACCAACCAATTCTTCCTGTACGATGACGTTCCGAATGCCGTCTTGACATGGTGACTCCACCTGAATTTCCCTTTGACACATCATTGTACTTCCTTTTCCTGGTCGCTTATGCCGGACGCTGAAGACATATCGGTCGCTGCGTCACCTGTGACCTAGCGAGCGACTAGAATGTCCACCCCAACCAAGGGTAGATTTACCGCGTACAGGGCAATGCCACTCAGCACGTGAATAGGTGGATTGTATACCTTCTTCGATAACCCCTCTGTGCCAGAATGGGTGAAACAACTTCGGTCGGCGAGTTTAGTGTAGACTGAAGGGCGAAGCAAAGGAACAGCAAGATGGCACAGAGGGCAGTGGTTAAATAAGCGTCATGGCAGAAATGTAAAATATCTGTAATCTCTCGCGGATATGACCTTTGCATCGCTTGACAGCGCGTTTTAGACTGTGATAGCGTCGAAAGTGGACGTTTGTCCGCTTTGCGCGGTCACGTCTATCGAACAACAAGACGACCATGTTTTCTACAGGAGAACCAAAAATGCGTCATTTCTTGAAGGTGCTATTGTTGGGTGCGACGATGCTGATCGCAGTCTACGCAGTGAACGCGCAAGACGCGCCTGCGACGACACCAGACCCGAATCTACCCGCTGAAACCGAAATGGAGATGTCTGGCGAAGTCATCGCCACCGGTTTGAACGCGCCACGCCACGTGTTCTATGGCGGCGACGGCACCCTGTATATCGCAGAAGCGGGTGAAGGCGGCGAAATCACCGCGGTCAACGCGACCGGACAAGGCGATGTGTTTGTCGGTTTCACCGCGCGCGTCAGCACTGTATCACCTGAAGGCATTCAGGATTTCCTGATCGATGGTTTGTTCAGCTTAAGCGACCCGTTTGGTGGTTTGGAAGGGGTGAGCGCGGTTTACGTCGATGATATGTATGTGTGGCTGGTGATGGGACAAGGACCCACGCGCGACTCGCTCCCCGAAGGTGCGTATGCCAGTGCGCTCGTGCAGCTTGACCGTGAGACGTTTGCAGTCGTCAATGTGGTTGACCTGCTTGCATTTGAAGAAACCAATAACCCGGATGCGACGGCTGATCTGGCATCGAACCCGCAAGACATCGCTGTCGCGGAAGATGGCACGATTTATCTGGTCGATGCGAGCGGTAATTCACTGCTGCGTTATACCGAAGACGCGGGCTTGGAACTGTTCGCGTCGTGGGCGGTCAGCGATACCGAACCATCGCCCGTGCCAACGTCTGTCGTTATCGCGCCTGATGGCACGTTCTACGTCGGTTTCCTGAGCGGTTTCCCGTTCCTGGCGGGCAGCGCGCGCATCGAGCATTTGAGCGCCGAGGGTGAACTACTCGACACGATCGATGGGCTTACGCTCGTGGTCGATGTCGAGATTGGTCAGGATGGCAACCTGTATGCGGTGCAGTTCGCGGATGGTTTTGGCGAACTGGGCTACAACCTAGCGTCGGGCAGCGTGATTATGATCGATGCTGATGGCAATGTGACGCCAATCCTTGAAGGCTTGAACTTCCCGTATGGCATCGCACAAGCGGCTGATGCGTCGTGGGTAGTGACGGTGAATTCGGCATTCAGCGAACTCGGTTCGGGCACGGTGATTTCTATTCCAGCGATGTGATCTTGTAGTGTAGGGATGGGGGGCATGGCGCTGCCATGCCCCTGAAAGTAACTGTGTTATTCGCCCGCGCGCAGCGACAACCCAAGTGCTGTGCGTGGCGAGAACCCAGCCCAGTACGTGTGATCTGCTGTGAACGCGCCCGCTTCATCGACGGCGTACACGCCATCGTTCGCGTTTTCGACCGCGACATCGAGATAGACTGCCGCCGTATCATCGGCTTTGAGCGTTTGGTTCAAGAACGCCGTCACGAAATGTTGATTGACGTTGTTGATGTGCGCCTCATCCCACGCCGGTTCTGCGTAGCGCTCGTACTGTTGAAGCGTGACCGCTTCGGCGACGGGCGGGTTGGGGGCAACATTATGCAGGGCGTTCTCGTAGGTGAGCAGGTAGCGGTCACTGTTGACTGCCGCGTCGAACATGCCGGCGACTGCATCAGCCATCGCGACATCATCTTCCGAGCCGACGATCCACAAGGTCGGGACGGTAATGCTTTCGAACGCGTTTAATTCCCACATGCCTGTGCCTGCGAGACCGAATGCAACTAAATCGCCGCCCCAGGGCGCAAACACCACCGCCGCTTTGACGCGCGCATCGGCAGCATAGCCGTCAGCGCCCGCCAAACGCGGCGCAATCGGCGCACCCAGAAATTCGCTCAGGAACGGACCATAACCCGCGCCAACGACGTTGAGCGCGCCGTAGCCGCCCATCGAATAGCCGACAATGGCAGTATTTTCAGCATCCACGAGTCCGTTCAGGAAGCCGTCTTCAGCACTCAGCCGCGCCATTTCATCGATGACGAAGATTTGGTCGAGTGACCGATTGAGCAGTGTGCTGCCAAAATTACCCACATCGGGGAAGGTTGACTCGGTGTGATCGATGGCTGCGACCACGTAGCCCTTCGACGCGAGATTCTCGGTCAGGTAGGTCATTATGAACCGTGAACCGGGGTAGCCGTGACTGACGATGATCAGTGGGAAAGCGCCATCTTCAGTGTTCGGCGCTGCATCGCGCGCGGCGCGTCCGGCAAAGCTGAACGGGACGAATGAATCCGCCACGTCGGCGCGCCCAAGTGTATCGTCATAGGTCACGCTTTCGGTCTCACCATCCGCCAAAGCCGCCGGATACCAAACCTCGATGGTCAATGGGCGGTCGTACAAGGGGTCAGTCGCGCCAGCCGCCAACCCGATAATGTTGATTTGACCGGGGTTAACCAGTTCGACAGTTTGCACCCCGACTGCATAGTCGCCGCGCGCGGATAATTCTGGCGCGGTCGGCAGCGCATCGCCAAAGACAAAAGGTGAATCTGCGTCTTGAGCCATGGCGGCTCCGGTCATCAATAGTACACAACACAGTAAAACTAAACGCTTCATCAATCCAATCCTTTATGATTAACAGGTAGTTGTAGGCGAACGTAAGCCTATTTTAACGAGTTTACCGCTCGCGAGGATAATTAAAAAGCCCCATCAGCGTGATGGGGTCTGTGAGCGGATGGTGTAGTTTTTCTTGTCAGCGATGCGACAGCGCGGTTGCCGCCCCTACTGCATCGTCATAGGGCTACTTTAGGTCATGCCGTGTATCGTCACGGTGAACGTCGTGCCTTTATCGACCTCGCTTACCACGCTGATGATGCCACCCAGCAGTTTGATCATGCCATAAGCGACGGGGATGCCCAAGCCGCTGCCTTTATATGTCCGCACGTACTCGTTGTCCGACCGAAAGTAAATCGTGCCGAGCTGCGCCAGTTCTTCCGGCGTCATGCCGATGCCATCATCTTTGAATTGCGTTGTGATTGTGCTGCCTTCGGCGCTTGTGTGCACGCTGACATTTCCGCCGTCGCGGGTGTAACGCAGCGCGTTTTCTACCAGTTTAGTGAAGGCTTTCGCCAACAGTTCGCCATCGGTGTTCAAAATCGGCAGCCCAGACGGTATATTGAAGGTCAACGTCCGGTTGAGCTGTTCAGCAAACGGGCGCGTATTTTTATCGACCATCATGATGATATTCTTGAACATATCCATCTTATTGGTGACACGCACCGTGCCAGCACGCAGCTTGTTGCTATCGCTCACATCTTGCAGCAGGGTTTCCATGCGCCGCGCGTTGGTGCGAATAACCTCCATGAACTGCTTTTGCATATCCGCCAAGGTTCCCATCGACGGGTTAACCATCATGTCGGAATACCCGCGAATGCTGGTCATCGGTGTCCGGAGTTCGTGGATTGCATGACCAAAGAACGCGGCTTGTTCCTCCACCAGGTTTTCGTCGCCAGCATGTGCAGCACGGACGGCGGACGCCGCTGCGATGCTGGCTGCCGCGTCCGTCTGCGCCTGTTGCATCAAGGCAGCGATCTCTTCTAATTGTGTCGGTAAACGCACTGGAATAATCGCGCCTTTTTTCGCGTTTTTGATCAATGCGTCGAGCAGCGCCTTCGCTTGCTCCATCCCATTCGTCTCAGTCAATGGATACTCCTTAGAGAAATGTCAGAACGGGCTGCTGCCCATCCGCGTCTGTGTTCAAACACTGCTTATCTACATCCACACATCCCAAAAACGTTCAGTCGGGCTGCCGCTGCCCGTCGCGGATAAATAACCGCGCACCGCTGATTCCATTGCTGTTTCGTCGCGCCACAGCACTTTAATATGCGAGTTATACTCTTTCAATGCGCGAATTTTGGCGTCGATGTCGGCGCTGCTGAGCGGCGGCATCACCGCGTTCAGCCGATACGGTGGCTGGAGTTCGGCGTAATAACGCAGCGCGCGCCGCGCCTTCGCATGATTGTTCAGCGCCGCCGCCGGATATTCTTCGTACAACCGGAGCGGGGTCGCCGTGCCGCCGCGCGTCAGCGCAAGCGCCCAATTGCACGCAATGCGATGATCAACATGATTATCAGCGCATAATGGCGCGTAGATCATGCTGACTTCGCTCAGCGGACATTTACACTCCATCAGGCTGATCGGCGCATCGTCATCGGGGCAGAGGATTTCATAGGGGCTGTTCGGTTTACCGTACAGCGGCACGCGCACGCCCTGACCATCGCGTGCGGTACGGAACACGCACTCGAAAATCGGCAGGTGATAAATTTGTGCACCAACTTGCTGCGCGGCGCGTGCGTCTTCGACGCGACGCTGCCGAATCTGGTTGCGCCCGCTTGTGAAGCGCGCGCAAATAGCATCGACGAACGGCGTGCTGGGCAGTCCCTCCGGGGGTTCGCCCGCCATCGTCGTCAGGATCAACACGTGCTCGCCATGCCGCGTGAGCTGGGCAATCGTTGCGCCACAGCTCAAAATTGCGTCGTCGAGATGGGGTGAAATGAACAAATGTGCCATGCGATCATCCCTTCTGGAAGTGGGCAGATCTAACTTGACGGTGGGCGGGTCCGAGTCCTGCCCCTACGATGCGTAATGCAACGACGAGGCGACGGTTATTCTTGCGAAATCGGCACGCTGAACGTAAACGTACTGCCCTGACCCACGATACTCGTGATCGCAATATGGCTGCCCATTTGCTCGACTAAACTGCGCGTAATAGCGAAACCAAGTCCTGTACCGGGCTGCGAACGGGTGAACTCATCCGTTGCGCGCCAGAATTTCTTGCCTAGCAGCTTGATTTGCTCGTCGTCCAAGCCGATGCCGGTATCGCTGACACTGTATTCGATGCAGTCACCCGCCTGCCGCGCGCTCAGGCGAATGATGCCGCCGTTCGGTGTGTATTTATAAGCGTTGCTGGTCAGGTTGGTCAGCACTTGCAGCAAACGGTAATAATCGACATGCATGGCAGGTAAATCTGGCGCGACATCTTCGACATAACGGTGCTGGCGCGATTCAATCTGCGTCATAATGCTGTCGCGCACGCCCTGCATAATCGACCCGACGGCGATCCGCGACGGCGTCATGTAGAAATGTCCGCTTTCGATGCGGCTAATATCCGCCAGATCGCTGACCAACATTTCCATCCGTTCGACGGTTTCGTGGATGCGCGTTTGAAAATACGTCTGTTCGTCGGTCAAGCCGCCATCCATCAATGTAAGATCGGCATACCCGATGATGCTGGTCATCGGCACTTTAAGGTCGTGCGCGACAATGCCGACGAACTCGCTTTTTGCCAGGTCTGCCGCCATGACGGCTTCATACAACGTGCCATTTTCGATGGCGACAGCGGCGCGTGTCGCAATGCGTTCGACCATTTCGCGCTGATCGTTGGTGAACATGCTGTCGGTCTTGACCAACACCAGCATCGCGATCACCTTTTGTTCACGCCGAATCGGCGCGATCAGAATATGTCCGCCTTGCGGGTCGCCATCGCCGATCAAAATCATCTCGACCGATTGCAGGGCTTCGAGCGTGGCGGGGTATAGATCGTCGAGATTGACCTGCTGCCCGTCATCGATAGGGAAACAGAAATGATGTTTGGCGACGATATGACCGTCCACAACCATACCGAGATGTCCCATATCCGCTTCGCTGAAGCGACACACCGAGTCGAGCGTGAGCGCCATCGCTTTATCAGCATCGAGCGTCTCGTTCAACTGCATGTCGATGCGGCGTAACTGGCTGAGTTCTTGTAAACGCGCCTGCAATTTTTGGTCGGTGACGCTGAACAAATGGGCGTTATCGATGGCGACCGATGCTTGCCCCGTGAACGTTTCGAGCGCGGTCAAATCGTCGGGCTGAAACAAGCCGACAATCGCTTGATTTTCGACATATGCCGCGCCGATGACCATGCCGCGCGCGCGCAGTGGCGTCGCCATGATGCTGCGCAGCGAGCGTCCCATAATGCTCGCCTGCATGTTGAAGCGCGGGTCTTCGCTGGCGTTGGTCGTCAAAATCGACTCGCCCGTATCGATAACCGTATTGACGATTGTGCGGCTGAATTGAAACTGGTTGCCGCTCAACGTTTGTTGATCGTAGTTGCGGGCGACCATCACTTCGATTCGTCCGTCGTCGTCACGCAGCATCAAAAAGCCGCGCTCTGCGCCCGTCAGTTGGATGATCGCATCCATGACTTGATCGAGAACTATCTGAATATCCAGCGATGACCCCAACAAGCGGCTGACACTGTACAGCGCTTCGAAGCGCCCTTGCTGTGTTAGCTGGCGATGTTCGCCTTCCATCCGTTCAAGCAGGTTATCGAGTTTGTCGATCTGCCGCTCGAAATACGCATTATCAAGGCGCGGCGCTTGTAACTGAGAGCGCATCACTGTCAGAGCATGGCGAAATTCGGTGAACTCGTGATCCGCGATCAAATCAGCATTCGGTCGTTTCATCATGGCAAATGATCTTTATTGAACGTCGTCATGGGGTTGGGCTTGCAGCGTGTGTTGATAATAATCGCAGTGGGCAGTGAGTGGACACCGCTCACAATAGGCGCGGCGCGCCGTGCAAATTTCGCGCCCCAGTCGGATCAAATTGAGATGGAATGCGAAATGGTCGCCCGGCGGTACGATGGCTTCCATGAGCGGGTGTGCTTTATCCGCGCTGATGCCTTCGGGCAAAAAGCCAATGCGCTGCCCGACACGATGAACATGGGTATCGACCGGGAACGCCGGACGCAGAAACGCGAAACACAGCACAATCGCCGCCGTCTTGGGTCCCACCCCATCAAGACTGATCAGCCAACTTCGCGCCTCTTCGAGCGGCATCTCCGCCAGAAAATCGATGTTCAAATCACCACGCTGTTCGTAAATCGTGCGCAGTACATTCTGGATACGCGGCGCTTTTTGGTTGGCTAACCCGGCGGGCTTGATCGCTTCGATGACCACATCGGTAGGTGCGTTCATGACATCCATCCACGACGCAAAATTTGCCTTCAAGCCGCCGAACGCGCGGTCACGATTGCGGTCGTTGGTGCTCTGGCTCAAAATGCAGTCGATTAGTTCATCTAACGGCGGCAAAAACGGACGCCAATCGGGGCGTCCAAATACCGCGTGCAGTGCGGCAGCGATGGGCGCATATTTGGCGGCGCGGCGCTCATAATCAGGTATTTTGGCGATGATCGCATTTGTATTTGTGCGCAGTGTTGTCATTCTCATAGTGTAGCGTATCTCAAAGTGAACTGCTTGTGATCGTACCCAAAAATGACGGCTCAGCGATCAGGCGCAAGTCGCCATCGTCAAGATCGATTTTCCACGTTCCATCGAGCGTTGCGCTGCTCACGATCAAGGCGCGCGCGTCGTCTGACCATCCGACCGGACGAAACAGCGTGTTAGCAGGCTGAGTCAGCACCCGCTGCGTCCCCAGATCAATATCGACCAGAATGAAAACCGATTGTACGGTTTGTCCTGGCGTGCCGAACCCGCGAATTTGTGCCAGCGTATAGACCGCACTGCGACCATCGGGCGCGATCAGCACATCGCCACCCTGCGTAAAGTTGACCAGATTCAGACTGGAAATCGTGCGTTCGCTGTTTGAGCGCACATCGATCAGCCGCACGCCGAATCCATCCAAGCCACCCGCCAGCGTCAGCCGCATGAATTGCCCGGCGCCGAATGCCGCCCCGCAAAAACAACCGGGCTCGCCCTGTAATTCGGTGATCGCACCCGTCGCCGTATCGACCGCGAACAAGCCTGCGAACTGGCGGAGCGGCGCAAAATCGCCGATCGCGTCCGGCTGATAATCCATATACAAGCGCGTGTGATCAACGCTGAACGCGACCGGAAAGGCACGGATCGCGTCACGCGGTCCATCGGTGAGCAAATCGCGGATATTCTCGCCGTCGATATCCGCGATAAACGTTTGCGTGGTCAGCGTTCGTGGCGACCCGCCGGTGATCGTCCAGGCGATGTGGGTTTGATCCGTCGAGACCAGCCAGTCGATGCGCCGCGCCCCGGCTGGTTTTTGTATGAACGGATGCGCGCGCGTCACGCCGGACGACATCAGCATCATCAGTTGATCGGTGGCGCGGTCGGCGTATAACAGGGCGTCGGGCAAAATTGTGTAACGCACACCGTCTATCAGCGACTCGATTTGCGCGCCCGTCTGCACATCGATGAAGATCACGCGGTCAAAACCGCTGGCGTCGGCGTCATGATCGATGAACACCTGAAACACGTGTTCGGGTTGATCGAAGGCTTGCGCGGATGCGTGTTCAGGATTGAGAAAACTCAAAAAACATAACGCAAAGGCGCAAACGCGCAAAGGCGTGACGTAATGGTAATTATTCATGGTTGCCCATCAGCGCGACGATACGCGGCAGTGCTTCGCCAGAGGGTGCAGCGACGAATATATCAGCGATGTCGGTAATATCGCTGCGATTCGGGTTGACCTCGATAATCTTTGCGCTGCGCCTGGCGGCGATGAAAGGCATCGACGCGGCGGGCTGGACGACGCCCGATGTGCCGACGACCAACAAGACATCACAGCGCAGCGCGTCGTCGGCAGCGCGCAGTTCACGTTCGGGTAAGTATTCTTCAAACCATACCACATCGGGGCGGATATACGCGCCGCAGTACGGACAATGCGGTGGCGATGCGTCTTTATCGGGCAGCGACGCGAGATCGACCAGCGTTGGTTCGCCACGACAGGCGGCGAAACACTTGTCGCGCGCGATCCGCCCGTGCAGATGAATCACGTCGGTACTGCCCGCGCGTTCGTGCAACTCGTCAATGTTTTGCGTGATTAACGGGTACGCACCCAGATGTTTTTCGAGCGCCGCTAAGGCAAGATGACCGGGATTCGGCTTGGCATCCGCGATCATGCCGCGCCGATAATGATAAAATTCCCAGACGAGTTTGGGATCGGCTAAAAACGCGCGCGGCGTCGCCAGCTTGAACGGATCGAAGTCCGCCCAGATGCCATCGAGCGAGTCTCGAAAGGTTGGAATGCCCGACTCGCGGCTGACGCCCGCGCCCGTCAGCACGGCGATAGTGCGTGCCGCGCGTAAGAGCGCCGCTGCGCGCTGAACTGCGTTATCAATCGTCATCATCCCACTCCTCACTAGGTGTCCGAAAAACTTTAACGCAAAGTCGAAAAGTCGAAAAGAAAGACGCAACGAGTATTCATCTTCTGGTGTCGATAACTATGATAGGGTACAGGTCGAAGGGTTAGCGAGGAAAGTCGATGGAATTTACGATCAACTGGTCGCCGCAGGCGCGTGATTTACTCCGTGATGGCAAAATCGAGATTGACCGTTTCAAATGCCCGGATTGGGAGGGTATGATCGGCGATGCGCGCGTCGATGCGCCCGTCTATGTGCATTTTCCGCTCGTGGTTGGGCACAATACGCTTGCGAGTGTCGATTGGGCGCGCATCGATGCCATGATGAAAGATACGAACACGCCGCACGTCAATCTGCATCTCGAACCTACACGATCCGCGTTGGGTGAACTCGATGACGACGCCGTGATTGAGGTGTGTCTGCGCGATGTACAATGTGTGGTCGATCGTTATGGCGGCGATAATGTGGTGCTGGAAAACGTACCGTATCGCACGACGCAAGGCGATAAATATCGCGCTGCGATTTTGCCAGAGAAAATTAACTGGATTGTGCGCGCGGCGGGTTGTCGGCTGCTGCTCGATGTGGGGCACGCACGCATCAGCGCCGAAGCGCTTGCCCTAAATCCGCTCGATTATATGCGTGAACTACCGCTGGATCGTCTCGGTGAGGTTCATACGGCGGGCGTCCTGCCTTACACACAAGCGACGCATGACAAAGCGATGCAGTACGACGGCTATGAAGCACTGCTGCACAAATTCGAAGGCGAGGACATAATTGGCTGCAACCTGGATCACTTCGGCATGGAGAGCGCCGACGATTGGGCAGCGTTCGTGTGGTTAATCGATAAAATCAAGTCGGGCGAGGCGCGCGAACCGCGTTTTGTCTCGTTCGAGTATGGTGGTATCGGCGCACCGTTCGCGTGGCGCAGCGAGCGTGATGTGATCGCACGGGATGTGCCGCGCTTTTACGCGCTGGTGCATGGTGTAAAAGAAAAAAGCTAACCGCGAAAAGCCTAACGCAAAGGCGTAAAAAGAAAGTGAGAAGGGGTCGGCGTAGGGGCGGGACTCACACCCGCCCACCGACATGAACCGCGAAAAGCCTTTGCGTTGAATGCCTTATTTATCGCGTCCGAGCGCGAAGCCGCTCATGAACTGCTTTTGCAGCAGCACGAATATGATCACGGGCGGCAAACTGGCGATGACCGCACCGAGCATGAGTGGCCCAAAGCTGATGCCGACATCCGCGCCGACGAGCGTGCGCAAGCCGACCTGCACCACCTGGCGTTCCTGACCCTGAATGATCAGCGCGGGCCACAAATACATATTCCACACATACACGAACTGAATGACGACGAGCGCGCCAATCGTGTTCATGCTCATCGGAATCAGCACGCGAATCAGGAATGTGAGCGGATTCGCGCCATCCAACTGCGCGGCTTCGCTCAGTTCCGCTGGGATATTGGCGAAATGCTGGCGGAACAAAAACGCACCCGTCGCGCTGGCGATGAACGGGACGATCAACGCCAGATAATTGTTGCCCCAGCCGATGCTGTTGACGAAACGGAACAGCGCGATCACGAGAATTTCGGTCGGCATCATCAAGGTGACCAGCACGAAGCCGAACACGATCCATTTGCCGGGAAAACGAAAATACACGAACGCCAAGCCCGCCAGCAGCGACAAAATCGTTTTGCCAGCCGTGACTAAGACCGTGATGAAAATGCTGTTGAGCATGTAATTGCCCAGATTGGCAAGGTTCATGACGATGTTCCAGTTATTTTCGAACTGGTCGCCCGGCAAAAACTGATATGCGTATACGTTGCTGTTATTTTGTGTCGCCACTAAAACAGCATAAAACAGCGGAAAGCCGACGATCAGACAAATTACCCACAGCGCCGCATGGATATACCAGCGTTCGGGCAGCAGGGTGCGGCGAACAGGTTCGACATAATCAGCGGGGTAAGTTTCAGACGCGGTGGTGGTCGCCATGCGGTTATGCTCCGTAATTGACCCGATTGCCAGACGTGCGGAATTGAACGACCGTCAAGCCGATGACCAGCGCGAACAACACAATCGATTGCGCGGCGGCTTTGCCCAGATCGTTGTTGGTGATACCGACTTCGTAAATATTGTACATGAGCGTCGAAGTCGAATTGAGCGGACCGCCGCCCGTCAAATAGTCAATCGTGCCGAAAGTCTCGAAAAACGCATACGTCATATTGGTGATGACGAGAAAGAACGTGATCGGCGACAGCAGCGGCAGTACGACACTGAAAAAGCGCTGTGCGACGTTTGCGCCATCGATGCTGGCAGCTTCGCGGATGTCTTTCGAAACATTTTGCAAGCCCGCGATGTAGAACAAAATATTGTAGCCCAAACTTTTCCACACGCTGGCGATGATCACTGCCCATGGCGCGGCGGTCGGGTCATTGAGCCAGCCAATTTTGATGCCAAAGACATTATCGAGCGCGTAATTGACGATGCCGCCCGTCGGATTGAACAAGAGCAAAAAGATCACGCCTGCGACGACCGGCGAAATGGCATAGGGCCAGATCAAGAGCGTGCGGTAAATGCGCGCGCCTTTGATCGGTTGATACGCCAATAAAGCGATTCCCAACGCCAGCGCCAAGCCGAGAACGACAATCGCAGCGCTGATGAAAATCGTGATGACGAAACTGTTGAGATAATCGCCGTCGCTGACGAGCGAAGTGAAGTTATCGACGCACACGAACAAGGTTCGGCGCGCGCCTAAACGCGCCAACAGTGTCGAGAGTCGGAAAGTGTCGAGAGAAGGGTAGTACAAAAACAGCGTGAGTACGATCAAGGTGGGGGCGAGAAATACAATCGGCAGCAGCCAGCCTTTGAACGCGCCCGCTTGTGCTGTGCCGCCCATATTGGGGTTGCGGCGGCGCATGACCACGCTGCGAATCAATGCATCGACGGGCAGCACGACGAGTGCCATACCGATGCCGATGAGCAGCACGCCAAAAACGGCGTCGATGAGGCTGCGTTCGCTTTCAAACGTGCAGTAATTGAGCGGGAGCATGAAGATCGCAGACCCGACAGCACCCGCCGCCGCGCCGATCATGCCGCCTAATGCAGGTGATACTTGAATGCGTTGAAAGCGCCATGCGAGATAGACTGCGCCGATTAGAGCCGCGATCACATGAATGAGCAGTGGGGCTTGTGCAGTCATAAGAGGATATCCCCAGAAAACGGTGGGGCGGGTCTAAGACCCACCCGCCACACATGAACCATGTAACAACAGGGCGCAGCACGCTGCGCCCCTCCAAAATTATTCCGCGTTGAGCAGGTTATACTCTTCGAGGACGGTATTCGCATCTTCTTGCGCCGCCGCCAACACATCGGCAACGGGTTCGTCGGTCAACAGCGCGGTATCGACCGCTTGCGTGACCACCGAACGGATTGACGGGAATGCGCCGATGATCGCGCCGCTGGTCGCGGTCGTGATCGTGCTTTGCGCCAATTGATCCGCCGCGACGCTGAAGTTCGGGTTTTCTTCAAACCAACCTTGTTCGGTCAGCAGTTCGTTGGCACTGGTGGTCACGGCGATGTAACCGGTCAGTTGATGCCACGCCGCCGCGTTTTCGGTGCTGTTGATCGAGAGCAAGAAACCGAGCGCGCCGTCTTCGACTTCGGTCGAAAGACCATCGACCAGCCACAGGCTCGCGCCACCGATCAAATTACCCGTCCAGCCCGTGACTTCGTTGTAGGGCAGGAAGCTGGCGACGACTTCAAAGCCGTTATCCGTGCCGACATTGGTGTACGTCGCGGTGTCGCTGCTGCTGTAAGCCGCCATCGCGACCTGCTGCGTGCTGAACGCCTGATCGACCGTACCCCAAGAATCGCCACCTTGCGCGCCGCTGTAATACAGGTAGCCCTTGGCGAGTTGTTCATCCAGGAACGTGAGCAGCGCGACGCTGCCGTCGTTGTTGATGCTCACTTCGGTCGCGCGTTCTTCACGACCATTGCCATTGTTGGCAAATTGTTCGTCCTGCTGCGCGATCCACTGTTCAAAGAACCAACCGTGATTCGGGAATGTCCAGCAGTATTCTGGCGCAGTTTCCAACGCCATAACCAGCTCGCACGCCGCATCAATTTCCGCCCACGTTGTCGGGGGGGTATCGACGCCGGCTGCATCGAGAATGGTCATGTTGCTGAAATAAATCGCCGACGAGGTGTTCCACGGCATCGACGTGAACACGCCATCGATGGTGTAATATTCGCGGACGGGACCGACGAAATCGTCGAAGTTGACGGCAATACCGTTGATGTCGGTGCGGTCGCCAATGGCTTCGGCAATCGGCTTGAAGTAGCCGCTGTCACGCGCGTCCTGGGTGGCGACTTCAAAATACTGCACCACTGCCGGGAGCGTGCCTTGTTCTGCTGCCAACGCCGTCGCCGCGAACAGTTCTTCGTAGTTCGCATAGCCTTCGACGGTCACATTGTATTGCGGGAACATTTCATTGTATTCAACAGCGCGATCCTGCGCCCAACCCAGACGATTTTCATCGGTGAAGGCGATCCAGACCGGAACATCAACGGTTTCCTGCGCGAACGCGGGAATGACTGCCAATGCGAGCATCGCTGCCAACACGACAAACAGAAAACTTTTACGCATATCGGGTTTCTCCTAAAATGGTATGGTGGTTTTACCCATTGAGTAGTCTAGTGAGAACGGATTAAGGCGTCTCGATGAAAGTATTAAATGAAGTTTAACTGGTATGTGTACGTCGCGGTATTTCAGACGGTAAAATGTAAGGGAATTTATTTCACCCGACGACGGGCGACCCGGTGGGTCTTGGGCGTCAAGATAAGGATTAATTAGGGATGGTCTACGCCACGCTATATTGCAGCGCCGGATTATCCGACCGTTCGACCTCACCGAGATTGCTGACTTCGAGTTCGCCATGTTCATACAAATATTCGACATGCGCGCCCACTTCTTCCAACGCCAACAATACATCGTAACCGCCGCGATCCGGGTACATCGCTTTAGAAATATCGCTGATCGTACATGGCTCGTTCGACCCGCGCATCACGTCTAAAACGCGCTGTAATTTGCGCTGGTGACTTTCACGAATCGCAACGATGCGCCCGTACACGTCATAAATCGGTTCCTCGTGTCCGCCGAGCGCGAGTTTAAGCCCGCCAATGCGCGATACGGTTTTGAGCGCGTCGAGATAATGCCCTAACCCAGTGTAATGCGTGATGCTCTCTGGTGATTGATGCGGCGTGGTCTTGCCCAGAATATGGTCGGCGCTGATCAGCACATCGCCCAGAATGATGCACACCTGACCGGGACAATGACCGGGCGTGTGAATGAACGTCATCGTATCCAGCACCATGCCGTCGTCGAGCGACAAATCGACCGGGACGGACTTGAATTGTTTTTTGGCGAAGCCGTACATGACCATCAAATTATCGCGTAGTTTTTCGGTCACGCCCGCCCGTTCCAGGTACACGCGCAAATCTTTGGTAGCGACGATCACGCGTTCTTCGTAGTTGGTCAGCACGCGCCGATCCAACTGGTGGATGGCGATTTGCGCGCCGCCCGTATGTTCGCGCATAAAGGCGACGCCGCCGAAGTGATCGATATGACCGTGCGTGATGATGATGCGCTTGAGGTCGGTCACGCTGATCGGCTCGTTGAAGGTGTCTTTGAGCGATGCGATTCCCGCCAACAATTGGTCGGTGCTGTCACCAATGCCCGATCCAGTATCGATCAAGGTTGGGACGCCCGCTTCGAGCAGCACATAGCAATACGCGATGAAGCCGGGAAACGCTTCGACCGGAATCCGATAAATCCGTGCGCCTGTCGAGGATATGAACCGTTCGATGATGGGTAACGACATGATAAATACTCCAAAAATACAAAACATAACGCAAACATATGGCGGGGCAAAGAGCCAATTATCGCCCCCTAATTTCTGGGGGAGGCGACCCCTAACATATGGGGGACTCGATGCACTTATTCAGACGTAATTTTGTAGATGGTGCGTTCAATTAACGAAAGGGGGGCATCATGACCCTACACACGCCCCTGATTCAGACTGATCTGTTGACCAAAGTCTATGGTGGCAGGAAAAAGGCGCTCGATGGGCTGAGTTTGACCATTGAACGCGGTGAAATTTTTGGGTATCTGGGTCCGAATGGCGCGGGCAAAACGACCACGATCCGGCTGCTCTTGGATTTGATCCGTCCGACGCGGGGCAGTGCGCGCGTCTTCGGGCTGCCTGTGATCACCGAGAGTAAAGCGATCCGTGCGCGGGTGGGCTATCTGCCTGCTGAACTCAATTTATGGCAGCGCTACACCGCGCAGCAGGTCATCGATTATGCGGCGCGGGCGCGCGGACTGCGTGATCTCTCGTTCGCCAATCAGTTGGCGGCGCGCCTGGAATTCGACTTGAGCAAGAAGATTAAGAATTATTCGACCGGAAACAAGCGCAAGCTCGGCTTGATTCTGGCGCTGATGCACAAGCCTGATCTGCTCATTCTGGACGAGCCGTCAAGCGGTCTTGACCCGTTGATGCAGCAGACCTTCAACCAATTGATGGTCGAAGCGCGCGCCAACGGGCAGACTGTATTTTTGTCGTCGCATGTGTTGAGCGAAGTGCAAACGATTTGCGACCGCGTCGGCATTTTGCGCGATGGTCAGTTGAAAGCTGTCGAGCGTGTCGATCGGCTGACGCACGCCGATTTCAAATGGGTGACGGTGCAAGCGCGCGCGCCGATTTCGGCGGAGGCGCTGTCCAGCGTGGCGGGCGCGAGCCTCGTGACGATTGATGGAACCACCGCGCGTATGCGATTGAGCGGCGATTTTGATCCGTTGTTGCGCGCGATCTCGCCGTATTACGTGCAGGATGTGCGTGTGCAAGAACCGACGCTGGAAGAAATCTTCCTGACGTTTTATGGCGGTGATCCTCGTGACAATGCAGCCGTGAGCGATGCAACAGCAGCAAAGGCAGGTGAGTAATGAACGGTGTGATTTTCAGAGAGACCATCAAGCGTAGTTGGCGCGGCGCGTTGTGGTGGGGTTTGGGACTTGGACTGTTAGCGTGGGTGCAAATCGTCGCGGTGCCGAGTGTCGAATCGATTCAGCAGATTACCGAAGTCATGGAAAGTATGCCGCCGGTCATGCTGCAAATGTTTGGCGCGAGCGACATGGCGTTCATGGCGACGGTGGAAGGCTATCTGGCGCTGCAAATCTTCGCGTTTTTGCCATTAATCTTAGCGATTTACGGCGCTGCGTGCGGTATGAACATTGTCGCCAACGAAGAAGAACGTGGCATCATGGACTCGCTCTTAAGCTTTCCCGTTACACGCACGCAAATCGTCAGGGAAAAAGCATTGGCGTATGCGTTATTGATCGTGGCGGTCTTGGTGCAGGTGTTCATCTGGATTGTGATTGGTTTGGTGATGACACCCGAAATCGCAGCGCAGGTCAACGTGGCAGAAATGGGATTGGCGACGATGGGCATGATACCCATTACATGGATTGTGATGGGATTCACAGCGTTGTTGACAGGCTTGTTACGCAATCGGGGCTTGGCGACCACCCTGATCGCGGTATTCGTGCTGGCGAGCTATTTCTTGAATACGCTTGGCAGCACAACGACCGGATCAATTTTGGGCACGCTGCGTCCGCTCTCGTACTTTAGCTATTTCGATTCACAGGCGATTTTGCAGGGCGGGCTTGGGGTCGCAGGGATGTTGGTGCTGACCGCAGCCACCGTGATTTTCGTTGCGGGCGGCATGGTCGGCTTTCAACGGCGTGATGTGGGCGTATAGGCGGATAAACGATGCAATTGGCATAAAATGCGGCATAATCAGGGGATCGATCTGAAACATCGACCCCTGATGAAGAGTGTGAGTGTGCCATGCCTCGTGGATTCCGGCTTATCGTTGTAATGTTTTTCCTCAGTATGACGTTTTCGACGGCGGCACAGGAGGCATCACTGCCGACTTTCGCCGCCGATGGTGCGTTGAGCGCTGTCCCCGCCGATTTTGTGGGCATCATCGCGCTCGACGCCGATGATCAAACGGCAGCGTTGGAGCAGTTACAGTTGTTGTTGTTCGTCAGTCAGTTATTTCAGCCGGGTCGCATTTCATATGATGTGGGGCTGCCGTTCGATTTTTTCATCCCTTTAGACAGTTTGGATACCGAAAATGTCAGCTTCGCCACGCAAATCGGCGGCTGGCTGACGGGCGATATTGTGGTCGCGTACCGCGCGTTCGGTGATGGGCTGACGACGACTCCCGCCGATACGCTCCTGATTTTGCCGACGGACGATGCGTTCGCGGCGACAGCGGCGCTCAGCCGTGTCATCAACGCGCAGGATGCTTTGACGACCGCACAATATCGCGGCGTCACGATCTATCAGGGTGATGTTATCGCGCTCGCTGTGATGCCGACGGTCGTGTTGATCGGCGGCAGTGACGCAATCCGCGCGAGCATCGATGTCGTGCTGGGCGACGGTACGCGGCTGATCGACCAACCAGCGTATCAGCGTGTGCGCGCCGCGCTGCCCGATTATGGCGTATTCGCGTATATCAGCGGTGAAGCCGCTGGCGCGGCTATCCCGTTTGTGGTGAGTATCGATGGGGTGCGATCAGGCGCAATTTTGAGTGCGTTAGGCGATACGATCCGCGCCTTGCGCCCGAACAGCGCGCTCGAATCAGCGCTTCTGCGCGGTGCATTCGATGCGGTCGGCGTCAGCATGGAAGTGAGCGCGCTGAGTCGCTTTACCCCAACACAAGCCGATGCCGTCGCGGTTTTCGATCTCACCGAGCCGGTCGATGATGTTGAACTATCCCCATTGGATCCCTTACTCTTGAATGCGATTCCGCGCAGTGCGATGGTGGTTGTGTCGGGCACAGACGCGGCGGCGGCGGCTTTTGATGCGCTGACGACGCTGCCCGTCAACAATTTTCTGGGTGTGGCGTTCAATGGCTTCGTCGTGCTGCAATCGAACGCCGTTTTACAAGAGGTAATCCCGCTGCCCACAAGCGCCGATATTCAACTCGCGCTGGAAAACACGTTCGCAGCGCTGGACGCGCGTGGAGTCGATATCCGCGCGGACCTGCTCGATCATCTGCAAGGTGGTTTTGCGACGGCGCTGATCGCGCGCCCGAACAACCCGACGCCCGTGCTGAATACGCCCTACGATGTGCTGGTGGTCGCAGGTGTGGACGACGGCGACGCGCTGCGTGACGGATTTGGGCGCTTGACTGATACGTTATTCGGGGCTGGTTTTCTGACCGAAACCAGCATCGACGGCGCGCCATTTTTGACACTGCAATCACCTGCTGGTGAACTCGTATTCGGGATTGGCGTGGTCGAAAATATGCTTATTGCTGGCACAGGCGAGTCGGTGGATGCAGCGCGGCGCGCATTGGATGGCGATAATCGACTGATTGACGAACCGCGCTGGGCAGCCGTCAGTTCTAACGGGACGCCCGCGTTTTACGCCGATATGCTCGGCTATTACAGCACCTTCTCGCCCGCGCTGCTCGGCGGAGCAGGACAAATCGCGGTCGATCAGGTCGGTATCAATGCGGCATTGCTCGAAGCCGATTTATATATATTGACTGTACGGGTGACATTGCCGAGCGATTGATGAATGCGTCATAAAAGACAGCAAAGATGTGGCGCGATCAATGTTAAACGGGCATGGCATCGCTGTGCCCGTATGAATAACCCGCTCAGTTTAGGGATCGCTTCTCTCCTCGCCCTTATATTTGTATGAAATTTCGTACCCGGTTTTTGGCGACTTGTGCTTCGACAAGCGGCGCAGCGTGCGCTACAATTCTTAACAGGTGCTTAATGAGCACTATCTGGTTTTTCAGATCACCTTTGGAGATTACCAAAAAAATGATGCTTCGCCGCTTTCTATTGATTCTGAGCGCTTTAGCGCTCGTCATCGTGCCACTTGTTGGCGTTTCAGCGCAAGAAGCGCTGGTCGAATCGGTCTGTTTAGTCACCGATTTGGGGCGCATCAACGACGGCACGTTCAACCAGTATGCGTATGAAGGGATGCAGCGCGCCGCCGATGACCTCGGTCTGGAATCGCGCTACATTGAAACACAGGCACAAACCGACTATGCCGCCAATATTCAAACCTGCCTCGATGAAGAATTCGATACCGTCATCACGGTTGGGTTCTTGATCGCGGATGCGACGTTCGTGGCGGCGGAAGCCAACCCGGATGTGTATTTCATCGGTGTCGATCAATTTGTGGCGACGCCGCTGCCGAATTACGTCGGCATTCAATTCCGTGAAGATCAAGCCGGTTTCCTCGTCGGCGCGATGGCGGCTCTCGTCACCGAAAGCGGCATCATCGGTGGCGTGTACGGCATTGCGATCCCGCCTGTGGTCAAATTCCGTAATGGTTACGAACAGGGCGCGCGCTACATCAACCCCGATATCGATGTGCGCGGCATTTATATCGACGACTTTTTGGCACCCGATCGCGGCGCAGCGGCGGCAGAACAGTTGATCGGTGAAGGCGCGGATGTGATTTTCGGCGCTGGCGGTCCTACTGGGTCGGGCGCGATCAGCTTCGCCGCGAACGAAGGCGTGAGCGTAATTGGCGTTGACCAGGACGAATATTTCACCACGTTCGACGAAGGCGCATCCGACGGTGCAGAAAACCTGATCACCAGTGCGCTCAAGCGCGTCGATAACGGCGTGTTCCAGATGATCGAACGCCTGACGACGAGCGAAGGCTTCGGCTTCGAAACGGGCATGTTCAATCTGGAAGTGGCGAACGATGGTATCGGCTACGCGCCTGCCCATGACGCGACCGTATCCGAAGACGTTACGGCACAGATCGACGAAATTCTGGCAGGCTTGATCGATGGCAGCATCGAAACAGGCGTTGACCCGGTGAGCGGTGAATTGATGACCGCCATGCCAGAAATAATGGGTGAAGCGCTGATCGAATCCGTGTGCCTTGTCACCGACTTGGGGCGCATCAACGACGGCACGTTCAACCAGTATGCCTACGAAGGTATGGAACGCGCTGCCAGCGATTTGGGTCTGGAATCGCGTTTCATCGAAACGACCGCGCAGACCGATTACGCAGTCAATATTCAAACATGTTTGGACGAAGAATTCGACGCCATCGTCACCGTCGGCTTCTTGATCGCGGACGCGACGTATACCGCAGCCGTTGCCAACCCAGACGTGTACTTCATCGGTATCGATCAGTTCATCGCCGCGCCGCTGCCCAATCTGGTCGGCTTGCAGGCGCGTGAAGATCAGGCTGGTTTCTTGGTCGGTGCGATGGCAGCACTCCTGACCGAAAGCGACATCATCGGCGGCGTGTATGGCGTGCCTATCCCGCCCGTCGTCCGTTTCCGTAACGGCTTCGAGCAGGGCGCGCGTTACATCAACCCCGATATCGATTTGCGCGGCATTTACATCGACGACTTTTTGGCACCCGATCGCGGCGCGGCGGCGGCTGAACAGTTGATCGGTGAAGGCGTGGACGTGATCATGGGCGCAGGCGGACCGACAGGTTCGGGCGCGATCAGCTATGCAGCGACCGAAGGCGTGTTCGTGATCGGTGTTGACCAGGACGAATACTTCACCACGTTCGACAGCGGTGCGACCCCAGGTGCAGAAAACCTGATTTCGAGCGCGCTCAAGCGTATCGACAACGGCGTGTACCAGATGATTGAACGCTTAGTCACAGGTGAAGGCTTCGGCTTTGAAACTGGGATGTTCAATCTCGAAGTGGCGAATGAAGGTATCGGCTTCGCGCCCGCGCATGATTCGTCTGTGCCAGAAGAAGTGACAGCACAAGTCGAAGAAATTTTGGCGGGCTTGGTCGATGGCAGTATCGAAACTGGCGTTGACCCGCTCAGCGGCGAACTGCTGCCAGAATAATCCCGCATAACGGGTATCGTTGGGGCGGGTTTCGACTCGCCCGTTAAACAAATAGTGTCTGTAGGGGTTTGGTACGCCAAACCCCTTTTTATTGCTTAATGGACTTTGGATTTAAAGGTGTCGGGTGTATAATTGACGCTATGAAAACACGAAGCTTCAGGCTAACTGAGATCGAAAGCGCTGCGCCTACGACGGCATGAGCAATCGCTTCAAGCAGACCGTCGGCTCAACCGTGACCCAGTATCTGCTCGATTTGCTTTTCAAAAGCGCTCTTAGTCACAAAAATTTGAATCGCTCCTATATTTGCTAACTGAGTAAATCTCAACTATCATTTCGCTGTGAAACAACTCGTGCGTGCATATGTAAAAGGGTATTGAAAATGACCCGTCTTTTTCGTACTTTTCTGTATGGTGTAGTGACTGTCGCATTGTTAACTTCGGCTATCGTTGTGCTTGCCCAGAATGGAAATGTTCTGGGAACACAGAACACTTGGCGCGATTTGCTCACCAGCGCGCATGACCAATTGACGCAGAATGAAGTGGATGTGGTCACTATCGTGCTGCAAACGAACACCCAAGCGGGTGAAATCTACTTGAACTTCGGCCTAGACGGCGATCCTGAACTGGTGGAGATCGCCGCCGACTACTTCTGCATCGCGCTCACGCAAGAGAACCGGAACTTTCGCGTTTGTTACGGTTATCAGTTTATTGACCGTGTGAGTACTGCTGTTGAGTCAGGGGCATAACCCACTAGTGGGTCAAGTGGCATGAGCAGCGCCATTATTTAAGCGCCTCGCCACCGGGTGTCTTGTGCAAGCGCCGGAAACCACCCAGCCGATGCAGACGGCGTTGCCGTGCTGACCGCCGCCGCTGGGAGCGTTTGCCACCCCAGATGAACGGG
>ENA-ORBV01000083-ORBV01000083.1-microbial-mat-metagenome-genome-assembly--contig:-NODE-83-length-178754-cov-12.596104_pt1 | contig 178754 bp, 144 predicted proteins | sample MGYA00237777_ERZ505514 | MGnify/ENA primary metagenome ERZ505514 (study PRJEB26160, sample SAMN06269048) | microbial mat metagenome | isolation source: Oligotrophic lake microbial mat | place...
AAAAAAAATCCGGCTTCGCCGGAAAAAAGTGAAAAGAAAAAAGGGTAAAAGGGTAAAAGAGCAAAGGGTTACATCAGTACCGAGCCAGGCGAAAACCGATAAAGTTGATCCTGAAATCAGCATAGTCGTAGTTGCGGATGGACACCCGACAGTTGATAACGCTGAGGTTCCAGGACCCGCCACGAACCACGCGGCCACTACAGTTTCCACCGTTAGCTTCCAACCATGCAGTGCCATCCTTAGGTGCTTCTTCATAGTTTCCATGCCAACAATCCGCTACCCACTCCCACACATTCCCGCTCATATCATAAAGCCCCAGTTCGTTGGGCTTTTTGCCACCCACCGGGCGTGTCGTTTTTTGCTCGCCAAAAGTATTGCCTTTCGCATAATTTTCATCGTACCAGGCCACTTCGTCTATGGTGTTGCTGCCGCTGTACAAGTAGCCCCGGCTTTGAGCGCCGCCCCGTGCAGCGTATTCCCATTCCGCTTCGGTGGGCAGGCGATATTGTTTACCGGTTAAGGTATTCAGTTTTTTAAGAAATTCCTGTATATCGTTCCAGGAGACACCCTCTACCGGGCATTCATCGCAGCCTTTGTTATGTAATTCCGGCGGGTCGCTGCCCATCACCGCGCGCCACTGCACCTGGGTCACCTCGTAGTAGCCAATAAAGAAATCGCGCACGTGCACTTCGTGGGGTGGCTTTTCGTCGTCAGAACAGTCACCGTCGCGCTTTGCGTTTTTACAGCCCATGGTGAAGGTACCTGCCGTGATGGATGCCATCTCGCTTTCGAGTTTTTCAATTTGGGCGGCATGATCTTTTTCGATGGCGCCGCCATTTATCATTTTCAGCAAGATGAACACAACCAGCGCCAGCCCGGCTGCAATAGCCCCCCATTTGAGGTACGGCGGTTGAGGAGGCTCAGGCAGGTCTTTGGTCGGTTGTTGCGTTTGTTCAAATATTTTCCGCGCTTCGGCATCGTCGGGATCAATTTGAAGGGCGGCTTGTGCGGCGGTGAAAGCGCGTGGCCAGTCTCGACGGTTAAGGTTTCTTTTTGCTTCCGCTTTATAGCCCTCGACTTTGGTACGGCGTTCTGCTGCTTCGCGACGCAGGCGCTCGGTTTCGAGGCGTTGTTGTTCTTCCTTAGCTTCCCGTTGGCGGCGCGCTTTTTCCTGGCCTTTGTGTTTGGCAGCGACCCGGGCAGTTTCTGCATCGGTTAATCGCTGGTGTTCCGATTCGGCTTGCTCCCGCCGGCCTTCGTGCACGCGGTCAATCATTTTCCAGAGCGATTCCACGGCATCCGCATAAGCATTGTCGCGGACGAGCCAGTCGGTCACCGGTCTCCCGTTTTGCGGAATGGCTTGCAGGTCAGCCAGCGGCGTGGCGCGCCAGGCGCAGGGGCGCACAATGAGCGGCACCACGGAAGCTTCGCCGGCACGATGCCGTTTGAGGGCGTCGGAAAGTTCTTTGTCGTAGAAATAATCGGAGGCAATCGCGTCGGCGCTCACTAAGAGCAGGATGATGTCGGAACTGTGCAGGTGTTTTTTGATGGCTTCTTCCCAAACAGCGCCGGGGTCTATTTTGCCGTCGTACCAAACTTTCACCCGATGGCTGCGCTCCAATGGGGCAAGGTGGGTGCGGAGTTCATCCAGGTATTCGCTGTCCTTGCGGGAATAGGCGATGAATATTTCTACAACTTTAGTCATGGAGGTCGTTGGCTTAGATGGCCAAATATAAGCTATTTTTGAGAATGTTCGCAGAACTGGACAGATGTGATGATTACGTATTTTGCGAAGGCGTTTGCGGAGAAGAGGCGTAATCAACTTTCCTTTGGTCTACCAACTGAAGCTGGCGACCACGTCCGCCTCCGCACACGTTTCTGTTCGCCATCGAACAACTCAAAGCAGCTATCGGTAAAGGTTTGTTGCAAGGCAAGCTGTCCATCGCCAGTCTGCGGGTAGTGGTGGACGATTTTATGGTATTTGCAACGCCACCGGCCAATGCGGCACTGGTAACCTGTCGCCACTGCGCCTGCTTCGGGGGTTGTGCAATTGCCCGCCGATATGGATCTGATTTTGGAGGCTTCCGCAAAAGAAATATGGTACGGCCAAACGAAGCTCCAGGATTTCAAAGGCAGTCTGACCCTGCAAAAAGGGAAACTGCAATTGCAGCGTACCGAGGCGAGCATTGCCGGCGCAACTTTGCGTATGGAAGGAAATTACGCGCCCGAAGGTTTGCGCAAAGCCGGATTTGAACTTGCGCTCAAAGCTGATTCTTTTGATGTGAAGCGGGCGTACAATGAAATTCCACTGTTCCGGAAAATGGCGAGCGCAGCAGCTAAAGCAAAAGGTTTGGTATCGGCAGACTACCAACTCCAGGGCCGGTTGAATGCCAAAATGGAACCCGTATATCCCAGCATCAAAGGCAAGGGCGTATTGGTTTTGGAACAGGTGCAGTTCAGCGGGTTGAAATTGTTCGGCGCAGTAAGCAAAGCCCCCGGCAAGGACAGCATCAACAACCCCAACCTGAAAGCGGTGGTCATGCGCACGTCCATTGCGAACAACATCGTCACCATCGAGCGCACCAAAATGAAAGTCGCCGGTTTTCGTCCGCGCATCGAAGGGCAAACTTCGCTGGATGGCCGGCTGAACCTGCGTTTTCGACTGGGTTTACCGCCGCTTGGCATTGTGGGCATTCCGATGACAATTACAGGTGCCGCCAGCAATCCGATTGTAAAAATCCGGAAAGGAAAAGAAACCGACGAACTGGAAGAAACCGAGGATGAAGAAGAGCGATGAGTTTTTTCGCCGGATTTTTGTTTTTTATGGGTTAGCTTTGGCTACCAAAATCATACTATGGTCACGTCGCTCCAATCTATTCAGAAGCCCATTCAGCAAGAGCTGAAACAATTTGAAACGCACTTCCGGGAGGCCATGCGCACCTCGGTGCCGCTATTAGATAAGATCATGTTCTACATCATCCGCCGCAAAGGCAAGCAGGTGCGGCCCATGTTTGTGTTCCTGTCGGCCAAACTTTGCGGCGAATCCGGGCCTTCCACCTACAACGCAGCCTCGCTGGTAGAGTTGTTGCATACCGCCAGCCTTGTGCATGACGACGTGGTGGATGACTCCTACGAACGGCGCGGATTTTTCTCAATCAATGCACTCTGGAAAAATAAAATTGCAGTACTGGTCGGCGACTACCTGCTTTCGCAAGGGCTGCTTTTGTCGCTGCGCAACAAGGAATTCCGGCAACTCGAAATCGTATCAGAAGCCGTAAAAGCCATGAGCGAAGGTGAACTGATGCAAATTGAAAAAGCGCGCCGCTTAGACATCGAAGAAAGCATCTATTACGAAATTATTCGCCAGAAAACGGCTTCCCTGATCGCTTCGGCCTGTTCGGTGGGCGCGGCTTCGGCCACCAAAGATGAAGCCCTCATTGAACGCATGCGCCTCTTTGGGGAAAAAATCGGCATCGCTTTCCAGATTCGCGACGACTTGTTCGATTTCGGCACCGACGACGTGGGCAAACCCCTCGGCATTGACATCAAGGAAAAAAAGATGACCCTGCCCCTCATCTATGCGCTGTCAAAAGCCCCGAAAAGTGAACGTCGGGTCATCATCAGCAACATCCGCCGCCACAGCGAAAATCCCGAAAAAGTTAAAGAAGTGATTGATTTTGTGCGCAAAAGCGGCGGTCTGGACTATACCCGCGAAGCGATGTACCGGTTTCGGGAAGAAGCTTTCGTTTTATTGCATGAATTTCCGCATTCCGACGTCCGGCAAGCGCTGGAAGATTTGGTGGTGTTTGTAACGGAGCGGGCGAAGTGATTTGAGGATTTGGTGACCCCGCCAGACCAGTAACCAATAAACCAGTAACTAATTTGAAGATTACCATTCACACCTACGACCTCCGCCTGCGGCACACGTTCACGATTGCCCACGAATCGCGGCAAGTGCAACCGACGATGATTGTGGCTCTGCACGACGGCGACCTGACCGGCTTAGGCGAAGCAACCGCCACGCGCTATTACGGATTATCGGTTGACCAGATGGCGCAAACGCTGGAAGCGCTGAGGAGGGTCATCGAAACCACGCCATTAGAGTCGCCGGAACAATACTGGGCAGCGTTGCATCCTTATTTAAAAGATCGTCCTTTTGAGCAATGTGCGCTGGACGTAGCAGCGCATGACCTGCACGCCCAACGGTTGGGCCTGCCGCTCTACCAGGTCTGGGGGATCTCGCCCGAACGCATGCCCCTGACCAACTACACCATCGGCATCGCACCGGTGGAAGAAATGGTCGCAAAAATGCAGGAAATGCCCTGGCCGGTCTACAAAATCAAACTCGGAACCCCCGACGACGTAGCCATCGTGCGGGCTCTGCGCAGCCATTCCGACGCGGTCTTCCGGGTAGACGCTAATTGCGCCTGGACCGTAGAACAAACGTTGGAATACGCGCCCCAACTCAAAGTGCTGGGCGTTGAATTTATCGAACAACCCTTGAAAGCCGGCGACTGGGACGGCATGAAATACCTGTACGAACGCTGCGCCCTGCCGCTGATGGCAGACGAAAGCTGCCAGCGCGAATCCGACGTGGCGCATTGCAACGGCCACTTCCACGGGGTCAACGTCAAACTAATGAAATGTGGCGGCCTCACTCCGGCCCGCCGGATGATCGCCGAAGCCCGTGCCCTGAACCTCAAAGTGATGGTCGGCTGCATGACAGAATCTACGGTCGGCATATCGGCCATTGCGCACTTGTTGCCGCTGCTCGACTATGTGGATATGGACGGGGCGCTGTTGTTGGCGGAAGATATTGCGACCGGGGTGCGGATTGAAGATGGAAAGACGGAGTTTGTAAATCGGCCGGGAACCGGGGCAAGGTTGGTGTAGCCCGGGAACCTTTATAGAGGCTGTCTCATAAAAGGCCCACTTATGAGACAGCCTCTTCTAAAAGTCTTCATAATCTACTACTGTCGTAAAATCCGCTGCTGGCTAATCCCCTGATCCGATTGAACACGCAAAATGTAAATTCCCGGCGCAAAAGCGCTCATATCCGCCGTGGTGGTTTGCACCTGATCAATCCGGTTGTTCCAAAGCACTGCGCCACGGGCATCGAGGATCGAGAGCAGACCGGTAAGCGGTTCGCGAAACTGGATATTTGCCAATCCGGAAACCGGATTCGGAAAAACTTTAAACTCAGAAGCTGCGTTTGCTTCGCTTGCCGAGGTAACAACCGGGTCGAAACGCGTGCCGGAATTGAGTACTTCTTTGGTGTCAATATTCTGAACAAAAGCCAGCACATAAATTTCGTCGGCATTCCAGGCATTTTCGATGGTGTAAGGGAAGCTCAGGGTCATTGTGCTGCCAGAAGCTGCGGCGGTGAACGCATCGCCTGAAATATTGGTCAGCATTTTCCGGAACACATTGTGGTGCAGGGTTTCGCCATTGGGCGAATTGTAAGCGATCTCCCGCTCTGCTACGGCAACGAAAAGCCGGAGGTTACCCGAAGAAGGTGCCTCGCCGAAGGTATGAACCTGAACCGTTGCCGTACGACTTGCGCCGGAAGTTTCGGAAACCGTGAAGCCTATTGGGCTGGTCTGCCCCTGAAGTCCTTGTAAAATGGTGGCTGTGACCTGGTTTGCCGGGGTGGAATTGGCTCCGTTGCGCACCACACGAGGGGTGCCGGGGATATTGTAAAAAGTGGTCCGGGCACTGTTTTGCGCCGTATTTGCCTGGTAAAACAAGCAATTGTTGTATGGAAACGGCGGGTGGTAGGAGATGTGGTGGACATCGTCTTCAAAGTTAGCGATGATGTTGAAAAAACCCGGATTCTGGCTGGCACAGATGGAACAACGGGTGTTCGTGAAATGCTCCAGCATAATGTAGCGCTTTGCGCCGGTTTGCGAAAATGCAAAATTTGCCATCAGGAGCAACAATGCGAGCAGGTTTACCTTTTTCATAGAGCGTTTAATTTTTTGTCTGAATGACTATACGATGATGATTCCGCAAAGTTACCTCAATAATCCTCGTCTTGATGTCGCCAGGGCGATGAATAACCAAGTTTCCGTAGCTTGTCGGCAGTATTTCGGCAGTGACCGGGTGACGTGAAGTCATCCGGTCACTGTCAAACCACGAATAATCGAGGAAATATGCTCGGTTTTTAAACCTATTTGAGATCATAGATGTTTCATTTCATTATTTTGATAACGCAATCGTCTAAAAAAGGTGTTAAAGTTTTTTTTATATGGATTCGGCTGTTAATTTTGATCCACCTCGGATGTGTACTGCTACTTTTCCAACACACAAACAAGCAGTGCAAAAAACAACAAACATACTAATATGAGGGACCATTAAGCTCCTTGTATGCTTTGCCTTACGAACAGTTATTTGCAAACGATCAAGGTATTTTTGGGTTAAGAACAACATTCATGAGTAAAGAAAAATTCGTTTACAACACACACACGCTTCAATACGAAAAAGCTAAAGAGCCCTTGAGGATAAAGCTTTTCCGTGCATTCGGGTTTGTTTGTGCCGCTGTTTTTACAGCATTTATCCTCACCTTAGTTTCCCACCGGCTTTTCCCTTCTCCGAAGGAAAAAGTCCTGCTCAATGAGATCAAATACTTAAAAGCAGAGATGACGGAAGCTTCCGGCAGCGTTGACCGCTTGAGCGAAGTGCTCGACAATCTTCAAAAGCGCGACGCTTACGCACACCGCATGGTATTTGGCATGGAGCCAATTGACCAGAGCGTATGGCAAGGCGGCACAGGTGGCCACGATGCCTATAAAGAATACCGCCAGTTCAAGAACTCCGGCGATCTGATGATCAATGTTCGCGGGAAGATTGACCGTTTGAAGCATCAAATGGATCTTCAGTCGCGGTCTTTGGACACCATTATCGGCATTTCCAAAGAAAAAGAAAAATTACTGGCGGCCATTCCCTCCATCAAGCCAGTGCGCTCCGACAAACTGGCCCGGGATGTGAAGGTGCTTTCAGGTTTCGGATACCGCATTCACCCGATTTTTAAAGTGCCGAAAATGCACACCGGGATTGACTTTACAGCACCCCGTGGCACGCCCATTCAGGCTACCGGTGCCGGTCGGGTTGTCAAAGTTGGCCGTTCCAGCGGGTATGGTTTATGCGTTGAAATTGACCATGGCTATGGCTACCGCACGTTGTACGGCCACATGAGCCGCATGGATGTCCGCGAAGGGCAAACCGTCGTTCGGGGTCAAAAAATTGGCCTCGTTGGGGATACCGGCACGGCTACTGCGCCGCACTGTCATTATGAAGTAATTTATCGCGGCGACAAGGTGAATCCGATTCAATACGTCATTGACGGGCTTACGCCTGAAGAATATCAAGACCTTGTTAAGGCTGCCGAAACGGCAAATCAATCGTTTGACTAAAAACCAACTTTTTGATGTTGAATAAGATACAACAGAAAGGCTTCCGCATTGGAAGTCTTTTTTTAATTGTGATCATCACTTTTGTCGCCACCGCTTATGTCCGTGCTGTAGAAAAAAAGGTCAGTACCAGCAGGCAGTTAACGAAAGCTATTGCCTCCATTGCGCTGGCCAAGCCTGACCCATTGCCGCTGGATTCCACCTACACGATTGTCGGGGTTGGGGACATGATGCTCGGCACCAATTACCCTTCTGCCAGTTACCTGCCCGCCAACGACGGCAAAAACCTGCTGGACGACGTGCGCAAAATCATTCAGGCCGCCGATGTCGCTTTCGGGAACCAGGAAGGCGCCATTTTAGACAAGGGCGGGACGCCAAAAACATGTAGAGACCCTAAGGTTTGTTATGTTTTCCGGTCGCCGGAACGTTATGTAAATCACTATGTTGATGCCGGCTTTGATGTTTTGAGTCTTGCCAATAACCACTCCGGTGATTTTGGGCCGGAAGGCCGCAAGCGCACCAAAGCGGCCTTGAAAGAAGCGGGCATCCACTACGCCGGTTTGGCAGGTACGGATGAAACGGCAATTTTCGAGCGGAATGGCGTGAAATATGGCTTTTGCGCATTCGCCCCTAATAGCGGCACCTGCGACGTGCGCAATATTGCCCGGGCAAAAGAAATTGTAGCGCAATTAGCAAAAGAAGTAGACATTGTGATGGTTTCCTTTCATGGCGGTGCAGAAGGCACGGCCCACCAGCACGTTCCCAAGCGCACAGAAACGTTCCATGGTGAAAATCGGGGCGATGTCTGGAAGTTTGCCCGCGGTGTCGTTGACGCCGGAGCGGACATTGTATTTGGCCACGGCCCTCATGTAACCCGCGCGGTTGAACTCTACAAAGGCCGGTTCATTGCCTACAGCCTCGGCAACTTTTGCACCTATGGGCGTTTCAGCCTAAGTGGCCCTGCGGGAATTGCGCCGCTGATCGAACTGGAAGTCACCAAAGAAGGTGCGTTTGCGTCTGGCCACATCGTACCGACTTATCAGCAAAAACAACACGGCCCAAAAATAGACTCCCAGAAACGGGTCATCCATAAAATCATAGAATTGACGAAGGCCGACTTTCCTGACACCCCGCTGAGCATTGATACGGAGGGGAATATGAAAAAGAAGAACTAAGCAGCGCAGGCAGGCAGCGTTCAGTACACCGATAGCGTTACTATCACGAAATTTCACCACTCGATAATTTTCGCCGCCCCATCATAAGCGAGGGCTTCCTTTTTAAAAGGTGTACGTAGCCCCTTAAGAAAATGACTGACTGCCCCAAAATGACCGCTATCCCTAATAAATTATTGTGTTGAAATGCTTAAAAACTCGTAACATTGCTATAAGCAAGGCCGCCCGCAAAAGGGGACGCATCCTGAAAACTACAATACAATTCCAGGCACCCGATATCATCTCAAGAGCCAGGTGAACAAAAACAAACCGTGAACAATTCGTGCTCGGAGTCTCCGGACAAGCTCTGGCCAAAGAGGCAAAGGCATCCATCTAAAAGAGGGCGCTCTCATATCATTTGCTTAACCAAAATTTTGTCATATTATACTTTTTTTCAGGCGCGTGCCTGAAAAAAAGTGGACAGCTATAAAAATTTTGTATTAATTTTTTTCAAACCAAATATTGTCAGACATGAAAAGACTCTTATTATTGTTCATGCTTCTGCTGGCCGGTACATCCGCGCTGGTAGCACAACGTACAATCACCGGTACGGTTACTGACGAAAAAGCTGTAGCGCTCATTGGCGCTACTTTGGTCGTCAAAGGAACCTCGGTTGGTACGGCCACTGATGTGGACGGAAGTTTCCGTTTACAAGTGCCTGCCGACGCCAAAACCCTGGTGATTAGTTACACCGGATTTCAAAGCCAGGAAGTCGAAATCGGAGCCTCAGATGTGGTAAACATTTCCCTTCTGGAAGGCATCATTCTGGACGAAGCAGTCGTAACAGCTTTCGGCGTTAAAAGGGACAAAAGTAACCTGGGTTACGCGGTCGCAGAGGTAAGTTCACGAGACCTGACGGTAGCCCGCACCACGAACGTGACGAATGCGCTCGCTGGCAAAATACCGGGTGTGCGCATTTCCGGTTCCGGTGGTTCGTTCACAGGTTCGAGCATCATCATACGCGGCTTCACGACCTTTACGGGCAGCAACCAGCCGCTTTTTGTGGTGGACGGTATTCCAATTGACAACAGTGGTGGCGGAACCCCGCTGCAAAACGGCCCGGCGCTCTCCAACCGTGCAATTGACCTTAATCAAGAGGACATTGAGAGCATCAGCGTATTGAAAGGCGCTGGCGCTACGGCACTTTACGGCTCGCGTGCAGCCGGTGGCGTGATTTTGATCACCACCAAAAGAGGGAGTGTCGGCCAGAAAAGTTCGGTCACTTACAGCGCTTCCTACAATACCCAGGAGGTAAACCGCTTGCCGGATTACCAGAACGAGTACGGTCAAGGCTCTGTCGGTGTCTACAACCCGACGGCTATCTCCTCTTTTGGCCCTCGCATCAATGGCCAATCGGTGATTTTAGCGCCGGACTATCGCGGCAAACTCATCAGCCCTAATGACTCTGTGGCATTGACAGCTTTCCCGGACAATGTAAGCGATATTTTCCGCAGCGGATACAACATGCAACACAACTTAGCTTTCCAGGGTGGCTCGGACAAATCTGCTTACCGCCTTTCGGTGGGGTATCTGGATGACCAGGGCGTGTTGGACAACAACCGCCTCCAGCGCTACAACTTTGGCATCAACACCTCCACTGCCCTGACCAGCAAACTGACGGCAGGTGTTGCTGCCAACTTTGTGAATACCGCATCAGATCGTACCCAGCAGGGCAACCAACTGTCGAACCCTTTGTTCCGCGCATATTTCCTCCCGCGCAGTTTGGACTTAACGGGGCTGCCGTTTGAAACAGCTACGGGTTCTCAATTAAACTACGATCCGGCTGTGGATAATCCATACTGGACCATTAAGAACAACCTTTTTGATGATAACGTATCCCGTTTCTACGGCAACTTCAACCTTCGCTATCAACTATTGAACTGGCTGAGCGCGGAGTATCGCCTGGGGGTTGACTACTACAGCTTCCGCCGCAGCGGCTACGACCAGATCGGTGCTCGCGGTGGTGCCAACACCAGTGCTAACACGGCAGGTGGTATTCTCGAAGGACGCGATATTTCGAGCACGCTGAACTCCTACCTCACGCTTACGGGTAACCGCCAAATTGGACAGGATTTTGATTTAACCTTCGTACTTGGTCAGGAAACGACGAGTGATAAATTTACCAGCAGCCAGGTAATCGGCCGCGGTGTCACCGTGCGCGACTTCCGTGATTTGGATGCCAATACCACCACGTATGTACCTGCATTTGGCATAAGCGAAGGCCGTATTATAGGTGTGTTCGGTAATATCACCACTGTATTCCGCAACTTCGCTACGATTGATATATCGGTACGGAACGACTGGAACTCCACACTTCCGAAGGCGAGTAACAATTACCTGTACTACTCTGTGGCCGGTACGTTAAACCTGACGCAAGCGTTCCCCTCAATCAAGTCCGATGCATTGAGCTTAGCAAAAATCCGCGCCAACTATGGCCGAACGGGTCGTGCCAGCGAGCGTTATTCAACTGACTCGTACTTCTTCACAGCGAACCCGGCTGACGGGTTTGGACCGAATATCCAGTTTCCATTCAACACCTTGCCTGGCTTCACCCTTGGAAACACAGCAGGCAACCCCAATTTAGAACCCGAGTTCACCACTACTTTCGAAGTAGGTCTTGACTTGTCTGTTTGGAAAGACCGCATTACCTTAGAGTTGACGCGCTACAATTCAAAATCCACAGGTGTAATCCTCGCCGTGCCGAACTCATCAGCCGCCGGTATTGCCGCAGTGGTAAGAAATGCCGGTGATCTGGAAACAGATGGCTGGGAAGTAGGCCTCACGATCGCGCCGGTCAGGAGTAAAAACTTCAGCTGGGCTACAACGTTCAACTTTACGCAATTCAAATCCGTGGTTGGAAACCTTGCTCCGGGCGTGCAAAATATCTTCCTCGGTGGTTTCGTAACGCCTAATATCCGCTTGGTGGAAGGCGACGAATATGGCCAGATATATGGCAACGCGTACAAGCGCAATGCCGATGGCGTTCTGTTGCTTACTGCCAACGGCTTGCCGCAACCTACGGCGAATGTCGAAAAATTGGGCAACCCGAACCCGGACTGGACACTCGGTATCAACAACAACTTCTCCTTCAAAGGGCTGACCCTAAACGTACTGCTTGACATTCGTGAAGGTGGCGACATCTACTCGCGTAACATCGCTGACTTGCAGCGCAATGGCGTTGCCGCCGAAACTGCCGAATTCGACCGCTTTAACGCAGACGGTACGGAAGGTACACCCTATAAATTCGAAGGTATCTTCGAAGCAGGCCCGAACGCAGGTCAAGTCAATGGCGGCGACGTTGAAAAACGGGTAACTGCCCAACAATACTGGGGCAATGCAGGCAAATATGTTGCAGCTGAAGGCTTTATCTACGGCACTTCCTGGTTCCGCATCCGCGAGGCGTCGTTGAGCTACGCGCTGCCTAAGAGCTGGCTTGACAAGAGTCCGTTTGGCGGCCTCGAATTGGGTGTATTTGGTCGCAATCTCTTCCTGAAAGCGCCAGACTACCCGCACCTCGATCCCGAACAAAACGCACTCGGTATCAGCAATGCACAAGGTTTGGAATTCAACGCCCTGCCGCAAATGCGCTCAATTGGTGTAAACCTGCGTGCAACATTCTAATCGCTAAGAACCTGCTGTATTTGATACAGCTATCAGGCGATTTTTTTACTCTTTTAACTTTAAAATCAAGAACTTATGCAACTTAATAAGTTTATCCGATACAGCGTTTTGCTTATGGGGCTTTCTTTGTGCAGTATTTCCTGCGAAGATTACCTCGACGTAAACTTAAGCCCCAATGCGGTGCAAGATGCCCCTATTGAGCAACTGCTCACCAGTACTACGGTTTCCATCGGCTTTTTTGCCGGCTCTGACCTGCACCGCTACAGCTCGTTGCTGGCGCAGCAGTTTTCCGGCCAAGGACCGGGCGCAACCACGCAGAACCAGGAGTTTGATCGCTACAACATTCAGGGATCAGACTTGAACAACGTTTGGAACTTCTCTTACGCTACTATTTTGAGTGATCTGGAACTGATTATTCAAAAGGCTGGTTTGGAAAAAAGCCCCCACTACGCCGGGGTTGCCAAAGTGCTCAAAGCCTATATGTTCCAGTTGATGGTGGATGCGTGGGGTAAAGTTCCTTATACAGAGGCCTTGAAGTTTACATCCAACACAGCACCAGGTTATGATGAAGGAGAAGCGATTTATTCCGATCTGGATGAGTTGCTAACCCAGGCGATCACTGAGATGAACGAGGCAGCCTCGGTTAAGTCGCCCGGTACCAATTCTACTATTTTTACCGGTGCTTTCAGTGCATCGAAACCGAAGTGGATCAAATTAGCCAACACGTTGAAACTGCGCATGTACCTGCACCTAAGCAAAAAAGACCGTGCAGGAACGGTGCAGAAGATTACAACGTTGGTCAACTCGGGGGCTCTGTTTTTTGAAGCCAATGCGGACAACTTCCAAATGTCTTTCATCAATGAAGCCCGCCGCCAAAACCCGATCCACCAGTTTGAACTCGACCGTGTTAACCAGTTCTTCCCGGCTGCTACGTTGGTGGACCTGATGAACACTCGCAACGACCCGCGTCGCCCGAGGTACTTCACGCCGTTCCCGTTCACGCGTCCGTTTGAAACGGCTTCCTTCGCCGGCGCCAAAACCGGCGATGCGCCTTCGTTCAAGTACTCGCGTTTGCATACTTACCTTCGCGGCGATACGACCAACGCCAATGCAGTAGTGGCACAGGCAGACGGTTCTATCGCGAACTCGGCGTACACCTACACTGGCATTGCACCGATACGTATGTTAACTTTTGCCGAGTACAACTTCATCCGTGCCGAAGCTGCCATTTACGGCGCTCCCGGTACTGCTGAAACCTTCTACCAGGATGGTATCCGCGCTTCTATGCAGGCCGCAGGCGTGCCTACCGGGCAAATTGATGCATACATCACTGCTAACGGTTCCCTCACCGGCACGGACTCGGATAAAGTCCGCCAGATCATTGAGGAGAAGTTTGTTGCCAACTACGGCGTCATCATGGAACCATGGACAGACTGGCGTCGGACGGGCTTCCCGGCCATTACCTTCCCGGTGAATGCGCTGACGACTTTCACGCCACGCTCACTTTTCTATCCGCAATCGGAAATTGACCTGAACCCGAATGCGCCCGCTCAGAAAATTGATATGAGCGAACGCGTCTTCTGGGACGTTCAGTAAAAAGAGTTTTTTTTAAATAAACAAAGGCCACCCCGGAATCCGGGGTGGCTTTTGTTTTGATAACGCCGGCGAACGGCAGGGTATAGCAGCCGGTGTGGATGTGCTCTGACTGAATAGTCTGTTACCCCCCGCCGTCTTTCTCCCCGTCTTTTTTCTTCTTCTTAAACGGGTTAAACTTATCTAACTCTTCCTTGATCTTGTCTTTGCTTTCTTTGCCTGCGCCTTCCAGCACATCGTCCACTTTTTTGCGAGCCGTGGAATCGAGTACAGTGCCGGCTTTCTCGCCAATTTTTTCCTTCACGACCTCCGTGGCTTTGTCTTTCGCTTCGTCCACTTTTTTATTGATAACCGCGCGTGCCGTATCGGCTGCCTGATTGATTTTTTCATTGACCATGGCTTTACCTTTTTCAAGCTCAGCTTCCGCTTTTTGGCGCAGTTCTTCCTTTTGTTTGTCTAATTCGGCTTTGACTTGTCCCTCTGCGGTTTCGCCCAGTGTTGCTTCGCCATCTGCGCCAAGCAACTGGAGCTTTACTTTGGGGTCGGTGATGGAGCCGGTCAGGTTAACCAACACATTGACGAACTCACTTTGTTTCAGGTTCACCCCGTATTTTGCGGCTTCTTTTTGCAGGGCATTCAAGCCGCTTGAAGCTGCGGCACCAACCGCGTTTTGCTCTAACAACTTGCGGGGCACTTTGGCCTTGATTTTATAATCCATGTCCTGCGTCAGGCTGTGCGTACCTCCAATTTTCATAGCAATTCCCTGCACGGCATAGTCAAATTCCTTGAGTTCCACCGCGCCATTTTTTACCTCAAACCAGTTTTTGGAGTTGGTCAGCTTCAGGTTGTCCTTCAGTTCTTTGATATTGAGCGAATTGCCAATGGCCTGAAGGGGTTTAAAACCTTTGATAACCCCGTCAAGGGTTTGCAGGAATCCCTGCATGGTGAGCGATGACAGGTCGGGCATCATGTCTTTGCCCAAACGCCCTTCCATGATGAGGCTGGTATTGAATAGCCCCTCGATGTATTTACCAATCGGTGCCAGTTTTTGGAAGGTGTTGAACGTGGCGAAACTCTTCTGGAAATCCATCTTTTTCAAGTCGAACTTGAAGTTAAAAACCGGATTTTCCAGGTTTTTAGAGTCGTATCCGCCTGCAACGGCCATTGTTCCTCCAAGGGTGCGGGTTGTAGCATCTTCCAGTACAACGGATTGGTTTTCTATTACAAGCCGGCCCTTCAAGTCCTCCAGCACCATATTGGTGTAGATCAGCCGGTCAATATCGGCCTGGATGTTCATGGCAATGTTGGCCGGCACTTCGATCGGTTCCAGGTTTTCGGTTGTGGCCGGAGCCGTGGTACTTCCGGTTGTTGCGGCTGCGGCGGCAGGGTCGGTGGTCATGAACTGGTTGAGATCGAGCAGTTTGGAGCGGAGTTGAATATCGCCGCCCAAAGTTCCGTTATCGAAAAGATAATCAAAGGCATCGGTAATAACCCCGCTGGCTGTAATATCGCTTTTGCCGATCTGGGCACCGATGGTTTCCACCTGCAAGCGATTGGGCTTTGCGTTGCCTTTCAGCACGGCGTTGAGCACGCGGTAATCGGCGTAAACGATTTCGTTCATTTTCGCATCCATCGTAAAGTCGAAGCGGTCGAAGGGACGTTCGCCGGCGGCGGTCGTTTCGCCTGCTACGGGGGTTACCGGTTGTTGGGGGGTCGCGCCGGCCGGGGCAGGAGTTTCTTCGGTCAGCCATTCGTTGGCGTCAAAGTAGTTGGAACGCACTTTCAGCGTTCCGGTCATGGTTTTTTTCGGAGAAAAATAAGCTAAGATATTGTCAATGGCACCACTGGCCTGGATATCGCTTTTGCCCAATTTGGCATCGAATCGGTTGAGTTGGACGTTACGCGGGGTGAAGTCCATCTGCGCATCGCGGATATTGACCGCAGGCATGTCAGCCGTCCGGTAGATCAGGTCTTTCAAAGCCAGTTGACCGTTCATGTTCACCCGGTCGTACTCCTGGTTTTCAATAAAAGACAGGCGGGTTTTAGCCGAAATATCTGCAGAAATAATCCCTCTGATCTGGTCAATGCCCTGCATCGGAAAGGCTTGCGCCAATTCGCCTAAGTTGATGACCCCTTTGGCAACGGCATCCACATCCGGATCGGAAATGGGGGTTTTGAGCAGAAACTTACCTTCAAAAGGGTTGCTGCCCACTTTCATGGCAAAACGAGAGACGTTGACGACCATGTTGTCAAAATTGCTGTTCGGGCTGTTGATGTCCACCTGTGCCTGGATGTTGGCTATGCCTAAGGGCAGGTCGGGGTATTTTACATCGCCGTTTTCTACCGCCATTTGCACCCGGAAAGCTGGATATTGTTCTTTTTCGCCGTTGTAGACGCCTTTCACGTCACCCGCCAGGTCAAATTTGCCGTTTACCTTCACATTTTCGTAGCCCTCGATGTAGGCACTGGGGATGAGGGAAAACAGGCTCTTGAAATCGTTTTGCGGGCTGCTGAACTTCAGGTTCATCGCTATATCGTCGCTTTCGGGCGGCATTTGTACAAACCCGGCGGCATTCAATTGCAATTCATTGACGCGCAGGACATTATCCTTCAACGTATATTTGCTGTTTTTTTGATCAATATTGAAGGTCGCTTCTAAGTTTGTTTTTGCCTTATTGAGCAAGGTGATCCCACCCTGGGCAACGGTCAGCGCCTCAATGGCTGTTTTGGTTCTTAAATCAAAGACATCAATGGTGAAATTGCCCTCGCCGCTGTGGTTCAGGTTTTTGATTTCGAGGAAAATATCCCCGCTTTTATCGTCGTATAGGATATTGCCGCCGGCAATGCTGTACTCGCGCAGGTTGATTTGCAACCCGCTGTAATCCACCGATTCAGCAGGCGTTTCAGGGGCGTCGGAAGGCTTCACAATGTCATAATTGGCAACGCCGTCTTTGAGGACGAAGACGTTGACTTCCGGCTTTTCTAAATGTACCGATTTGATTTCTACAGGGCCGCTGCCGCTTAGCACCGACATCAGGTCGAGCGTAAATTCAGCAGATTGGCCGCCCACTAAACGAACGCCTTCAAATGCATCAACACCTGTGACGGAAAAATTCTGCATTTGAAAATTCAGGTTGGGAAAACTTCTGAACAACGACAGGCTCACATCCTGGAAATCTACTTTAGCATTGAGCGTAGCATTGATTTCTTGTTTGGCGAAAGCCAGCAATTTACCTTTGAACAGAAAAGGAATGGAGAAGGCCGCTGCGACGAGCAGCACCAACAACACGCCTGCAATAATGAGAATGCGCTTTATAACTTTCATCGGCTGATGTTTTAATCTTCAAATTACCCACTGCAAATCTATCGAATTCCGGGTAATAGATATTGCTCTTCAGAGCATTGCTTATGTGAATATTAACCATATACACCCATTAAGCCGGAAAATCCATACTTTTGATGCTTTGGTGATAAAAAATACACAAAGTAGTCCGATAAAAATAACTACCCGCTATGCAGACTGATGTACAAGCCTTTCAGTTGGTTGAAACACAAAAGGCATTAGATGAGTTTTACCACGATAACGAACAGGCCCTGTGGATGGCCTTCGATACGGAATTTGTAGGTGAAAAGCGATTTGTCACGCGCCTCTGTTTAATTCAGGCGGCCACTGAAAACGGGAATTACCTGATTGATCCCTTTGCAATACCGGATCTTTCTCCATTTCTGAACCTTGTTCAAAACCCGAATTGCATCAAAATCACCCATGCGGGCGATAATGATTACCGATTGCTTTATACCTTGTATGGCATCACGCCCCTCAATGTTTTTGACACCCAGATTGCTGCAGGTTTTGCCGGTTACAAACACCCGGTTGCTTTTCGCAAATTGGTCGAACAGGAACTGGGGCGTTCGCTCGATAAAGGGTATGCTGTCACCGACTGGGAGGCGCGGCCTTTTCACAAAAAGCAACTCGCGTATGCCCTGGACGACGTATTGCCGCTGTATCCGATCTGGCAAAAGCTGCAAGACCGCCTGCGCAAGCGGGATCGCTTCCACTGGCTGGAGGAAGAATGCCTGCAATTGGAAAATGCCGCTTCCTACATCAAAGACCACGAGCAGGAACTCCTCAACAGCAACCTGATGAAATCGCTGCGACCCAAAGAACGCCTGTTTTTTCTGAGGCTCATGACCTGGCGTCGTGATCTGGCTGAAAAAAAGAACTATTCCAAAGAGATGATATTACCCGAGCGCTACCTCGCGGTGCTCGCCCGCGGCATCGCTTCTGGAAAAGAAGCGTTACTGCACAACCGCCGGGTGCCGGATAAAATGATCGAACAACACGGCCCGCTTTTCGAATCCTTCTATCGCCAGGAAGCCACAGAAGCCGAACGCGCGCTGCTGGCTCAGGTCGTGTCGCAAGAGGATTCCGAAGATCCGCAGGAAGAAATTTTGTTGGAGATGCTCTACCTGCTCGTCCGCCATAAATGCTTGGAAAACGACATTTCGGTCGGTATGGTGATGCCCAAAAACCTGTTGCGACGCCTCCGGGCCGACGAAGAAGCCGGCAACCTGATCCAAGGCTGGCGGAAGGAATTGCTCGGAGAAGAACTGACCTCCTGGCTGTTGCGCATCAATGATCTGGAATTGCATGTGGAAGGCGGGAAAATTGGGCTGGTAGGAAAATCATAGGGGTTGAAAATTTTTAACCCCTATAATTGTAATTAAAAAAATGTCAGAACAAAAAATACTGGAAATCAAAGGATTAAAAACGGTCTTCCACGTAAACGGACAAACAATCCGGGCCGTGGATGGCATTGATTTCCACGTATTGAAAGGAGAAACCATCGGGATCGTTGGCGAATCGGGTTCGGGCAAATCGGTTACTGCCTTGTCCATCATGAAATTGGTGTCTAAGCCGGGGGGCATTGCTGCCGGAGAAATCCATTATTTTCCGGAAAACGGAGATTCGGTAAACCTGGCAGCCTTGTCGGAAAAAGCGATGGGAAACTACCGCGGTGCCCGGATTGCCATGATTTTCCAGGAACCGATGACCTCGCTCAACCCTGTTTTGCGCTGCGGGGAGCAAGTTGCCGAAGCCATCCGGCTACATCAAAAAAAGTCGCAAAAAATTGCCCGACAGGAAACCCTGAATTTATTTGAGCAGGTGCAATTGCCTGACCCCGAGCGCATCTACCGCGCTTACCCGCACCAATTATCCGGTGGCCAAAAACAGCGCGTAATGATTGCGATGGCGCTTTGCTGCAACCCCGATGTCCTCATCGCCGACGAGCCGACAACGGCCTTAGACGTCACGGTGCAACAAACGATTTTAGCCCTGCTCAACGAATTGAAGCGCAAACTGGGGCTTTCCGTCATTTTCATCAGTCATGACCTCGGTGTCATTGCTCAAATTGCCGACCGCGCTTTGGTCATGTATGGCGGTAAAATTGTGGAGCAGGGAACTGTTCACGAGCTTTTTCACCATCCCAGGCATCCTTACACCAAAGGCTTGTTGGCTTGTCGCCCCCCGTTAGACCGCCGGTTGCGGCGCTTGCCCGTTGTGGAAGATTTTATGGAGGTTCAGCAAACCGAGCAGGGCATTCAACTGATCGAAAAAACCGGGTCAGGGGAGCGCCTTGCATCCCTTGCAGAAGCTCCGAACGCCTATCAAACCCGCCAAGACTTGCTTCTACAACAACCCGCGCTGCTCAAGGTGCAAAACCTGAGCGTCTGGTTTCCGGCAACGAGAAACTGGCTGGGGCAACCACGCACCTGGGTGAAAGCGGTGGATGAAGTCAGCTTCGAAGTATTGCCCGGGGAAACGCTGGGCTTGGTAGGAGAATCGGGATGCGGAAAAACAACGCTGGGGCGGGCATTGTTGCAGTTGTTGCCCATCCGAAGCGGTGATCTTGTTTTTGACGGACAAGCCCTTAACACGTTGGAAGCGCAGGCTTTGCGCCGCATACGGAAAGATATTCAAATCGTTTTTCAAGACCCTTACGCTTCGCTCAACCCACAGTTGACAATCGGACAAACTTTGCTGGAGCCGTTAGCGCTACACGGCATCGGGGCAGACGCAAAGGAACGCAAAGAGCGGGTCATCGCACTTTTGCGATCGGTTCAGCTCGGGTCGGAATATTTTCAGCGGTATCCACGCGAGTGTTCAGGCGGACAGCGGCAACGGGTAAGCATTGCCCGTGCCTTGGCCAGCGAACCTCGGTTCATCGTTTTTGATGAATCGGTCTCTGCGCTCGATGTTTCCGTACAGGCTCAGGTGCTCAACCTGTTGATGGCCCTGCGCGAAGAACGCGGGTTCACCTGCATTTTTATCTCCCACGACCTTTCTGTCGTCAAACTCATGAGCGACCGCCTCTTAGTCATGCACCAGGGGAAAATCGTGGAATCGGGCTACGCAGAAGAGGTCTATGCCCATCCTAAAGCCCCGTACACCAAACAATTGATTGGCGCCATTCCCGGGTTTTAATTGCCCATTTGCAAATTTGCCCCTTGCCCATTTGCCCCTTGCAAATTTTCCCCCTGCCCTCTCCTACCGCGCAACACAAAACCGCTTCGCCGCCGTCTTTTTCCCATCCGCCTCAATCTGGTAGAAATAAACCCCGCTTTCCCAGGCGGATAAATCAATCCGAAGGGTTTGTTTCGCAGCGGTATGGTTCAGCGCTTGTTGCCATACCTGTTGCCCTAATGTATTAAAAACGAGGAGGGTACTTTCGGTAATTTGTAAGTCAGCCGCTTTTTCTATTTCTACAAAAGTATAGTTGCGGGCCGGATTGGGGTAACTTTGTGCAAGCCGAAATTGAGCGGCGGGCAGGGGTTGAACGGAAGTGAGCAGGGTATCTGTCTGGTAAATAGACACGTCATCAAAATAGAACCCGTCGCTGTTGTTGAACCCGTCTGAAGCCAGCAGAAAGCGCACCGACAATTGGTCGCCGGGCTGCACATAAGGCGTCAGGTCCATTTCTTCGGCAACCCATTCCTGGTTGATTCCGTCATAAATCGGCTGGTCAAAGCTTTGAAACTGCCCGCCTGTGGTGGTGTATTTTCCACAAACCGGAATGTATTCGCTGCCGTTGACTGAAATCTGAACCTGTGCGTAATCGTAATTCGGTTCAATGTCCCAACGGGTGCGGAAAAACAGTAAAGCCTGATCAAAATCGGTCAGGGTCAACGGTTCGTTCAGTTCCAGTATATTCAGGGCATTATTTTCGTAATTTCCGTCAGGAGAATCGGTAATGCTGGTGGGAAATGAAAAATAAGCTTCATCCGTTGTTCCCCAGGGACCGGAACCGGATATCCAGTTTTCAAGGGTATTGCCCTGTTCGTCAAACACCGCCGGCGAATTCATAAAAATTCCGCGCACTGTATCCCGCTTTGTGTAGAAGCCGTTATCGAGCGTCAGCAAAAAAAGTATTGCTTCGCCCTCTCTCATGTTGCTGTTGAGGGAATAGGAAATGGCGTCTTCGACCGCCTCAAAAGCGGCCGGTTGCAAAACTTTGGGGAGCCCCGTGGCCACGATATTGTCGCTGATGGGAGAAAGCGAAACCGTGAACGGGCCATTGGTCAAGCCATAGCGCTTCAGTTTGAACATAATTTCCCCCTGAGTTGCCGTAATTACGGGGTCATTGATGGCCGAAAGCACCCCGTAGCGATGGGGCAGTGCTGCCGTCGTCAAATTCATGAGCATAGTTGCTTTGCAATTGGGGAGGATATCCGAAACCGGCGGCCAGAACCCTTCCGTGCCCACTTCCGGCGTCATCGAATAAATACGGGGTTTGATGGCCGCTTCGCCATACATCCAGTCGTCGGAGTTGCCGTTCACTACGTAGCCCACCGTTTCGGTTCCTGTGCCCGCCCGAAAATTGTTTTGCAGGGTCATGGCTTCTGCAAAAGCGCTGAACGTTTCGGCCTCGGCAGTTGGCGTATCGGAATAACCCCAGGGATATACCAGCAGGTTGCCGTATGTATGGTAATTGAGTGCAGTGATGAATTTTCTTTGGTAGCAAAAATCCCTGACCGCTTTTGTTTCCGGTTCAGAAAACGGGCCGGTGCCGCGATAAACTGCCGACGGTGGAGCCGACGAGGAGCCATTGTTGTCGAACCCCCACTGATAGCCATAGTTCCGGTTCAAATCAACGCCGAAGGAATTGTCGTAATTTACCTTGCGGTTTTTGCGCCAAAGTCCGCCCCCGTTTGGATTTGTAAATTCGTTGTACAGGTACCCGTCAGGATTCACACAAGGGATAAAATACAAAGCGGTATTGTTGACTAAAAACTGAACTTCGGGATCGGTGGCGTAATTTTCAAGCAGATACCACATGAAAAAAATGAGGCTTGAAAGGCCGCCAGGCTCCCGGGCATGGTGCACCCCGGTGTATAGCACTTCTTTTTCCTGAAATTCCACGCCATTCGGCTGGTCTGTAATGCGCACCCAATAGATCGGACGTCCTTCCACACTTTGTCCTGCTTCGATGGGTGCCCGAACGCTGATGAGGTTAGGGTATCGCGCAGCCATCGTATCCAAAATATCCAGCATTTCCTGGTAAGTAAAATAACCGCCCATCGAACCAAGCTCGAACTGCGAAGGGGTTTCGTACGGATAGCGTTCCTGGCTGGCCAGACACTCATCGGGCGGATTCCGCGAGCTGCCTTCCTGATTTTGAGCCAAATAATACGCCTGTACGTCTTCAATCAAAATTTCTGTACGAAAACCGGCTGCGCGTATTTGGGTTAGTTCTTCTGATGAAAAATCGCTGATAAAAAAACGTCCGGTCGCAAATTCGCCGTGGGAGACATCAATACCGAGTCGCGCCAATTGGAAAAGATTACGGTCATCAAGCAATACTTTTACCCTGGAATAGGGTGCCTGCTGTGCAAAAACGGACAGACAGGCCACGCAGCAAAAGAGGAGTAACGTCGCTTTTTTCATGAGAAAATTTGATTTGAATGCGTACAAAGGGGAACCGAATCTGGAAAAAGGATCCGGTTGCAGCGCAAAGATAATAACCTGCCCCATCAAAGCCAGGGTGTGCGGGTTTTCTGTCAGCCAACATTCAAAAAGAAGCTTATGCCTTATAGGTACATGGAAATACGTAACTTTCGCCACAATTTTTCACAATCAAATAATCATGGCAAAAAAATACCTCCTCAGCGTTTTTGCGGCTTTCTGTTTTATTGCAGCTATTCCAATAACAGCCGGCGCGCAGCCTGCTTGTCCCGACGGACAATCTTCCATCATTGTCAGCATCCTGACCGATGGATATGGTTATGAAATCTCCTGGTCGGTCATTGGTGCCAACGGTACGGTTTACCACCAGGTCAATACCCAGACTTACGCCAACAACACGTTGTACCAAACCCAGGTTTGCGTGCCATCGGAAGAATGCGTTACGATCAATATTCGCGATACTTATGGCGATGGCATCCTGGCGCCTGGCTACTTCAATATCGTGCAGAACGGTGAACTCATCGCCAGCGGAGGGAACAACTACAACTATTCCTTCTTTGTCACTGCCGGTTGCTCCGACGGGCAAATCTGCAACCTGGCAGACACCATCACTGCGGGGGTACACCAAACGGCCTTCGATGACCATTGGTATGTGTTTGTTCCGGATTCGACCGGCTCTTATTTGGTTTCTACCTGCGGATTAGATACCTGCGATACCAAAATCTGGATTTACGACCAATGCCCGGCCAACGGCGGCGCAGCTGACAATACCGGAACTATTTTCTACGATGACGACAAAGGCGGGTGCGCCCCCCAGGCAAATGTGAACGGCTTTTTTGAAGCCGGTGAAATCTATTACATCCGCATCGGCGACAAAGACGATGCCTGCGGCGATGCCATCACCTGGGAAGTCCAATACCTCGGCCCAATTATCGGTTGTATGGATCCGGCTTCCTGTAATTTCAACCCTTTAGCAACCGTAGACGACGGCTCCTGCTTGCCGCAAACCCACCCTGATTGCCCGGAAGGGCCGGACTTGCTGGTACACCAACAGACTTTGGGCAGCAGCATTTACCTCACAACGATCAATTCTACTGACCCCTGCTTAGTGGCGGAAGGCTGCCTGCGTGGCTATGGACAGCGCGATATTATTCGCTTTTCCACGCGCATTGACAACATTGGCGAAAAAGATTATTTCATTGGTATACCGGCTTTTGGCAACCCACAATTCACTTACGACAATTGCCACAACCATTTCCATTACGATGGCTACGCCGAATATTTGCTTTTTGACAGCGAAGGCAATTCAAATCCGGTTGGTTATAAAAACGGGTTTTGTGTCCTCGATTTATTCTGCCCGAACGGCGGTCTTGCCAAATATGGCTGCGGCAATATGGGCATCTCGGTGGGCTGTGCCGACGAATACAGCTCCGGCCTGCCCTGCCAGTGGATTGATGTGACGGACACGCCCGATGGCACCTACCTCTTTGTCACCCGCGTGAATTGGGACAATGCGCCGGACGCGTTAGGCCGCGTGGAAAAAGATACCCTTAACAACTGGGCGCAGGTCTGCATTACGCTGGATCGCTCCTCCGGTGCCTTGCAAATGAGCGTGGATGCAAACTGCGCGCCGTTTGTTGATTGCGCAGGAACGCCGTATGGCAACGCCCGCCCGGATTGCAACGGCGACTGCAACGGCACGGCACAGATTGGCGACCTCGATGCCAACGGCATACAGGAAATCAACGACGCAGTGGCCTACGTAGAAGCCATCCTGGCCGACGACATCGAAGCGGCACCCTGTAACGACCTCAACGGCGATGGCGACATTACCGTTTTTGACGCGTCGTTGCTGGCCAGTTGCATCAACTATGGCACGGGGCATTTACACCAGGGAACCGGCGCACACAACCATTGCAATTTCCCTTTTGGCATTACCAATCCTAACGACACGGTGGCGCTCAGCATCATTGCGGCAGATTTTGAAGAAGGCTATATAGACATCGGCATTCGCAACCCGCAGTCGCGCATCAACGCTTACCAATTCCAATTGGAAGGCGCGATGATCATGGCCGTGGAAAACTTAGTGGATCCTGCCGTTTACCCGATTGCGCCGCATGCAAACATCGCGGATGCCATGGTGATCGGCATTTCTTACCAGGATTCAATGATCAACAAGTCGGGCGACGTGCAACCGCTTTGCCGCATTCGTTTGTTTGAAATCACTGCCGATACGATTTGCATCAAACAAGTGATCTCGGCGGTGAACAGCAACCAGGAGCAGGCTTTTGCTTTTGTGGAAGGAGACTGTGTAGCTGCGCCCATTGTGACGACTTTTGAGCCGCAAAACCAGTTGGCCGTTCAAATCCAGCCGAACCCGAGCTCGGGCAATGCACTGCTGCGTTTCGACAACCCAAACCGGCAAAGCTTCCAACTCCTGCTACTTGACGCAAACGGGCGCGTTGTCGGACAATACGAAAAAATTACCGGCAACGAAGTGGCGCTGAATGCCACAAACCTGCCCAACGGCGTTTACGCTTACCGCCTGATTGGGGAATCGGTGAGTGCTGCTGGTCGCTGGGTGATTCAGCGGTAATTTCCGAAAAAATGAGGCGGGGCAACCCCAAGGTAACACCTTTCCAAAAAGGTGTTACCTTTCTCGAAGACCCAAAACCCGATGAAACCTTTTGAAACGCCCTTGTTCCCGAATTAGCTATTGCTTCGTGAAGAGGTAACACCTTTCCAAAAGGTGTCACCTCCGGGAGGAAGGATCGCTCAAATTTTGTAATTCGGAACCAGTTTTTTGAGAGGTTAACTGCTTTGTGCCTCCGCAGATGGTACTTAAAAAATCTTATTTTGTCCCACAGACAAAGCGATCTGGTTTGGTTATGAAAAATATATTGACCGGCTTCTTTTGCCTGCAATTATCCGCTGCTGCGCTCCAGGCTCAGACAGGATGCGAAGTCCTCGTCAACCTCACTGGCTACCCCCACGACACCCTCTGGTTTGGCCATACGGTTGGCAAGCGCGCGGAGCCGGAATTTTTCGCCTTGCGACAACCCGACGGAAATTTCCGCTTGAAAAGCAACACTTCCCTTCCACAAGGCATGTACGCCCTGATCATGAAGCGGAACGCCGGGGCTAATTACCAACACACACCCTGCTGGATAGCGGATGAGCAGCGCAAGTTTGCCGTCGAGGCCGATTACGCGCAGTTGTTCAATACCATCGCCTTCACCGGCTCTAAAGAAAATGAAATCCTGTACGAATATCTCCGGAACTACCAGGAGATGACCGACCGCTTAGATTCAGCCACCGACAACTGGAAGGAAGCCTTGGACGGGAATACCTTTAAATCGAAGATGATTGCTGAAACGGCGCTGAATCAGTATCAATCGTCCTTCATGCGGCAGTATCCGGGCAGCCTGACCACAAAATTGGTGGAGCAGACCTTATTCCTCCTGCCACCCCCGCCAACAGCACCTTACGCCAGCCTTGAAGCGGAAGCCGATTCGCATTTTCAATGGCAAAAACAGCACTTTTTTGACCGGATGAACTTAGCTGACGAAGATTTTCTGCGCCAGCCGCTTTGGCTCGACCGCACGGATTTTTACGTCACCAAACTCCCGCCGCCGAATCCCGACAGCATGATTTTGTTGCTGGAAACCGTGTTCAAAAAACTCGAACCCAACCGCGAGGCTTACCAATACTATTTCCGCTACCTGATGAATTCGCTGAGCCGCATGAGCCGCTACCGCACCGACGAGGTCTTTGTACATTTTGTTCGGAAATATGTGGATACGGGAAAAGCAACCTGGATATCGGAAAGCGACCTCGGAAAATACAAGACCGATGCAAATCGCATGGAACCGCTTTTTGTCGGCAAAAAAGCGCCGAATGTGACGCTTTACGACAAGGACAATAGAGAAGTGGTTTTATACGACATTGAGTCGCCCTACACCCTCGTTGCTTTTTGGCGCTACGATTGTTCGCATTGCAACAAAGAAATGCCTGTGGTCAAACGGGTGGTTGAAAAATTTCAGTCGAAGGGCGTGAAGGTACTCTCTGTTTGCGGCAATAGCAGCGAAGCAACGCTGCCCAAGTGCTGGGAATTTGTTGAGCGCCACGCCCTACCCGCCGAGTGGATGTACGTGGCCGACCCGTTGCGCCGCTCGCGGTTCACGTCCTTGTTTAACGTCAGCGGTTATCCCCGCCTGTTTTTGTTAGATGCGGATAAAAAGATTTTGTATAAGCAGGGAGGGGAAGCTTCGGAGGAGACGATGAGCCGGGTACTGGAGAAACTGGTGAAATAGACGTAATTTTGGAAATCAGAAGCCCAAGGGAAATTTTAAAACCAGAGGATAATGAATAAAAATGCTAAAGAATTTGATGCTGTTGAAATGATGCGCCTTATCCGGACGAATCTGCATCAGAAATTTCTGGAAAACCTGGAAATAAGGGAGCAACTGCTTGAAGAAATTCGAAAAAAATTTGGAATCAAAAGCCCTGTTGCCGACTTAGTGCAGGATATGCATAAGTAGCGAATACGCTTACACCCGCACGCTCCGCCCCCGCAACAAATGATCCACCACCACCAGCGCCGCCATCGCCTCCACAATGGGCACTGCGCGCGGCAACACACACGGATCATGCCTCCCTTTGCCGGTAACAACAGCCGGTTCGCCCAACTCATTCACCGATTCCTGTTCAGCAACGATGGTCGCCACAGGTTTGAACGCCGCGCGGAAATAGATGTCCATGCCGTTGGAGATGCCGCCTTGTATGCCGCCGGAGTGGTTGGTGCGCGTTTTGATGGCTTCGCCGTCGTTGTAGAATGCGTCGTTGTGTTCGGAGCCGCGCAGCGCAACGCCCTCAAAGCCGGAACCGTATTCGAATCCCTTGCAGGCGTTGATGCTCAGGATGGCTTTGCCGAGGTCGGCGTGGAGTTTGTCAAAAACCGGTTCGCCTAATCCTGCGGGGCAGTTTTGAATCACACAACTCACCACGCCCCCGATGGTGTCGCCGGCTTTGCGCACTTCACGGATCAGGGCCTCCATTTGGGCCGCCATGTCCGGGTCGGGGCAGCGCACCGGGTTGCTTTCGGTGAGCAATAAATTCAGTTCTTCATAAGACTTTTCGAGTTTCAAATGGCCAACCTGGCTCACATAAGCGGAAACACTTATGCCGTTTTCCAACAAAAACAGTTTGGCGATGGCGCCGGCAGCGACCCGGGCCGCCGTTTCGCGGGCAGAAGAGCGGCCGCCGCCCCGGTGGTCGCGCAGACCAAACTTGCTTTGCCAGGTAAAGTCGGCGTGCGAAGGCCGAAAAGCGTCGGCAATATGATTGTAATCCTGCGAACGGGCATCGGTATTGGGAATCACCATCGCAATGGGCGTTCCGGTGCTTTTGCCTTCAAAGATGCCTGACAGGATTTGCACCGTATCGGATTCTTTCCGCTGGGTGACGATGGCCGACTGTCCCGGGCGCCGACGATCCAGCTCCGACTGGATATAGCCCTCATCAATCGTCAGACCTGCGGGGCAACCATCCACCACCACGCCGATGGCTGCGCCGTGTGATTCTCCAAAGGTGCTGATCCGAAATACATTCCCAAAACTACTGCCTGCCATATTGCGCTGAATTTTCTGTGCGAAGGTAGCGACTTCACAGGAACTTTCTTTGTTGGCATGCGTTTGTATTCCACCTGCGGAGGTGGGGAGGAGGAGGAAAGTTTGTAATTTCGCCTTCAGCGTTAAACGAAATTAAGGAAATGGAACTGGAATCGAAGGATTTATACGAAAAGTTAGAATTCAATAAGGTCATTGAGCTGCTGGAGGAGGCGTGTCTGGGCGAACAGGGCCGGGAGGCCGTGCATCGGATTGTACCGTTGGACGACCGTCAGGCCATTGAGCGCCTGCTGGAGGAAGTGAAAGAATACAAGCTCACCATCGAACAGAATGACCCGTTTCCCATCAAAATGTATTTCGACATCACCGAAGACCTGCGCATGCTGGAAATCGTGGATTTTGTGTTGCCGGAAGAAGGGTTTCGCCGCATCAACATCGTGCTGTTGTTTGTACGCGACATGGTCAGGTTTTTCAACGCATCGCGTCGCCTGATTTACCCGGCGCTGTACGACATCATCCGGCCCGTTCCTTTTGACGAAAGTCTGCTCGAAGCCATTGAGCGGGTGATTGACGAAGACGGCAATATCCGGCCCGACGCTTCCCCAAAGTTGCTGAAAATCCGCAAAAGCATCCAGGCCCGGCAAAAGGAATTGGATAAAGTGTTCCGGATGCTGGCCAACGAATACCGCAACAAAGGCATGCTCAGCGACAACGTGGAGAGTTTCCGAAACGGCAGGCGGGTCTTGAGTGTACCGTCCGAACACAAGCGCAAAATCAGGGGCATCATCCACGACGAATCTACAACGGGGAAAACGGCGTTCATCGAACCCGAACCTGTTATTGAAATCAATAACGACATTTTTGACCTCGAAACCGAAGAGCGTCGCGAAATTTACCGCATCCTGAAGGAATTGAGCACCACGGTACGGCCTTACGTCCCTGTCATGCGCGACTACCAGGAGCTCATCATCCGGTTCGACCTCGTGCATGCCAAAGCCCGGTTGGCGGTGCGCATGAACGCCAATTTGCCGCGATTGGTGAAGCGGTTAGTCATCAGCGTTCAGGATGCTTACCACCCTTTGTTGTATTTAAAAAACAAACAATCTGGAAAAACGACGGTTCCTTTCAACCTGACCTTGTCGCAAAATAATAGAATCCTTATCCTGAGCGGCCCGAACGCCGGCGGTAAATCCGTAACGATGAAGTCGGTGGGGTTGCTGCAATTGATGCTCCAATGCGGGCTGCTCATCCCGGTGAGTCAGGAATCGGAGATGGGCGTATTCAGCAAGTTTTTTGCCGACATCGGCGACCAGCAATCACTTGAAGACGACCTCAGTACCTATAGTTCGAGGTTGGCGAATGCGCGGCTGTTTCTGGAACAGGCCGACGACCGTACCTTAGTTTTGATTGACGAGTTTGGATCGGGCACCGACCCGAAAATTGGGGGTGCCATTGCAGAAGGCGTGCTGCGCGAATTGAACTTGCGAAAGGTTTTCGGGGTGATGACCACACACTATTCCAACCTCAAGGTCTTTGCATTCAAAACAAAAGGCTTGGTCAACGGCTCCATGTTTTTTGACAAAGATCACCTTTTGCCTACGTATGAATTGAAAGTTGGGCGCCCGGGCAGTTCTTATGCGTTTGAAATTGCAGAAAAAATTGGCCTCGACGACCGGGTGATGCAATACGCGCGCCAGAAAATCGGTCAAAACGAAAAAGCGGTAGACGAGTTGCTCGTGGATTTGCAACGCGAAAAACAGGAGTCGGAGGAGTTGCTCAAAGAACTGAGTCAAAAGCAGCAACAACTTGATAAATTGATCCGCAACTACGAACAATTGCACTTAGACCTCGAATTTCGGCGTAAAAAAGTGAAGTTAGAGACTAAAGAGAAGGACTTCGAGCAAACGGCGCAGCAAAACAAGGATTTCGAGCGCATCATTCGGGAAATTAAAGAAGCGCAAAACCTCGAAAAGGCGAAGGAACTGGCTATGAAAGCCAAAGAAAGCCGTCGCCAGATCGAAGAAGAAATCGTTCAGATCAAAGAGGAAATTTACCAGCCCATCCGCTCCAATAAAAAAGCAGAAGTCAAAATCGGCGACTACGTCAAACTGCGCAGCGGCGGCGCCACGGGCTTAGTGGAAGCCATCGAAAAAGGCAAGGCGATCGTGCTGATGGGGCAAATGCGCATGAAAATCAACGCTGCCGATTTGTTGCAGGCCAACGAACCGCTTGACGTGCAATCGCACCGCAGCGTGCAAACGGATGCCGTGCAACAGGCCGCAGCTTTCCAACCCAAAATTGACGTGCGCGGCATGCGCATGGAAGAAGCCATGAAAATGGTGGAAGAATTCGTAGACCGGGCGATCGTTAACAGCTCGGCGGAGTTGCGCATTATACACGGCAAAGGCGATGGCATCCTGCGCAAAGTGGTGCGTCAAAAACTGCGGGAATACAATATGCCCGTGGAAATTTCGCATCCTCCGGCAGAGGATGGCGGGGACGGGGTGACGATTGTGAGGATTTGATTTGAGGAGGATTTGAGGATTCGATCAAATCCTCAAATCCTCAATCCTTAAAACACTTCCAGCCCTGCAAAATGAAAGGCAGCTTCAATGGCCGCATTTTCGTCTGAATCGGAGCCATGAACGGCATTTTCGCCTACATTTTTTGCATAGAGTGCGCGAATGGTGCCTGCGTCGGCTTTGGCCGGATCCGTAGCGCCGATCAGTTTGCGGAAATCTTCCACGGCGTTGTCTTTTTCAAGAACGGCGGCCACGATTGGGGCCGAAGACATAAATTCAACCAATTCGCCGTAAAAAGGGCGTTCTTTGTGAACGGCATAAAATGCGCCTGCTGTTTGAGCAGACATGCGCGTGAGCTTCATCGCCACAATGCGGAAACCCGCTTTGTTGATCTGAGCCAGAATAGCGCCAATGTGTCCCGAAGCTACAGCGTCGGGTTTAATCATGGTGAAAGTGCGGTTGCCTGTCATATTCCTGATAGTTATGAAGATTAGAAGGTATAGGGGGTTAAAAAGTGCCGCAAAGGTAAGAATCAGTCAATATTTTCATAACAATTTCTAATTTCGCACCCTGATTATAGCAAGCGCATGGAATACATAAGTGAAATACGGGCTCTTCTGGCTTCGCCCAAAGACATCATCATTACCTCGCACCGCAATCCGGATGGCGACGCCCTTGGCGCTTCGCTTGCGCTTTATCATTATTTGATACAGTCGGGTCACCAGGTGCAAATTCTTTTCCCGTCCGATTATCCGGATTTTTTCGACTGGATGCCCGATATCAAGCGCATCCTTGATTTCGACAACAACCCGGACGAGTGCAAAGTCATTGCCGAAAGGGCGCAAATCGCTTTCTACCTCGACTTTAACTCCATTGACCGCATAGACAAGCTTGGCGAACTGCTTGACAGCCTGAACATGCGCAAAATTATGATTGACCACCATCTTTATCCGGAGCCGGCCGCCGACTACATTATTTCAGATACTACGGCGAGTTCTACCTGCGAGATGATTTTCGATTTTATTTGTGCCCTTGGAGACCGCAAAGCAATTAACCGGGCAATCGGCGATTGCCTTTACACCGGGATTGTAACCGACACGGGGTCTTTTAAATACAGCACTTCACCAAAGTTGTTCCGCATTGTATCAGACTTGATAGAACTCGGGGTTGACGACTACGAATTGCAGGATCTTATCGCCAATAACCTGAATGAGAAGCAGTTGCGGCTACTTGGGCATTGCCTGAACAACCGCATGGAAATTTTGACGGAATTCAAAACCGGGATCATTTCCCTGACAAAAGAGGATTATGCCACGTTCGACATTCAGCGGGGAGACACAGAAGGCATTGTGAATTACCTGCTCAAATTGCGGGAAATCCAGGTTGCCGCATTCTTTATGGAGCAACCCACCATTGTAAAAATGTCTTTCCGGTCAAAGGGCGATTTTTCCGTTCATGAACTGGCCCGGAAACACTTTAAAGGCGGCGGGCACAAAAACGCGTCCGGCGGCTCATCTTTTCAGAGCCTGAGTGCAACATTGAATCGTTTCAAAGCATTATTGCCGGAGTATGCAAGCGAACTTAATCACTAATTTATACCTATCTTTTATGAGAATCACTTTGTTTTTGTTATTACTGGGCGCCATTTCAGTGGCTTCCTGCCAACAGGAAAAGCAGAAAACCAGCCAGGGCTACGAATATATCGTGCATAAAAGCGCGGGGGCTGCGAAGGCTAATTCGGGCGACTATGTCTATTTTCATGCTTACGTCCGCAATGGCGATTCCGTCGTCATGAATACTCGTACGCAGCCTCAGTTGCCGCATTTCCAACTGTCCGATCCTACCGCACCGAAAGATCCTACACAGCAGCCTTCGCCGGTGGAAGACGTACTCCGGATGTTAGGGGTTGGCGACAGCGCTACCCTTTTTATTCCTTTGGATACGGTAAAAAACAAACCTGCCGGGTTTGAGGACGCTTCGATGCTTTACTACGATATTGTATTGGTAGACATCAAGACAAACGAAGAGTACATGGCAGACATGGCAAAAGAACGCGAATCTAAAATGGCTGAAGCAGAAGTAACCATGGCCAGAATGCCGGAAATTGAAGCATCAACCGCAGATGTACTTAAGAAATACAAATCAGGTGCGCTGGCAAGTCAGATCAAAACGACGGCCTCCGGTCTTAAATACCTGATTCAGGAAGAAGGCAACGGCCCTATGCCTGCCCTCGGAAAGCCGATAACGGTTCATTATCATGGATTATTAGCGGATGGCAAAATGTTCGACAGTTCTTTCGGACGCGGCGAACCTATCGAGTTCCCCCTTGGCGTCGGTCAGGTCATTCCAGGTTGGGATGAAGGACTTTCACTGCTCAAACAAGGCGGAAAAGCCACCCTCTTTATTCCTTACCAACTGGCTTACGGCGAGGCAGGCAGCCCACCGGTGATTCCTCCAAAAGCCGAACTGATTTTTTATGTTGAAGTTGTGAAAGCACAATAATAATTTGAGGATTCGAGTATTTGAACCATGCTTTCAAATACTCGAATACTCAAATCTTCAAATACTCAAATCTTCAAATACTCAAATACTCATCATGACCATCGAGCAATTAAAAAATGTAAAAGACCGATTAGGTGTTCTGGGGAGGTATCTTTGACGTCCCAGGACGATTGATACAAATTGAAGAAAAAGAACAACAATCCCTCGACCCTAACTTCTGGAATGATCCGAAAGCTGCCGAAGCGGTGCTGAAGGACATGAAAATGCACAAAAACTGGGTTCGGCAATACCAAACTACTGCCGCCCATATAGACGATCTCGAAGTGCTGTACGAGTTTTTCCGCGAAGGAGAAGCGACGGAAGTCGAGGTTGACGCCAAATTCAAAGAAGCCCTCGAATCCGTTGAGGAGCTGGAATTCCGATCCACCCTCAACCGCCCCGAAGACGAACTCGGTTGCATCCTTGAAATCAACGCTGGCGCTGGCGGTACCGAAAGCTGCGACTGGTCGGAAATGCTCCTGCGTATGTACACCATGTGGGCCGAACGCAGCGGGTTTAAAGTGACGGAACTCAACCGTCAGGACGGCGATATGGCGGGTATTAAAACCGCAGAAATCGAAATTGAAGGCGACTTCGCCTACGGATGGCTCAAAGGCGAAAACGGCGTACACCGCTTGGTGCGCATAAGCCCGTTCAATTCTCAGGGCAAACGCATGACCTCTTTTTCGTCCGTATTTGTGCACCCCATGGTGGACGAACGCATTCAGGTAGACATCAATCCCGTTGACCTTGAATGGGATACGTTTCGCGCAAGCGGCGCAGGTGGGCAGCACGTAAACCGAACGGAATCTGCAGTGCGGGTGCGACATTTGCCCAGTGGCTTAGTCGTGGAGTGCCAGCAGGAACGCAGCCAGATCCAGAACCGCGAAACCGCAATGCGCATGTTGCGGTCAAAACTCTACGAACTGGAACTGAAAAAGCAAATGGCAGAACGCGAAAAAGTGGAAGCCGGCAAAATGAAAAATGAATGGGGCTCGCAAATCCGCAGTTACGTGCTCGACGACCGGCGTGTGAAAGACCACCGCACCAGCCACCAAACCAGCCAAACGGATGCTGTGCTGGACGGCGACCTGGATGGGTTCTTAAAGGCATTTTTGATGCACCGGGACGACGTGGGGGCGATTGATTAATTGCCCGGGTGTGTGGGGCAATTGATGAATTGCCGGGGGTGTGGGGCAATTGATGAATTGCCGGGGTTGTGGGGCAATTGATGAATTGCCCGGGGGTGTGGGGCAATTGATGAATTGCCCCTACCGGGTGTTTAACCGAACCTCCATCCACACTGGCTGGTGGTCGGAATATTTAAAATCCTGCTTCAGGGTTTTGATGCCCAGGGCCTGGATGTTGGGCGAAATCAGGAAAAAGTCAATAATCGTGACGAAGGTTTCGCCCGGCTGGTAGGTATATTTGGTTTTTCTGTTGGAAGGCGTTAACGGGTCGTATACCCAGCGCCAGTCACCGGGAAGAAAACCATCTTCGATGTTGAGTTGGCTGTAGCCCTGCGTTTTTCCGGGCATGAAAGTGTCGAATTTAAAAAACGGCGGACACTGATTCCAGTCGCCGGCCGCGATCACATAATTGCCTTTTTCGTATTCTTTCAGGAACAGTTCGCGCAAAAAAGCCATTTCCTGGCGCTTTAGTTCGCCTTCGCGATCGTGGGCGGAGTTGTGGATATTGAACACCACCAGCTCTTTCCCGTTTTTTACTTTATACCGAAACACCGCAGCGCAACGATCCAATTGAAAAATGCGCGTCGGCCACGCAAATTCGCCGGGCAACTGGTAGCGCGTGGCTTCTACCGGTTGAAAACGGCTCCACGAACCCAATCCGCTTTGAACGCGGCCATAGGCATTCCAAGGCTCTAAAATGGGCAAAGGCACCCGCGTGACCTGAAAATTGGTGGAGAATGTCGCGGCATACTTCGGCAGAAGTTCAGAAATCTGCTGAAACTGGTTGACGCCGTAACTGCGCTTGGCATCTAAGTCTACTTCCTGAAACAGGAAAAAATCAGCGGCAGTTGTCTTCATGAAATTGAAAATACCTTCGTGGTTTTTGTCGCTCAATGCCTTTGATGGCCGAACCATTGCACCGCCGGAAAACAACATCCTGCCCTGGTCGAATGAAAAATTACTTTCGGCACCCAAGCCGCCATAGCCGATATTCCAAGTAATGAAGCTCAAAATACTGTCTTCCACCATCTGGGGCACCACAGCCGGTTTTGTGCTTTCTAAAGGGATGACCAATTCGGGCTGATAATCGGTTGCAGTGCCGTGAATGATGACTACGGCAACGTACAGCAGGACAAGCAACAACAACAAGCCCAGGTATTTCAGGGCGCGTTTGAGATAAGTTGGCTGTTTCACACTCTTGGGCATTTTTTCAATGGCGTCAGTTTATCAATCAGCACGTTCCCTTTATGAGAAAACTCCTTGTCGCTGTAATGTGCTTCAATGATCAGGTAGTTGATGGGCTGCCTGACGCGGAAACGGACTTCGTACGTTTTCCAGTTGATGTGTTTGATGAAATCGGTTTGATACAACAACTGGTCTTTGCTGCACTTGGTTTGGCCGCCCCAGACGCGCAGTTTGACCGGATTGTTGTAGCCTGCATACGTTTTGGCGTAAGCCAGATTTAATTGAAAAGCATAGCATTCATTGGCTTCCAGCGCATCCGGCAGGCGTTGGCCGACGCTCTCCCAGGTGCCGTCTTCGCGGGTAATTAAGCCTAAATAGGTCGTTCCGTCGGAAGCTTCCTGGTAAACGCCCCATTGGCCGGGCAGAATATCGGGCGTGCTGCCGGGTTCGCAGGGCAACCAACCCACTGGTACCGTTGCGTCCTGTGGTTCGCCCTCAAAAGAAGCGTTCTGAAAGTGAATGATTTGTTGAGCCTGCACGTGATAAGCTACGTTGAATAGCATTGCCAGAATGAAGATTCTCATAGTTCTATCGTTTTTGAAAACTAACTTGATGCATAGAAACGCATTTTATCCCCAGAAGATTATAATTTTGCTCCAACATAAGCAATCCATGTCGAACTACACCGAAAAAACACCCTCCCCACAGAAATCCTCTTTTCGGGATACAAGGCCCAACTACCTCTACGCTATTGTCAGTGTGTCGTTGGTTCTGTTCCTATTGGGATTTTGCGGATTGGTGATGATCTACGCCCAGCGCTTAGTGAACGCGTTCAAAGAACGGGTAAATATACTGATAGAATTGGAAGAAACAACGTCGCCGGAACTAGTGGCAACCATAAAAACCGGGATCATAGAAAGTGTTTTTGCCAAGCCCGGCACGGTTCAACTCATCAGCAAAGAAGACGCCGCCCGCTCCATGGCAGAGGCTTTCGGGGAAGATTACGCCAAATTGGACATGCCCAACCCTTACCGCGACATGTTGAGTTTTAATGTAAAAGCGGCCTATATGGCACCGGACAGTCTCGATCGCATCCAAAAGGCCATCCTCCGGGAGCCAGGCGTTGCCGAAGTCTTTTATCAGGAAAATATTGTGGACAACATCGCCGGGAATGTCGGGCGCTTTGCCTATGCCGCACTGGTCGTTTGCCTTTTTTTTATCCTGATTGCCATCGTGCTGATTCACAATACAGTGCGATTGGCTTTGTATGCCAACCGGTTCATTATCAAAAACATGCAATTGGTGGGTGCCTCCTGGGAGTTCATCAGCAAACCTTATCTCCAGCGCGCTATCCTGCATGGACTCATTAGCGGCATCATCGCTATCGGCGCTTTGTTGCTGCTGGTGTTCTGGGCGCAAAAAGACCTGCCGGAACTGAAAAGCTTACAGGATATTTATAGCTTTGCGCTCTTGTTTTCCATCCTGATTGTGCTGGGCATTTTGATCAACACCATCAGCTCTTATTTTGTCGTGCGCAAATACCTCAAAATGCGGGTGGATGATTTGTATTGAGAAGATATTAGACAATAGATTAAAGATATAAGATAGCCGACTTATATCTGTGCCAAAAATCTACCTAAAAGTCTGATGTCTAAAATCTATAATCTTAAATCTAAGAAAGTCAATGAGTACCAATAATCCGCAAAGGAAAAAAGTTGTGGTTCCTGTTCAGAAGCCACAGGTAGCTGTCCGGACAACGCCGGTGGCGTCTGCCCGCAAAGTTGAACTAGTTTTCAACAAAACGAGCTATATCTGGATGGGCGCGGGTTTGGCCCTGATTTTCATCGGATTGCTGTTGATGGGCGGTGGTGAAATGCCGAACCCCGAGACCTGGGATGAATCCATTATTTACAGTTTTCGTCGCACCGTGCTGGCACCCATTTTTATCTTGGCAGGCCTGGTTGTTGAAATTGTAGCCATCTTCAAGAAATAAGTTACATGAGTGATATTGTGCGCGCCATCCTGCTCGGTATTGTGCAGGGGCTGACGGAATTTTTGCCGGTGAGCAGCAGCGGCCACTTGGAAATCGCCAAATATTTTAGCGGAGACCATAGTATGGCCGAAGACAGCCTGCTCATGACCGTCGTTTTGCATGCCGCTACTGCGTTGAGCACCATTGTTGTTTTTCGCAAAGACATCATCCGGATCTTCGCCGGATTGTTCCAGTTTCAATGGAATGAAGAAACGAAATTCGCCCTCAAAATTATCATCTCCATGATCCCTGCCGCTTTGGTGGGGTTGTTTTTTGAAGATGCCATTGAGCAACTTTTCGGAGGACGGGTTTTTATGGTGGCCTGTATGCTGCTGATTACAGGACTTTTGCTGTTCATTGCCGACCGCGCCAGGCGTACCGACCAACCCGTGACCAATCAAAGCGCTTTTTGGATCGGCATCGCTCAGGCCATTGCCATTACGCCTGGAATTTCCCGATCCGGCGCCACAATTTCCACTGCGATGTTGCTGGGCATAGACCGCGAACAGGCTGCCCGTTTTTCTTTCCTGATGGTGGTGCCGCTCATTCTCGGCAAAATGGCAAAAGATATTATGGAAGGCGATTTATCGAGCACCCACATCAGCCCCGGGGTTTTACTCGCAGGGTTCAGTGCAGCTTTCATCTCCGGCTTGTTTGCCTGTGTGTGGATGATTCGCCTTGTCAAAAACAGCAAAATGCGCTACTTCGGCATTTACTGCATCATCGCCGGATTAGCGGTGATGGCTTATGTCTATTTCAATGCCTGATATGACCATTCCTTCCCCGCAAGATTTTCTCAACGGCGTCACCCTGCTGGTGGACAAGCCCAAAGGCTGGACCTCCTTCGACGTGGTGAATAAAATCCGCTTTGCGCTGCGCCGCTATACTGGCGATAAAAAAATCAAGGTGGGCCACGCCGGCACGCTGGATCCGATGGCAACGGGTCTGCTCGTCATCTGCACGGGCAAATCCACCAAATTGCTGCACGAGTACCAGGGCTTTTCCAAAATCTATACCGGAACCATTCTGCTGGGTGCCACCACGCCTTCCTACGATTTGGAAACGGAAATTGACGCGCGTTTTCCGACGGAACACCTCACCCCTACCTTGCTGGAAACTGCCCGTCAACAGTTTTTGGGAACAATCGCTCAACTGCCGCCTATGTTTTCAGCGATTAAAGTGGGGGGCGAAGCGCTGTACAAAAAAGCCCGCAAAGGCGAATCCATTGAATTGCAGCCCCGCCAGATCCACATTGATGCCTTCGACCTTACCCGCGTCCAGCTACCGGAAGTGGATTTTTACGTGGCGTGCAGCAAAGGCACTTACATTCGTTCCTTAGCTTACGATTTTGGCAAAGCGCTCCAGAGTGGCGGTTGTTTGTCGGCTTTGCGCCGAACACAGATTGGGGAATTTAAAGTAGAAGATGCGTGGCAGGTAGGGAGCTTTGTGGATTCTTTAGGAGAGGATAAAGGGGCAAAGAGCAAGGGGCAAGAGGCAAAATGAGGCCACAAACGAAGGTTTTTGTCCCTCGCCAATTTGCATTTTGCCAATTTTAAAGGGTCTGCGCAAACGCCAGCAAATCGCTTTCGCAAAACTTCCCGGCCATAAACTGAATGCCCAGTGGCATACCATCGGCATGCGTTCCAACGGGCACACAAATCGCAGGAATGCCTACCATGTTGGCCTGCACCGTAAAAATATCAGCCAGATACACGGCAACAGGGTCGTCTATCTTTTCGCCCAACTTCCAGGGGCCGCCCGGCGCGGCAGGCAGCAGGATAAAATCGTGCGTTTTCAAAATTTCCATTGTGCGGTCGTGGATGAGCCGGCGCACCCGCTGCGCTTTCCCGTAGTACGCGTCGTAATAACCTGCGCTGAGTACAAAGGTGCCCAATACGATGCGGCGTTGTACCTCCGCACCAAAGCCTTCCGTCCTCGATTTTCGGTACAACTCATCCAGCGTACGCGCCTCCGCACTGCGATGGCCATAGCGCACGCCGTCGTAACGCGACAGGTTGGACGAAGCTTCTGCAGTTGTGAGCACATAGTAGGCAGGGATGATGTAATCCAAATATTCAAAATCAACCGCTTCCACTTCGTGGCCGTCGGCGCGCAACCGCACAATAAGGCCGTCGCAGGCTGCTTTGACATCGGGTGCCAGGCTCGGATGCTCTAAGGCTGCGCTGAAATAAGCGATTTTTGCCTTCCGGCCAAAATTCAATTGTTGGGAATAAGCCGGCACTTCCTGCGTGCTGACGGTGCTGTCGTATTCGTCTTTGCCAGCCATGATCTCCAGCAACAGCGCGGCGTCTTCCACGCTATTCGTCAGCGTGCCGATCTGATCGAAAGAGGAACCATAAGCGATGAGACCGTGGCGCGAAATGCGGCCATACGTCGGTTTCATGCCCACTACGCCACAAAAAGCAGCCGGCTGACGCACGGAACCACCGGTATCGGAACCCAAAGACGCCAGGCACGTCCCCGCCTGCACCGCAACCGCCGAAGCGCCCGACGAGCCGCCCGGGATGCGTGTTTCATCAGCAGCATTGCGGGTGGGGCCGTAGCAGGAAGTTTCATTGGTGGAACCCATCGCAAACTCGTCGCAATTGACGCGGCCAATGATGATTACGTCTTCCGCCAGCAGGCGCTCCACGGCTGTTGCCGAATAGGGCGAACGAAACCCGGTTAAGATGCGCGACCCGGCTGTGGCGCTGTGGCCTTCGTAGCAGATCACGTCTTTGAGCGACAACACCATGCCGAACAGCCGCCCGATGGCATCCGGGCTTTCGCGAAAGCGGGCATCCAGCACCCGCGCTTTTTCCAGCGCTTCTTCAGCAAAAACTTCGATGTAAATATTCAACCCCCGGCTGGCTTCAATCTGAGTCAGATACTGCGAAACAATCGCTTCGCAGGTGGTGATCCCGGCACGGAGATCGGCTTGTACTTGTCGGAGCGAGGTATAGGATGGTGTCATGCGCATTTCAGTTCGGAGGGCGAAAATAGGGAATTCTTGGGGAAGTAGAGGTTTTCGCGTTTATCAACAGGGCGTAGCTTCCTGTTCACCCTTCCGGCATCCGCCCGTCCATCATCCGAAACCACAGCGGCGGTGCCAGCGACAACACGATTGAAGCGGGGTAACCCACCGGCAATTGCGGACTTTCTTCTATATGCCGAAGCACCTGATATTTGCGCGAAGCTTTATAATGATGATCGGAGTGGCGCGTGAGTTCGTACAGGAAAATGCGCCCCAACTGATGGTCCGAATTCCACGAATGGCGCGGGCTGACAGGCTCATATCGCCCGGAAGCCTGCAAACGCCGCCGCAGCCCGTAGTGCTCGATGTAGTTCACCGATTCCAGCAGCAAAAAGCCACCCACCGCTACCAAAACCGCAAACAACAAAACGGTCCAGCCAAAGATAAAAGCAATTCCGCCCAGCCAGACCAATTGGAAGGCCTGAAAGCGCATCATTTCGTTGTCCCAACTCCAGACCGGCAATTCTAATTTGCGCAACCGCTCCGCTTCGATGCGCCACGCGTTCAGGTAACTGCCACTCACCGAACGCCACCAAAATGCATAGATGTTTTCACCCTTGCGGGCCGAAGCCGGATCCGCGTCGGTCGCCACGTGTTTGTGGTGGCCACGGTTGTGCTCAATGTTGAAATGCAGGTATAGCGAAGGCAACAGCAGGGTTCTGGCCATAAATTGATCGAAACGGCCAGGACGGTGCCCCAGTTCGTGCGCGACATTGATGCCAATGGCACCGGCCATGATGCCCATGTTGAGCGTAAGTCCAACCAGTTCAAAGCCGCTCAACGCCACCCCGCTTTTCAGGATCGTAGCAAAATAGTACAATAAAGCATACAGAATGGGCACATTCAGGTAAAGCAGGTAGTCGAAAAAGCGGCTTTTGGCAATCGCTGTTTCTATTTCCGGCGACAGGTTCTCTGCATCCGGCGGAATGATGAGTTCCAATAAAGGAATGAGCACAAAAGCAAGGTAAAAACTGCCCGGCGACCAGATGCCGCGGAAATACAATCCCGCAAAGGCGGCGGCAGGCAAAAGGTAGGCGAGGAGGTATTTGGCGTCTTTGCTCATATCTTGGATATTTGCTGTAAAAATATAGCTTTTGGGGGAGGAGTCAAAACAAAAAAGGCTGTCTAAACGACAGCCCCCATTTGCTTTGGCGGAGAGGGTGGGATTCGAACCCACGGTACCCTTGCGAGTACGCTTGATTTCGAATCAAGTCCATTCGACCACTCTGGCACCTCTCCAAATCAAGGACGGCAAAGATAAGGAAGTGTTGGAAATGCTACGCATATAAATTTGAGCAAAAAGCGTACAATCTTTTATTTTTCTGAATCCCCCCGGTGCCTTTGTCCCGTATATAAGTTTGTAGCTGAAAAGCAAATAACCCTGCGCCAAAAGTGGTGTTGGAGAACACCCAAAACTCAATAAATCTGCGGCTTTGAAAAAAAATGAAAAAAGTTTGTCACAAAGGGTAACGTTTTTCCCTTTTAAGACACAAATAGTCAAACAATACCCCAAAACGCATCAAAGCCGGGATTGCCTCTGCCAACCAACCCCTTAAAACGACCCAAACACCATTGATAACAGGCAGCCCCCAGGCAATCCCGGTTGCGATGCAAAAGCTGGAAAGCTTTAACACAATTTTAAATATGCGCCGTGCAACATACGGCAAGTCAAAACAGTTCTTAAAGCAACACCAACAACCGAATTAAATTTCACCTGAACAACCCATAAACACATCCGACACCATGAACACGAAAAGAATTAAATTAGAATTGACGGTAAAACTGCTCAATTCCGGAATGCGCCAAAACCTCCTGAGTTTCATTCAGGAACTGATGCTGGGCTTTAAAGAAGCGGGAAATTTCCTTGGGTTGAGTCTGAAAGACAAAGCCATGCTCAATCCCAGCCACATCAAACAAACTTACGCGATACAATTTGAGCACTGCACCCTCGACGTGGACTTAGTTTCCAACGCCGCTACCCAAAACCAATACGTGCAGGGCTTTCAATTAAGATAATTTCCATTTGTCGTCTCATGTACTTATCCGAAAAAATTAACCAGCGGCTTCCTTATGGGAGCCGTTTTTTTTTGCCCGATGTGAAGAGGCTATGATAAAACTACTGCTTCACCGTATTCACATAATCCTCCCAGCTCTTCGTCTTGTAGTGCCCTTCTGCCGTAAAGCGCATTTCTTTCAATAAACCGGTCGGTTCTTTGTAGCCCGGAGAAATGGAGATGCGTTCGATCTTTTCGTCCAGGTATACAAAAGATGGGTAGCTCAGTTTGCCATCAAGCAGAGAGTACGCCAATTCGTGGATGCCGTTGCGGCCTACGCCGGCGTGGTGCTTGAAGGTGTGGTTGTTGAACACCACGTCGCCTTTTTGTTCGGCGTCGAATTTCACGGCATAGAAATGTTCGTTCATGTATTTGGCAACTGCTGCGTCTTTGAAGGTATTGGCGTCCATTTTTTTGCAATAGCCGCACCATTCGGTGTACAGGTCAATGAAGATTTTTTTCGGCTTTTTCGCGTTCAAAGTGATGGCTTCATCCCAGGTATACCACTTGATGGCAACTTCTTCCGGATTGGATTGTTCGCTTTTGGGCAAAACGAATGCATAGAGTGCAGCAGCGCCGACTAACACGGCCAGAATTATCCATAATTTTTTCATGCGATCGCAGATTTTGTTTTTGTTACAAAAGAATCCAAATCAAAAGTAGCAAGTGAACGGCAGAAGGACGGGGGGATTAAGATATATTTAACGTGCCAAATTCAGGGGAATGAAAAAAATTGTGCTCGCCGTTGGCGGTTCCAGCGGTTCCATTTACGCAAAAGTCCTGATGGACAAGTTGGTGCAATTGCAGGCACAGCTCGCAGCCGTGGGTGTGGTGATGAGCGAAAATGCGCGCTACAACTGGGAACTGGAGCTCGGCAACCGCGATTACGAAAGCTACCCGTTCACGTTTTACGACAAAAAAGACTTCATGGCGCCGTTTGCGTCCGGTTCTGCAAAATACGATACCTTCATCGCGTGTCCCTGCTCGATGGGACTCATGGGCCGCATCGCTTCCGGCGTTTCGGACGACCTCGTTACCCGCGCTGCCGACGTCATCCTGAAAGAACGCCGGCGCCTCATTCTCGTCATCCGCGACACCCCCTACAACCTGATCCACATCAACAACATGAAACTGCTGACCGAAGCCGGTGCCATCATCTGCCCGGCCAGCCCCTCGTTCTACAGCAATCCGCAAACGATGGAAGCGCTCGCTGCCACGGTGGTGGATCGGGTGCTGGATTTGGCGGGGTTGGAGTTGGATTCCTATCGGTGGGGGGAGGAGGATTTGAGGATTTGAGAACCCCGCTCGCGATATACGGGACAGGTTGGGTGGGACAAGTTTTGAGCGCGGGGCAGAGCCGGCAGGGTGCGACCCTCGCGGTCGCCCAAACACTCAACGAACCACCAATCGCCTAAACATCATAAGTCAACTCCACGCCTTCTCCATCCGGGTGCGACTGGCAAGTAAGGATATAGCCCTGTGCCACTTCTTCGTCGTCCAAAGCATAGCAGGCGTCCATCGTTACTTTGCCGTTCAGCAGGCGGGCAATGCAGGTGGAGCAGGCACCGGATGTGCAGGAATACGGCGGATCGTAGCGGGCGTCTACCAGGGTGGATAAAATGGTTTTTCCAGCGGGAACTGTAATTTCGATGCGTTTTTCACGCAGGTGAACCACAATATTGCCGGCACCGCCAGAGGCATTCCCATCTTTACTGTCGCCGGGAACGGCAGAAGAAAAGCGCTCGGAAAGGATGTGTTTTTTGTCCACGCCGCGAGAAAGCAGGGCGGTTTCAGCCGTTTCGATCAGGGCGCCGGGGCCACAGAGGTAATACTCCGCTTCTTTCGTGCGCTGCAGATGCGTTTCCAGAAACCAGGCAATGTGCGCAACGTCAATACGACCCGACCGGCCATCCCAATTCGAGGCGCCTTTGCTGAACAGGCTCAGCATGCCTTTCGCTTTTTCGAGCTTTGGCTGGCTAAGTACATGTACCACATTCAATTGTTCGGCGTAGCGTTGTTCCAGTTCGGCCAAACCCTTTTTGAACAGGATATTGTCTTCGCTGCGGTTGCCATACAGCAGGTAAATTTTGCTCATTGGTTCCGCTTCCAGGATCGTTTTGATGATGGAATAAAGCGGAGTGATGCCGCTGCCGGCACCGATGAGGTAGTAGGTTTTTCGGTTGCCTGCGTCGAGCGGAGTGAAGAAGCGCCCTTCCGGGGGATAAACTTCGATGCTTTGCCCAACCGTTACTTTATCGTTCAGGTAATTGGAAGCCAAGCCTTTTTTAACGCGTTTCACCGTAACGGCTAAGTGTTCTTCGATCGGGCTGCTGCACATGGAATAGGCTCGGCGCACCTCCTGGTTATTGATTTGAAGTTTCAGGGTAAGGTATTGTCCCTGTGTATATTGGAACGTATCCTTTAAAGATTCAGGCACTTCAAACAGCAAAGAAACGGCATCTTCAGTTTCTCGGCGAACGGCTTTCACCGTCAATGGATAAAATTCTTTGATCATTGCTTATGGTCGTTAAAAAATTTATCATCAAACAGTTTCCCGTCCATTGAGTTCATATTTATAGTTTATTCAAATCCTCAAATCATTTCGGGTGTTTGGGCGACCGCGAGGGTCGCACCCTACCGTCAAATCTTCAAATCCTTCGATACAACGGGTGATAACTCAACACCGTATCCCGCAAATAGGCTGTATCCAAATGCGTATAAATTTCGGTTGTCAGAATAGATTCGTGTCCCAGCATGTCCTGCACGGCTTTGAGGTCGGCACCGCCCTCGATCAGGTGCGTGGCAAACGAATGCCGGAACGTGTGCGGGCTGACGTTTTTTTCGATGCCGGCTTTTTCTGCGCAGGCTTTCACAATCAAAAAAACCATGATCCGGGTCAGTTTTCCACCCCGGCGATTGAGGAACAGGATGTTTTCGCTGCCTTTTTTGATTGGTTTCTGAACCCGCCGCACGCCTTCTTCGTAAAAGCGGATGTGTTTGATCGCTTCTTCTCCGATGGGCACAATCCGCTCTTTGTTGCCCTTGCCGATGACCTTTACAAAACCTACTTCTAAGAAGAGGTTCGACAGGCGCAGGTCTGTCAGCTCGCTCACCCGAAGGCCGCAGGCATAAAGGGTTTCCAGCATGGCCCGGTTGCGCGTCCCCTGCGGTTCGCTGAGGTCAATGGCCGCCAGCATCCGCTGAATTTCATCGTAGGAAAGCACTTCGGGAATATGCCGTTCCAAACGCGGGCCTTCCAGCGTTTCCGCGGGATTGGCGAGGATCAGGTCTTCCGTCAGCAGGTATTTGAAAAAGGTTTTCAGAGCCGACAGGATTCTGGCCTGCGAACGTGCGCCTAAGCCCAGCTCATTCAGCCAAAAAATAAAGGCTTCCAATTGCGCAGTTTCCACCTGAGCGGGTGCCACCTGCTGTCCTTGAATTGAAAAATAAGCAACCAATTTGCCCACATCGCCAATATAAGCCCCTATGGTGTGCTGCGACAGTGCGCGCTCCAGCATCATAAAAGCCTTAAAACCGTTCAGGGCAGGTTCCCAATTCATCTGTGTATTCAATCTGACGGCAAAAATAAAGAAATAAAGCGCAGTGGAGGAGGATTTTAGGATTTGAGGATGCAAGTGCGGGGCAGCGCCGGTAGGGTGCGACCCTCGCGGTCGCCCAAACACCCGAAATGATTTGAAGATTTGAGGATTTGCCGGTAGGGTGCGACCCTCGCGGTCGCCCAAACAATCAACGAACAAAAATGATTTGAAGATTTTGGAAAACGAAAGCAAGTTCACAATTATTGATAGCAATACTTTGTTTTCCGGCCAAATATGCTTACCATTGAGCAAAGCAAATAAAAGCCTACGGAATATGAAGCAGGAAGTCCACATCCTTTTAGGGTGCGCCGATGCACGCGACCTGAACCAGGTTCAAATTGACACCACCCGGGAATTTATCAAAAAATACAAAGAAAAAGGCATTCACATCGGGATGCGGGTGATCCGCATCGCCGGCTCTTTTGCATCCCGGGAAGCGATCAACGACATCAAGCGCACCATCGAAATGAACCAGCGGGAAAGTTATGGCAACTTCAAAAAAACGGAGTATTACATTCATATTCAAACACATGGCCACTTAGACGACCAATCCAACAAAGACTACATCAGCCATATTTACGAAATGAACATTGTGCCCGGCTCCCCGCTCAATTGCGGGATGCTGGAAGCAGCCAGTGTGGGCATCGAAATCGAGCAGATGCTGTTGGAGGAGCGGCCCTTAGTGGAAACCCCACGCGGCGTTTTCCGGATAGATGCGGACGAAGACATTCAACGCCTACTGAAAGATGTGTATGCTCACGAGGGCTATCTGGCCGGCGACTGGATTCGGAGCATAGACAAATTGCGCACCCACCCACGCCTGCAAAAATCGGTGCTGGAACAGGTCATCCGCACAGACCCGGCCATGAGCCGCCTGAACATCAAAATTACGGCAGGGATTCAGGATTACTCCATTCACGGCCTCATCCGGTTAGACAACGGTGTTCCCAAAGCGCCGTTTTGGGACGATGTGCAGCGCGAAATCCGCAAACGCAGCGACAAGAAAAAAGGCGATCTGGGGCTTCAATCCCAAAAGCAAAAACCCTTAGCCGGTTTGGTTTCGCTTTCCGACCCGCAGTTGTCCTCGCGTTCTTTAGCCGCTCAATATTATTTTGACCTGAATGGCTTTGAAAACAATGGCGCCTACCTCGCCAATACGGTCTTTAACATTTCGGGCAGTGGCTTCGATTTGCCTTATGCGCCTTTTGGCCCTTATGCCAATGCAGGATTTTTCTACGGCGTGAAGCACCTGAATCTGACCGATCAAATGGTCATGGGCTACGATGAAGAGCAAACCGAACGCATGATTAAAAAAATCTCAAAAGACCCGATCATGGCGCTTACCGTGAAAAAATTCGGCGTCAACCTCATTCCGATTAACCAAAAGGCTCTCCTTGAAAAATACAACAGGGTGGCGGAAGAAGCGGCGGAGGTGTTTTGATGGGCAGTTGGCAAGTTGGCAAATTTGCAAGTTGGCAAGAAGCAAGTTGGCACCTTGCCATTTACCAATTTGCAAACTTGCTTAACATGCGCCATAAAAATGCCTCAGAAGCGTTAGCTTTGTAATTCATTTGGGAACGTGTCATAAATAACTTCCGTGTTTGGGCGGTCTCTTTTTTTACCATGCTTCGTTGCATCGAAGGTCACTTAGCTTAGGCTAAGCTCCCTTCTCGCGCCTTGCCTGATAAAAAAATAGCCTCGCCGAATTCAGGTAACTTATTTACGCCACGTTCCTTAATACACTGTAAACTAAGTTTCATTGGCTTTTGGGTGAATCTTTTTGCGCCATGCTTCCTCCATTTTTTCGCCCGATGCATAGGCATCGAACTTAAAAATGGACTTGCCTGACACAAAAATCTTTTACCCAAAATCTCAACAAACTTAGTTTACGGTGTACTTAAAGCAGCTTCCCTGATGCACAAGCTCATTTTTTCGCCTTTCGGCAAAACTTTCCTTGCCGCGTTGATCCTTTCAATTCTGCTTCCGGCCTGTGGCGAAGAAGCGCCGCTCACGCCCAAGCCCCGCGGATACCCAAAAGTTGTTTATCCGCAAAAGGCTTACCAGGCTTTCGATGCCGATTATTGCAATTTTACGTTCCAATATCCGGTATACGCTCAGATTCAACAAGATACAACGTTTTTTGAAGAACGTCCGGCACATCCCTGCTGGTTCAATGTCTACATTCCGGCCTTCGATAGCCGGTTGCACTGTACGTATTCCCCGATTGGCAAATCCAACAGTTTTGAGGAGCTGAAAGCAGACGCGTTCGAGTTGATGGACTGGCACAAAAAACGCGCCAACGGCATCGAAGAAATCCCCATCAACCTCCCCGGAAACGTCAGCGGGTTTATTTTTGATATAGAGGGGCCTGCGGCTTCTCCTTTCCAGTTCTATCTGAGCGACAGCACACACCATTTCTTCCGCGGTGCACTCTATTTCAATACCCAGGCGCGCCCCGATTCGCTGGCGCCGATCTATACCTTCGTTAAGGAAGACTTAGTGAAAATGATTGAAACGTTTCAATGGAATAAATAAATCGGTTGACGGTAGACGGTGGCAATGAGCCGTCTTACCGTCAACCGTCAACCGTAAAACCATGTATCCCGACCTCTCCTACTTCCTCCACGACGTCTTCGGCACGCAGCCGGACAACTGGGCTTCCATTTTCAAGACTTACGGGCTTTTTCTCGTGTTGGCCATCCTGACCGCTTCGCAGGTATTGTATTGGGAATTGCGGCGAAAAGCCACCGAAAAAATCTTCCAGGCGAGCACCCTTGAAAAAACGGAAGGCCAAAAACCGGAAAGGCAAGACTACCTATACAATGCTTTCTTTGGTTTTTTGTTAGGATATAAAGGACTCTATGCCGCGCAGCACTTTGAAGAATTGCAACGCAACGCAGACGAAGTTTTGCTTTCAACTTCCGGTAATTGGTGGGGCGGCATCCTGGGTGCCCTGATTTTTGCAGGGTTAAAAGGCTGGGAGGCGTACCGGTTGCGAAATTCCCAACCCGAAGTGCGCACCGTCGAAATCTACCCGCACGACCGCATTGGGCAAATCACCCTCATCGCGGCCATTTTCGGCGTTATCGGCGCTAAAGTATTTTACGTTTTCGAGGATTTTTCTTCTTTTCTGGAGCATCCGGCTAAAACGGTTTTTTCCGGCAGCGGCCTCACCATCTACGGCGGCCTCATCGGCGGGTTCCTTGCGGTGAGCTGGTATCTCCGGCGCCATCGCATCCCCCTCGTTCCGGTACTCGACGCTGTAGCGCCTGCGCTCATCATCGCTTATGGCATCGGGCGCTTGGGCTGCCATTTTTCCGGCGACGGTGACTGGGGCATCGTCGCATCCGCCCAACCTGGCTGGTGGTTCCTGCCCGACTGGCTCTGGAGTTTTGATTATCCGCACAACATCCTGCGCGAGGGCATTCCCATTGAAGGTTGTCAAAGCCGCTACTGCATGCACCTCGCCGAGGCGGTTTACCCTACACCTTTGTACGAAACGACCATGGCGTTCGCAATCGGCGGCATCCTGTGGTTTGCACAAACGCGCTTTAAAATTGCCGGCATGGTCTTTTTCCTCTACCTCGCCCTCAACGGCCTGGAGCGTTTCTGGATTGAAAAAATCCGCGTGAACAGCCAATACGACCTCGGTTTCCTGCAGGCAACGCAGGCGGAGATCATTGCAACGCTGTTGTTTGTGATCGGAGTAGGAGGAATGGTGTGGTTGTGGAAAAAGCGGGGATTGGCGATTGGGGATTGACAAATTGTGTAAAAAAGCAAGAGACAAGGGCAAATTGGCAAGAGGTGCCTCCCTTGCCAATTTGCCCTTGCCTCTTGCTCCTTGGCTCTTAACACCACTAATTCCTCGAAAGCATCGAAAGCAGGCGCAGAATTTCCAGATACAGCCACACTAAGGTGACCAGCAAGCCCACCGCTGAAAACCACTCCATATAAGCCGGTGCGCGGTACATTTCGCCTTTTTCAAAGTTGTCAAAATCGAGCAGCAGGTTCATCGAAGCGATGGCAATGATGACTAAGCTGATGCCGATGCCAATCGGGCCGGCCTGGTGCAGATAGGGCATCGTGACGCCAAACATAGACATAACAATGGCAACCACATAAACCAAAGCAACCGCGCCTGTGGCCATCATAACGCCTACGCGGAGTTTGTTATCCACCTTGATGATGCGCGATTTGAAAATGAACAGCATGGTGAAAAATACGCCCATTGTCAAAGACACCGCCTGAAAAATGATGCCGTCGAGCATGCTTGCGTAAATCGCGGAGACGGCACCAACGAACAAGCCTTCCAGACCTGCATAGATCGGCGCCAGGATTGGCGACATGGCCGGGCGGAAAGACATAATGAGGACGACAACGAGACCGCCAATAGCGCCTCCCCAAAGGAAGAGCTGGCTGGGAGCAGTAAATGCGAACGCTGCCGTTGCCAGCATGATGAGTCCGAGGATGAACGATTTGTTGATGGCACCCTGAACGGTCATGGTAGCGCCGCCGGTCAACGCATTTTCCTGAGAAGCCTGCATGTAGGCTTTTTCTTTCATTACAGGATTGCGGGATTCAAAAAAGCCTTTTCTGTTACTCATAAGTCTAAAAGGTTTTGATTTTGTACCTGCAAGATAAAGCAAATTTTCATTTGCACCAAGCAGGGTTATTTTTCAATTGATCTTGCATAAAACGACAAAAGACTCCTTCTGGATTCAGAAGAAGTCTTTTTAACGTCGTACTCCATCAACTTGACGTCGAAAATGTACAATTGCCGGATTTGTTATTTGATGACGTACCGAACGCTCAACGCGCCATAGCCGCCACCAAAACCGCTGTCGTAGCCATTGACGAAGAAAATAGGCAGCCAGTCCAAAGAAAGGTTAACCGGCGCGCTGTCAAATTTGTAGTCTAAGCCAATCGCTCCCAAAATCCCGATGCTTGTGTTGCCATCGCCGACAAAGTTGTCGTCGTAATTCCAGAAGAAAGCAGAAAGCCCGCCGCCTGCAAACCAGCTCAACCCGTCAATGCTTGAAATTGCCGTGTGGTGTTGGTAAGTAGCGCCTACATTGAACCAGTTGTAGAAAGCATAGGAGCGAAAACCTGCAAATGCTTCAATGGCACCCCGCTCGCTGATAAAATGCTTGTAGGATACCGAAGTCGGATAGCCGAGGCGGAGGCCAATAGCAGACGTGTAATCCTGGGAATAAGCGGCAAAGGTGACTCCCAATGCCAAAACCAAAGTGAAGATGACTTTTTTCATAACGATTATCGTTTACGTCGGTTATTGAATGGCGCAAATGTACTAATGGAATTTACGTGACGATAAAAAAGAAGATAAAATATTTTTTGTGCTTAATACTCCTAAATTCAAGTCTCTGATTGATAAAAGATAATGACATAACAAACAACGAGCATGGGCCTCCCCGAATTTTCTGCCAGGGGTAGCGCACCATAATATGGGTATAAATTTGACAATTAACGAGTTGTAAAGCCTGCCCCGCTAAAAACGAATGCTTTTGAATTTTCAAGCAGCCCTTTGCGTACTTGGCGAGACCTTTGCGCACTTGGCGGGAGACTGTCTTTAAAGTCGGGTGTCTGTTCTTTAGCGTTCGAGAACAAGGCGTGTTTTGCCCCAAAAACGGGAGTTTACTCGCGTAAATGACCAGTTTTGGGGCAAAATACAACGCAGTTATCGGACTATAAAGACAGACACTAATTAGCCAAAATCCTTACCTTTGCTCGCAAAACTTCGTTTACCATTGGCAGTTGTCATCTACTACATCGTGCTTCCTTTCATCTACGGGCTCTCCCTGCTACCGTTCAAGGTGCTTTACGGGCTGTCCAATGTTGTGTTTGTGCTGCTGTACCACCTGTTGGGATACCGGAAAAAAGTGGTGCTGACCAATTTGCGGAACGCGTTTCCTGAAAAAAGCGAAGCGGAAATCCAGACCTTGTGCATTGCATTCTATCGTTATTTATGCGACCTGTTTCTGGAAATTTTCAAAACACTGACGGTATCGCCCGAAACAATGTTGAAACATTGCTGTTTCACAGACCAGGCGCAGGTTGTATTCGACGAGCTGGCGGAAAAAAACCAAAGCGTCGTACTTGTGTTGGGGCATTTGGGGAACTGGGAATGGGCAGGCAATACATTCAGTTTGTTGTGTAAACAACAGTTGTATGTGATTTACCACCCCATTGCTAACCCATATTTTGACGGGCTAATGTATCGGATGCGGATCCGGTTTGGCACGAAATTGATTGCCATGAAGGAGACGTACAGAGCTATGCTGGCGCAAAAACAGGAGATCTCGACAACAGCTTTTATTGCAGATCAAACCCCTTCAACGATTCAGGCAGCCTACTGGATGACCTTTTTAAACCAGGACACGCCGGTTTTTCCGGGAACGGAAGTCATCGCCCGAAAACTGAATTACCCGGTTGTTTACGCGCGGGTAATGCGATTGAAGCGGGGGTATTATGAAATAGACGCAGAAATTTTGGTTGCAAATCCTGCGGAAACGCAGGAAGGAGAAATATCGGAAAAACACACCCGGCGCTTAGAGCGCGACATCCTCGAACAACCAGAAACCTGGCTATGGACGCACCGGCGGTGGAAACATAAACGTCCGGTAAAAGATTAAAAAACACGATTTCAAACACAGACATGCTGCAAGGAAAAGAACTTATTCGGGCAACAAGACCCTACGCGCAGGAGCAACGGGCAAAAAGCTGGTTTCACGTGCTCTCTACACTGACGCTCTTAATCGGCCTTACTGCTGTGATTCTTTTAGTGCCGGTTTGGCCGGTTCGCATCGCGTCAAGTTTCATGCTCGGTTTAGTCATCGTTCGGATGTTCATCATTTACCATGACTACATGCACCAGTCTATATTACAACACTCGGCTTTTGCCAATGCCATAATGACCCTTTTCGGGGTGTACATTCTGGCACCCAAAAGCATTTGGAAGCGTTCGCACAACTACCACCACGACCACAACAGCAAGTTGTTCAGCGCGAGCATCGGGTCTTATCCGATTGCCACCAAAAGCAAGTTTCTGAACATGACAACCTCCGAACGCCGGGCTTATTTAGCCATTCGTCATCCGTTAACGATCACGTTTGGTTACATCACGATGTTTATCCTGGGCATGTGCGTAAGTTCTTTTACAAGCAGTCCGCGCAGGCACTGGGATTCGCTATTTGCATTGGTTTTGCATGCGATTTTTATTGCCTTGGTGATTGTATTTTTCGGATGGCAGGTCTGGCTCTTAGCGATTTTTTTTCCATTTCTGATCGCCACAGGCATTGGTTCTTACCTGTTTTATGCCCAGCATAATTTCCCGGGCGTCGTTTTTCAGGAAAATGCAGACTGGGCGTACGAAAAAGCAGCACTGGAATCTTCGAGTTATATGGTCACGAACCCGTTTATGAGTTGGGTAACCGGCAATATTGGCTACCACCATATCCATCACCTGAATTCGCGCATTCCATTTTACCGGCTTCCGGAAGTCATGCGCGATTTCCCGGAATTGCAAACTGCTGCCAGAACTTCGCTAAAATTCAGGGACATCAAAAATTGCCTAAGTCTCAAAATCTGGGACCCGGAACGGAATAAGATGATTTCGCTCCGGGAATTGCAGGGGGCGTAAAAGGCAAGTGTTCCGGGTATGGCATAGTTTCCACCCGCGTGGAATTTTATCTTCGGCATAAGCTTGAATCATTCCAACAGACTACCCGATGCGTTTCGCAGCATCAACCGGCCATGCACATCGAAGATCAGGGCGGTCGTAGGCTGGGTCGGGTTGCCTTCCTGGAGTCGGATATTAAGGTGCCCCCGTGCAGGATTTGGGAAAAGAGTCATATTGTCTTTCGAAGCAGTTGCTACATCACGGAGTTGCTGTCAGCAACCCCATCCCAACGGATTACTGGTTCTATTCCTCCCTCTCCGAGCAAAATGCTTATATTTGCCAACGCTTACCGCAAAAAGTGTTAGAAATGGATATCCGCAGTGCTGAATACCAGGGGAGTTTCACGACCGAAGCGGCGTGCCCCCAAGACAATAAACCCGAATATGCCTTTGTCGGGCGCTCGAACGTAGGCAAGTCGTCTCTCATCAACATGCTCTGTAGCAGGAAAGCATTGGCCAAAGTTTCGGGCACTCCGGGCAAGACCCAAACCCTCAATTTTTTTCTGATCAATAGCGCCTGGCACCTGGTTGACTTGCCGGGCTACGGCTATGCACGAACGGCCAAAACAAACCGAAAGAGTTGGGGGAAAATGACCATCAACTACCTGTCGCAGCGCAAAACCTTAGAATGCGTTTTTGTCCTGCTCGACTCCAATATCCCGCCCCAGGCGATTGACCTGGCTTTTATGACCAAATTGGCGGAATTAGAAATTCCTTTTGTCATTGCTTACACCAAAACAGATCGGGTTTCAAAAAGAGTTTTGAACGACAACATCAAAGCCATTCAAAAAGCGATGTTGCCCCGCTGGAATGAATTGCCCACGCAGTTTATCACCTCCGCAGAAAAGGGAACCGGACGAACAGAGATGCTGGAATTTATAGGCCAGGTAAACGCACAGATTGCTGCCATAACACTATGAGCGAAGAAAAAAGACAATACCAGCCGGTTTTTCCAGACATCGAAGACTGGCCGATTCATAAATTGAGCGAAGACCGTCGCTCCTTTGTTAAGGAGATTGACGAGTTTATGTTGCAACGCTTACTGAAGCAGTCCCCCACGCAGTTGACCGATTTGATCGCCAAAACTATTTTTCTGGAACGGATCCGCATCAAGGAAGAAGCCTGGAAAGTGGATCCACCGAATGAACGCCAGTTCTGGCGGCGCATCGGCAAAAAATTGGTGCGGAGTTCGCTCGACCGGAATGATAAAGAAGCAAGTATAAACAACAAAGAGATCCTGCGGGAAATCATCCATCGCTATTCAGAAGAAATCGTCGGTACTTTTCGGGTTGGCACGTTTCGTTTTGCGCGGCGCTTTCTCACGTTTTTCTTTACCCGACTCCTGAATACTGCTGCCGGCAAAAACATTACGCGATTTTGGGGTAGCCGCTTTCGGCTTCAGGATCGCTTCATCGTAAAAGGAGAAATTGAAACGGTGCGCAGCCTGATGAAGAAAGGCACGGTGGTTGTGGTGCCAACGCATTTCAGCAACTTAGATTCTATCCTCATTGGTTACGCGCTGGACGCTTTTGCAGGGCTTCCATCATTTTCCTACGGTGCAGGGCTGAATTTATACAATACAGGCTATACGGCATATTTTATGAACCGCCTCGGCGCTTATCGGGTAGACCGCCGCAAAAAGAATCCCATTTATCTGGAAACCCTCAAAACTATGTCGAATTTGTCCATCCAGCGCGGGGTCAACACCCTGTTTTTCCCAGGGGGCACGCGTTCGCGCGATGGCATGTTGGAAGATAAACTAAAGCTTGGATTATTGGGATCGGTAATCGAAGCGCAACGGGCGCTCTGCCAGAAAGGAGGCGGCAAGGTCTTTGTCGTTCCCCTGATTTTGAGCTACCACTTTGTGCTGGAGGCAGATTTTTTGATTGAGCAACATTTGCGCCAAGTGGGCAAAGAGCGCTATATGGGGCGCGACGCTTCGCACAGTCCCTGGCGGATTTTCCAATTTGTTTGGAAGTTTTTCGCAGAAGGCAACGATGTCACTATTTCCATCGGCCAACCCATGGATGTCTTGGGCAACCCGGTGGATGCAGATGGCAATAGCTTTGACCAGTATGGCAACTGTATTGACATCGAAGCTTACTTTAAAACAAAAGGAGAAATTCGCGAAGATTTGCAGCGCGAATCGGAGTATACCAAAATTCTGGGCGACCATATTGTAGAGCGCTATCGCAAGGATAATATCGTGCTTACCAGCCATTTGCTTGCTTTCGCTGCCTTTGAAATGTTAAAATATCAAAACCCGCGACTCGATCTTTACGGCCTGCTTCGCCTCCCGACTGACGATTACGTTTTTTCCAAAGAACCCCTGCACGAGGTTATTTCCCAACTTCGGGAAGCCTTGCTGCAAATGGAACACCGGGGCGAAATTAAACTGTCGGAACAAATACACTGGGAGGTAGAGAAATTAATTGAAGATGGGATGGCGCATCTGGGCAATTATCACCTGACGGAACCTTTGTACCAGGATAAAAAAGGACAAATCCTCAGTGATAATTTTAAACTGCTATATTTTTACCACAACCGTCTGGAAAACTATGGATTGCAGCGCAAGATCAAGTGGAAGCAATTGGCCTTGCAGGAAGTGGAATGATCTTGTTTTAAGAAATCAGCGCTCATGAACTTTATCGTATTCGACCTTGAAGCAACCTGTTGGGAAGGCAGCCCGACAACCCTGCAACAGGAAGTGATTGAAATCGGAGCCGTTTGCCTCGATGAGTATGGCGATATTGACAGCGTTTTTCAAAGCTTCGTCCGACCCATGATCAACCAGGTGCTTTCGCCTTTTTGCACCCAGCTCACCGGAATCAGTCAAATTGACGTGAACCGCTCCGGGCGTTTTCCGGAAGTGGTTCGTGCGTTTAAGGATTGGATCGAGGTTTATGACGAAGACTACCTGCTTTGTTCCTGGGGCAATTTTGACAAAAAACAATTGGTGGCCGATTGCCGCCTGCACGACTTGGATGACGAATGGCTCGATCCACATATCAACCTGAAACAACAATACCACGAATTTAAAAAGCTGCGCCAGCCCCGCGGCCTTAAAGCTTCCGTTATTGCCGAAGGGCTGGAGTTTTTAGGCCGCCACCACCGCGCCATTGACGACGCGGAGAATCTGGCGCAGATTTTTATTAAGTATCGGGATTTGTGGCGGTATTAGTATTACGTGAACAAGCTTTGCAAATTTCTCGTTCCTACCTCATCTCCTTCATCACCACTCCCATCTGTTCCACCAAAAAATCCACATTGGGGCGGGTGATACACATCGGTGGTTTGATTTTGATCACATTGTGTTGCGGCCCGTCCGTGCTGAGCAAAATGCCCCGCTCGCGCATCCTGTTCACCAACCAGCCCGCCTGTAATGCCGCTGCTTGTCGCAAATGGGGATCGGAAACGAATTCTATGCCCAAAAATAACCCCGAACCGCGCACATCGCCAATCAAAGGATAATACACCTGCAATTGCCGCATTTGTTCGAGTAGGTAGTTGCCGACCTCCTGCGCGTTTGCTTGCAGGTTTTCATCGTATACGACGTTCAATACCTCGTGTGCAATCGCACAAGAGACCGGATTGCCCCCAAAAGTGTTAAAATACTCCATGCCGTTGGCAAAAGCCCGGGCGATATCGCGTCGTACCGCCACTGCACCGATCGGGTGCCCGTTACCTAATGGTTTTCCGATTGTGACGATGTCCGGAACAAGGCCATGCAATTGAAACGCCCAGTAAGTTGCTCCGGGGCGCCCCAGCCCGGTTTGCACTTCATCCGCGATACACAGGCCGCCGGAAGCCCGCACCTGCGCGTAGATTTCCGAAAAATAACCAGGCGGAGGAACGATTTGTCCGCCGCAGCTCAGGATGCTTTCGTGGATGAATGCCGCTAATGGCGGTGTTGTTTTTAAAACGGTTTGAGCTTGCCGGATAATCTCCTCTTTAGGATGTCGGTAGGGATCCGGCATCGGCAATTTATGGATATGCGGCAAAGCGCCACCGCCACCCGGCCCGTCAAATTTATAGGAACTTACGGCCACAGAAGCCGCTGTATTGCCGTGGTAACCACCTGCTATCACCAGCGTATCCTGTCTGCCGGTGGCGGTACGTGCCATGCGCAGGGCCAATTCATTGGCTTCGCTACCGGAATTGACAAAATAGCAAACTTCAAATTCCGGTGGCAAGGTCGCCAGCAATTCCCCGGCCAATCCGACGATATTCGGATGGAGGTAGCGGGTATTTGTATTCAAAACCGCCATTTGACGCTGGCCTGCACGCACCACCCGTTCGTGCTGGTGGCCCACATGTGGCACATTATTCACCGCGTCCAAATAACGGCGGCCTTCGTGGTCGTACAAATACTGCAAATGCCCACGAACAATATGCAGCGGGCGCTGATAGGAAAGGCTGAGGTTCGGCCCGAGTCTTTCGCTGCGCCGTTGAGACAATCGAAGGTCGGGTGGAGTAGGGGAGGCACCCCAGCCTGCCAACGGTGCCGGATCGGGACATATACTCGTCCACACGGCCCGTTGATCCGGATAAGCTACGCCCGGGTAATCGCCTGAATTGCCCAATAAATCGAGCATCACCTGAAAATGCAGGTGGGGCGGCCAATTCCCATTTTCCGGACGCGGCCCGATATCGGCGACGTGGGCACCCTGCTCCACCTGCATGCCCACTTTCCAAGTGGCAATGGAAGCCCGGCTGAGGTGGCCGTAAAGGGTGTAAAAAGTCAGCCCCGGTTCCGGCGTATGCTCCAGGATGAGTGTGGGGCCGTAGTCGCGCTCGCCTTCATTGTCCTGAACCGCCAGCACCACACCCGCCAGCGGGGCATAAACTGCCGTATGCGCTGGTGCCCACAAATCCAGTCCGAGGTGTACGGTTCGCCAGTGCGGGCCGTCGTTGCTTTGGATCGTATAGCTGTCAGTGGTGTAAAACGGGCGCACTTCGTTGTAGCCACCGACACCTACGGCGATGCCTTTTTCTTCCAGCAGGTTTTCAATTACCCGTTCAAACCGGTCACTGTCTTCAAAATTGCGGTTGTGGCCGATGTCCAAACTCCCCACGCTGAGGTCGAGCCAGCCGGTGGCAGCGCCCGCAGGAAGAGGAACGATCGGGGCGGGGGCGTTGAATTGGGTAAACCATTGATTGAATGCCGGTCTTTGTGGACAAGGTTCCCAATCACAGGCATGCCGGAAGGTGTAATGTGCCAAGGCTGGCGGGATCTTATGCCATTTTTCAAGCAGGCTCCAAGCAGTGCGGTCGCTGATTTGCAGGTATTCATTTTCGGGATGTTCCGAACGGTTCAGCGCAGAAACGGTGACGCTGATGCACAACCGGGCGGCTACCAATGGAAAGAGAGCGGCGGCTTCGGCCTCCTGCAGGGGGTATTGGCGATGGTATCCCCGCACGACGGCTGCTGCGGCAGCTAAGGGATCGGGTTTGTCCATGACCGCGTATGCAATGGCAATGGCTAAGTCGCAAACCGTACAGGAATACAACGCGTCGCCGTAATCAATCAGGCTGATGACGTCTAACGGCACGAATGTCGCTGGATCCAACAAGATATTGTAATCGTTGGCATCGTTGTAAATGACGCTCTGGCGCAATTGATTCAGGCGGGGCGTGACCTCAGATTTAAAAAGTGACAAAAAATAAAGGAGGATCTTTTTTTGATTTTCCGGGAACAGCTCAAAGTGCAGTTCAATCCACGGCATTTTTATCACATCCCATTTCAAATAACGGCGCGCTTCCGGGTGCTCAAAGGCTGCCAGTGCTGCATCAAGCACGCCCAGTGCTTTGCCTAAACTTTCCAAAGGAGCCGTACCGGCGGGCGAAGATTTGCCCCATACACGGCCTTCCACCCAAGAGAGTACCCGGACGTATCGGTTTCCCCCTTCAGCGCCTTCCAGCAAATGAATGGTTGCTCCTTTTTGGCTGAGAATAACCTGTGGGAGCCGGAGGGGAAGCGCCTGCTTCGCTAAGTGTTGTAGCAGTTTGTTTTGAAAATCGAGCGATTCCAATGAAGTATCGGGATGGGCAATTTTCAAAACAAAGCAGGCACCGTCCTGCCGGGTCAGTTTGAAATTAAGGTCTATTTCCCCTGGCAGTGCTTCGATCAGGCAGTTTTGAAAACCAGGCCAGGATTGAGCAATATGGGCGACATCAGGCAGTTTGATCACAGATTTGGCATGTTCCACAACGCGGTGATTTTTGATGGCAGAAAGATGGGGAGGATGTGGTAGAATAGCAACCTTGGGTGGTGTTTTTATTGGTACAAGGTGGTGCTGTCACTGCGACGGGATAGAACAGGCAGCATTTTCCCCTTTTTGGGAATCTGAATCGTATCAAAATAAGTGTCGTAAAATAAAAATACTTGCACTTATTTACGTTTTTTGCAGCTATCTTTCATATTTACGACACGCTCCTAAAACAAACGAATAAACATGACAAAAAAGCTAAACACCTGCTTTTTGCTAATGGCTTTTGCGCTGTTTGCCAAGGCGCAATGCCCGAATGGAGAGTCCGAAATCTCCATCCTTATTGCCCCCGACAACTACCCCAATGAAATTTCCTGGACTTTAAAGGATAATGCCAGCCAGACAACCCTCGCTTCTGGCGGGCCTTCAGGCCAGATCGTGTGTGTGCCATCTTCCCAGTGCATACAGTTTACCATCTTTGACAGCTTTGGAGATGGTATTTTTTTGCCGGGCTATTGTCGTGTTTTGCTCGATGGCGTTGAGGTATTCCACACACACGGACAAAGCTACTTCGAACAATCTATTGTCCTGAATTGCCCTCCCGGCACCACTTGCACCTCGGCGCTAGTTGTAACGGAAGGCGTGCATACGGCACCAGGCCCGGATTTTTGGTACAGCTTCACCCCACAGATCAACGGCAATTATACCGTCACGACCTGCGATTTGAACAACACCTGCGATACCAAAATCTATGTTTATGACCACTGCCCGCCTTCCCAAACGGAAGGGCCGCTGGGCGTCGTTGCCTACAACAATGATTTCTGTGGCACCGGAGCGGAGGTTACGATGGCTTTGACGGCTTTCCAACCTGTTTTTATTCGCATTGGCGATGACGAGCTAAATTGCGCCGGACAAAACATTGAATGGAGTGTGGCTTATTCAGGCCCGATAGCTGGCTGTACGGATACTTTAGCGTGTAATTTCAATCCGTTGGCGGAAGTCCCGGACTCCACTCAATGCGAATACCCGCCAATCGGGCACACCTGCGACGGACCAGACCTCGCGCCCGGGTACGAAACCTTGGTAAACAGCTTGCAAATTAACAACAACCACATGGCGCAGCCCTGCCAGGTTGCTGAAGGCTGCCTCCTCGGCACGGGAGTGCGGCAATTGTTGTATTACGGGGTTACCATTTGGAACTACGGCAATCAACCTTATTATCCGGGCACCCCGACCAATAATCCGAGTGCTTACGAATGGGCGGAGTGCCACGGCCACTTCCATTACATGGGTTTTGCTGAATCATACCTCTACGACGAAAACCTCCAGCAGGTAGACTTTGCTCAAAAGACCAGTTATGCCATCGTTAACACAAATTGCCTGCCCGGTGTAACACCGAATGGCCCGGCTTTGGCACCCGGTTGCGGCGATACTTACCCGGCGGGATACGCCTGCCAGTGGGTGGACATCACTGACATCGCTCCCGGGAACTATACCCTGGTTCTACGGGTAAATAGCCCGCACCTCCCGGATTATTTAGGCCGAATTGAAACCAATTTCGACAATAATGCTGTGCAGGTTTGTTTGTACATCGGTGTGGAAGCAGACGGTGACAAGTACTTTAACCTTATAGCCGATTGTGAGCCTTTCGTAGACTGTCAGGGGATACCGCTTGGCGCCAATGCGGAAGACTGCTCGGGCGAGTGTAACGGGAGCCGCATTCGTGGTGATTTAAACCTCGACACCCTGCGTACGGATGCCGACGTAATCGCTTACATCGAACAGATTATGGCTGAAGACTTGGATCCAATCAAGTGTAACCAACTGACCAACGACACGACCTTCACCGTGCTCGACGTGGCTCGCTTGAATGGCTGCACCCGCTTCCAAGAAGACGAACATACCCATATTGGTGGCGGCGGGGGCACCCATAGCCATTGCAATTTCCCTTTCCACGTGATCAACCAGCAGGAGTCCGTTGAAATCGGTCTCAGCAATATGAACGCCAATTATTTTGATATCTACGCGGCCAACAACCTGACCTACCTGCTTGGTTTTGACCTGCAAATTGAAGGCGTAATCATTGATTCAGTGGTGAATGTAGCCGGTAATTTTAATCCGACCATTTCCTTCAACCCCAATGGACACGTTATGGCCCTGGCGTTAGATGAGTTTCCTTTGAATAAATATTTCGACGGCCAGGTGCTGCGGGTCTATTTCACAGAGCGCCTGAGCAATACAGTTTGCATTTCTGCCATTTACGATGCAGTGAATGCCGACGCAGAACGCATCAGCTACGAAATTGGCGATTGCCTCTTCGTGACCGACGCTGCCGAACTGGAAATTCCGGTTTCTTTCGGCATTGCGCCGAACCCGACGACCGGCCAGGTCAACGTGACCATCGAAGGCGGCCTGCTCGGCGACGCCCGCTATTACGTAACCGATCTGACGGGTAAAGTAATTGCCTCCGGCGCCCGTCAAGCCAACCGACCTGAATTTACGCTGGATTTATCCGGACAGGCTTCAGGGATTTATTTCCTTTCTATTGAAAATGAACGATTTGTGAAAACAGAAAGGTTTGTGATTCAACGGTAAGAAAAGAACACTTGGTAGAATCTGAGTAGATTCTCTTTCAGGAAAATAAGAGCCTGCGATGCCATGAGTTTTGGTGTTGCAGGCTCTTTATTTGCAACACATGTTTATCTATATAAGGTTTTACTCAGTCGGAGTTTTCTTAAAAAAAAAGGTAAACTAAACAAAAGCATTCCATTAGGCCTGAGAAAAGGGAAAGGGTAGGAGGGCGGTGAAGTTCTCCATGCGAACTTGATTTGATAATCTAAACATCTTCTTTCTCAATCCATTTCCCAACTTCCGGCGCCACATAGTTTTCCATCTGTGCCAGCAAATCTTCGATGCGATCACTAACCAACAGCATTTTTTGGTTCGATTCCTTTAAAAATTCCTGGTCACTCATGGTTTGTATTTGGGCACACAGTGCATCATAAAAGCCGGCTATATTCAAAATGCCGATTGGCTTTTGGTGAAGCCCAAGTTGCGCCCAGGTTAGCATTTCGAATAATTCTTCCAGGGTGCCGAAACCGCCAGGCAGCGCGATCACGCCGTCGGATAATTCGTGCATTTTCATTTTCCGCTCGTGCATGCTTTCTACCACAATCAATTCGGTCAGGTTTTCGTGCGCGACTTCTTTTTTTCTTAAAAACCAGGGTATGACGCCGATAACTTTGCCTCCGGCGCTCAGTACGCCTTCAGCTACCGCGCCCATCATCCCGATTTTCGCTCCGCCATAGACCAACCGGATGTTCAATTGTGCCAAAGTTTTGCCGAGCGCGAATGCCTGATTGGTAAATACAGGGTCTGTGCCGGAGTTTGAGCCGCAAAAGACGGTGATGCTATGCATGGTTTTGTTTTTAATTCATGGTTTTTCAGTTGGGTAGATCCCGGGAAATAACAGTCCAGCAGGACTAAGGAGCGTGTCTGGACTTTAGGGTTCGAGAGCAAGGCATGTGAAGACCCAAAAATGGGAGCTTACTCGTGTAAGTGACCAGTTTTGGGCCTTTGCATAACGTAGCTATCGAGATCTGAAGACAGACACTACACATATACATCCAGAATCACCAACCCGCTAAAAGCCAGGCTCGCAATACCGTTGGTCGTAAAAAATGCCAGATTTACCCGACTGAGGTCATTGGACTTCACAAGGCTGTGCTGGTAGAGTAGCAGGGCACCAAAAATGGCAACGGCGACCCAATGCAGCCACTCAAATTCAACATGAGCATCGGCGACAGCAAAACCTGCGGATAAGACAAGGCCGAAGCAAAGCAGATGCAATAGGGAAGACAAGCGCAGTGCCCCGCGTTTGCCAAGCAACACAGGGACTGAATAGAGCGCTTGCTCGCGGTCGAATTCTTCATCCTGGAGCGCGTAAATGATGTCGAAGCCGGAAACCCAGAACAGCACAGCACCGGAGTAGAGCAGCGGAATGAGGTCAAAACTACCGCCCGCAGCTAAATACGCTCCGATGGGTGCCAGCGAAAGACCCATACCCAGCACAAAATGACAAAGCCAGGTGAAGCGCTTGGTGTAGCTGTATCCCAACACAACCAACAGCGCGATGGGGGAGAGGTAGAAACAGGTTTTATTGATAAACCACGTGGCCGCAATGAACAACAGGCTGTTGGCTGCGACAAAAAACAGGGCTTCCCGCGGGCGAATGACGCCAGCAGGGATTTCGCGCTGTTGGGTGCGGGGATTTCGGATGTCAATATCGCGGTCTAAATAGCGGTTGAACGCCATAGCTGCACTGCGTGCAAAGATCATGCACAGCAAAACCAGAAGCAGCGTTGGCCACTGAAAGTAGATATTGGGTTGCAGCGTCGCTAAAAAAAAGCCCAGCATAGCAAATGGCAATGCAAAAATGGTGTGGCTGAACTTGATGAGCGAGAGGTAGTTTTTCATCGCTTTTGCAATTCGATAAAGAGTTCCCGACCGGCGCGCGGCTTGATGGACGCGTCGCTGATCGCTAAATGAAGCCTATGAAACCAGGGCGCAAACAGGCGTTCGTATTCTTCCTGTGTGCCGCCAAAAGGCGGGCCTTCCTGCTCAAAAGGAAAGGCGAACAGCAGTCCGGCCAATTTGCCACCCGTCGCCAATAAACCGGCAGTTTTTTCGGCATAAGCCTCCCGTAATTCCGGCGCAATGGCGCAAAAAAAGGTTTGCTCTAAAATCAGGTCTACCTGCAATTCAAGTTTAAAAAAATCGGCTACGACCAAGTGCGTTTCTGGAAAATCAGGCGCTTCGCGGCGCAGGTACTGGAAAGCAGACGGTGCCCAGTCGCAAACATAAACCTGTGTAAACCCTGCGTGGTGGAGGTAAATGGCTTCATACGCGCTGCCTGCTCCGGGTATGAGGATGCGGAGGTTTTTATCGGCTATGCGATCCACGTACGCTTTTAATGCAGGCGATACACCGCCGAGATCCCAGGGCGTGTGTTCCTGCCGATAATTGTTTTCCCAAAATGCAGCGTCGAGCATGAATTTGAAGCTTAAGTAAAAAATCAAGAATCCAGCGTCTGTTCCTCATCTTCTTTCCTTGATCGGGGTATAGCGCGCTCTTCTTCTGCGGGTTGCTGGCTGCTTTCCCGGAAACGCACCTTCAGTTTATACCGCTTGTTCATAGAAGAAATCATCGGCCCGAACAGCGTATCCATCAACTCGGTGGCCTGCGTTTTAGCCTTTTCCATGATGTCGCTTTCGATCGCTTCGCGGCGGAACTCCTCTCGTAAAATATTGAAACTCTGGTTAAGGTTCACGCCTTTCACTTCGCGGAGCCAGCCGATGTCGAGTTTGTCAATTTTGGGATACACCTCGTGGGAAAGCACCTGAGGCTCCGGCAGGGTGACGGTAACTGTTCCCGTTTTGGCGTTCAGGCTGACGTCGAAATAGTCGTTCAGGCGAAAGCCAACCTTCAGGATGCTGATGGCCGTGATTTCGATATCGGAGGAAGAGACCGAAAATCCCCAGATTTTGGTCTGCAACTGCTTGTTGAGGCCTTTTTTATCACGTACTTCCATGGTGGCCAATTCGGCGACCGCCCGCTCCACTTTTTCCTGCAAAAGACCGCGCGAACGGCTAAAATCCTCAATGGCAGCCCGTTCTTCCATGCGTTTAAGCATGGGTTGCAGGGCTTCGGCGATGGCAATACCGCAGGGAGTATCCACGCTTTGCCCTTTGGCATAAATGCTGCCTGCTTCATTGGTTTTCACCAAACTGGTGATGACGTGCGTGACCAAAAAACAGGTGTATTTCGCAGCTACCTGGTTCAGCACCTCCACCGAATTGGCCGACTGGTTGTCGTACCAGGCCTGGTAAATCGCAGATGTGCTGTCTTGCAACGCAATAAAATCGTTGTAGTACAGATTCTTGAGATAAGCATGGTGTTTTTCGTACTCGCCTTTGAGCTTAGCTTTTATGCTTTCGTCCAGCCCCATGCGATCGGTCACGTGCTTGAGAATGGACATATTGATCGTATAGACCAGCTCATCGAACTCCCGGCGGTAGCGCTGCGGGTTGTTCATGATGGCTAAGGCGTCTTCCGGATCCACAGACACTTCAAAATCAGCCGGTTTGTAGGTCAGTTGAAACTCTTTTGGGATGCTGGTATAATTGCTCAAATCCCCCCAATATTTTCGGTAGATCAGAATGCCTGCAACGATCAGCAGCCCGAGCAGGAGAATCATTCGGCCTGCATTTTGCGCTTTTTGTGGTGGTGGTGAATACTTATTTGCCATCGTTGAAGTTGCTTTTGTGAAAAGTATAGCAAAAGTAATAATTTTACCACTGCACGAAAGCTGCAAATCTATGTACGACACCGAAACGACACATACCACCCTCAACTGTAAGGGCCGCTTGTTGAGCTTGGCGCAGCCGTTGGTGATGGGCATTTTGAATGTCACACCGGATTCGTTCTACGATGGCGGTCGTTATGCCGTGGTAGATGCGGCGTTGTTTCAGGCGGCGACCATGCTGGAAGAAGGCGCGGCCATGATAGATATCGGGGGCATGTCGTCGAGGCCGGGGGCAGAGATTTTGTCACCTGAAGTAGAATTGCAGCGGGTTTTACCCGTGATAGAAGCCATTGTAAAGCGCTTTCCGGACGCTGTTTTGTCCATTGATACCATCCACAGCAAAACAGCAAAAGCCTGTGTGGAAGCAGGTGCCGCCATAGTTAATGATATTTCGGGCGGCCGATTGGACGATCAGTTGTTCCAAACCGTTGCAGATTTGGGTGTCCCCTACGTACTCATGCACCTGAAAGGCGTGCCGGGCAATATGCAGGGGCAAGCCGTTTACGAAGATGTGGTGACCGAAGTGCTGGATTTTTTCATCGAAGGCATTGGCCGCTTGCGGGCGCTGGGGGTGAAAGACATCCTGCTCGATCCGGGTTTTGGTTTTGGAAAAACGGCCGAACACAACTTTCGGTTGCTGAATAACCTGCATGTTTTTCAAATCACGGGGTGTGCTTTGCTTGCTGGCATTTCACGGAAGTCCATGATTTGGAAAACGTTAAAAATTACACCCGGTGAAGCACTGAATGGTACGACCGCGCTACATGTTGTGGCGTTGCAGCAAGGCGCCCGGATATTGCGGGTACACGATGTGTGCCCTGCAGTAGAAACGATCCGATTATGGCAAACGCTGGCGTCAAATGTCTAAAATATGAAGTCTAACATCTAAGCAATTTGTGAACAACCTGACCGAGCACAACATCAAATTGGCCAGCCTGCGCTACCTGAAGGAGTACTACAAATTCAGGCCGCGGTCAGGAGAAACCAAAATCAGAGCCGACATGCGCGGGGAAGGCGGTATTGTTGCGGACGGTTACCTCACTTTTACCAAGGAGGATGGAATCCCGTTTATTGCCACGCTTGAAGCAACATCTTATACCACTAAAAAAGAGGTGCGCTTTAATTTGAAGTACGAAAAATTGGGCTGGGATTGCGCCGCCATTGCCTTATCGTTTATGGCCGTCCTGATGTTTTTTAGCCACAACTTGGGGTTCTATGCAGCGTTGCGGTTGGGGCTAATTGTTTCATTAGGGATATTTGTAACGGTTGTCTCTTTATTTTTCCTGCTTTTCTGGTTTTTGTTGTCCCGGATGCGCCGCTACCGATTCATTCACGCCATCGAACAATTCAAAGAATACAACGCCGACGAACAGTGGGTCGCCATTGGAGAAGATGTTTTTCCCGCTTACACCGATCGCTATTTTCGGGAGTTGCAGCGGCAATGCATCTATTTTGGTTTTGGATTACTAGTCGTAAATGAAGCGTTGAAACCCCGCATGCTCATCACCCCGGCACGCCAGCAAATTTTTATGGGCCGGCGCCGGCTGGTTCAATTTATTTCGATGAATGAGCTGACCCGGAGAATCGGGGAGAGCCGCTATGGGGCCTGGGCCAAACAGTTTACGACCCCGCGTCTGGACGAGGCAAAGCGCTGGTTAACACCCTACCGCTCTACGTTTAGCTACCATCGCCGCCACTATCCGCACCAAATGATCATCATCTCTATTTGTCTGATTTCCATGATGGCGTTATTCGTGGCAGAGTGGGGAAAAAGACCGATTCGGGTCATTGAACAGGACGACTACCGCACCGAACTGGAAGCAAAAGCCAAAACAAATAAGCGCGAATCTTTTGGGTTCGATGTGGACAGCGCCTCGGTACGCCCTTTCAATACCCACGTAAAACCCTATATTGTGATGGGGCCGGGTGCCAGGAAAAACGGCAGCGACGACTTCATCCTGTCGGTCAATTCCGATGAAGATCTGACGTATTACGATTGCTCCAGGCTTTTTTTTCAAAGTGCAAAATACATTGTGCAGGATACGGTTGTGCGGACGGTGGATTTAGCCGTGCGACGCATTTACGACCTCAAAGCGGCCGGGGTTAAAGCCAATGCCCTGTGGCTGGGGTGTTTTGGCAACGACAACCGCTACGTGGTTTTTCCGGGCTTGTTGCACCCCAACCGGCAAGACGCTGAAAACAGCCTGCGTGCTTATGCGGAAATCTTAAAAAAAGCGAAGGGGAGCCACCAACTGCAAATTCGGTCTCTGACCCTCAAATAAATAATTGATAATGAAAAAATACATCCTCGCCCTCGACCAGGGCACCACAAGCTCGCGAGCCATTGTTTTCGACCACGAAAGCAATATCGTTGCCATCGCTCAGCAAGAATTTACCCAAATTTTTCCGCAGCCGGGATGGGTAGAGCACAATGCCATGGAAATTTGGGCTACCCAGTTGGGTGTAGCCCAAAAAGCCCTGCAACAAGCCGGAATCAGCGCTTCAGAAATCGCAGCCATCGGGATCACCAACCAGCGCGAAACCACCGTTGTTTGGGATCGCCACAGCGGCGAGCCGATCCATCACGCGATTGTTTGGCAAGACCGACGCACTGCACCCCTGTGTGAACAGTTGAAAAACGCCGGACACGAGGCACTGGTGCGCAATAAAACTGGGTTGGTTATTGACGCTTATTTTTCCGGAACCAAAGTTCGCTGGATGCTCGACAACGTGCCAGGTGCCCGGGCAAAAGCGGAAAGTGGCGACCTGTTGTTCGGCACCATAGACAGTTGGCTGACCTGGAAACTCACCGACGGGAAAGTACACGTAACCGACTATTCCAATGCCTCCCGTACGCTGCTTTTTAATATCCATACTTTGGAGTGGGACGAAGAATTACTAACGCTTTTAGATATTCCGCGCCAGCTGCTACCGGCAGCGCTTCCTTCCAGTGAAATTTACGGACACACAGCGGAGCGCTTGCTGGGCAGCGCCATCCCCGTTGCCGGAATGGCAGGCGATCAGCAGGCGGCGTTGTTCGGACAAGCCTGCCACACCCCCGGCATGGTGAAAAATACTTATGGCACGGGCTGCTTTATGCTCATGAACACCGGAACGGAGGCCGTCACTTCAACCGCCGGGTTGCTGACAACGGTGGCTTGGGGCTTGAACGGCCAGGCCACGTACGCGCTCGAAGGTAGCGTTTTTATTGCCGGAGCCGCCATCCAGTGGTTGCGCGACGGGTTGAAAATCATTGACGAATCCCCTGATTCTGAATTTTTTGCGATGAAAGTACCCGATACGGGCGGAGTGTATGTCGTACCTGCATTTGCCGGATTGGGCGCGCCATACTGGGACATGTACGCCCGCGGTGCCATTTTCGGGCTTACCCGGGGTACCAGCAAAGCGCACCTCGTGCGCGCTACGCTGGAATCGCTGGCCTATCAGACCAAAGATGTCTTGCTGGCGATGGAAAAAGATGCCGGTGTTGCCCTCAAAACTGTTCGGGTGGATGGCGGGGCCTGCGCCAACAACCTGCTCATGCAATTTCAGGCCGATATTCTCGGAGTAGAAGTTCAGCGCCCGATGATTGTGGAAACCACAGCACTTGGGGCTGCTTACCTGGCCGGTTTGGCTATCGGGTTTTGGACGATGGAGGATATTAGCGCTAAATGGCAACTCGACCGGGCTTTTCAGCCGAATATGCCGGATACGCAGCGGGATCGCTTGTATGCGGGTTGGCAAAAAGCGGTGGAGCGCACGATGGGGTGGGAGGAGAGCTGATTTTGAAAATCAAAACATTGTGAAATGGATAAAATAACTCACTATCAGCAAATTATCTTTGATTTGCTTCAGGAGTACGCTGCCATTCCTCCATCTTATCCCACTTCACTGAAGGACGAAGTAGTGGCAGATACTGTGCGGAATCACTTTCAACTGGTCTCACTCGGTTGGGAGGATGGGAAGTTCGTTTATGATGTTGTCTTTTATATAGACATCCTTGATGGCAAGGTATGGATTCAGCAAAACAATACGGAGGCTGACATAGCTGCCAAACTGGCTGAACGAGGCATTTCAAAATCTGATATTGTCATTGGATTTCAACATCCGTCAATGCGGGTACCTTCTACGTCCCCCTTCTCTGAACAGATAAGGCTCCCCTTCGTGGAGTACTTGCACAGCTCCGCTTTATTGTCTAATATTGAGCCGTGAATCAGTCAAAAAGAATACGGATCAGTGTCTTTTTAGCCTTGCTGGCGATGTTTTCCATCGCCTTGCAGCAAGGCCATGCTGCTGTTTCACAACTCCGGGGTGCAAACCATGCTAAAGAAGACGGGGTTTATTTAACCGTCAATACTCCCGATTTTATCTCAGTTGGTGAGCAGAAAAACGGCTTTAGTCTGCAGAAAACCGTTGGCAAACCTTCGTTTCAAACCAGACTTTCCTCGTGGCTGGGCAACCCGGCTCAATACCGCAACGGCGATGTCGCAGCGGTTCGTTATTTTTTAGCTTCAATAAACCGCGTGGTCAGCCTTGAGCCGCCGGATCTCGTCTTTCCTTTTCATGATTTTTGGTAATTCCATTTTGCTTTTCTATTTGATTTTCAAACAATTATTTTAACCAAGCGGGTTGCTTGGGAGGCCTTGGATGCTCTCCGGAGTTACCTTTATCACGATCAGCAAACTATGGGATTTTCATCCACATTTATTGGAATCGTATGCATCATACTTTTCTTCGTACCCATCTATTTATTGAGCCGTTCGGGCGCTAGAAAACTGAAACAACGGTTGAGCGCGCTCCTGGCCTTTAGTGAAAAAAACGGACTCCGGTTATCAGCAAAAGAAGCCTGGAACGACTGTGCGATCGGAATAGATGAAGCTTCAAAGCAAGTAGCCTATGTGAAAAACACTGAAGTAGACCACCAGGAAGTATTAATTGACCTGAAAGATATTGCGCGGTGCAACATCAACAACGTTTCCAGAGAAGTGAAAACGAGCACTGGAACCCAACGCATAATCGAGCAGATAGAATTGCAGTTTTTCTATAAAAAAGCTGAAATCATGCCAGTTTCACTTCAATTTTATGATGGGAAAAAGCAAATGCAGTTGAGTGGAGAATTGCAAGTGGCGGAAAAATGGGTCGCATTGGTCAAACAAGCACTTTCTTAAGCGCAAACGGCTTTCATAGCACGGAGTTTTGCGGCGTTAATTTTTACGAGTTGCTCCGTGAAACTCGCTCAAACGCTACAGAACTCCGGGTTATTTACTAAATACATCCATTAATTGGTCTACAATGGCCTCAGGCGAGCGGTTCAAATCGGCAATTATCGCATCTTCTGGCCGCTCCAGCGCCTCAAACTGTGATTTCAAAAGTCCGGGTGGCATAAAATGCGCTTTTCTTTGCGCTAAGCGTTGTCGGATCAGTTCGAAATCGCCATCGAGGAATACCCAGGCTATCCGGGATTCGATGCCGTTTTCCAAAAGCCGGCGATAGGATATTTTTAAGGCAGAACACGCAAAAATTCCCCCGTTTTGTTGCGCGGCAGCATTTGCGGCCTGGTTGATGGCATGCAGCCACCCGAGCCGGTCGCTGTCGTCAAGGGGCTTGCCGGACTGCATTTTTTCGATGTTTTCAACCGAATGGAAGTCATCGCCGTCAAAGAATGGCAGTCCGCTGCGTTCGCTCAGCAGCTTTCCGATGGTCGTTTTGCCGGAACCAGAAACGCCCATGACGAAAATAATTTTAGGCAATTGAGCGGAAGGCGTTGTCATATCCCGTTGTTGGCGGTGAGGATGACCGGATAACCGTCCGTCACAATCAGGGTGTGCTCATGCCGGGCGACAAAACTGCCGTCTTTGGCCTTCATGATCCAGCCATCCCGGGGCGGATAAACATACCGCGCTTTGGTGGAAATGAAGGTTTTCAGTGCATTGCTCATCCCCTCCAGGTCTTGTTTCGATTGTATAGACATGCCTTCTTGTTTAGTGATGAAGGCAAAATTGCAAAATCCCGGATAATCTGCACTTCATTTTTTTGACTTACCCCTAAAAAATAAACCGGTATAATCTTTTACTCCATAATCCTGGTCGGTGAAACACCAGTCGTATTCGCCGTTTGGGCCTTCGATATAGCCGTCAAGGCTGACAGCTAAGTTCAAAATGATTTTGCACATAATTTATTTTTATGGGATGTAGTCGAAGGTTCATTGCACAAATATAATTGTAAAAAGTCCCAAAGAATTGCGTAGGTTGGAGGAAAATTAAGCAAACCCATTATGATCACCAGAATCTATGAAGATTACCGCCGGCTTTCGACCAATACTGCACGGGAAATTATGCGGGTAGTCCTTGAAAAACCGGATGCCGTGCTTTGTCTGGCAACCGGAGCAACCCCTTTGGGCGCTTATGCAGAGTTTGTTCGGCAGGCGAAAATGCAAAGAATTGACATTTCGGGAATCCAGTTTGTCGGTTTAGACGAGTGGGTGGGCATCCCGCCTTCCAATTCCGGCAGTTGCCACTATTTTTTGCACCGCCATTTGTTCCAGCCGCTCCAGATTGAACCCCGGCAAATTCATTTATTCGACGGGATGGCCGCAGATTTGCAGGACGTTTGCACCCGCATGGATGCGCATTTATCCGAATTGGGCGGCATAGACTTTTTATTGGTCGGCATCGGCGTCAACGGACATATTGGTTTTAATGAACCCGGGGTCTCTTTCGACCTCCAGGCACACGTTGCCGCGCTGGCTCCGGAGACGAAGACGACTGCGCAGAAATATTTCCAGGGCGAAACCGCACTGGAGCAAGGTCTTACCTTGGGCATCCGGCAAATCATGGATGCCCGAACCATCGTGATGATGGCCAATGGTGCCCGCAAAACATCCATTATTCAGGCGGCAATCGAACAGCCGGTTTCATCTTCGGTTCCTGGCAGCGTATTGCAACAACACCCTAATAGCCTGTTTTTTTTAGATGCAGAAGCAGCGGCACAGCTTCAGGATTCCAGTCGGAAAGCTTAACTTGTACAACGGCGATTGGTTCTGTGATGCAGCGCTGAACTCCAGTTCAGCGTGAAACCGGGAACGCTATTTTGCAGGGGCTCCGAACAGAGTTCAGCGGTACAATGCTTGAGCAGGTAAATTTCACCCACAGCGCCTTCCTTCACTAAGTGGCAGGCGCGTTCGTATTTTGGCGCAAAGCAAAGTTCTTCTGCATACATGAGTTTGACACGGGCAACCTGACAGGCAGCAACCATTTGGTCGGCTTCCTCCAGCGTGACCGGTAGTGGTTTATCAATGATGATGTGTTTCCCCGCTTCCCCGCTTTGGCCGCTTTGAGCGTTGCAGTTGCGTGTAAAAAATTTGGCAGGCAAATATCCACCACATCGCATCCCGATTGCTGAATGATCGCGTCTAAGTCGTTTTACCACTGCGGGATGTTGTATTTTTTTGCAAGTGCTTCCGCTTTCGCCTGGTTGCGCGTATAAACAGCTACAATTTCCGCTTCGGGCACAAAGCGATGATAGCTTTCCAAATGGATGTCGCTGATGAATCCTGCTCCGAGGATGTCTACTTTTACTTTTTGCACAGCTTTAGTTTATTTTTCCGGTATTTCAACAAATTTTGAAAAATCTCTACCTTCATCGTGAACAGTTTTTAATTTTGAGTTGGAGTAATGGTATTACTATCTATTTCTCAAAGTATCACTTAACAATAATCAAATCATGGCTGATTTTAGCAAAGTTTTCGAAAACAATGAGCAGTGGATTGCCAACAAAACTTGCCGTTTCACCCACCTATTTCGAAGACTTATCAAAAGGGTAACAACCTGAATATCTTTATATTGGATGCTCAGACAGTCGGGTTACCGCAGAAGAACTGATGGGGGCACAGCCGGGAGAAGTCTTCATCCACCGGAATATTGCCAATATGGTCATCAGCATTGACCTGAACGCCATGTCGGTCTTAAATTATGCAGTTAACCATCTGAAAGTGAAGCGCGTCATCGTATTCGGCCACTATGCCTGCGGGGGCGTCAAAGCGGCTATGCAATCGGCAGACCTGGGCATTTTGAACCCCTGGCTCAGGAACACCCGGGATGTTTATCGTATGCACAAGAATGAATTGAATGCGATTGAAGATGAAAGCAAGCGATACGATCGGCTTCTTCCCTGACATCCCACCAACGCCACTCCTCAGTGAGTGCGTCCAATCCGGGGGTTACCTGTGAAAATTCGACCAAGGCGTAATAGCCCACCGAAATCGTACGGTCGAACAAGATATGGGTGGGGTCTAACTGGATGCCCTGTTTTGCAAGTATGCCCTGAAAATCCGTATTGTCCATACGGCGGCGGTCTGCGAAGGTATAAAATTGCTTCAGAAAAATGTTTTGCAGGCCCGTCCGTTCTTTAAGTACGCGGTGCGCCGCATCGTCTAAAGATTCGTCAGGAAAAAGGCGACCGCCCGGCAAACTCCATTCCTGAATCTTTCTAAGCCGCAACAACAAAACCCGCAACTAATTTTCGTGGAACCCGAAAATCACACAATCCACCGAAACGTGTGGCAAAACCCGTCCGAATCTTTGCTCATCTAAGTTTTCCGCTTGTATCTTGTGTTCCATTCTGCAAAAATGGGAACTTTTTTTCACTCATTCAAAACTGTTAAACAGATGAATAAACTATTTTCCATGGCATTACTTTTGTTGCCGCTTGCCGCGAATGCCCAGGAATTGAACCTCTTTCAAAAACATACCTTTACTACTGCGGACGGCAAAACCTTGCCCTACCGCATTTTATTTCAGGAGTCTTACGACAAAACCCAAAAGTACCCGCTGCTGCTGTTTTTACATGGTGCCGGCGAACGAGGTAATGACAATAAAAAGCAACTCGTTCATGGTGCCAAACTATTTTTGAGCGAAGCAGGCCGCCGCGATTTTCCGGGGATTATCCTGGTGCCCGCTTATCTTTACCCCTCAAAATACTGAAACCTTGCAGACCGCTGCTTCGCCGGTGACGGCAGTTGTTATTCCATACGTTTTTTTGCCTCCAAAAAATGGCGGGCATCAGGCTGGTTATGGTATTTGCCAGGCGCTTGGGCGTGAAGTGCCGACGATTTGCATTTCCAGCTTCGGGAATGCCACCGGCAGTTATGCATTCCAGCTTGAATTTGCTTTCCGCAAAGGCATGACCAAATATTTCAGTCCAATGGCTGCCTGGCGCTGTTATCGTATTCTGAAAGCGGCGCGGGTTCGGCATTGCATCGCACAACAACCCTTCATTGTTCCCTTGCTGTTGCCGATCCTTGCCTTGTCCGGCATTTCATTGCTGGTGTACGCGCACAACATCGAATATCGGCGCTTTCGCAGCATGGACAAATGGTGGTGGCGCATCGTTTGGGGGGTAGAGTGGTTGGTTTATCGCCTTGCGAATCAAGTGCTGTTTATTTCCGCGGAAGAACGGATAGCAGCCATAGCCGAATTTGGGCTTGACCCAAAAAAATGCGTGGACGTACCTTATGGTGTAGCACGCAAAACGCCACCATCAGAACTGGAACGGCAGGCAGCCCGGCATGAAGTGGCGGCGGCGCACGGCTTTAAAGAGACAGAACGCTGGATCCTCTTTTTCGGCCCCCAAAACTACCAACCCAATCTCGAAGCTGTGCTTTTTATCGCTCAGGAATTGGCACCGCTGCTGAAGACACAATCGAACATAGACTACCGCATTTTGATCTGTGGCGGCAGCCTGCCCTCGGAATATCAAAAATTAGAAGCTTACCGCCAATACAACCTCGAATATCTGGGATTTGTAGAAAACATTGACCAGTACGTGTTAGCAGCGGATGTTGTGCTCAACCCAATTCTGAAAGGAGCTGGTGTAAAAACGAAAGTGTTGGAAGCTATTGCACTCGGCAAAACGGTGGTTTCAACTGAAAGCGGGGCATTCGGGATTCAAAAACAAGTTTGTGGTGAACAACTCATAGTGGTGGCTGATCACGATATGACTGCATTCGCCGATGCTATTTTGCGATGCTTCGCACTTGAAAATCAAACAACGCCTGTGGGGTTTTATGACTATTATTACCGCGATAATGTTGTAAAAGACCTATTACCCATATTAAAAAAAACATGAATGCATCCGTCTTTTCAGAGCTGGCCGGATTAGATGCTTATCTCAACGGAAAAAGCACTTATATAGAAGGTTTAGCACCAACTACAGCCATTCATCTGCCGGTGGCTACAACCCTCGCTGTGTTAAAACAAAAATTAGGCACCAAAAGGCTCGAAGCAGCGCTCAACCCAGCATTAACCCGCCCTTCCCCGATTAAGCACCTGGACGACGCAAACTGGATGCGCACAACGAATATGGTGGGGGTTAATGTTCGGACGATCGGACATTTCTGGAATTTGGTCAATTACCTGTTCACCGTTCCTGCCTGCCAGCAAGCAGTCCATTTACTGCCCATTTGGGAGCCGGGAGTTGTCGCGAGTCTTTACGGCATGGCAAGCTGGCACATCAACCGGGAGTTCTTTAGCCAGGAACTGGCCGACGCGCTGCCTGAATTGAATACAGTTGAGCAACAACTGAAAGTCACTGTAAACGTGTTGCATGACCTGGGTCGGGTTGTCGGGATGGACGTTATTCCGCATACCGATCGCTATTCGGAGATTGTACTTGCTAATCCTGGTTTTTTTGAGTGGATGGAACGTAAAGGGGTGTTGATCACCAATCACAGTGCGCGCCTTCATGAACGGGTTGAAGAACTGATCTATCAATACTTGAAACAGATTGGCTCGGCTCAACCTGTGGTTGCATTTCCGGCTAATGTCAGGGAGTTGTTTCATTTGCCCGAAGCTACCCGTTGCCAGGTACTTTTTGGAGACAAGCACGACGATTTTGCCCGTAATGAACGCCGATCCGCGTTTATCCAGTATTTACACCGGCAGGGTCTGGAACCTGTGCCAGCAACTATGGGGCCACCATACCGGGGCCTGGAAGTGGACATTGACGAAGCGGCAGCCAAAACGGTGGCAGATGATGCCTGGTTAGATTACCGCATCATCAACCCCGGCCCGATGTCGAGGGTTTTTGGCCCGCTAACCCGGTATAAATTGTACGAAAATAAAAACGACAACCTCGATTGGGAATTCGATTTTGAGCGCCCGAAAACCGAGGTCTGGGAATATGTATGTAGCCAATACGCTGCGGTGCAACGGGAATACCATTTTGACTTTATGCGCGGCGACATGTCGCATGTCCAAATGCGACCGGAAGGCGTGCCCGAAATCGCGGATGAGTATTACGACATTCACCGTGCGGTACTGCGCACGGTTCGGCAGGAAAAGCCCTGGTTTGCTTATTTTGCAGAAACCTTTCTGGCACCACCCGGGTCTATGGCCTACGGCAGCGAAGAAGACCACCTTGATCTCTCAGAAGCAGATGCCACGCTTGGCGATTTGCAGTCTATGGTGCCGGGCGAACCCGATTTTCTTCAAAACTTCCGGCTTTACCTCGATTTGCTGCATACCCGGGGCTTTGCGCCCTGCTTTACGCTGATGACCGGGGATAAAGACGATCCGCGTTTCGACAAATTTTATCAGGCTGGGAATGAGGCGCGTTTTTTTATGGGCATGTTTTTGACCGATATGCCCAGTTACATGGCACTTGGTTTTGAATGCAGGGATCCGCACCCCGAACCGGCACCCAATGAACACTATACCAAACTGTACGTATTCCGCATGGAAGATGGGTCAAAGCGAACGCAAGGGCCTTACGTTTTTGGAAACAACCTGACTTTGTTCCAACGCCTGAACCGCATCCGAAATGAGGCTGAACGTTTGTTGCCCCAACTTTCCAGTTCTCTGTCCTGGCTGATCCCACCCGATGCAACGGCTGCCCGGCAGGTCATGGCCTGGACGCATCAGGATCAAGGAGCCTATATCTTTGTAGTCAATTCCAACCTGCAACAAGCCGCCGAACGAGTCAAAATCCCTTGTTCAATGGTATACGGCGTGAAGTTCAGGGTCATTTTTTCGGCCCTGGAAAATGAAAGAAATTACCAGACGCCTTTGGTTTGTTACGATGGTTTGCTCCAAATTGAACAACTTGCAGCCGGAGAGGCGCTGATAATACAAATTGATGACAATTAATGCCAGCAAGCCCCTGTTTTTCCGGTTCAGAATAAAAACCAAAGTTGTTTGCTGTTGTTACAATGAATATTTTCAATAGTGTTTGATTCAGGTCAACAGGAGACCGCAAGAGGCTCCTGCTCAGGCATCAAAAACAAAGGAACATGCAAAAACAACGCGCTATAGTTTGGTTCAGGCAAGATTTAAGGTTGCACGACAACGAGGCGTTGACTGACGCGCTGGTGAGTGCGGAAGAGGTTGCCATGGTATACATTTTCGACGAACGCGTATTTTCGGGCACGACGCGTTTTGGTTTTGCGAAAACAGGAAAATACCGCGCCCAGTTCATCATTGAAGCGGTGTATGACTTGCGGCAATCCCTGCGTAAACTTGGCAGCGATTTGATCGTTCGCGTTGGCAAACCGGAAACCATTATTTTCGAATTGGCCAAAGAGCTGAAAACAGGCTGGGTGTTTTGCAACCGGGAACGAACCCGGGAAGAAGTTTATGTACAGGATGCGCTGGAACAAAACCTTTGGTCAATCGGGCAGGAGGTTCGCTATTCAAGGGGCAAAATGTTGTATTACACCGCTGATTTGCCCTTCCCGGTAACCCATACGCCGGATACTTTTACGCAGTTCAGGAAAGAGGTGGAACGCATCGTGCCGATCCGTGAGCCTTTACCGGCACCTGAAAAACCTTTGGCCAAATTGGGGATTCCGATAACAGCCGGCGACATTCCCTCCATTGCCGATTTTGGCCACGAGGCCATTGAAAACGACCTGCGAAGCGCATTTCAATTCGAAGGCGGCGAAACAGCAGCGCTTGAACGCCTGCAGTATTATTTTGGGGGTAGCCAGCTCATAAAAACTTATAAAGAAACCCGCAACGAACTCATTGGCGGCGATTATTCTTCCAAACTTTCTCCGTGGTTGGCACAGGGCTGTTTGTCTCCTAAAACTATTTATTACGAGCTTCGGAAGTTTGAGCTGACGCACGGCGCAAATGAATCTACTTACTGGATATTCTTCGAATTGCTATGGCGCGATTTTTTCCGCTTGATGGGCAAAAAGCACGGCAATAAAATCTTTCTGAAAGGGGGAACTTCGGGCGAGGCTTCCTCCCGTTTGCGCAACGACGAACGCCTGCTTCAAAAATGGATAGACGGCGTTACAGGCGTACCGTTTATTGATGCCAATATGCGGGAGCTTAAACTCACGGGATTTATGTCGAACCGGGGCCGGCAAAACGTGGCCAGTTTTTTAGTAAAAGACCTGTTTGTGAATTGGCAAATGGGCGCCGAATATTTTGAATCCATACTCATTGACTACGACCCTTGCAGCAATTGGGGCAACTGGAATTACATAGCCAGCGTTGGCAGCGATCCCCGCGAAAATCGCTATTTCAATATCCTGAACCAGGCGCGTCGTTATGATCCAAAAGGCACCTACGTCAAGCACTGGCTGCCCGAACTGATAGATGTTCCGCTTGAAAAAATTCACCGACCTGATACGCTATCCTTTGCCGAACAGGACTTGCACCACGTTAAATTAGGCGCCGATTATCCGAAAACAATGGTAGAAATGGAGAAGTGGGAGCATTAAGAAAAGATGCTTGCCAGGCTTAACCCGGCAAGCATCTGCAAATATTTGTTCTCCTTCAAAAATGTCTAAAATTTATACACCGCAGCCACCAGGAAACTGGCGCTGGTGTCCGATGCTTTATCCGGGGTGTTTAGGAAAATTTCCTTCGAAGCTTTTTCGAAGCGGATTTCCGGAATGACCGTCAGGCCCTCAACTTTAAGATTGGCCGATAATGTAGCCGCCAGGACATTGCCGCCTGCTGGCGCTGCGCCAAAGACGTTGAGTTGTTTAGCATCGTCGAAATATTCCGTTCGGAGGGTCATCCAAAAGTGTTCGCTAAGGTCTGCGTTGAGATAGAGCGCCGCGCCAAACCACTGCAAGCCATCGCCGAAATCGCCTTCCGACCCGGTTTTGAACTGTACGTTGGAAATGGTGCCATTGACGCCCAAACTGAATTTACCGCCCAATGCCGCCAAAAATACCAGATCTAACTGGTTAACCAACACGGAATCCGTTGGTTTGCCACCCTGATAATTTAGATAAGCCTTCAAAACATCATCTTTAGTTGCGGTGCTGAGCTGACCGATGATGTATTTATTGCTCAGGGTCGTAGATTTCAGGTCGGTCGGATTGGCAATACCCAGCATAAGCCCGGTTTTGCCAAAAGTTTTTTCAGCCTTGATGCCCGTATGAAAAAACGGTCCGTACGAAAACATATAAGACATGCTGTAATTTCGGTTGGCGTATGCATCTACCAGTTCATAGCCGATATGGGTTGCCCAACTTCCGGCTGTGATTTTTAAACCGTTTTTAAAGGCATAAGAAAGATATAATTGTTTGATAATGAATCTCGTGTTTTCGTCAGCGTAGGAAAAATCTTCTGCGCGTTTACCGAATCCGACATCGGCGACCATCCCTACTTTTCCGATAGAATGCTCCGCCTTCAGGGAGATCATACCCAGTTCAAAAGAGTTGTGCGAGTTGGTAAAACTGGTGTTGTTATTCGAAGCCATTTCCCCGAAATCGTAGCGGTAATAGGCGTCAGCAAAACCAGAAAACACAAGAGCTGGTGCATTGGCCACCGTGATTGTATCAGCTGCGGGAGCAGCATCCTGAGCAGGTGATGCAGTGGACAGGCAAAAAAATGCCAGGCCTGTTGCAAAGATTTTTTGTAACATTGTCAATCATTTTATGGAAGTGAAATGATAGGTACGGCCGTCGGTTTGTACCAGAAACCGAATGGAGGCCGTACCTTTTTATGAGCCTAAGTTTTAATCAGCGTAAGCCGGAACTTCTGTAAGTTTGCCGTTGGATTGCGACACTAAGAGCGTTCCCTGCACGTATTTTTCGTCGTGTTGGGAAGCGTCCAGTCCGATTTCTTCATCTTCGAAACTGACACGCATCGGTTCGATCCAGTTGATGAGTTTAAAAATGAGAAAGGAGACGATCGTACTGTAACCTGCGGCAATCGCCAATCCTGTCAACTGCTTGAGGAAGAAAGCGTAGTTACCATAAAAAAGCCCTTCGGCACCAGCACTGTTCACCGTGGTGGTGGCAAAAATTCCGGTAAACAGCATTCCCGCCATGCCGCCGATGCCGTGACAAGGGAATACGTCTAGTGTGTCGTCCAATTTCAGTTTCGACTTGTAGTAGACTGCGATATTGGAAATGACTGCTGAAGCAACACCGATAAAAATACTGGCAGGAATGGATACAAAACCTGCACCCGGGGTGATGGCAACCAGGCCAACCACTGCGCCGATGCAGAAACCCAGCACGGAAGGTTTTTTGCCTTTCAACACATCAAAAAACATCCACGACAAGCCGGCAGCCGCTGCCGCAGTATTGGTGGTCGCAAAAGCGGATACCGCCAATCCATTTGCGCCCAAAGCGGAACCCGCATTAAATCCAAACCAGCCAAACCAGAGCAATCCGGTTCCAATCAGGACGTAAGGAATATTCGCCGGCGGAATCTCCTGATTGTCAAGGTGAACAATTCGGCGCTTTAATGCTAAAGCCCCCATAAGTGCTGCGCAGCCTGCCGAAATATGCACAACAGTACCTCCGGCAAAATCGAGTACACCCAATTTAAACAGGAAGCCTTCCGGGTGCCAGGTCCAGTGTGCTAATGGCGCATATACCAGAAGGCTGAACAAGACGATAAAAAGGGTGTAGGATCTAAAGCGAATGCGCTCGGCCACAGCGCCTACGACCAGTCCGGGCGTAATGATGGCAAACATGAGCTGGAATAAGGCAAATAACGCCAGAGGAATCGTGGGCGCCAGGCTCCAGGGCGCTCCGGAGGTCACATCTTTAAAAAACAGGAAGGTCATCGGGTTGCCGATTACCCCGCCGATACTTTCGCCAAAGGCTAAGCTGAAGCCGACCGCAATCCACAGAACACTGACCACCCCTGCAGCCACTACACTTTTGATCATTGTGGAAATCACGTTTTTCCGATGCACCATGCCGCCGTAAAAAAAGGCAAGACCGGGCGTCATCAAAAAAACAAGTGCCGTTGCTACAATGATCCAGGCAATGTCGGCGGCATTGTACTTGCCGTCGTCGGTATAACTTGGAAGGTTTGGAACAAAGATCGCAATCACTGCCACAAGGGCCAGCAGTGAAAACGGAACAGCTTGTTTGAGTGTGATTTTTTTCATGATGTTATGTTTAGTTAAGAAATAGACTATCCATTCCGGCTTGCAGCAGCAAGCCCGGCACGAGTAATTTTACAGGCAAAAATTTGGCGAATTCTGCGTTAAGTGTCGCTGGACGAAATAACTGTCCACTTTTCCAGGAGTCATTTTCCTCCTGCCTAAAGGAGCGCGGCGTAATCACGGAACATTTCCTTTGTCGAAATGAATCGAATTACGCAAAACGATTGTTTGCAATCTATGATTTGTGGCAACATTATTTGGTAGGACTATGTAAAATTAGGCCGTGTTGAGAAGGTTGGTATCATCAAAAACCCACTTTTTTTTATCGAAATGAGATAAGATGAATAATTCGGTGATTTGTTTCAACCAAGCAATTATATGTGAATAGATTCTGCGTTTGACAAAATATGATTCTGAATTACTGTACTCAATTTTTATCCTTTTTGGGGCTTTAATCCCGAAAAACAAAAAACAGAGAGATTCTGAAGACAAAAAAATCCAGTCGGCAACTAGCGCCGACTGGATTTTGGGTGCGGAAAAAAGCAGGGCTTTCCGCGAGGGGTTACCCGCTCATATACACAAAATAGACGAGTAAGATCAGCGCAATAGTCACCCCAATGATGACGTACATTGCTTTTTTTGCACTTTCCTGCTGGCGCTTATTCGCAATCAGCTTCCTTTTTGATTTTGCCATAATCAGATCTTGTTTTTCGCTTGCTGTGAAGAATTTCCTATCCTACAAATAAAGGTACTAAGCGCATCTCTACCAAGCAGCCGGGCAAAAATATTGTCAAAAAAATCAGCGCTTGCCCGCGCTATTTGTAAAGTTGGCGTTCGTAAAACTCGACGACTCGTTCATCAGTCATAATATCCTGATAACGAAGCGGATGCCTCAGCACAATTCCGTCAAGTGTCCGGCACCTGCTGAGGGCAACGTACGTCTGCCCGTTTTCAAAGGCACCTTTATCTAAATCTACGATCAGCCGGTCAAAGGTTTTGCCCTGAGACTTATGGATGGTAACGGCCCAGGCTAACCGCAGGGGCAGTTGATTAAACGTTCCTACAACTTCCGTTTCGATGCGGGTTTGATCTTCCGGGTGGACTTTATACTGCAATACTTCCCAGTCCATTCTTTCGGTTTCAATATAGCGCCGTTGTTCCCCTTCTTCTACCATAACCGTTACGGTTTCAGCTTCCAGCTTTACTATTTTGCCAATCGTACCGTTCACAAAACGACGCTGGAGGTCATTTTTGGTAAACATGACCTGCGCATTGAGCTTTAAGTTAAGGGAGGGCTCGGCAGGGTAGAGGCTGGGGTTGAAGTTGCCGGTAACGCGCGCAGCGTACGTAGCGGATGGAAGCGGAATACGCGCCAGTTCCGTCAGGTTAATCGCATCCACCCGGGCATTACGCGCCGAAAGGGTAATGTAATAATCCGTTGAGGTAAATCCGGGAATGTAGCGCTTATTCAATTCCTCCAGATCGTCTTCGTCCACCCGGTTCAGGCGGATAGCGTCTAAGAGTTTCAAAAAGTATTTGTTCTCCTGCCGGTAAACCTTTTGCAACTCAAGCATCTCCAATTCAATCTCTGACCGGATAACAATGGAGGAAAAAAAATAAGGCGATTCATAGCGCGTTTGCAGGAACATCATCTCGGTTTCAGAAGACACCACTGGCGGCAATTGGAATAAATCGCCAAAAAAGACCACCTGCACGCCGCCAAATGGCAACGGATTTTCTCGGTTGACTCTGAGGAAATAGTCAATATTGTCGAGCAGGTCGGCCCGCACCATCGAAATTTCGTCAATCACCAACACTTCAATATGCTGATAGAGTTTGCGATTGAACCGCTTTTTGATGTCTCGGCGATCGAGTGGCTTGGCCGGAAACCCAAAAAAAGAATGAATCGTTTGCCCCTGCACATTAAGGGCTGCAACGCCGGTTGGTGCCAATACGACCGTTTTTTTTCGGGTTGTACTCCTGAATAATTGCAACAGGGTAGACTTGCCTGTACCCGCCTTGCCGGTAATGAACAAATTCCGCCCCTGCTTCTCAATCATGTCGAGGGCGAGGCGAAAATCGTCGTTCAGTTCCAATGGCGTTTTATCAAGTCCCACAAATATTTCAGGTTATTGGATTGGTTTCGCAAGGTATATAAAGACAGGCAAATGATCGCTGAAACCTCCGATATAAGTATCGCCTGAAAAAGTGCGATGGGGATAACCCCGGTATTGTCCTGATTTTTGAAACAGGTAGTTCTCATTAAAAATCCGGGCGTTGTAGAACTGGAATCCCCCGGCTTTTTCATTGATCAATCCATGGGAAATAATGATCTGGTCGAACAGGTTCCAGGAATCCTGATAAGCCAGCGTTCCGATGCCTCTTTTGAAAAAATCGTACATCGGGTTAAAAAGCGCTCCTTTTTTGGTGTCTTCTTTTTTAAAATTCGCGGCCAGAATCTTCTTCACGCTCGGGCTGGTGGGGTCGTCGTTCAAGTCGCCCATAATGATGATTTTGGCATTTGGATCGGCTTGCATCAGCGAATCGGCAATGTTTTTGCAAATCAATGCCGCTGCATTGCGGTATGGCTGAGAGGCCGCTTCACCCCCTCTGCGGGAAGGCCAGTGGTTGACCAAAATATGAAGGGGCTCACCATCGTATAAGCCGGATACAAAAAGGATATCCCGTGTTTTTCGAGTGCTGCCGTCCGGGTTGTAAATGGGCATCAAGACTGCCTGGCTCGAAGTGGGTCTGAAATATTTGGCTTGATAGAGCAAGCCGACATCAATGCCGCGTTCATCCGGGGAATCAAAATGGATGATCTGGTAGTTGCGTGCAGCCAGTTTGGGCTGTTTCACCAAATCTTCCAATACCCTGCGGTTTTCGATTTCTGCCACACCGAGGATTGAAATCCCATCCGGGCTAAGTTCTACGCCCAACTCCGAAATAACCCGGGCCATATTGCCCTGTTTTTCCTGGTAAATGGTTTCGTTCCAGTTTTTTTTGCCATTGGGCAAAAATTCAGAATCGTCGATCAGGGGATCGTCTTCCGTGTCGAACAGGTTCTCTAAGTTGTAAAAACCGATAGCCCCTACTTTATACTGTTGTGCTTTTTGAGCAAGCAGGGTGTAAGCCGACAGGGTAAGCAGCAAAAGGAAAAAAACAAATCTTTTCATGGTTGTTGATTAGATGACAGACGATTGGACGACAAAAGCCAAGTAATGGATACGTACAGGCGCATTAAGTTTACGTTAATTTTGACCGATCTAAAAAAAACTGATTCAAGTGAAATGCTACCTTTGCATCACTTTGTCTAATTGAAGCTCAAAAGTATGCTTAATTCTAAAAAAGTACTCCTTTTTCTCTCCACCGCATTCTTCTTTTTACCCAGCCTGATCTCAGCTCAAACTGTTACGATTCAAGGCCGTATTAAAGATGGACAAACCGGCGAAGCAGTCCCGGGGGTCGAAGTTCGCTTGTTGCGTACAAGCGTTTTCACCGACACCGATGGCGCTTTCAGCCTTTCTACCAGTTCCGATGCCCGCGATGCCGTCGTGAGTCTATCCAGGCCAGGCTTTGCAAATTTGGATCTTTTGGTTGACTTGGGTGCCGAAAACATTAACTTAGGCACGATAAACCTGACTTCACAAGCAGGTATTGACCTGCTTTCCGGTGAAGAAGTCATCTCCACCGTTACGCTTTCTTCTGATGAGGGCAACAGCGAAGGCGCTCAAAACATTGCCGGGGTGCTTACCGCCTCCAATGACCTTTTTGCTTCAACAGCTGCTTTTGGTTTTAGCGCAGCCCGTTTTCGCATCAGAGGCTACGATTCGGACAATAACCTGATTTACCTGAACAACATCCCGGTCAACGACCAGGAAGATGGTTTCGTCTTCTGGAACGCCTGGGGCGGTCTGAACGACGCTGTTCGCAGCCGCTCCAATTCTATCGGACTTCAGCCTACCGAATACACATTCGGCGGGGTTGGTGGTGCGGTGAGCATTGATACGCGGGCGTCTTCGCACCGCAAACAATTGCGCGTTTCTTATGCCGTTTCCAACCGCACCTACCGCCACCGCTTAATGGCTACGTATTCGACCGGCATGAAAAATGGATGGGCCTTAACCCTCTCCGGGTCTCACCGCTGGGCGGAAGAAGGTTATGTGCCGGGAACTTCCTACGATGCGTGGTCCTACTTTCTTTCGGTAGACCGAAAAATCAACGACCGCCACACTTTAAACCTGACTGCTTTGGGCGCTCCAATCATTCGCGGGCGTTCTACTTCCTCCGTTCAGGAAATGTACGACATAGCCGGAACGAACTTCTACAATTCCTATTGGGGGTATCAAAATGGCAAAAAGCGCAACAGCCAAATGGTGAATACCAACCAGCCTCTGGCCATTCTGCGGCACGACTGGAGTATTTCGAACAAAACCTCGATGACCACAGCCATCAGTTATGAATTCGGACGAGATGGGCTCACCGCACTCGACTGGTACGATGCGCGCGATCCCCGACCGGATTATTACCGCCGCCTGCCGAGCTATATCGAAAACGACCAGCGCGACGATGTGGAGCAATTGCTGCGCGAAAATGAAGACCTGCGTCAGGTAAATTGGGCTGGCATGTACGATGCCAACCGAAACAGCATTCAAACCATAAACGATGCCGATGGGATCGAAGGCAACAACGTAACGGGAAAACGGTCGCAATACGTGGTGGAAGAACGCCGGGCAGACATGACCCGTGCGAGTTTCAATTCTAATTTCCGGAGCGCAATCAGCGATAATTTTACACTCACTGCTGGCTTATCCTACCAGTCGCAAACAACGAAATATTTCAAAGTATTGGATGACCTGCTAGGGGGCGATTTTTATTTGGACATTGACAAATTTGCCGAGTTTGGGAACGCTGGGAATAATGAAGTCATTCAGAATGACGTGAGTGCCACCAACAAACTTGTACAGAAAGGAGAAAAATTTGGATACAACTACGACATCGTCAATAACCGGGCGGGCGCCTGGGTTCAGGGCGAATGGAAATCCAATAAATTTGACTTTTTTGCTGCTGCCAACGCCAATAACTCCAGCTTCTGGCGCGAAGGGAAGGTTCAAAACGGAAGGTTTGAAAACTCCATCGGCAAATCGGAAGTTCAAAATTTTATAGATTATAGCGTAAAAGGCGGCGTCACCTACAAATTAGATGGCAGGAACTATTTTGTGTTGAACGGTGCCTACCTGACCCGCGCACCTTTCACCCGCAATGCTTATGTTTCTCCCCGTACCCGCGCCGATTTTGCGGAAGGGGCCGTCCTTGAAAAAGTCCTTTCGGTTGAAGCCAATTACCTCCTTCGCTCACCGGGTCTGAAAATTAAGGCGACCGGCTATTTCACCCGTTTTGACGACCAGATCAACATCCGCAGTTTTTATTTAGACAATGCCCTGGTTGATGACAACGGGGTAAGCGGCGGTTTTGTAAACTACATCATGAGCAATATTTCCACCCAACACATGGGGGTTGAATTGGCCGCCGAAGTAACAACGCCTATCACAGGATTGAAAGTGAAAGCCGTTGCAGCAGTCGGTGAGAATATTTACACCAACCGTCCGGATGTGGAAGTTTTCCTCGATCAGGATGCTGCATCATTGGGCAAAAGGCAGGTTTACATCAAGAATTTCTATGTCGCAGGCTCTCCGCAGACCGCGATGAGCTTTACGTTGAGCTACAATGCAAAACGGTTTTGGTTTGCCAACCTGAGTTTCAATTATTTCGATAACAGTTGGATTGACTTTTTCCCGGAACGCCGCACAACGGAAGCCGTTTCTTATGTGGATGATCCGGAATACATCAACGAAGTCGTAGAACCGGGTTCGCCGCTGTGGAAACAGATCATTGATCAGCAAAAAGCGCCGTCCGCATTCACGATGGATTTTTTTGGTGGTAAATCATGGAAGATCAACAATTTGTTCATTTACCTGAATGTAGGGGTGAACAATATCTTAGACAAAAAAGACTTTATTACCGGCGGCTATGAACAATACCGCTTTGATTTTGAGGGCAAAAACGTCAACAGGTTTCCACCGCGTTATTTCTATGGATTTGGCAGGAACTACTTTGTGAGTTTGGCTTTCCAGATCTGATATTTAAAAAAATAAAATACATCATCTGTTATGGCTTTCTTCTTAAAACGATTTTCGGTTTTCGCTTTGCTGATTTCGCTCACCACCTGGGGTTGTATAGACCGTGAGTTCGATGAACCGCCTGTAGGTGAGTTGCCTGATCTGGAAGCAAATGCGACCATTGCTCAACTCAAAGCGCTGCACATCGTTGGCGGCACTAGTAATTTAGTGACAGAAGACTGGATTGTAGATGGCGTTGTGGTTGCCGATGACGAATCGGGCAATTTTTTCAAAAATATCGTCATCCAGGACGAAACCGGCGGTATTGCGATTCGCCTGAACTCTACCGGTTTGTACAATGATTTTCCGGTTGGCCGCAAGGTATTCCTGCTGGCAAAAAATCTGTATATCGGCGACTACAATGGTTTGCACCAGGTGAATGGCAGCACGGATGCCGCTTTGGAAGAAGTCTTGATCCCCGAACACGTCATTGGCGCTGAACGGGATCAAACCGTAGTGCCGAAAGTGGTGACGATGGCTGAATTGCAAAACACCACCTTATACAATTCTTTAGTCAACACGCTGATCCAGATCAACGACGTGCAGTTTGCACAGGCTGACGCAGGAGCAACTTACGCAAATGCGGTTACCCAGTTTTCGCTGAACAGAAACGTCGAAGATTGCAACGGCAATTCCATCATTTTGCGGTCTAGCGGTTTTGCAGATTTTGCAGCGGAACTGACGCCCACCGGGAAAGGATCCATCGTTGCGGTGGTAAGCATTTTCGGCAATACGAAGCAGTTGAACATCCGCGACCTGAACGACGTGCAGATGGCTGGTAATCGTTGCGGTGGCGTTGGTCCCGGCGGCGATGTGATTCCCATCAACGATGTACGCAACCTCTTTACTGCCGGAACCACGGCAGGCCCGGCTGGAAAAACCATCAAGGGCGTCGTTATTTCAGACAGAGCAGCAGTTAATACAGACCCGAGAAACATCGTACTGCAGGATGCAAGCGGCGGTATTGTTGTTCGCTTTTCAGCAGCCCACAACTTCGATCTGGGCGATGAAGTAGAAGTATCTGTTGATGGTCAGGATTTGTCTGAATTCAATGGTTTGCTTCAGGTCAACAATGTGCCCAACAATGCGGCAACTTCTACCGGCTCGGGAACGCTGCCTACGCCACGCGAGGCGACCGTTGCTGAAATCAATGCCAACCTAAATGCCTGGGAGTCCACTTTGGTGAAGGTGAAGAACGCCACCCTCAGCGGCGGCGCTACTTATTCCGGATCGCGCACGCTTTCAGACGGAACGGGTTCTATCATCCTTTTCACGCGCAGCCAGGCAACGTTCTCCGGAGCTGCATTGCCAACGGGTAATGTGGACGTGGTCGCGCTCATCTCCCAGTTCAACGACGCACAACTAAGCATCAGATCATTGAATGACGTGACCGGTGGAGGCAACGGTGGCGATCCCGTTGAAATTTCTCTCGGAGAACTCCGTACTCTTTTTGCAGGCGGCGCAAGCAGCGTTCCGGCTGCAAAAAAAGTGAAAGGCATCGTGATTTCCGACGCGACTAACTTCAACTGGGCTGACCGGAATTTAGTCATTCAGGACGCCAGTGGCGGCATCGCCGTTCGCTTTACCGCTGCGCATGCCATTGCGCTCGGACAGGAAGTAGAGATTATTGTGTCCGGGGCAGAACTTTCTGAATTTAATGGTTTGCTCCAGGTCAACAACGTACCGAATGGTAATGCCACTTCGCTTGGCGCTGGCACATTGCCAACACCGCGTCAGGCGACCATTGCCGAGATCCTTACGAATCTGGAGGCCTGGGAATCCACTCTCGTAAAAATCATCAATGTGACCATTACGGGCGGCGGCACCTACTCCGGTGCGAAAAGCCTCAACGACGGAACGGGTACCATGGATATGTTCACGCGTTCGCAGGCAACTTTTTCCGGAACAAGCGTTCCTGCCGGGGCGGTTACGATTGTGGCCGTAGTGTCGCAATTTAACGTAGGGCAAGTGATTATTCGGAACACGAGCGATGTGACACCGTAGGGCGATGTACTTCAAGTTTACAGGAGCCGGGGTTGTGTGAAAAGTTGCAAGTTGCAAAGGACAAAAGGCAATTACACGGAATAAAATCGCCTTTTGCTCTTTGCAACTTGCCTCTTTATACAACTTCGGCTCTTGTTATTTCAACTAAATATGGGTATCATACAACGCCAGAGTATAATATTGACGGTTATCAATTATATCGGCGTGGCGCTGGGTGCCGTCAATACCTTGATTATTTACCCCAAGATCCTGTCAGAAGAGGAGTTCGGTATTTTTCGGTTTGTGACCCAAACAGCTCAAATGCTTTTCCCATTTGCCCTATTGGGAGCAGGTTCCTTGACGATTCGCTTTTTTCCACATTTCAAAGACGAGCGAAACGGGCATAATGGATTTTTACTCCTTTTGTTATCTGCTGCATCCGGCGGATTAGCCCTGTTTTCCATCCTGGCATTTTTGCTGCGCAAACCGATCCTGGCTGGGTATGCCTCCAATTTCGGGGAGTACGCTCAGTACTTGCCCTACATCATTCCGATTGTCTGTTTCATGGGACTGGCCTTTGTGCTCAACGCTTATTCCACCAATTTCCAGCGGATGGCCGTTCCCCAGGTTTTGAACAATATCTTCCTGAAGCTGTCAACCGCGCTGCTTTGCATCTGCCTTTTCAACGGCATGTTCGCTTTTTCGACCTTGATGGCCGGCGTTGTGTTGGCCTACTTCATTGTGTTTATACTCATGAGCTTGTACTTAAATAGAGAAGGGCTGCTTTTTCTAAAGTTCAACCCTGCCTTTTTTAAAAAACCTTTGTTGAAAAGCATGGCTGGGTACGCTGTCTTCGGTTTTTTAGGGCATATCAGCTCTTCATTGGCCATTCAGATAGACACTTTCATGGTTGGAACCATGCTTGATTTAAAAAGTGTGGCTGCATTTTCTATTGGATTGTTTATTGCAGACACTATTGACATCCCCAGGCGCTCTGTTGAAAGCGCGGCATCACCTATTGTTGCCCAAGCCTGGAAAGATAACAACCTTGGGGAAATTCAAAATATTTACCGAAAAAGTTCTTTGATCCAATTACTGGCCGGGCTTTTTATCTTGTTGGGCATCTGGCTTTCGGTAGACGAACTTTTTGAAATCATGCCGAATGGGGAAAAATACGAGGTAGGCAAATATGTAATTCTGATTCTGGGTATCGGAAAACTGACAGACCTTGCAACGGGGATCAACAGCCCCCTGATTGGGTATTCAGCTTATTACCGGTTTAATTTTTATGCAATTCTTGCGCTGGCTTTGTTAAATATCCTGGCTAATCTCTTATTCATTCCAATCTTTCAGATCAACGGAGCGGCTCTCGCTACCATGTTTTCGCTCGGCTTGTTCAATTTATTGAAGCTGGGGTATATTTACTACCGATGGCGTATGCACCCGTTTACCTGGGCGGCAATCTGGGTATTTGTTATTGGTGCAGTGAGTTTTTTAGTAGCCTGGTTCATGCCCGCTACGGCTTATCCATTGGTGAACATTATAATAAAGTCAATCACATTTGCCGGGATTTATGTGGGTTTAACCCTTTGGTTCAGGATATCTTCGGATTTGTCAGGTTTGTTTGATGCCTTTTTAAAAAAACTCAGAAACAGATAAGCCAAGCCTATTGGTGCTCATCCCGATGTACCACGGTGTAATCAATTTTCCTGGAAGTTTCTGTGTCCTCTGAAGCAGGCTTGCGGCGATAGCCTTTGGGATAATAGAAGCGTTGCCTTAGTTCATCCGAGATTTTGTAGGATTGTTTGTACCCCCGATAAGTTCCCCAAAACTGCATCAGCCGGAAAAGGAAAATATCCTTTAAATTCCTTGCCAGGATGCCGTCACTCCAGGCATGGCGATAATCACTCCAGACATTGCGCAAGAACAGCATCAGGAATGTTATAAAATTAAAGCCGCCGCTTTGCTGAATGGCGCGCAGCGCAATCGCTTCACGCCGGTAGCGATTGTAGATATTTTTCCACCGCTCTTCATGAACGTGGATGATCGTCGCGTCCGCCTGATAGGCAATTTGCCAACCTTTGTCTATGATTTTTTTCGCCCAGTCGAGGTCTTCCAAACCGGTCAACGTTTCATCGAAAGCCTGGTCTTTCCATAAACTCCTTCGAATGGCGCAGTTGGCATTATTACAAAAAGGGTGTCGTTGGTTCTGCGTGGAGCTATCGGGAAACCAGGTGGCAAAAATTTGATGCTCGGAATATTTTGTCACTTCATTTCCACGCTGCTTGCCATAAACCAACGCTACTTTTTCATTTTGAAACGGCGCCATCATTTGTGCAATCCAGTCGTTAAAGACTGGATAAACATGGGCGCTGGCAAAAATCAACACGTCCCCGCTTGCAGCAGCACAGCCTGCATTTAGGGCATACCCGAAAGAAAAATCCTGTGGGCGGATCTGGACAATATTGACAGGGAAGCGGGAAGCAATAGATAGCGTCGCATCCTGTGAACCAGAGTCTACAACGATGATTTCAACCTCTTTTACCGTTTGTTCCAGAATGCCTGAAAGCAATCTTCCGATGTGTTTTTCTTCGTTTAAGCAACGGATTATGATGGAGACGATCGCCATGGACTTATATTTTTTGAGTCAAATGGAGCAGCTTGTCCCACAAAGGAGGCTTCACTGCCAGAATGTTCCCCCAAGCATCGGCAGAAACGGCTGCAGGGTCGCCCCGGAAAGCTTTCCATTGGTGCCTGATGCCATACCGCTTGATGGGATGCCACTCTGAAATCAGGCAGCGATACCCCTTTTTTTCTAAAAAATCCACCATGTCGCTGAGCATATACCCCAATAGTTTGGTTTTCCCATCCTCAAACTCACAAACGATGCATTCCGGTGCGGCGTGATTTTCCCAGTCAAACCCTTGAAGCACCTTCAGGTCAAACCCTTCTGCATCGGTTTTTAAAAAGGTAATGGCCGGCATGGGATGTTGGGAGAGCGTCGTTTTTAAAGTAGTAACCGGAACACGGAGAGCAGACACATGACTTTCATGGAAGGCTGTCAAGCTACTGATCCCGCTTGATTCCCGGCTGGTGTAAAGTGCCATTTCCGGAGCATCCAGATCGGAAACGGCCTGTGCAAAAATTTTGACTGCAGGGTAGCCGGAACAAAGACCCTCTAACAGTTTGCGGTTGGCCGGATCCGGCTCAAAAGCGAAGACCACCCAGCCGTCTTTTGCAAATTTTTCGAGGATGTCTCCAAAATGAGCGCCAACATCAATCATCGTTTTGGGGAAAGAACTGCCTTTGAACAGGTTATAAACCAGGTCTGTTTCCTGAATAGCCTTGCCGAATCGCCAATCCAACAGCTTAGTCTTTAATGCGCTTTCCGGAAGGTTGTACAAAATTTTATTGATCAGGTTCATGTCTGTTTTTTCTTTGGAAAGTAATAAAATTTAATCGTACTCCATAAGGCTTTTAGCATCGAAATTGGCCTGCCGTCACCATTCATGGCAACCAGATCGGGCAACAATGCTGCAATGGTTTGCGAAGGTATTCCAAGTCTGTAATGACAATTCTTCTCAAGATACGATCGGAATATTTCCACACCAGCGTCAGGAGCCTGCAAGATCGTATTCAGTGCATGACTCAACGAACTTTTGTCCGCTGCATAAAATAAAGCTGCGCCGTCAAATCCGTAATCATACCCTACCGATTCGCTGTGCGGATTAAAATAGACTGCTCTTTTGCCCAAAAAAAGCCCTTCATGAAGAACTGAACTAAACCGGGAAATGATACAATCCGAACGTCCGATCAATTCGTGAATAATCGCTGCATTGGTGCGCACAACATTCCGGTAGCCCGAAAGATCGCCGGTATCTCTGGGGTGCTGGGCAATCACATAGTCCAGTTCCAATGCGTCCAACAGTTCCACGACCGGGTTGAGCCAGGCTAAGCGCCGGTCTTCGTGTACGCCATACGTGAAATTGCAATTGACTAAAAAGAAAGGTCTGGCATTTCCGGTTTGCTGAAATTCCAGCTTTTCGTACCTCGGATTACCGGTCAGAAACACCATTTTGCGCTCCGGCACTTGTCTGGCAGCTACCGACCCCTGCAACAAAGCAAAATCAGCCCACCGCATTCGCCCCCGAACAGGATCGGCCAAGTCAATGACCGATTCCTGAAGGCAAACGGTTCGTATGCCCATCCACCTGCCTAAGGCAATCAGCAACTGCGCGTCGGCAGTCCAGTCATTGCCCAAAACCAGGACTTCCGGACGCAATCTTAGGAATCTAAAAAAGGAAAACGGGGCGCTTGTTATGCCATTGCTCTCAAATCCTTCTTTTGCGCGTTCATTTTGCCGTTCGCGATGCCAAATGTGTACTTCTATACCTGTGTTATCTTTTTTAAATTGCTGAATAACAGGGCTTAATAAAAAGGAAAGGGTGTCGCTTGCCGCAAAAAAGGCGATACTCCGGGCAGGGGAGGGCATCAGAACCGATGACCTGAATCTATTAACCGGTTTGGGTAATTCCTCCTGCCTTACGACCAGACCAGCTTCGATGTAGATTTCAGAAACCTCAGATGAAGCACCTTTGAGCACCTCCAATACGGCGCTTGTCATATCCGCAACTGTGGATAACCAGATTCGCTGATAGACCGGTTTCCCAAAATTAATTTTGGATGCACCGGGTGTGTTAAAAAAGATTAAGTCCATAAAATTGTCGAACTATGCAGTGCCTTTAGGAGCGTGTCGTAACTTATTTTCGACACGCTCCTAAACGGCAAAAAAAGCGAATAAAAGGGGAATGGAGGGCATTTTTTTGATTAAATCTGATGAGGTTCTTTGAATCAATCAGATTTATATCGCCTATGAACTGATTTGTTTACCCATTAGCATACAAGGCGTTGAGGGCGCTTCAGCCCGCGCTGTATTAAAAATTAATCCATGACGACGCATCAAAAACGGCCAGTTGTAGCCGCTATCGTGCCCATGCGCCATTCCAGTGAGCGTGTGAAAGGAAAAAATTACCGCAATTTTGCCGGCAAACCGCTTTACCATTGCGTAGTGGAAAGTTTGCTTCAGTGCGAAGATATCACCAAAGTGGTGATAGACACCGACAGTCCCTTTATCTTGGAAGATGCAGCTAAGCATTTTCCCTCGGCAATTTTGCTGGAACGCCCGGAACATCTTCGGGATGGCGCCATTCCAATGAATGACGTATTGCTGAATACCCTGAATCAGGTGGAAGCGGATTTTTATCTGCAAACGCACAGCACCAACCCGGTGCTTTCTGCCGCAACCATCAGCAACGGGGTAGCTTTTTTTCTGAAGCATTACCCGGTTTATGACTCATTGTTTACCGTGACCCGATTGCAGGTGCGGCTTTGGGATCAATTGGCCCGCGCCATCAATCACAACCCAAATATCCTGCTGCGCACGCAAGACCTGCCTCCGATTTACGAAGAAAACTCCTGCATGTATATTTTTACAAAGGAAATCCTGCTGCAGCGCCATAACCGGATCGGCAACCGACCCTACCTGCTGGAAATTCCGGCAGAAGAAGCCAAGGACATTGACGAAGAGATTGATTTCAGGATTGCTGAATTTTTGTACAAAGAAAAATACGGGCTTTAAGCATGAAAATATTAGTAACCTGCCCGCCAATGCTCGGGCGAATTGATACCTTCCGGCCGCTGTTTGAAGCGAAAAACGTGGAACTGGTGGCTCCAAAAGTGGTTCAAACCCTTTCAGAAGAAGAATTGATGGGATTGCTTCCAGATATGGACGGTTGGATCATTGGCGATGACCCCGCTACGGAAAGGGTGTTTACGGCTGGTCGGCAAGGCAAACTCCGCGCTGCAGTAAAATGGGGTGTCGGGGTGGATAACGTCAATTTTGAAGCTTGCAAAAAATTGGGGATTCCGGTGACCAATACCCCGGGCATGTTTGGAGAAGAAGTTGCTGACATGGCCATTGGCTACCTGATTGGTCTGGCCCGGGAAATGTTTCTCGTTGACCGGGGGGTCAGGTCAGGGCAGTGGCTGAAACCGCCGGGAATGTCTTTGTCCGGAACAACGGCAGCGTTGATTGGTTTCGGCGACATTGGCAGGGCTGTCGGTGTTCGTTTGGAGGCGTTGGGTATGAAGGCGCTGGTTTATGACCCTCATGCAGCGATTCCGGAAAACATGGCTCATTGCACGCGGACTACTTTTCCAGAGGGGATCGAAACGGCAGATTTTGTGATGGTGACCTGCTCGTTGACCCCCGAAACCCGCCACCTCATCAATCGCAACAGCATTTCCTTGATGAAGGATGGGGTACGGATCATCAATGTATCCCGCGGGCCAATCATTGACGAAACCGCGCTTGTAGAAGCATTGATATCGGGCAAAGTTCACTCAGCCGGCTTAGATGTATTTGAGCAGGAGCCTTTGCCTGCTGATTCGCCGCTGCGCAATTTTGAACGCTGCATCTTTGGAACGCACAATGGTTCGAACACAGTCCAGGCGGTACATCGAACCAGTATTAAAGCAATTCAACTGCTTTTTGATTTTCTGGGTATTTGATTTTCAATAAAAACGGGTGAAACTATGAATAAAAAAGCAGCGCTCATCACTGGCGTACTTGGAGGCATAGGGAAAGCCTTGGGAAAAACATTCCGGGAACGCGGTTATTACGTCTATGGTTTAGACATTCGCATTCCGGATGTAGGCGAGGCGGCTCAGGTCTGCGACATTTTTATCCCCTTCGACCTCCATGCCTTTTGCACCAATGAAGCATACAGAATTGAGCAGCAAAACACATTCGGGCAGGTCATCCCTAAGTTGCATGTTTTGGTGAACAACGCTGCCGTTCAACTACTGGATCATACGGAAAACATCCGCTTAGCGGATTGGCAGGAAACACTGAACGTAAACCTCACCGGACCCTTGCTGTTGAGTCAGTACTTTTTACCTTTATTGGAACAAGAAAACGGCGCAATCGTTAATATTGCCAGCATCCATCAGTTATTGACCAAGCCCCGTTTTGTGAGCTATGCGACCTCTAAGAGTGCTTTGGTCGGGCTAACCAAATCAATGGCAGTTGACCTTAAAGACCGCGTTCGTGTGAATGCCATTAGTCCAGCCGCCATAGAAACCAGTATGTTGCGGGCAGGTTTCAACAACGACGAATCTGCGCTGGATGTGTTGCGAAATCTCCATCCGGTGAAGCGAATTGGTTATCCCGATGAAGTAGCGAAATTGGTGCTGTTTCTTTGTTCCGACGAAGCCGGCTTTATCAGCGGAGCGAATTTTACACTGGACGGCGGGATCAGCTCGGTTTTGCACGATGTCTAAGGAAAATTATAGAGCATGAACCTACTTTCCATCATCATTTGCACCTATAATCGCTCGGAGTTGCTCGCTTCTTGCCTTGAATCGCTAACCACTCAAAATGTTTCCGCGCACAACTTCGAGGTCGTAGTGGTCAACAACAACAGCAGCGATGATACCACAGCGGTAGCGCTTGGATTTGCTGGTAAATTCCCGCATTTCATAGCAGTAGATGAACCCCGCCAGGGTTTAAGTCATGCTCGAAACAAAGGAATAGAAGTCGCTAAAAATGAATGGGTTGTCTATCTTGATGACGATGCGAAAGCAGCTCCGGATTTTGTAGCGCGTGCAAATTGGATGATCCGGCAGGGGCGGTATAAAGTTTTTGGCGGCATTTTTTTACCCTGGTACAAATATGGCCGTCCGGTCTGGTTCAAAGATGCTTATGCCAGCAATAAAAAGTACAGCAAAATCTGCACCCTACACGGCGACGACTATGCTTGTGGTGGCATCATGGCTTTTGAAAAATCATTGCTGAAACAATACAGCGGCTTTGATCCGGCCTTGGGGATGAGTGGAACCCGCGTTGCATACGGGGAAGAAACGGAAGTCCAATATCGGATGCGCAAGGATGGCATCGAAATTGGATACGATCCTGAATGGGTGATCTACCACCTCGTGGCACCCTATAAACTTAAAGTGGAGTGGTTTTTTAAGGCTGGTTTTGCCTGGGGGCGCGACCGGATTTTGGTTTATAAAGACCGTACGAATGTATTTTACCTGTTCTTGGTTCTGTTGACGGCCTTCGGACTTTCGTTTGTAAATGCCCTGCGGTACACACCCAAGCTGCTTTTTGACCGGAATTACTACATCGAAAACTGGCTGATTGACGTTTTTAGAAAATTTGCCAAGCGGATTGGTACAATATATACAGCTTTATTAGAAAACAGCCGTGCCAAAGACATTTGGCTAAAAGAAAGGGAATGATGAACCTGATTGCTATATACCTCTATCCCGTCAAATCGCTGGGGGGAATTTTACTTATGGAAGCCACCGCTGAAAAGCGGGGCCTCGTTTATGACCGAAGGTGGATGCTCACAGACGCCGATGGCGTATTTCTAAGCCAGCGGGAGTTGCCCGAAATGGCGCTGTTGCAACCTTCCATAGAAAACGGGCATTTGGTAATCCGGCATCGGGGGAAACCGCTGGAGCCGTTGCCTATCCCGCTTGACCCAACCAGCTATGGCGAACCGCTCACGGTTACTGTCTGGGACGATACCTGCGCTGCTGTCCACGTCAGCGAGGCCGCCGATGACTGGTTTTGCGAAGCTTTAAATTCGCCTTGCCACTTAGTCTATATGCCTGATGACAGCGTTCGTCCAATAGATCCGGATTATGCCCAACCTGACGACTTAGTCAGCTTTGCAGATGGCTACCCTTTTCTGATTATTGGAGAAGCCTCTATGGCGTATTTGAACAGCCAACTTGAACCGCCGCTGAGTATTCGTCGGTTTCGTCCCAATTTTGTGTTCTCGGGCAATGTGCCCCATGAAGAAGACGAATGGAAAAGTTTTTCCATCGGCAGTGTCCGTTTCCGTGGCACAAAACCCTGCGGCCGCTGTCAGATCCCCACAATTGACCCGGAAACCTCAATCCAGGGCAAAGAACCTTCCGCAACGCTCGCTAAATACCGGCGTTTTGGTCACAAAATCAATTTTGGCATGAATGTATGCCTCGGTGGCGCCCCGGGAATTGTCAGGGTGGGAGAGGAAGTGGTGGTTGAGGAGGAAAATGGGATATGAGGCTGTCTTATAAGTGGCAAATAGGCAAAGGCAAATAGGCAAAACCTGACTTATGCAACGGGAAAACTAAATTTATAAAAAGTATTTAATTGTTTTTCGGAATCCTATTTGCACTTTGCACACTTGCACTTTGCCACTTATAAGACAGTCTCATATCCTGCCAACTGAACTACGGTTTCCCCGCCTTGTTCACTTTTTCAAAATCCCCGGCTTTGATCATCACGAATTTCTCCGGTTTGATGTGTTTTTTCATGGCCGAGTTAATTTGTTCCGGCGTAAGATCCTTTATTTTTTTCTCAAAATCGGCATCCCAATTGTAATCGCGTTCGATGAAGAGGTAGTTCTCTAAAGTTCCGGCAACGGAGCCATCCTGCGAGCGTGTCACTTGCTGCGACTGCAACCAACCCGACTTGGCCGCATCAATTTCTTCCTGTGTGAACCCGTCTTTCAGCACACGGTTAATTTCTTCTTTGAAGGCCTGCTCTAATCGCTGCACATTTTCAGGTGCATAAATGGCTGAGGCGTTAAATATGGCCGATTCGTCTAACGGACTGGCGTTAAAGCCTGAGCCAACGCTGTAGCTGATGCCTTCTTTCTGACGAATGCGCACAGCGAGTCGAGAATTGAGGAACCCGCCGCCCATCATGTAATTGCCCAGGATCATTGCCGGATAATCAGGATTGTCGTTCCGCATCTGCATATTCTGAGAAACTAAAAAGATGCCATTGCTTTTGTCCGGCGTATTGATCGCTTCATTTGCCGGTTTCACATCTATGGCCGGGCTTTTGATGCGGGCATAAGTTTTAGGGCTTTTCCATTTGCCAAAATTATCTTCCAGCGCTTTTCGAACCACTTGTTCGTCAAAATCGCCGACAACCGAAACCGTAGCATTTGAGGCACCATAAAAATCCTTGTGAAATTGTTTCACCTCTTCCAAAGTGAGGTTTTTGATGGCCGCTGTTTCTTCCTCGAAAGTCATTGTATAACGCACATCATCTTTCGGGTAAGGACGGATCAGGCGACTTTGAATATTGCGCGCCACGGCGGTTGGTTCTGATTTTTGTTGTTCAATGCCAGCAAGCTCTTCCTGCCTCAGTTTCTCAAACTCATTCTCGTCAAAAGAAGGCGATTGAAGCATTTCTTTCACCAGCGCAATGACATCCGGCAGGTTGTTGCGATCCGTTTCTATGGTCGCAGACGCAGATGTAGCGGATCCAAAAATCCGTACCCGGGCTTTGAGGCGGTCAAATTCGTCCTCAATGCCCTGACGATCGCGTTTCAGGGTGCCTTTGTCGAACATCCCGCCGGCAAATCTTGCCGCCGTTGTTTCACCAATGCTTCCACATTGGGCGGCTCCGGAACTTCAACCCGGTCGGGCATTTCTTCGGGAATAAACCGGCCTACCGTGCGGTTGGATGGTTTGAAATAGAACCCTGCTACCCGTTTTACGTCTTCAATGGTCACTTTTTCCAAGTTGTCGCGGTACAGGTAGGCTAATCGCCAATCACCTTTTGCTAAGTATTCGCTCATTTGCAGCCCCACCCGCTCCGAGTTGTTGAAACTCAGTTCAAAATCCTTCAGCAACCTTGTTTTGGCACGCTCAATTTCTTCGGGCGTAATGGGCACTTCTTTGAGCCGGTCCAAGGTTTCTGTCATGGCGGACAGCGCTTCTTCCAGCGATTTTTCTTTGAGGATCTCCGTAGAAAAATAAGCATATCCATCTTCTTTCAGGGAAGAAACGTAACCATATTGCGAAGAAGCCTTTTTGCTTTCAACTAAAGCTTTATACAATCGCCCGGATGGTTCGCTGGTCAGTACTTCCAGCAAAATAGCCATAGGTGCAAAATCAGCATGGGTGCCGGCGCAAATATGGTAAAAACAGGAAGCCACCTGTACGTCGCCTACGCGGCGCAATGTCACCGAGCGCTCGCCGTCCTGAACGGGTTCACGGGTATAAGTAGGGTAGAGGTAGCGCTCGGGGCGGGGAATACCGCTAAAATATTCATTGACGAGTTCCAGCGTTTTCTGTTCGTCAATTTTGCCGCCAACCAGCAGAATGCCGCTTCCAGATCGAGCGCCCAACGTAGGTTTGCCTCATTGGCGGCAAACGTTTCGTAATAATTGGTGCGGTCGTACCAGGTCGTGCCATTGGGTCGTGCGCCGCGCTCGGTCAGTTCCTGCGGAATATTCGGATGTTTGGGCGTGCCTTTGAACACTAAATGCTCCAAAAGGTGAGCCATACCGGTTTCCCCGTATCCCTCATGCCGGGATCCTACCAAATACGTGATATTTACCGTTATGGTTGCTTTGGAAGGATCCGGAAACAACAAGACCCGGAGCCCGTTTTTGAGGTGGTATTCTGTGATGCCCTCTACGGAAGCCACTTTTCCAATGCCTTCGGGCAGGGTAATCTGTTTGTTTTGAGACTAGGCAAACGGCCCACTCAGCAAGCTAACCAGCACGATGACCGCCAGTTGCCGAAAAATTGGTTGTAGTAATTGCATCAGGTATTTATTGCTAAAATTAACAGAAAATTGTGCGAAGTGTGGTTGGGGTTGTGTAAAGGTGCAAAAGACAAATAGCAAGCAGCAATATTGCCGCTTGCTATTTGCCTTTTGCGCCTTATTGCTTGATTATTTTTCCTCCATGCGCTTCATCAAGGCTTCCGTGCGTTCCAATAAGTCGTCCCAATCGCGCTTGATGGCTTCATTTTCTCTGGTGGCAGCTTTTGATTTGTCGTATTCATCCACGGCATCCAACCGTTTTTCCAATTCGAGGCGTTGTTTCTCCAGTTCCCTGAGTTCAGCGAGCGCATCGGTGTCTTTATTTTCCTGTGCCTTCGTTTTCAGGTTTTTAAACAACCCGCCTACCTTGTCCACAGCTTCGTCGTATTTGCCATCCTCAAATTTTTCTTTTTCCGATTTCAGCAATCCCCAGGCGGCTTTGCCTAGGTCTTTAGCTTCCGAAAAAATTACTTTTGACTGGGCTTTTTCTTCAGTGGTTCCGAAGAAGTAATTGTAAACCAAAATGCCGATTACCAGCAGTGCAGCGAGTTTGAGCAGGTTACCCATAGATGTATTAGCGTTGATGATTGAAAATGAAACGGCCCGTTGACCGCATGTATCCTACAAAAGTAGGAAAACGCGAACAATCTCTCGTTGGTATGTAGCGCATTTTGTCTATTTTCGCTGCTTCAAAAAAACAGCGGTAACGAAAAGCTGTTCACCCGTGTTAAAAACGGTTCAGACCATTGACAAAGTACAACTATGGAATACAATCCACGCGAGATTGAACAAAAGTGGCGACGCTACTGGGAAGACAATCACATTTACCAGGTTTCCAATCATTCGGAATCCCCGAAATTCTACGTATTGGACATGTTTCCTTACCCGTCCGGAGCGGGTTTACACGTTGGACACCCCTTAGGCTACATCGCATCCGACATTTTTTCGCGATACAAACGCCTGAGTGGCTATAATGTGCTGCATCCGATGGGCTACGATTCTTTCGGCCTGCCTGCAGAACAATACGCCATCAGTACCGGCCAACATCCTGCAATTACAACAGACGAAAACATTGCCACGTTTCGGCAGCAGTTGGACAACCTCGGTCTGAGTTACGACTGGAGCCGGGAAGTTCGGACTTCCGACCCAAAGTACTATAAATGGACTCAGTGGATATTTATGCAACTGTTCAACCACTACTACGATCAGGATGCAGATAAAGCCCTGCCAATCGCTCAATTAGCCGCTCATTTTGCTGCAAATGGCAACGCGGGTATCCGGGCTGTTTGCGATGACGATATACCCCGGTTTAGTGCCGCAGACTGGAATGCAATGAGCGAACAAGCGCAACAAGCGCTGTTGTTGAAATACCGACTGACTTTCCCCGAAGAATCTTTTGTAAACTGGTGTACGGCTTTAGGCACCGTCCTGTCAAATGACGAAGTGAAAGACGGGGTCTCTGAGCGCGGGGGTTACCCGGTAGAACGCAAACTAATGAAGCAGTGGGCCATGCGCATCACCGCTTATGCAGACCGGTTGATCGAAGGACTGAAAACCTTGGACTGGCCGGAATCCATCAAAGACCAGCAAATCAACTGGATTGGGCGCTCTCAGGGCGCTTCCCTGCGGTTTGCAGTAGATGGTCATCCCGACAAAAAAATCGAAGTTTTTACCACCCGTGTAGATACGATTTACGGCGTAACATTCATGGTGTTGGCACCGGAACACGAGTTTGTGGCCGCGTTGACAACAGACACCCAACGCGCTGATATTGAAAAATACATTAAATGGACGGCTTCCCGTTCGGATGTGGATCGTATGGCAGAAAAGCGCGTAACAGGCGCTTTTACAGGCAGCTACGCCATCAATCCTTTGAATGGGGAAAAAGTACCGGTGTGGATTGCCGACTATGTATTGGCAGGTTATGGCACCGGCGCGGTGATGGCTGTTCCATCGGGCGACCAACGCGACTGGAATTTTGCCAAACATTTCAATTTGCCCATCGTCCCCATTTTGGATGCGCAGCAAAACACAGAAGAAGCTGCTGACGCCACCAAAGAAGGCCGGTACATCAATTCCGGAATCATCACTGGCCTGAATTATGCAGCAGCAATACCCAAATTGGTTGAATGGCTGGAAGAACGTGGCTTAGGTAAAGGCAAAATTCAATACCGCCTGCGCAATGCCGTGTTCAGCCGCCAGCGCTACTGGGGTGAACCGGTGCCCGTGTACTGGAAAGACGGGCTGCCTTACCTGATCGAAGCCTCGGAACTGCCGCTGTTGCTGCCACAAGTAGACAAATACCTGCCAACCGAAACCGGCGAACCACCTTTGGGTCGCGCGGAAGGCTGGCTGTATCAAAACAAATATCCTTACGAACTGAGTACTATGCCCGGCTGGGCCGGCTCTTCCTGGTATTTTTACCGCTACATGGATTCGCAGAATGACTCGGAGTTTTGCAGTGCCGAAGCAGCCAACTACTGGCGTCAGGTGGATTTGTACCTGGGCGGATCAGAACATGCGGTGGGGCACTTGTTGTACAGCCGTTTCTGGAATCATTTTTTGCACGATCTGGGATTGGTTCCCGAGCGGGAGTATGCGCGAAAACTGGTAAATCAGGGGATGATCCAGGGGCGCTCCAGTATTGTTTTCCGGGCAAAGGAAGGCTTTTTTGAAGCCTTCTTGTGGATCAAAGTTTTACAGCCACTGCTGGCTGATTTGAAGCCGGTACCCATGGCGAAAACCAGTTTGCAGGAGGCGGTTACTTATGATTTTAGCTTTGAAACCAACGATCTGGCTATTGAAGTCGTTTCCTTTAAAATCATAAACAAGATTGCCTTGAAAAAAGGCATTGCCAAATCAGATGGAAAACGACTGCTGGTGCTCACCAATGAAGAACTGATAGCGGACATCAATAATCCCGGAGTAATTGCGGCAAAAATTCGCAAAGCGATTGAAAGCCGCGATTCATTTATCTTTTTAGAAGAAAAACCAGCGTTTGAGCACTTGTTTGTATCCCACGATTTAACGCAAAAATATATGCCGGACTTCTTTACCCAGTTGCATGTTGATGTGAATATTGTGGAGGAGGATGTGCTGGATCTGGAAAAAGCACACCAACTGAATCAGTTTGAAAAAGCCAACTTCAAGCTCAACGCAGAAGGAAAATTCCAATGTAGCTTTGAAATTGAAAAAATGTCTAAGCGCTGGTTCAATGTGGTCAATCCCGACGACATCGTGGAAAAATATGGAGCCGACTGCTTCCGGATGTACGAAATGTTTCTGGGTCCCATCGAACAGGCCAAACCCTGGAATACTAAAGGCATTGACGGGGTGATTCGCTTTTTGCGCAAATTCTGGGCGATGTTTTACAACGATAAAGGTCGCTTCTTAGTGAACGAGGATGCGCCAAATCGCGATGAATTGAAGGTCTTGCATCGCACGATCAAACGAGTGACCGAAGACATTGAACGCTTGTCTTTCAACACCTGTGTGAGTGCGTTTATGATGGCGACCAATGACTTCAGAGATTTGAAGTGTTCTAAGCGCGGGGTAATGGAACCGTTGGTGGTTCTCATCGCCCCATTTGCGCCGCATATTGCGGACGAGTTGTGGCAGGTGTTGGGCAACGAAGGCAGTATTCATACAACGGGGCGTTTCCCCATCTGCGATGAATCCTACTTGCAGGAGGCTGTATTTAATTACCCGATTGCCATCAATGGCAAAACGAGGGTGACGATCGCTTTACCTGCCGATGCCGCCAAGGATTCGCTGGAAACAGCTGCCAAAGCCGCCGTTGAGAGGTGGACCGATGGCCTGGAAATCAAAAAGATCATTGTAATTCCCGGAAGGATGATCAATATTGTGGTATAACGAACGCTTGAAGGTCACACCTTTCTAAGAAGGTGTTACCTTTAGAGCATACACAATCTAAGAGGTGACACTTTCTGAAAAAGTGTTACCTCGTGAAAACGCATGAGCAATTCCGAAAACATCGCCGCAGCCTTTGAACGACTGAACGTCCTTGTCCTGGGCGATGTCATGATAGACCGTTACCTGCTGGGGCAGGTCAGCCGCATTTCCCCGGAAGCGCCGGTGCCGGTGGTGCATTTTCAACGAAGCGAAGACCGCCTCGGTGGGGCAGCCAATGTGGCGCTCAACATCAAAGCTTTGGGCGCAACGCCCTGGTTATGTACGGTGGTTGGCGCAGGGCCTGACAGCGAACGTTTGCTGAATTTGTTGCCGCCAGCCGGTTTGTCGGATCAGGGAATCGTTGCTTCTCCCAACCGGATCACAACCGTAAAAACCCGGATCATTGCCACCAACCAGCAACTGCTGCGGGTGGACAAAGAAGAAACTGGAGACATCGCGGAAAGCGACGCAGAAATTCTACTTCAACGAATTCGGGAATTGCTTGACCATCAAGCAATTGACGTGATTCTCTTCCAGGATTACAATAAGGGGGTTTTATCGCCGAAAATCATCAACGACGTCATGCTGGAAGCCCTCCGCAGGGATATTCCGACCGTGGTTGATCCGAAATACCACAACTTTTGGGCCTACAAACACGCCACGTTGTTTAAACCCAATTTAAAGGAAATTCGGGCACAAGCTTCGATGGCGATCAGCCCCGAGTTGCCTTACCTGCAAATAGCGGCTGAAGAAGTCCGCAACCGCCTTGGCAATCGCTTTACTATGATTACGCTTTCTGAAAAGGGACTATTCCTCGATGGCGACAGCCGTCGGTTCATTTTGCCAACAGAGGCTCGCGACATCGCTGATGTCAGCGGCGCAGGCGACACGGTGATCAGCGTAGCGGCGCTGGGTATCGCGCTGGGCATGGACATGGAACCGATGGCAGCGCTTGCAAACCTTGCCGGTGGCCAGGTATGCGAACGCCCCGGGGTCGTTCCGGTAGACAAAAAAAGTTTGTTTGAAGCTTTTTATGCGTTTATGGACAAGAGAGGAGGAAAATAATCAAGGGCAGCGCTTGATTGCTCTTTGGCGTTATTTATCATATAATTACCCGGATAAAAATCTAAAGCTATGATCAAACGCTACTTACCTACTCTTGTTGGTTTTTTGTTCTTATTTCAAAACACCTATTCACAAAGCATCTTTTTTTCAGAGGGGTTTAACGGCGCTTTTCCGGCAGACTGGATGGCAGTAAAAAGACAAGGTGGCAATGATTTTGCCTCCAACTGGCGCAGAACAACGACCGGCCCTCAGGGGGGGTATGCAACAGACCCGTTGAATTCAACCACCGCATCCGGCGGCTGGATGATTTTTGATTCGGATCTCAGTTGTAATCATCCGAATGGGGGACAAGATGTCTGGTTAATTTCCCCTCCAATTGACGCCTCGACTCAAGAAATCGTGTGGTTGATTTTTGAAACGTATTACCGAAGTTTCAACGACCGCCCGGCAATCCGGATCGGCTCCAATTTGAATGATTTAGATAGTTGGGAAAACATCGAAGTATTTCCGGGCATTTTTGCCACGCAGTTTGGTGGCGCCAATGAAGGCGACCAGGGACTGAACCCTCAGATCATTTACATGAACTTCACGGAATACTTAGCCGGTCAATCCAATCTTCGGTTCGCTTTCCAGTTTTTATCAACAAGTGAGACGGATAATGGGGGCGATGTGATAGGTTGCGCCTTTAACTGGCAAATTGATGATGTGAAACTTGCCGATTACGATCCCCGACCAGACACCGACATCCGGGTGAATGCCTTTTTTGGGGTGGCACCCAACGCGATTACCCCTTTGACGCAAATAGAGCCAATCGGTTTTCTCGCAGATATTCGCAATTCCGGCAAAACGGTACAACCGGCTACAACGCTCCAGATCACGATTGAAAACAGCGCAGGCGAGGTTGTGCATCAGGATAGCGTCTTGTTCGGCTCCATTGCACCGGATTCGACGGTACAAAATGTCTTTTTTCAATCCGAATATACCCCGCCTCCGGTAGCCGAGGTCTATACGGCTACCTATTTTGCCCGGACTACCTTACCAGATGAGGTGCCGGCCAACAACAGCAGATCCTTTGTTTTTGAAATTTCTGACACCCTGTTTGCAAAGCAGCGGGGCGCAAACGAGGTCATCACTGCCTCGGGAAGCAATAGTTATACGTTTGGGAATGTGTTTTATGTGCCGAACGGCAGTGGTCTTCATGCGCGCTACCTGAGTTTTGGGATTGCCAACGCGCACCAGCTTGCCGGAAAAACGGTCAACACTTATCTTTACCGCTGGAATGGTGACGAAAATAATGATTTTTTAGCCAATCCGGAGGAATATGGAGGCGGCCCGGTCGGGGCAAATTCTTATACTTTTAGCGGGAGTGAAGGGAATAACCTGATTTCTGTACCTATTGACTTTGAAGGTGGCAGTATCGCACTTGAAGCCAATGCGCATTACATTGCTGCCGTCCAATACCAGACCAACACCCAGCAGCTGCTTTTTATGCGGGTTTCCACCGAATATGATTACCATGCTTCCTATTTGTATACAGATTCTATGATGCAACCCCGTTACGCTGCCGTGATTGACGTGGGCAATACCGGCTCGTTGGACTGGACCGGTTTTGGGCTGGATCTTGTCCCGGTGGTGCGCCTGAGCGTTGGGCAGATGACCGCTACAGCCAACCGCATCCTGCCCGAAGGTTCGGCAAAAATTTTCCCCAATCCGGTTTCTGACCGGGCAACCATCATGCTAAACCTGCCGCAAACCTCCAATCAGGTGCTGTTGCAGCTTTACGATTGCAAAGGTGCTTTGCACTGGCAACGGCAGTTACGCCATGTAAAACAGGAAAGCGTTCCCCTGCAATTCAACCGCCTTGATCCGGGTGTCTACTGGCTGCGCGTGCGAACGGATTCAGGAATGGCCACCTTAACCGTCAGCGTTCAATAATTTTTTATCGGCAGGCACGCAGGTTAATTTTTATCTTCGCATCAAAGACCATACTTAGACGTAAATGAAGCAGTGTCCACGATGTCGAACGAGTCTGCCGGAGCAAGCTAAATTTTGCATCAACTGCGGCGCGCCGCAAGCTGCATCCGCTGTGAAAGCGCCTGAATTCCAATTAGATTTTGATAAAGACCTTTCGGAACAACTCAGTGCCTTGTTTTTTACAGAACTGCGCAAGCGGGTAGAAGAAGAAAACCAGGCTGCGCGTTTTCAGGAGTATTCCGAACGTGCCTATACATCAGGCTTCCGCGACACCATTCAGCGACGCGCAGTGTTGCTCGAATCTCAAATTCACACCTTGTATAGCAATCTTGAGCACACGGACGCCGACCTTGACCGGCATATCCGTTTTTTTTGCGAAGAATTGCTGGATCAATTTATCATTCAACATTGCAAAGATCTGAACGCAGTAGATCTCCCGGAAGCCATGCTTCAACACCAAAAGCAAATCTGGTCGCCCGGTGATTTATTCCAAATTTCCATGGATTACCTTGATTTTCAGAACGAACAGGAAACGGTTTACACGGACTTTCTGGCCATGCCGATTGACAAACTGCGCAACGCTGCCAAGGCTTTCCTTTTTTCCGAACGCACAGACGAGCGCATTTTTTTTATTTGTGACCTTAGCCTGCTCGGCAATTGTAAAGAAGGCTTTGCCTTGACAGAAAAAGCACTCTACTGGAAATCGCCTTTAGAAAAAGCCCGCCGTGCAGCCTTAGATCAACTCTACGACCTGCGCCGTAAAGAAAACTGGATCACCATCAATGAATTCTTTTTTAATGCCAACCCTGCTTTGAACATTAAAATGTTGAAACTATTGAAAGGGATTCAACTCCGGTTTTCTCAGGATTGGTAGTTTTTCATCCTTAGTTAAAAGGCATTTAAGCAGGAGATACGCCGCGCAACTTTTATGAGGGTCATCGCGTTGTATCGTTGTTGTTATTACCTACAAAATTATGTAGCTTTGGAGGCTCGTTTTATTTAAAACACCCGATAGTGAAATCTTGTCTGATTACTGCCGTTAGCCAACCGCTCTTAGGTTTCCTCGCTGTCAGAACGCCATGCAGCGGAAGTTGGCATGTTCCTGTGCCGGATGAGCAAAAAAAATCTTACCCCTTAGCTTTAGCCGAAAAAGACTGGTCTTGTACCGTGTTCCAATCCGGTGCTGATTTGCCATTTGACTGGGATGCCGCTGCCCCGGTAAATGACCTCTTTTTATCTAAAACTTACCTCCACGCCATAGAGCAATATGCGCCCGCAGGCATGAAATTGGCTTACGCTATTTTTTACTTTCAGGAAAAGCCGGTGGGCGTTGCTTTTTGCCAGTTAATGACGTTCAATGCCGCCGAACACATCCAGGGGCTTTCTGAACCGAGCCGAAAAATGACCCATTGGGTTAAACAGCGCGTAGCTGCATCTGCCAGATTTCCGTTGCTGATTTTTGGCAATATGTTGCTGACCGGCGATCATGCCTGCTATTTCGATCCTGCATACGCCGATTCGCCGACCAGCGCGAAATTGCTGGAATCAGCAGCCGCCTCGCTTTGCAACGGGAACGCCATCCCTGGTTTTGTAGCCAGCGCGGCGTTGGTCAAGGATTTTGAAGCGCAACACGCTCCATTTACTACCACACTTCGGGAGGAGGGTTTCCACGAAATTCCATTCCAACCCAATATGCGGCTGTCGTTTCGGGCTGAATGGAAACAATTCGAGGACTACCTCGAAGCCATGAGCTCTAAATACCGCGTTCGGGCGCGCAGGGCTTTTCGCAAATTGGACGGCGTCGAACGAAGAGAACTCGACCTCCACTTGGTACAGGAGCTTGATCCGCAATTACACGCGCTCTATCGGTCTGTGGCTAACCACGCCGATTTTAATATGGTTATCCTTCACCCGCAATATTTTAGCGGTCTAAAAGCAAGCCTCGGAGAACGCTTCCGGATTTGGGGGTATTTTCTGAACGGGGAGCTGCTGGGTTTCCACTCTGCCATTTACAACGGCGCTGAATTAGAAGCGCATTTCCTTGGTTTTCAGGATGCCGACAATGCCCACTTCCAGTTGTACCTGAATATGCTTTACGACATCGTCCGCGAAGCGTTTGCTGCTGGCGCGCGTGAAATCGTTTTTTCCCGCACAGCTACCGAAATCAAAAGTTCCGTGGGCGCCGAAGCTTACGAAACCTATTGCTATTTGCGCCATTGCAACCCGGTGGTTCACGCCGTTACCCAGGCTTTGGTAGGCTATCTTGCGCCAAAGGAGGAGTGGACGCCGAGGCATCCGTTTCGGGAGGAAGAAATTTAATAAGATTATTGATATGGCCAACGGATTGCCGGATTGCCGGAAATTTGTGCGGCCTGGGTTTGATACAGCGCCGAAGGGTGGGGGAGCGACGGAGTTGAATTGAATACTAAAAAAACAAGCCATGTTCACCCACGCCATCCTCCGCACCCCGTGCCCCGAACTCATCCACGGCATCACCACCGCCTCGCTTGGAACACCAGACTATACCAAAGCTTTAGCCCAACACGAAGCATACGCAGCCATACTGGAATCCTGTGGCCTCAACCTCCGAATCCTGGAAGCCGACAGCCGCTACCCTGATTCCGTTTTCATCGAAGACGTAGCGTTCTGCACCCCAAACTGCGCCGTCATCACCCGGCCCGGAGCGTTGTCGCGGCGGGGAGAAACCCTGGGCATAGAACCTGTGTTGCGCGAATACTACCAACACATCGAGTACATCTACGCCACTGGAACGTTAGACGCCGGCGACGTCATGATGGTCGGTTCCCATTATTACATCGGCCTTTCGGAGCGCACGAATGCTGTGGGCGCAGCACAATTGATCGCCATCTTAGAACGCTACGGCCTGAGCGGTGAAACCGTGCCTTTGAAAACCATGCTCCACCTGAAAACAGGCGTTTCGTATTTAGAAAAAAACACCTTGTTGGTTTATGGCGAGTTCGTTCAATACCCTGCTTTCAGTAGCTTTGATTGCATTGAAATTGATGCGGAGGAGGCTTATGCGGCCAACTCGCTTTGGGTCAACGATCGGGTGCTGGTACCGGAAGGGCATCCTAAAACAGCCAAAAAAATTGCTGATGCAGGCTACGAAGTGATTCCGGTGGCTGTTTCGGAGTTTCAAAAATTGGATGGTGGATTGAGTTGTTTGTCGTTAAGATTGTAAAGGTTGAAAATTTTCAACCCTTACCAATGATAAGTCGCTACCGCACCACCCTCCAACGTATACACGAAGGTTCCCTTTCCCATTTTCACCCGAAAAGTTGCTTCTTCATCCCCTTCATTCAGCACAATGAGCACCGTGCGGCCATCCCCATTTTGAAAAGCCACATTGGGCAACGAAAGCACTGGATTGGAAAAAATCCTTGTCGCATCCGGCCGTACGAAACGGGAGGCGTGTGCAACGATGTAATAGGCCGTATTGCGCGTCACCGCGTCGCCGTCTATGGTCAATGCACCAAGGCAGGCCGTACAACCGCCTTCCGTATGCGGGTTCTGCTGCGGATCTGCGGCTAAGTTCCATTCCAGTACCGTGCGGCACCAGTTGCGCGTGGCACCGATGATCAGGTTTTTAACATGCCATTTCAGGTCTTCCGCCATATTGCCGGGCGCACCGATCCATTGTTCTGTAAAATAAACACGCTTATCCGGGTGAGCCTCGTGTACCTCGCCGATGGCTTCCACGGTGCCGCCATAAAGATGGAACGCGGAACCATCTATGTATTTCCGGGCCTCCGGGTCGTTGAGGATGGCTATTGGGTAGTCTGGGCGGTCGGCATTGTGGTCGTAAATCAGGATTTTGGTGAGCAGGTCATTTTTTTCAAAAGCCGGACCAAGGTGTTTTTTTATAAATTCGGCTTGCTCGTGCGGCTGCATAAGCAAGGACGGATTATTACCAGAATGCAGCGGTTCGTTTTGTACGGTAATCGCGTCTATCAGGATCCCTTCCTGCTGCATGGCTTGGATGTACTTAACAAAATATCGGGCATAAGCCCCATAAAACCCCGGTTTCAGGCTGCCGCCAATGGATTTGCCATTCGTTTTCATCCATACCGGCGGCGACCACGGCGAACCCATAATTTTGATCTCCGGGTTGATCTCCAGAATTGCTTTCAGGATGGGAATGAGGTCTTTGCGCTCCGGCTCGATACTGAATTTTTCTAATTCCACATCGGTTTGACCTTCCGGCAGGTCGCAGTAAGAAAACACCCGGTCGCTGAGGTCAGAAGCGCCGATGCTGATGCGCAGGTAACTGATGCCAATGCCATTCTCTTTTGTGCCAAACAGTTCTTCCAGCAAAGCGGCTCGTTTATCCGCACCCATCCGATTGATCAGTTGAGCGCTGCCGCCCGTGAGGGTGAACCCAAAGCCATCCATTTGCTGGTAGCTTTTGGTGGGATCAATGAAAATGGTGGGCAGGGGTTCCTCGCCGGGCTGTGGCACAATTGCAGAAACTTCTGAAGCCTGGAGTAAAATCCCGGCGGCAGGCCGGGTCGTCCAGACTTGCACTTGAGAAAAAGCCGGGAAGAATGGCTTCAACAGTAAGAAGAAGAACAGGTGATTTTTCACGGATAGAGCCAATTTTATGAAATGAATAATGCCCGCGAATTAGATAAGATTGTGGTTTCGGGAAATTGAGGCGCACCATGTATTAAAGATGAGGGTCTCAATTATTTATACCAAGTTGAGTTTAATATATTGAAATACATTATATACAAAAGGATAGTGATGGAAAATATAATCATAATCCAAACATCGATAAAACTGTCAGTGCTATTTTTTAGTACTTCTTGGTTGGTAGTACTGTCTATCTTTAAGTTTCTTGTATTTGAACTCTCTTCGGTTGTGAGATTATATTGACTAGTGATTAGTTTTTCTGCACTTGGGTTTATGTAGGTCTTGCTCAAAAAATCAGCGACTCTTGCAAAAGAATTTAATTCTCCATCATATTTATTCTCATTTATCAAAAAAGCATACTCGTTTCTACCATCAATTTTCAAAGCCAGAACATTCTCATCAAAGAATCCATGCTTAAAAAGGTAACTCTTGTTTCTCCGATCTATTAAAGAATTATTCCCCAAATATTCCCAGCGACCCTTTTCTACCTCTCCGCTTGAAGAAACAAGTAATTCGTTGTTTTTTCTAAATATATAAACATTTTTACTTTGATCAATATCGTCAATAACCACCCAGTGCTGATTGGTCAATATGGTCAAATCATCTAATTGGTGGCTAAAACGTTGGATTTTGGGGATAATGTCTGATATAAATGTTTGCATATTTAGTTAATATTTTAACGTGCCTTACTCTATACGAATTACTTGGATGATTGTTGCAACGGTATCTACGAACCGTATCGCCTTTATTCCTCAAAAGTATTGCTGGCGCAAGGCTCCGCCTTGTGTCTACTATTCAAAAGGCTCTGCCTTTTATCATCGCCGCCTTCCCCCTAACCCCAAAACCCCCAACAACCCTCTCGCCAATTCCCTTGCAATCGTCCTTCCCACTTGCCGGGTCACCGTGCTGTCCATAATCTCCTCGAAAGTGCTTTTTTCCACGCGGGGTCTTCCCTGGCTTCTGGTCGTGGTCGTTTTGGCCGTTGCCCGTTCGGCAGCTTCCCGTTGTTTGCGCAGTTCTTCCTGCATGTCTGCTTCGCGGGAGGCTTGCACTTTGCGGCTCAAAATGTCGTGGGCGCTTTCGCGATCAACGACCTCATTGTATTTCCGAACGAGTGGAGACCGACTCAGAATGGAATCAATTTCGTAATCGGTCAAGATATCCATGCGCGACTGCGGCGCGCGCAGCAGCGTGTGCGCGAGTGGAGTAGGAATGCCCTTTTCGTTCAGCGCCGTGACGAATGCTTCCCCGATGCCCAGCTCCGTAATCAACTGCGCCACATCGTAATACGCCGATTCCGGGTAGTTTTCAGCGGCCAATTTAATGGACTTGCGGTCTTTTGCCGTAAAGGCGCGCAGGGAGTGTTGTATTTTTAAACCCAACTGCCCGAGCACAGCTTCCGGAATATCGGCAGGGTTTTGCGTCACAAAATAAAGGCCCACGCCTTTGGAGCGAATGAGTTTGACAATGGCTTCGATCTGGTCGAGCAGGGCTTTTGAAGCCTCGCTGAAAACTAAGTGCGCCTCGTCAATAAAAATGGCCAACTTGGGCTTTTCGACGTCGCCGGCTTCCGGGAAAGAGCTGTAAATTTCTGCCAACAATTGCAACATAAAGGTGGAAAAAAGTTTAGGGCGATCCTGAATATCCGTCAGGCGAATAACAGAAACGATGCCTTTCCCATTGGAGTCTGTGCGGCAGAGATCCTCCACTTCAAAAGAACGCTCCCCAAAGAAAGTCCCAGCGCCTTGCTGCTCCAGTTCGATCACTTTGCGCATGATCGTGCCCACCGTTGTAGAAGAGATGGATCCGTATTCCTGCTCGATAGCCGCCTTGCCCTCATTAGTCAAGTATTGCAGGGTTTGTTTGAAATCCTGCAAGTCAAGCAGCGGCAGGTTATGGTCGTCGCAGTATTTAAAAATCACCGATACCACGCCAGATTGCGTGTCGTTCAGGCTCAAAATGCGCGAAAACAAGACCGGGCCAAACTCAGAAATGGTCGCGCGCAGCCGGGCGCCCCTTTCTTCAGATAAACTCAGGAAATCCACCGGGCTTCCTGTCGGCAGGAACGGAATGCCGATGTGCTGATGGCGTTCTTCAATTTTAGGATTGCTCGCGCCTGGCATTGCTATGCCGCTCAAGTCGCCTTTGATGTCCATCAAAAGGGAGGGTACGCCATGAGCCGATAATTGTTCGGCTAATATTTGCAGGGTTTTGGTCTTTCCCGAGCCAGTTGCACCGGCAATCAATCCATGCCGGTTCATAGTGCGCAACGGTAGTTTTACCATTGCTCCTGGAAGGCCTTCTTTGTCGAGCATGGCAGCGCCGAGGTCGATTGACGCTCCTTTGAACGTATATCCTTGTGCAATTTCCTGGATGAATGTTTCTTTCTTAGACATAATCGAGAGTTGAGGATTTGAGTATCTGAGGATTTGAATATCTGAGGATTTGAGTATCTAAGGTTGTCAAATACTCGATCCTCAACCACCCAAATCCTCATTCCTGTACATTCCACTTTTGTGTGCGGGTTTCGAATTTTTTCTTGTTGAATTCCCATAGATCGAGGTTGTAGCGGGCTTCCAGCTCCTGTTCCATTTCTTTAGGCATTAGTTCCGGAAAAAAATCAATGCCGGTTAACTGTTCCACCTCATCCACTGATTTTACGTACTTATACAAAGGCTCGTAGCTGATCTCATTGGGAACGACAAACGCGATGGCTTTCTTTTCTGGTTCATTCAGATCGAGCAAAACCTTGTAAAAAGCAGTCGGAATACTGACTTCATTGGCACCGATTTTGCCTTTAACGGCTCCGGTCAATATCGGACCGGTGACAACAAACAGCTTTACATTTTTTTCGGCCCAGGAGCGCGTCAGTTCTTCCAGTTCTCGCCAAATGCCTTTGTTGAAATTTTTTGCTTGCGGGCTAATATTGCTCATGAAAAAAGTTTCCATCATCGCATCTTCGTCAAAAGCCATGTCGGCAGCAGGAACTAAGTGGCCGCGGTCGTAACCCGAATTCCGGTAATCGTTGGGCGTAGCCGATTCGGTGCGCACTTTCGGGTCAGGCAGAAAATTATCCTGCCGTTCCACCCATCCTTTTTTCAGGTTGTCACGGGTCAGGGTATAAGCCACCCACTCGGCCTGTTCGTGCGCTTCGACATAAGACAAACTGTAAAAGCGATGTTTGACTACCTGCCCCGAAGCAGTGGGCAGGTAAAACTCATTGGTATAGGTATCAGCTACCTCTTCTTTTGGAATGGCAGCTTCATTGTTGCCTCCGCCAGTGAATTTATTGAAGAAAAAAAACAATGCAGTGATGATTGCGCCGAACAGGCCAACTTTTACCATCGTCCCGGTACTTTTCCCCGCCGATTCGCGCGTATGGTTCATCTTGAATTTAGCCATTGGCCATTTTGTTTTTGGTGCATCGCAAAAGTACAAAATCACTTGCTTTTCACTTCCACAATTTCGACCCGGCGTTCGCGGGAAGCGCCTATGCTGTACACTGAATTGCGCAGATCCACCAAATCGTCGCTGATGCTTTCATCGGCAGTCGCCTCTCCGAAAGAGCGCTCGCTGATTTTTAACTGTCCTTTTTTCAGGTAGGAAGCAAAAATGCCTTCCCGCCACGTATCAAAATGGTTGCGCAGGCTGCTGATGCGCCGTTTTCCCAAAGCGAGGTTATAGGTTTTTTCTGCCCGCGGACTGGTAAAGCCTTTGATGAAGATTTCTACACTTTCACCTGATTCTAAACGCTTTAGCAGGATTTCCGAAAAACGCCCCAGGAAGATATAACTGCGCTCCACGTATGTGGCAAAAAACTCGCTAATGGCTTCTTCCGATGCATCCCGGTCTTCACCCTGAAGCCCTTTGGTGTACGCTTTCAAAAAATCATCCTTCCGGCTGATGTATTTCAGATAGCTTTCTTCGTAGCTTTTTTTGGTGCTGGTGCGCAGGGTACGCTTATCGGGCTCGTCGTTGTCAAAATACAACGCTAAGGGCAAAAAGTCTTCCAATGTTTCCGGCATAGGTGGTTCGCCGGGTGTTTCCGGTTCAGAAGGTGGTGGCGTTGTAACAACCACGGGTGGTTCGCCCTGTTTTGGCGGCGGCGGTTCAATCCATTGAAAGGCATAAATATCTAAGCAACAGGATTTGTTGTCCTTGTCCAAATACATGGCACCTACGCGGTTGGAAGACAAATAGCCGCTTTTGCCATCGTTGCCGGCACTGTAATAGAGGTCGTTGTAGCTGCTGTTGAATGGGGGGCCGATGTTTTCAAGTTTACCGCCTTGCTTCCAATTGAAAATATCGAATCCACCTAAGTTGGCATACCCTTCCGAACTAAAATACAGCAGTTGAGAAGCTTGGTGAAAAAATGGCGAAACTTCGTTTGCTGCTGTGTTGACAGCCGATAGATTCTCAGGAGCTGAAAACCCTGCAGCTTCCACTTTGACGCGCCAAATGTCCATGCCGCCTTTCCCGCCGGTACGATCCGAAGCGAAATAGAGCACTTCCGCCTGCAAGGTTGAATCGTAGCCAATAGCAGGTTGGGTGGTTGTCGTGTTCTTTAGGTTCAACGGTTCTGGCAGCACCACTGGTTGCACCTTCCAACGCTTGCGCCGGTCTTTTTCCCGGTAACAAAGTTCGCAGCGGATCTGGGTGGTGTTTACATAGCGGCAGCGCGTGAAATAGAGCCGCTTCCCGTCCAAACTAAACGCAGTATGGGCAATATGCAGGGTATCGGTGTTGAAATCATTACGCATCGGCTGGCTCTTTCCGCCTTTTGAAGACAGCAGTAGTTTTGAAATTTTCCTGCCTGGCCGGTGTTTATCTTTCAGCAAATCGTAGCGAAAAGAGGAATAATACAACGTGTCGTTCCGCTGAAGTGCGCCGAACTCCGAATAAGGGGTATTGATTTTTTGATCCATCCGTTTCAGGGTATATTGTGGTGGTTTTTGCATCAAATCCAGCGCCGTCTGGCAATTGACGATCTCCCGACCCGCTTTTTCACGCAAAGCTCCATCTGTTTGACTTTGTTGTAAATAAGCGTCGAATGCAGCCCGGGCTTTATCGTATTGCCCCATGCTTTTGTACACCATGCCTAAACGGTATTGCGCTGCGGGGAAATTTCCGGATTCCGGGCTTTTAAGGACTTTGTTATAGTATGCTTCAGCGGTTTCGTAGGCATAAAACTCGTGGGCGACCTCGGCAAATTGGTATTGAATTACCGGATCATCGGGTCGTAATTCCAAGGCATTGCCATAATAATGCATCGCCGCGTAGAAATCCTTTTCAGCCAATGCCTGATCGCCAGATTTCTTGAATGCCGAAAAAGACTGTGCCTTCCCGGTGACAGAGAGGCATAACAAAGCTAAAGAACAGATGATTTTCGAATTCATGAAGGTGATTTGTTGCTAAAAAATCGGGCACATCTTAAATTCTTCAGGCGGCTTCACCTTAAATATTATATAGCGCAGCGACACTTCCGGTCCGCCCCGGCGTTGGCTGGCCACTTTAAAAGGCGATGTATTGATGTCGTAGCTCAGGCCAAATTGCCAGTTTTGATACAACGCCTCTATATAAGCTATTACGGCATCGTCTATGCGGTAAGAGAACGCCAGGCCCAAAGCCAATTCTTTACCCCGTTCTATATTCAGGTGGTAGCGGCCTCCAAGCCCGGCAACCGTTTCCTGGTAAGGAGTTTGCAGCTGGTGGAGGACATGAAAAGTAAGGTCCGTCAAAGCGCCTACCTGGACGACGCCGGAAGCATAAGCATTGTTGAGCATGGGCAACCGGACATCATCGTCGTTCCGGAAGCCGACCTTGGGGCGGTTGAGGTGTGCAAAAGCAACCCCTGCATACACCTGCGTACGGCTGTCTTCGTCCTTGAAAAACCAATTGACACCCGCAGCGAAATCGAAATAAGCTGCCGAAGTTTTGGAAAAAGACTCCTGTGTAGCCTGAGTGGGGTCGAATACATCACCGTTAAACTGATCGTCGAAGGTAAACCGGGCGGCGTCAAAGGCGCGCTGTCCAGTTTTCAGTTGCACGCCCGCACTGAGGTATTGTTCTGAGCCTACCTGCTGGATATAGGAAGCACTCCCGCCGATTTGCGACCAACTCAACTGCCCGTCGCCGGCCCGGTCGTAATTAAAAACCAACCCCCAACTCAACAACCCTCCGGGTGTGACCGCAGTGTACAACTTTTGATCAAATGCAGCGGAAAAAGTCAGGTAAGGAACCGGGACAGAAGCCCACTGCTCGCGGTAATTTGCGCCAAAACGCAAATCGCCGGAAAAAACGCCGGTAAGCCCCGGATTGAGGTTGAGCGGCGCGTTGTAGAACTGCGAAAGGTGGAGATCCTGAGAAAAACTCCCAGATGAAACCAGCAGACAGCAGCACAGTACAATGGATTTCAACGGCATCGTTCCCTGCCTCAACAGGGCTTCGAGTGTAAATTTTGCATCCATAAATCCGGCATTGTTTCCCCACAAAATAGGCATTTTTTTCAATTTTGGGAATAATCCCTTATTTTTGTAAAAGCTGTCTATCCAAGCTTGTTAGCACCATCAGTATAATCATAAAAAGGACATGGAGGTTTTACCTAAGCAATTAACTTATGCTAAATTCGTGGCTCATGCTTAAAGTAGGCATCACGGGCGGTATCGGCAGCGGCAAAACGACCGTTTGCAAAATATTTGAAACGCTGGGCATCCCGGTTTACTACGCCGACGACCGCGCCAAGTGGTTGATGACCCACGATCCGGAGCTGATGGCCGCTATAAGTAATACTTTTGGTTCGGATGCTTATTCGTCTGAAGGTCAATTGAATCGGGCCTATTTAGCAAAAGTCGTTTTTGAAGATGATGAAAAATTAGCCCAACTCAACGCATTGGTTCATCCTGCTGTTTTTCGCGACGGCTCGCAATGGCACCATTCCCAAGCAGGCATTCCATACACGTTACGCGAAGCAGCCTTGCTTTTTGAAAGTGGGAGCTACCGGGCCATTGACAAAATGATTGTCGTAACCGCTCCACTGGCAGTACGAATCAAAAGGGTTATGGAACGCGACCAGGTAACAGAAGCAGCTGTCATGGCGCGCATTGAAAAACAATGGCCGGAAGAAGAAAAAGTAAAACGCGCCGATTTCGTCATTCAAAACGACGGCGAACGACTCATAATCCCGAAAGTGCTGGAAATACATCGCTGGTTGGTGTCATTATAGGCCTAAATTGTTATTAAAAATATGAATATCAAACAATTGCGCTTCGAAACACCAGGGTGTTTCCATAAAAATCACCTCAACAACGCCGGGGCTGCCTTGATGCCCAAACTCGTTCTGGATGCCATTCATGAACATTTGGAATTAGAAGCGATTTCGGGCGGATACGAAGCGCACAAACTCAAAGCAATCGAAATTCAGGGCACCTACGATGCGCTGGCCCGTTATCTGAACTGCACCCCAGGAGAAATTGCCCTGACTTCCAGCGCAACGGACGCCTATGCAAGGGCTTTATCTTCTATTCCTTTTGCTCCGGGGGATTTGATTCTGACCACAGAAAGTGATTACGCTTCCAACCACATCGCTTTTTTATCTATGAAAAAGCGTTTTGGCGTCCGCATCGAACGGTTTGCCAACGATGAGCACGGACAACTCGATACCGGCGCTTTTAACTTAGCCATAGCTGAATTGCACCCAAAATTAGTGGCGATAACCCACGTTCCTACCAATTCCGGACTTGTTCAGCCGGTAGCGGCAATCGGGCAGGAATGCCGGAAACACGACGTGCTTTATCTGGTAGACGCTTGTCAGTCGGCAGGGCAGTTGCCGTTAGATGTACAGGCCATCGGATGTGATTTTTTGACTGCTACTTTTCGAAAATTTATGCGCGGACCACGCGGCATGGGCTTTATGTACGTAGCAGACCGGGCTTTACAAAAAGACCTGGAACCTTTATTTATTGACATGCGCGGTGCCGATTGGGTAGGAGAGGAGCGCTACCAGCCCAATCCCACCGCCCGCCGTTTTGAGGATTGGGAATTCCCTTACGCGCTGGTGCTTGGCGCAAAAGCTGCCACAGAATATATGCTGGCCATCGGCATAGAACAGATTACTGCCAGAAACAGGGAGTTGTGTGCCTACCTGCGCGAAAAACTATCCGGGATCAACGGCATTTCTTTGTTGGACCGGGGCCCGGAACTGTGCAGCATTATCACACTTTTCCACCACAATCACAGCGCTGAAGCGCTGCACCAAAGGCTATCTGAGCGAAACATCAACTCCGGGGTAAGCAACCGCTTTGTGGCGCTGATTGATTTTGATAAAAAAGGAGTTCCCGGTGCGCTGCGATTGTCACCGCATTATTACAATACAATAGAGGAAATAGACGCCGTTGTTAATGCTTTGTCCTTTTAAAAGAAGTCACCAGACCTGATCCGGGGTCAGGTATTCCTTTACATAAGCAGAAACGCCTTGTTCCAGGGTGGTAAAAGGTGTTGAATACCCTGCCTGGATCAACTTCTGCATATTTGCTTCCGTAAAATACTGATACGTTTCCCGAATGTCTCCAGGCGTATCAACAAAAGTAATATCGGGCCTCAGTCCCATTGCTTGGAACGTAAGCGTAGCTAAGTCGAGGAAAGTGCGTGCTTGCCCGGTTCCGAGGTTGTAAAGCCCATTAGCCGGGCGAGTTTTGTGCAGAAAAGTCATCACGTCTACCACGTCTTTGACGTACACAAAATCGCGGCTCTGGTGGCCATCTTCAATGCCTTTCCGGTGAGAGCGAAAAAGCTTCATGCTTCCGCTTGCTTTGATTTGCCGAAAGGTGTGAAAAATCACAGAGGCCATACGCCCCTTGTGGTATTCATTCGGGCCATAAACATTAAAAAATTTCAGCCCTGCCCAAAAAGGCGGCATCGTTGCTTGTTGCAACGCCCACTGATCAAAGTCATTTTTGGAACAACCGTAAGGATTCAGTGGCTTCAACCGGCTGACGATTTCGTGGTTGTCCTCATAGCCCAATTCACCCAAGCCGTACGTAGCCGCGCTGGAGGCATAAACCAGCGGAATTTGATGGCGTGCGCAAATCTCCCAAACCTTTTGGGAATAATGGAGATTGAGCCGGTCAAAAATGGCTTCGTCTTTTTCGGTCGTATCTGTTCGGGCACCAAGGTGAAAAACAAACTGGATGTCTGCGTGCATGCGTTCCAGCCAATCAGGCAGGGCATCGCGGTGAACTTTAGCGATGAAACGCTTACCGTACAAATTTCGCGCTTTATCTTCTCTACTGAAGTCATCGGATAGCAACAAGTTGATGTCGCCGTCGTCGTTTAGCCGGCGCACCAGACAACTTCCAATAAATCCCGCAGCCCCGGTAACAACAATCATAAGTGGTTATTGAAAATTCAGGTTTTTGGTGTGAATCCCCAGGCGCAGGGTATCCAGCGCTACACCGTCCAAAGTAAGATTGGGGCGCAATGTGGTCACCCTCGATGTAAAAATACCCAGCCCCTCAGAAATATTGGTGTATTTCGGAATAGATTGCGAACTGGTAATTCCGCCATTGATTCGGAGAATACCGAGCAAATCCACCAGTTCCTGGCCAGCTCCGGCAATCTGAACGTCCACATAATCAAAGACCCGGATTGCATTGGGATCAATGGAAATGTTGTTTTTCAGAAAAATATACAAGGCTTCGTTATTGATCGCATACGTTTGCTGTTCGCCGTTTGGATTGGGTCGCTCCAATTCCTGTGTCAGGATCCATTCCAATTGTTTTGGAACCAAAACCTGTGGATTCGCCGCATTGGCTTCCCGGTAATGGAGGATCAGGCGCAGGTCGAAAATTTTGGCAGTAGGGCCAGCAGTCCAGCGCACGGTGGTAGTTCTGCTGTAATCGCCGAACCTGATTGGCGTAACCGGGCCATTTGGAAGCGGGGTGATGGCTTCCAGCATTTTGGTTTCAGCGGTTACTTCCGGCAGGTCATCCCCTCTGTTGATGATGAGTTTCATCCCATCGCCGGGAGAAATGCCAGCCGGGCCGGCTTTTACCTTATACAAATAGTTCGGCGTAGTGGCAAAAGGACCGCCTTCCCGAGGGTAGCCTTCCAGCGCTCCGTCAACTTTTTGGAGGGTAACCGTGTTGCCTGTTTTCAGATTTTGAAGCTGAACCGACACGTTATCTCCGTAGTAGAGCGAATCGGCAATCTGTGCAACATCTCTGGCGTCGCCGCCTTCGGGTAAAAAAGCTTTTTCTACGCGAACATAATGTGCCGTATCGTTAAAAGAAAGGAATCCGTAGACAATGGGGATATCGCGCCATTCGGCTTCCAATTCAAAGTCGGTTGAACAGGCTGCACAAAAAAAGAACAATGGCAATACAACAAATGAAATCTTTCTCATAAAGTCCTTCTCCTTTTACAAAAGGTCAAAATACTACAAAATCCGCGTTTTTGCCCGCAAGCTATTTGCCGGGATTGCTTACGCGGTCGCAAAAGTAAGTGTTTTTTTCGATTTTTGGATGCTCGTATTCACTTGTGATTGACGGCTTCCCGACTGTGGATAATATTCTCTGATTTAAAATGTTCTATCCAAGGTTGCAATTTTTAATATCTTGCAGTCGTTTACCGGAATTGCGGCAATTGCTTTTAATTATTTTATAATCAGGCGTTTATGGCGTTTTTAGACTGTGGAATGCCTATACCATTTGAGTATGTCTGTTCAAAAAGAGATCAAACGGATCACGACGCATAACCTCCAGGCGATGAAAACGCAGGGGGAAAAGATATCCATGCTAACCGCTTACGACTATTCAATGGCGCGTATTTTGGATGAAGCGGGTATTGATATTCTGCTGGTTGGCGATTCTGCTTCCAACGTCATGGCCGGCCACGAAACGACTTTGCCCATTACCCTCAACGAAATGATTTACCACGCCGCTTCTGTGGTGCGCGCCGTAAAAAGAGCGCTCGTGGTGGTGGATTTGCCTTTTGGCTCCTATCAGGGCAGTTCAAGGGTAGCGCTGGAATCTACCATCCGCATCATGAAAGAATCCGGCGCACACGCCGTGAAATTAGAAGGAGGCGAAGAAGTAGGCGGTTCGGTCAAACGCATTCTTTCAGCCGGAGTCCCTGTCATGGGGCACCTGGGGTTAACCCCTCAATCTATTTACAAATTCGGCACGTACACCGTTCGGGCAAGAGAAGAAGCGGAAGCGGAAAAATTAGTTGAAGACGCACACCTCCTCCAGGAGCTTGGGTGTTTTGCCATTGTGCTCGAAAAAATTCCCGCTGCGTTGACCAAACGCGTTTCTGAAAGCCTGATCATTCCCACCATCGGCATTGGAGGCGGACGCGATGCAGACGGCCAGGTATTGGTTACCCACGATATGCTGGGCATTACCAAAGAATTTCAACCGCGCTTCCTGCGCCGCTACTTAAACCTGTTTGATACCATCAAAGAAGCGGTTGGGGAATACATTAAAGACGTCAAGTCGCGAGACTTCCCCAGTGAAAAAGAGCAGTATTAATCTTCTAACACTATAATGTTTTTGCCATAGCATGATCCGGAAATTGCTCATTATCGGAGGCGCAATTGTTGCCTTATTGCTCATCGCAGGGGTAATTCTTTACCAGAAATATCTTGCATCGCCAGCTAACCCGCAAGGCGATAATGCCATTATTGTCTATGTTCCGACCGGAGCAGACTTTGAACAAGTCTTAGATTCCCTCAAGTCCAAAAATCTGGTTAAAGACGAAGCGGCGTTTCGCTACTTAGCCGAACAGATGCAATACACAAAATCAACCATGCGCAGTGGCCGCTACCGCCTGGAAGGAGATTGGAATGTCCTGCAGGTTGTTCGTCATTTACGCAGCGGCAGACAAGATCCAGTCAAAGTCATCCTCACGACCGAACGCATGATCGAAGACGTCGCAGCCAAAGTCAGCCGGTTTATCGAACCGGATTCGGCTACGCTTATGGCCGCTTTCACCAACGACAGTTTGCTGAATGCCATCGGCTACAAGCGTGAAAACCTGATAAGCTTGTTTATTCCCAATACTTATGAATGCTATTGGGATATGTCCACCAGTGAGTTCATCGAAAGGATGATCCGGGAACATAAAAAATTCTGGGACAAGGAAAACCGAACAGAAAAAGCCAAAGCAATGGGCATGACTCCGCAGGAAGTCTACACCCTTGCTTCTATCGTAGAAAAGGAGACGCTCAAAAATGTCGAAAAACCGCGCATTGCAGGAGCTTATCTGAATCGCCTGAAAATCAATATGCGCTTGCAAGCTGACCCTACGCTCGTGTTTGCTACCCGGGATTTTGAAACCAGGCGGGTACTGAATTATCATAAAGAGTTTGACTCTCCTTATAATACGTACATGTATGGAGGATTGCCGCCGGGACCAATTGCGATGTCTTCCATTTCCAGCATAGACGCGGTATTGAATCCTGAAAAACACGACTATGTATATTTTTGTGCGGTTGGCGATGGCTCGGGCCTTCATGCGTTTGCAGAAACCTTGGAAGGGCACAACGTAAACAAAGTTCGGTATCTCGACAACCTGCGCAGGCAAGGACTAATTGATTAATCTTTTAATGACCCGGATATGAAAAAAATTCTTGTTGCTAATCGAGGCGAAATAGCCTTGCGCGTGATGCGGACTGCACGAAAAATGGGCATCCAAACCGTTGCGATATATTCTGATGCGGATCGAAATGCCCCCCACGTGCGCTTTGCCGACGAAAGCGTACACATCGGGGCTGCTCCGTCGGCGCAATCCTATTTGCGCGGGGATAAAATTATCGAAGTCGCCAAATCTTTGGACGTGGACGGCATTCATCCAGGCTATGGCTTTTTAAGTGAAAATGCCGGTTTTGCCAAAGCTGTGGAAGCCGCGGGCATTGTCTTCATAGGCCCCTCTGCCTATTCTATTGAAGTGATGGGGAGCAAACTGGCTGCCAAAGCGGCCGTAAAAAAATTCGACATCCCGATGGTGCCGGGCTTAGATGAGGCCCTGGACGGCGTCGCGCAAGCGAAAGCAATCGCCCGGCAAGTGGGTTATCCCGTGATCATCAAAGCCTCTGCCGGGGGCGGCGGAAAAGGTATGCGCATTGTGGAAAACGAAGCGGAAATTGAAGGGCAAATGACCCGCGCCATCAGCGAAGCGACGTCTGCATTCGGAGATGGCGCTGTTTTTATTGAAAAATATTTCACCACGTCCCGCCATATTGAAATCCAGATTCTGGCAGACAAACACGGCGATACGGTGTATTTGTTTGAGCGGGAATGCAGCATTCAGCGCCGCCATCAAAAAGTCGTTGAAGAGGCACCATCATCGGTGGTGACGCCTGAATTGCGCCGCGCGATGGGAGAAGATGCCGTGAAAGTAGCCCGGGCGTGCGACTATATCGGTGCCGGAACCGTAGAATTTTTGGTGGATGAACACCTGAATTATTATTTCTTAGAGATGAATACCCGGTTGCAGGTGGAACACCCGGTAACCGAAATGATCAGCGGGGTAGATTTAGTCGAACAACAGATCCGCGTAGCGCGGGGCGAAGCGCTTTCGATCCGGCAGGAAGATTTGAAAATTAATGGCCACGCAATCGAATTGAGGGTATACGCAGAAGATCCTATGGACAATTTTTTGCCCAGCATCGGCAAATTAGAACGCTACCGGCGCCCGACCGGTGACGGCGTCCGGGTAGATGACGGCTACGAAGAGGGCATGGATATTCCAATCTATTACGACCCGATGATCGCCAAATTGGCAACCTGGGGCCCAACCCGGGACGTAGCGATCCGGCGCATGAAAGACGCCATTGCTGCTTATGAAATAAAAGGTCCTGCCACGACCCTGCCATTCGGGTATTTTGTTTGCGGGCACGACGCGTTTATTTCAGGTAACTTTGACACCAATTTTGTAAAGCGCTACTTCACACCGGATTTACTCAAATCCGCCGACGAAGAAACAGCGCAAATAGCCGCAGTGATCGCCTTGAAAGCCTACGAACGGGAAAGCGAACGGCTTAAAATACCGTCCAGCCTGTATTCGAGGTGGCGTAATAAACGGTGATTTTGTTGAGTATTTGAGGATTCGATTTGCAAGAGTCGAATCCTCAAATACTCAACAAATCAAATTCTCAACAACCTATTTCTTCTTTTTCTTTTTCGGATTCACTAACTTCATTTCGCTCACCAAATGCCCGGCGCCAGCATATTTGTCAATGAGGAACAAAACGTAGCGGATGTCTACCATGATGTTGCGGCAGATGGAAGCGTCGTAGTTCAAATCGCTCATGGTGCCCTCCCATACGCGGTCGAAGTTCAGGCCCACTAAATTGCCCCAGGCGTCAACCGCAGGACTTCCCGAGTTGCCGCCGGTGGTGTGGTTGGAACCGATGAAACAAACCGGGAGTTGACCATTTTCAGCGGCATATTGGCCATAATCTTTTGCCGCGTGTAGTTCGCGCAGCCGTTCCGGTACGTCAAATTCGTAGTCGCCGGGCTTGTACTTTTCCATAACTCCTGATAAGTAGGTAACCGGCATATATTTGACCGCATCGCGGGGCTCATAGCTGGCCACTTTGCCATAGGTCACCCGCAGCGTACTATTGGCATCCGGATAGAAGCGCTTGTCTGTAAATACATCCATTTGCGCTTTCATGTATTTGCGCTGCAATTCCTCAATTTTTGCATTCAACTCGTTATAAGGAGCCAACACTGTTTTTTCGTAGTGCTCGACAATGCTGCGACAAAACTGGAAAGCGTAGTCGCCTTCGACGCCAGCCGCAAAATCACCGGTGAAGCCTGATTTCAATAATGTAGGATTGGCCAATAATGATTTTTCGTAAATGGTCTTTGCCAATCCTTCGTAGCTTTTGCCCGCGTAGGTGATTTGATCCATGGCAAATTTAGAAAGGTGCTCCGGCTTCACCTGATTAAAATAAACATCCATCAGCCGGGCAAAAATCTGCTGATCCACTTCTTTGCGGTAATCCTTTTCAAAGCCCTCGATAAACTTATTGATTTGTTCCGTTTGCTTGGGCGTCAATGCATTGCCGCTGTTTTTATAGATGGTCAGAAAGCGCTGCATGGTGTTCACGATTTGGAACAACTCGATGTTGCTCCCCGCTGTAATCTCGGAGATGTATTCCCTCGATTTGGCGTAAGGCTCGATTTGTTTGTACAGCGCTTCCAACTCGGGCAGGATATTACCATAAGCATCTTTCCAGGCGGCATTGGCCATGACGCGTTGCTGGAAAGTTTGCTCGTACTGTCGTTTTTTTGCCAACGCCCCCGTAGCGTGTATACCCTGGCTTTCGCCGATCCATTTTTTCCAGGAGTTGGAAATGCGCGCCTGCTTGGACGCATACTGGATTCTGGCTGCAGGATCAGCACGCATGGCTTCTCCGATGATCTCCAGCGAAATATCCCGTATGCCGATGCGAATGGGATTCAATACGTCTGCCTGCATGGCCACTGCGGCACCGGGAAGGTATTCGTCGGTGCGGCCCGGAAATCCAAAAACCATCGTAAAATCGCCTTCAGAAATGCCATCCATCGAAATCGGCAGAAAATGGCGCGGCTTTAGGGGAACATTTTCCGGCGAATACTCGGCCGGTTTATTGTCCTTGCCTGCGTAGACCCGAAAAAGGGAAAAATCGCCGGTGTGGCGCGGCCAAACCCAGTTGTCTGTATCGGCGCCGAATTTGCCGATGGCATCCGGCGGGGTGCCTACCAAACGGACATCGCGATAGGTCTCCGTGATGAACATAAAATACTGGTTGCCTTTAAAAAATGGCCGGATCATCGCATCTTCGTAGCTTTCTTTTACCGCTGATTTCCGGATGGCGTCTAAGTTTTTATCAATTTGGGATTGCCGGTCGCGGGCACTCATGGTTTCTATGACACCTTTTAGCGCCGCCTCCGTTACCTCCTCGATGCGCACAATAAAGGTTGCGAACAAACCCGGATTGGGAAGCTCGTCTTTCAGGCTTTTCGCCCAAAAGCCATTTTGAAGATAATTGTTTTCCAAGGTGGTGTGCGACTGAATCTGGCCATAACCGCAGTGGTGGTTGGTGAGCAGAAGGCCCTGTCCGGAAATGATTTCCCCTGTACAAAACCCTCCAAAGTGGACAATCGCATCTTTCAAGCTGCCTTTATTAACGCTGTAGATGTCTTCGGCGCTCATCTTCATCCCCATGCCTTTCATCTCGGCTTCATTCAGCTGTTTAAGCAGCAGGGGCAGCCACATACCCTCGCCGGCCCGAACAAACATACTTAGAAATAACAGTCCAAAAATGATTGAAAATCGCTTCATCTTATTGAATTTTTAGTGAATAGGCGTTAAATATAGCCTGTTTGAAAAAAATCATAGCAAGATTGTTTTGCAGATTAACCAAGTTGCTGTATCTTCGGCCTGAAAAGCATGAATACGTTTTTCAAGAAACTAATCATAGGGATGACTTTTGGGCCCTTTGCACATTTCTAATGTCGCAAGGGCTTTTTTTTTGCCCCAATTTTCCTGCGCAAAATCTACTTTACTAACCTAAACCTTTTCCGTTCATCATGTCAAAGTTCCTGCTTCCGATTCTGCTCGGTATCGCGTGTAGCGTTACCATGATTACACCGTCGTTCGCTCAAAAACTTCCTGCTGAAAAACCTGTCGGGGTTGCCGAACTCCCTCCCTGGGCGCAATTGATGTACGACGAACGCCCCAATGTTTGGGATGTTGATCGTGCTTATGCAGCCTGGTTTAGAGAAAATCCTTTTGTTAAAACGGCACACACGCAATATTACAAAAAGTGGAGAAGGCTGGTTGAAAGTCGCATCGGTGCTGACGGATTTGTATCTGAAAGAAACCTTGAGGAGGTTCGCCGGGAACAACGAACCTACCTTGATTTACTCGAACAGCAAAGCCACCTGTCGCGCAATACGCCGGAATGGACCTGCCTCGGGCCTTTTGATACTTACAGCGAAGAAACCCCCAGCCTTCGGGTTTCCTGGCAAGCCAATGTTTATACCATTGACCAATCTCAATCCAACCCGGAAATCGTTTATTGCGGTACGGAAAATGGGGGTGTTTTCAGAAGTAACGACAAAGGGTTGAATTGGGAACCGGCCTCCTTTACCTCGCTAATCGGCACGGTACGGAGTATCAAAGTTCACCCCACAACTCCTGAAACGGTTTATGCAGGTGACGGACGGTTTCTGTACAAAACGGTAGACGGCGGCTTGAACTGGAGTACGATTTACGAGCAAAACAACCTGAATGTCAACGACATTGCCATCAATCCTGCCAATCCGGATATCTTGCTGGTAGCTGCCGATGCGGGCTTGTTTCGTTCTGAAAATGCCGGGCAGACCTGGTCTGCTTTATACACGGCCAAATGCTGGGATCTGGAAATCAAACCCAATGACCCCACTGTGATTTATTTATTGAAAAACAACTCATCTCAAAAGCGCTGCGAATTTTTTAAATCATCCGACTCCGGTGCCAGCTTTTCCATCCGCGAATCGGGGTGGTACACCTCCGATAATACCGCCCGACGCGATGATGGTGCCCGCATGACCGTCACCCCGGCAGACGTAGCTGCAGTTTATGTAGTGCTCGCCGGAGATTCCAAGCCGGGCGATAATGGCTTTATCGGCGTCTTCAGAAGCATGGACGCTGGCGAAACCTGGAACTTACCCAATCCCCCGGTCGGCGGACCTTATACAACGAATCACCCCAATCTGATGACCCTAAACAATACCAACACCCTATATCAGGGTTATTACAACCTTGGAATCGCCGCTGCGCATACCAACGCCAATCAGGTGCTAATCGGCGGCCTCAACCTTTGGCGTACAACAGATGGGGCTCAAACCTTCACGCCGTTGGGTGGTTACCAGGGGAATGTTGGTTGGATTCACCCCGATCAGCAGGAAATTGAAATCAATGGCAATGATATGTGGGTCGCCAATGACGGCGGCATCAACTATTCCACCAACCTTTTCAATACACATGAATCCCGGAAAAACGGCTTGATCGCCTCCGAATTTTGGGGCTTTGGCAGCGGCTGGAACGATGACCTCCTGGTAGGCGGACGATACCACAATGGAAATACGGCCTACCGGAATGGCTTCGAGCAGGGGCAATTCCTCCGGTTGGGCGGAGCAGAAGCGCCAACGGGGTATGTGAATCCCGGCAGTAAGAACATCGCTTATTTTTCCGACATAGACTCCCGCATTGTGCCGAATTCCTTCACGGAACAGGTGCGCCGACTCCCCCAATTGGCGCTTTATCCCAACGAGAGTTACTTCGCGGCGCATTCGGGCGAATTGGAATTTCATCCTTATTGCTATCATGTCATTTATGTTGGCCGGGAAAACAAACTCTGGCGTTCGGACAATGGAGGACAGACATTTTCATTGGTCAAGGCATTTGGCGAAGATCCGGATTTGCCACTCCTGCATTTTGAAATAGCCAGGAGCAACCCCGATGTCATTTATGTTTATCAACGCACTGCTTTCTACGGCGCTACCTTATGGAAAACGAGCGATGGCGGAGCAACCTGGGTATCGAAAACATTCCCTGCCGCCAATTCCCAACGCGCCGGAACCATGGCGTTAAGCGCTGAAGACGAAAATACACTTTGGGTGGCTTTTGGCCATCAAAACAACGATGGTGCCAAAATCTACAAAACCACCAATGGCGGCGATTCTTGGGAAAACTGGACCACACCTTCCCTGAACGGACAAAGCATCCAGGCTATGCTGCACCAGGCTGGCACGGACGGAGGGGTTTATATCGGAACCAACTATACGGTTTTTTACCGCGACAACAGTATGAACGACTGGATTTTGTATAATACGAACCTGCCAACACGTACAGATGCGAATATTTTCCGGCCGTTCTACAAGGAAAACAAACTTCGCTTAGCCACTTACAGCAATGGTCTTTGGGAGTGCGATTTTTCCATACCTTCAGCGCCTTTGGCACAGCCAACGGTGGATAAACTTTTTAGTTCATGCACCCGCGACACCTTTTATTTTGACGATTATTCCATCCTTCAGCACGCCGGAGCAGCCTGGAACTGGAGTTTCCCAGGGGCGGCCTATGTGAGTTCGACTACCACAAGAGCGCCCAAAGTGGTATACAATCAACCCGGCGTTTACGATGTCGCCCTGCAAATTACGGACGGAGCCGGTCAGGTCTCTTCAAAATCCATCCCGCAGATGATCACGGTTACCAATGCCTGCGCACCCGATGGGATTCCGGGATACGCACTTTCGTGCAATGCAGCCGGAGATTATGCTCAAACATTTGATTTTGAGCAATCTACTAATCAATTAACTATCTCCGCGTGGATTAAACCGGAAGGCATCCAACCGGATTACAGTGGCATTGTAATGAACGATGTCATTGCTGGATTCAATTTTAAAAGCGGCAACAACATGTTGGGGTATCATTGGCCAAACGGAGGACAATGGTGGTGGAACAGCAACCTCTTGGTCAGCCCGGATGAATGGTCGCATGTGGCCATGGTCGTTACGCCAGAAAGCGTCACCTTATACTTGAATGGGGTAGGGGCGACCCAAAATATCAGCCTGCCGCCGGCGCTCCTCTCCACGTTTAAATTTGGAAGTTACAACGCCTGGGAAAGCCGCAATCTCAAAGGTTTGATGGATGAAGTAGTCATTTGGAACCGCTCCTTGACACAGGAAGAAATCAGGGAATTGCGACATCTGACTAAAATTCCGGCTGACGACCCGTCGTTGGTTGCGTATTATCAATTCAACGAACCTGATGGCGAGGCGTTAGACCGTTCCGGCGTGCGACACGCCGTATTGACCGGCGGCGCAACACGGGTTACTTCAACCGCACCTTTAGGCCAGGGCGTGAGCAAGCGCTTAGATTTGAACGCGGCTGGCGATTTTGAATTCGAAGGAACCGGATTCGGCATATCTTTTCAAAACGATCTGCCTTCGGGCGAGGTGGTCGCCACCCGCATCAATTTGTCCCCTGATGTATTGCCGGACACCGGTGCCTTCAGCCGATGCTATTGGATACTGAATAATTACGGCGCTAACCCGTTGTTTTCAGAACCTTTGAGCCTCCGGTTTGATCAAATTGGCGCAGTGAGCCAGAGCGATGAAACCGACCCTTCCCGACTGAAGCTTTTTATCCGTGTTGAAAATGGAGAAGGGAATACCTGGCTGGAACAGGCAGCCGCAATTGTAGCAGTTGCCGGCACCGATGGAGCAGCCACCTTCGGGGAAGGGAATGCCGTTGAATTTTTGGGACAGTACCTGATCGGAATTGATACCAGCCAAATTGTATCAGTATCCGAATATGAGGAGCTGTTGCCGGAACCGGCTTTGTTGTTTCCAACCGTTTTAAGCCCCGGTTCAACGCTGAACATCCGAACACAAATTTCCGGAAATTATACCTTTCACCTGCTTGATGCATCCGGTCGCTCAATTTTCAGACAAAAAGACCTCAACGGAACAGTCCGGATCAACCTTCCTTCCGACCTTCAATCGGGCTTTTATGTCTATAGAATGGAGTGGGCCGCATACCTATTTGGCGGAAAATTGATCGTAATCGAAAAATAATCATCTTTTTTCACCCATTTATCTATCTGAAAGGGGGTGTTATTATTCACTTTTAATAAACTTTTATTGTTTTAATTGATTGAAAATCAGTATCAATAATAAAAAAAATGGCATTGTGTATTTTTCACAATGCCATTTTTTTGTCTTTGTTTCAGGAGAGGAATTGTTGAATATTTGTATCATCAAAGAGCAACTAATTAAAAGCAGTTGCAAAATGTCGAAAAAAAGTTTCGGCAACTATCTATCGAGGATATGTTCATGGGATTATAATTTGTTAGTAGTGGGTCGCCCGAAGACTTTGGGCGACTTACTATCTTTGAAAACAAAATGATCTCTACAAAGATAAAGCAGCAAACAAAAAAGGCCAGCTCTGCAAAGCTGGCCTCGATCATGTTCATGGGATTAATGAAAGCACTAAAGTCTGCTGCAAAGTTACGAAATAATCGTTTTCATGCAAGTGTGAAAGCGATTATTTCTTGACCTTTCTCGGGTCACATTGATTTGGATATGTTCATGGGATTATAATTATTGTACCAGGTCGCGTCTTTTCAGGCGCGACTTTTTTTTGCCTTATCCTTTTCTATAAACTATAAACCGCATACAATTAGTATGATACAATACCTGATCCATGCGCTTGACCATGTAGACGCAGGAGCGCTTGACCGCCGTATGGCTGCCCGGCCAGCCCATTTTGAAGGCGCTAAAAAGCTGAAAGCAAATGGAAATTTTATTATTGGCAGCGCGATTTTAGACCGGGAAGGTAAGATGATCGGCTCCAACATGATCGTTCAGTTTGAAACTGAAGATGCTTTTCAGGAATACTTTAAGTCGGAGCCCTACGTATCAAAAGGTGTTTGGGGCGATATCAAAATCTACAAAACCAAGGTAGCTCAGGTGCCATAAGTCCTCGTTACTCTTCATTTTCCAACAAATCAGGGCGTCTTTCCATTGTTCGTTGCAACGCCTGTTCGTAACGCCATTCTTCGATGGCTTTAAAATTGCCTGACGTCAACACTTCTGGCGCCTGCCATCCTCTGAATTCTGCCGGACGCGTATACACCGGGGGTGCCAGCAAATCATCCTGAAAAGAATCGAAGAGGGCAGAGGTTTCATCGCCAAGAACGCCCGGCAGTAATCTCCCTATCGCATCCACCAGCACGGCAGCTGGCAATTCTCCTCCAGAAAGCACATAATCACCAATCGAAATTTCCATCGTTATAAAATGCTCGCGGATCCGTTCGTCAATCCCTTTATAGTGCCCGCAGAGAATCAGCAGGTTTTTTTTCATAGACAACCGGTTGCAGACGGGTTGGTTCAGGCGGTCGCCATCCGGTGTCATGAAGATGATCTCGTCGTACTGGCGCTGGCCTATGAAGTGTTCGATGGCATTCACCACAGGTTCCAGCATCATCACCATGCCCGCGCCCCCGCCAAACTGGTAGTCGTCGAGCTGTTTATGCTTGCCCAGCCCGAACTCGCGCAGACTATGTACATACACTTCAAAAAGCCCTTTTTTCTGTGCGCGTTTCAAGATAGAATGCTGGAAAGGGCTCTCCAACAACTCGGGCATCACACTTAAGATATCAATTCGCATAGCCTTGCCGGTTTCAATGGCCAAAAATAGGAGAAATCATTTGTTAAAAATGCCTTAAAGCCGATCCTTCTTTTCGGAAATAGCGCAGGAATGCCTAATTTGGATCCAGAAATCACAAAATCGTTCCGACTATATTAACGGAACGATGGATGGACAGCGGTTAGTGATGTAACAATCAGCGACTTTTGTTCGTCGCACACAAATCACCTGGCCACAAAGGCCATTAAATTTATCCGACTGATGAAACAAACAATTTCCAGCGCGCAGCCGTGGATTATTTCCGCATTGTGCTTGCTGCTCGGACTTAGTATCGGGCAAATTCAGCGCCAACACAGGCGTATCCACGACTTGGAGCACGCCCGCTTTTCAACCGCCATCATGGCACCGCCACCATCACACCACCACGACATTGCTAAAGAATTATTCCGCGAACGCGAGCAAATGCTCTTAGAAAAAGACAATATGCTCGATGAATTGCACCGCGAAATCGAACGAGCCCGCGAAGAAGCACAACAATAGCCGGATTCTTTACAGCAATCCTTAGGAACGTGTCGTAGCCGAATTCAGGTAACTTATTTACGCCACGTTCCTTACCTTTGGCGCGACCAATCAAAATTGCATGAAGCGAATGGTATTGAAGCCAGGTAAGGATGCTCCTTTGCGCCGTTTTCATCCTTGGGTGTTTTCCGGGGCTGTAGCGTCTAAAGAAGAGGGCATCGTTGACGGCGACACGATTGAAGTGTACAGTAGGGAAGGAAATTACTTAGCAACCGGGCATTATCAGGATAGTAATATTTGTGTGCGGCTTTTTTCATTCCGGCAAACGGATGCCGATCTGGCCTTTTGGGTGGAAAAACTGCGCAATGCCCGCCAATACAGACAGGTAGCAGGGATTACTGGTGCCGCCTCGACGAATTGCTACCGCCTCGTGCATGCGGAAGGCGATGGCTTGCCCGGACTGATCATTGATGTATACGGAAAAACTGCTGTGCTGCAGTGTCATTCCATTGGCATGCACCGAGCCAGTTCCCTCATTGCTCAAGCGTTGCAAGAGGTGTACGGCGACCGTATTGAAGCCATTTATGATAAAAGTACGGAGACGTTGCCTGATCAATATGCTCTGGGCTTGGAGAACGCTTATTTATTTGGAGAAAAACGAGAACAGGTCGTTGAGGAAAACGGACATTTTTTTCAGGTAGACTGGGAAACCGGTCAAAAAACCGGCTTTTTCCTCGATCAGCGAGATAACCGCCGCCTTGTTTCGACCTACGCGTCTGGAAAAACGCTGCTGAACGCCTTTTGTTATAGCGGGGGCTTCAGTGTGTATGCCCTGAAAGCTGGTGCAGCTAAGGTGGATTCCGTAGATTCTTCTAAAAAAGCAATGGAATTAACCGACCGGAATATGGCGCTGAACGGTTTTGCCGGCAGTGTTCACGAAAGCATTACGGATGATGTGATGCATTTCCTGAGGCAGCCAGGAGATGGATACGACCTTGTGATCATTGACCCACCGGCGTTTGCAAAAAATATATCTAAACGCCACCAGGCGGTACAAGGATACAAGCGGCTGAATGCCCTGGCTTTGCAAAAAGTAAAACCCGGAGGTATCTTATTTACTTTTTCCTGTTCCCAGGTTGTGGATAAGCCTTTGTTTTACAATACAATCGTTGCAGCGGCACTGGAAGCGGGCCGCCCGGTTAGGCTCATGCACGACCTCGGACAACCCGCAGACCATCCGGTAAGTTTGTACCACCCGGAAAGCTCTTATTTGAAGGGACTTGCTCTCTATGTTGAATAAAATTACCATGTTAATATTTTTGAGGCATAAAGGCTTAGCGCCAATATGTAATTAAAAAAATGAAAATGATTTCTGCAGTCAATATTACGGTGATAGACCGGGAAGGGGGAGAACACGTTTTGGAAGCGCCAACCGATATCAGTATGAACCTCATGGAGCTTTGCAAAGCTTATGAGTTACCGGTGAAAGGCACTTGCGGCGGCATGGCTTTGTGTTCTACCTGCCACGTTTATGTGTTGAGCGATACCGAGTTGCCTGATATGCAGCTTGCTGAAGAAGAAATGCTCGATCAGGCGTTTTTTGTAGAAAACAATTCCAGGCTGGGTTGCCAGATCAAACTATCCGATTCTTTAGAAGGCTTAGTTGTGAAATTAGCGCCGGAGGCAGCAGAGTAGTGTTTTTAGGTTTAGTTTAGGTGTCGGACACTTTGGAAGTGTCCGACACCTAAACTAAACCTAAAAACGTCGGATATCTACCAGCGCATCAATTTTCGAAAAGCCAAGCAGGTAATCGGTCAGGTGTTTCGCCCAGTACGGACCCAGCGATGTACCTTTAGTTCCCAGGCCGTTAAAGAGATGCAATTGTCGGAAATCGGGATGCGTGCCCAATAATGGCCTGCGATCCTTTACAGTCGGACGAACTGCTGCTTTGTGCGCGGTGACCTCAAACGGCAATTTGAGGGTGGCAGACAGTTGGGCGATTAAAAAATCTTTGCCTGCTTCAGTTGGTTTCTCCTGTTCAAAATGCGGCTCATAAGTAGCACCGATCCAATATTGGCCGCCCGCCATGGGCGCGATGAAGACCTGGTCTTTGAATATTTTTTCAAATCCTGCTTCGGGGATACGCACATGCAGCACTTGGCCCTTGTCTCCGCGCATCGGCAGGTCTTTAAAATAAGGATTGGTTTTCATGCCATAGCCTTCACAAAAAACAATGCCTTTTGCTTTCCATTGCTTATAGGTTACCTGGTCGTCTTGTTCTGTTATGGCTTGGTAATCGAACGGCTCTTCCAGATATGCTCCGGTAGCTTTCAATGCTATGCGGTAGGCGCCAATCAACGCTGGCAGGTTCACTTGTGCGCTGCCTTTTGTTTCTCCAAATGCGTAAAATGGTTGGAGGTGGCGACGATAATTTTCCGGATCAGCCTGTTCAGCTAAGTAAGAGGAGTAGCTCGGCTCCGTGGCTCGCGCAAGCCAGTCGTTTTCTTCTTTGGGGTTGGCCAAAGCCCGCAAAATATTCTTTTCGTGGTAAATATGGATATTGAGCTGGCTTTCAATAGATTGATAAGTTGCTTTTGCAAAAGGCAGTAACGTTTCTATCATCCATGATTTTACAAATCTGCGCCCTGTCACCGGATTAATGATACCTGCCGCGATCTGTGAAGCTGTATTTTCGTTGGGCTGATCAATGACCAAAATGCGCTGTCCCGCCGCCTTGAGGAAATGCGCCAGCAACGTACCGGCCAAACCCTGACCCACGAGGATAAAATCTTTGTCTTCCACAGCTTACAGGGATTGGAGTTCTTGTTGAACGAATTTAGGTAAACTACTGACAATTAAGTCATAAGAATGATCTGTCAGCTCTTTTAAAAACGCAGTACTGAGGCCGTTTTCAAAGAATATGGTATTCCAGTGTTTTTTGCTCATGTGCCAGCCAGGGACGATGTCTTCGTATGCCTCTCGGAGTTCCAGGGCGCGGTCAGGGTCGCATTTCAGGTTCACCCGGAAGGTATCGCTGTCCAACCCCGTGATGGCGAAAATTTTCCCCATCACCTTAAAAACCAGGGTTTCCGGGCCAAAAGGAAAGGTTTCTTCAACACCTTTTTTGGCAAGGCAATAGGATCGGAAGGTTTCGATATTCATGATTTAAATCACTCGTAATCAGACAGTTAACACGATTTGATGCGTTTACTAAACTTTAAAAGTTTAGTAAACGTAAAACGTTACTCAACAAAGGTCGCAATTTGCAGTAGGATAGGGGAGAGGTGCCCCTTTTTTTCGGCTAAAAAATCTTGTGTGGTGCGTATTTCTATCCCTATCTTTGCTCGGCTTAGGGCTGGTACGGGGCACTGGTACCGGGCACTGGTACCGGGCAATTGATTAATTGCCCTTACGTTTACGTTTTAAATGCCCTTACGTTTACGTTTTAGAGGTCCTGTAGTTCAAGGGATAGAATAGAAGTTTCCTAAACTTTTGATCCAGGTTCGAGTCCTGGCAGGACCACATGGCTAAAAAACCGCCGCTTGGCTTACAAGATTTTCGGGAAATTATAGAAGGTGGGTATAAATGTGGTCTTATTTTTTCCTATAATTTATATTATGTTAAATAGCCTGGTTCGAAATCAAAGGAAGCCAATCAGCATTCCCCGATTGGCTTCCCGTCACAATTTTATGAGTGGCTACGCTTAGTGTGATACGTAGAGTACTTCTTTGACTGCTTTCATAATCTTCGCCGGATTCGGTAAGTATGCCTCTACGTATGCTGCTGCGTATGGCAGTGATGTATCGGCGGCATTCACACGGGTCACCGGCGCATCTAAGTAATCAAATGCATATTTTTGTACTTCGTACGCGATTTCGGCAGAAACGCCTGCAAATGGCCACGATTCATCAATAACGACCAATCGGTTTGTTTTTTTTACGGAGTTTACGATTGTATGGTGATCCAGCGGACGAATGGTGCGCAGGTCAATAACTTCTGCGGAAATCCCTTCTTTTGCGAGTTCTTCGGCAGCTTTGAGCGTCGGCAACATCATTTTGTTGAAAGAAACCAGCGTGACATCCGAGCCTTCCCGCCGTACTACCGCCTTGCCAATTGGCACAAGGTATTCACCGTCAGGCACTTCGCCTTCGAAGCCATACAAAGCCTCCGATTCCATCATACAAATTGGATCGTCGTCGCGGATAGCAGATTTTAGCAATCCTTTTGCGTCAGCAGGATCAATACAGGAAATAACCTTGAGTCCAGGCGTATTGGCCATCCAGCTTTCAAACATCTGAGAATGCTGCTGAGCCAACTGCCCTGCTGAACCGGACGGCCCCCTGAACACAATCGGGCACCTGTACTGGCCGGCGGACTGCGATAGAGTCTTTGCCGCGTTGTTCACAATTTGATCAAATGCCAGCACGGCAAAGTTCCAGGTCATAAATTCAATGATTGGGCGAAGTCCGTTCATCGCTGCGCCAACCCCGATCCCGGCGAATCCCAGTTCGGCAATCGGCGTATCAATGACGCGCCGTACGCCAAATTCCTCCAGCATCCCTTTACTGACTTTGTAGGCACCATTGTATTCGGCGACCTCCTCTCCCATCAGGAATACCCGGTCATCGCGTCTCATCTCTTCCGACATCGCTTCGCGCAGGGCGTCGCGTAGAGTTATTTTTCTGCTCATGCTTCGTTTAAGTTCTGTTGATGATGTGCAAAATTAGCAACAGTTTAGATTTTTTATACTTAAAGGTGACTTGTAGTGTGTTTCTTTAACAAACCACTCCCCCACTCTACTCAAAATTGTCACTTTTTTGACACGATACAAAAAATGAGTTTATCTTTGCGCCAAATTTTGTTTGCCGGTATAATAAGCTAATCTTAAAAAGCGTTCAACCGGTGTTTGTATCATTTAATAAATAGAATCTTCAATTAAACTCCCATGAAAAGAGTAAAATCTATTGCCCTTCTTGCTGTTACAGTACTCGCTTTCAGCGCTTTAACCTCCTGCAACCGCGGATACGGCTGCCCCAGCAACTTTTCTGTGAACGAAACAGCAGTCAAAGTTGTTCAGCAATCTGTTCAGATTGTCTTAGGAAAATAATGGTAATGATCAATTGGTTGGTTTTGGATCGGGAAGAGCAGCTCGATGAGATTGCTGCGCTCTCGAATGACGTTCCTTGTGTGATTTTTAAGCACAGCACCCGCTGCAACATCAGCGCCGCAGCTAAATATCGCCTTGAGGAGCAATGGGATTTCCCCGTTGAGGCGGTACGTCCTTATTATCTTGATTTGCTGGCACATCGCCGTGTTTCGGATCAAATCGCAACGCGCTTTGATGTGTACCACGAGTCTCCCCAACTACTGCTGATCAAAAACGGAGCATGTATTTGTGAATCCTCACACTTAGACATTAATGCCGACGAAATAAGGGACTGTTTGCCTGAATTGGTTTAAGACGTGCACATGGTTATGGAAAACGCCCTCATTGAAACACAGGATGGCTCCCACTCTTTGTTATCGGGTGCTTTCGGCGTGAGCTATCATTCCCGCTATGGTGCTATTCAGGAGTCTTCACACGTTTTCATTCAAGCCGGCTTACATTGGAAAGCACTGCAATCAAAGCAGCTTAGAATTCTGGAGATTGGGTTCGGCACCGGCCTGAACGCCTATCTCACGCTCCTGGAAGCTCAGCGCTTAGACCTAAAAGTCCAATACGAATCCATTGAAGCTTATCCGATTTCGATTGAACAGGCTACTACGCTCAATTATCCTCAAATCCTTGAACCGGCTGCCCCTACCCTTTTCATGAAATTGCATGCCGCACCCTTTGGTGCAACATCCACCCTAACAGCACATTTTCATTTGCTGAAACAACAAATTTTATTCCATAACATCCAATACGCCGGGGAATTCGATCTGGTTTATTACGATGCTTTTGCCCCGGACGCGCAACCAGAACTTTGGGAAGAACCCATGCTGAAAAAAATATATGAAGCACTAAAACGGGGTGGAATTATGGTTACTTATTGTGCAAAAGGCTACGTCAAACGAAACTTAAAAGCAGTAGGTTTCCAGGTAGAAGCATTACCTGGACCGCCTGGTAAAAGAGAAATGACCCGGTGTTTAAAGTCTTGATAATCTTTTATTTAGATTTAACAAGATTCAATTTTCCGTCTTCTCCATACAGTTCTTTCGACTTCTTGTTGTAGGCCAGTGCAGCTTCTTCGGCTGTAGAAAACATACCGATGTGTACCGATTTCCGGTTGATTGAAATGACAGCGCGGTAGCGGTTGTTTTCTTTGTAGACCCCCGTGTATCCTGCTTTGCTGCTTGTTTTTCGCTTTCTGCTGGCAACCGAACGAGAGCGATACAACAGGTTTTCCAACCTGCAATCAAGTTTATTGCCATTGGCTGCACCGACTAACCGTTTGTCTTTTGTTTTGGTGTCGGCCAGAAATTTTTCGGCAATCATCTTGTGCAGGTAGATCGTCTCTGTTTTGTATCCACCACCGCCTGCTTTTTTCCATGTTTTCTGAAACACGGCACACCCGCTGGAATGGCGGCGAAGGTTGTTGATGAAATCTACTTTTACCAAGTAAGGGTCTGAGGTCAGGTATTCATAGACTTTATCGTCTATGATCACCTCCTCATCGGCGTTTTTAAGTTTGACCTTGTAAAGCACGCTTTTCAGTTTTGTTTTGTTATTGGAATGTATGTGCGAAGGGAGCACAACAGGCCCGACGGCGAATTTAGACAAACAAGCGGCATTTCCAAAGCATCCGTTCCAATCTTTTATCATTTAATACGGCAAAAGCAGCATTTTTTCCAAATAATGATTGGCGAATCAATTAAAACGGCGAAAATGAATTGTTGATGTACGGAAATTACCGCTTTCCGGTATCCCGCCTGAGTTTCTCCCAAAACTCTGCAAAAGAGTCAAATTCAATCCGGTAGTTGAGTCCGCTTCCAATTTGGAGGCGCTTTCCGGCAAGGTCGGGTTGGAGCCGTTGATAAATACGGAGTTTCAATGTTTTGTCCGTGTTCAATACGTATTCAATCACCAGGTCGTTGCCCAGAAAGGCTCCTCCCGGATTATCCGGAGTAATGCGGACGTTGTTACCAAAATCCACATTGCCGCCAAGGTGTACGGAAAGCCGGTCGTTCAGAAAATTTTGTGTAATGCTCACCTGGAATTCTCTTCCACTGTTCACATTGGTGCCCTGGCTCAGGTCGAGTGATTGGTATTGGTTATAGGCAATGTCAAAATTAATGCCCGAAACGACCTTGCTTTCGCCGATCACCTCCGAAAACAACTCCGTAAGCAGCAGGGAAAGTTGATTAGACAGCAATTCGCTCATGGTGCGGTACAGAATTTCACTCCCCTGAAGGGCGATATCCGTAGGTAAAAACTGGCCCGCAATGATGAGGCCGAACACTTGCCGGTTGAGTTCGTTTTGATCCTGTTTCAGCGTCCTGAGCTTGTTTTCAGCGTAAGTCTGCAACTGGCCGGTAAGCGCCGGAAAACTGATGTCGAAGCTAATTAAAGGATGGAGTAATTCCCCTTCGAGCATCAGCGTCAGCGCAACCTGGGTCGCATTGCCCGCTTCCCGCTTCAAATCCTCTGGTGCATTTAACAGATATTCCTGAATCAGATTCGAGACCGAGGCCCGCAAATCTTTGTACTCTGCCTCCAACTTGATCCGTGCGCCGAATGGATCCCCGCTCCAGACAATGGAGCCGCCGCGCTTGATCCGGAAGTCTTTGTTCACTACATTGTACAAAGTAAACAAGTAGCTGCCCCGCTCGATGATGTAATCGCCGTACATCTGGAACCCACCTTCCCGGGGCACCAGTATCCTTAGATTTCCCCGCCCGGCGCCCCTGATGATGTCGCCGGTTTGTTCATCGAAGACCAATTCAATCTGGGCTGCTTCCGTAACCTTGAGTTCCATTTCAAGGTTGAGGGTTGATGCTTTTTTTGAAGGCAACCCTTTGATTGCCATGTTTTTAGAGGCAGCCATCGCCTTCTTTTTTTCTTCCAGTTGTGCGCGTTCCTGTTGCTTGTCTACAAAGCGGATCATGTTCAATTCAGATGCGCTGCTTTCATCCGAAATTGGAATCACAATACGCGTACTGTCTCCTACGCTTGCGTTGACGTAGATGTCCGTTTTTTTAAAAGAGCCGGAGAACCTGATTTTTCCACTTCCAACCGCCTGCCCGTAAAAAACTTCGTTATCGCCTTTTTCGGTATCTAAGCAAAGGAAACGCTTGGTATCTACCGTAGCGGATACCCCCAGCTCTTTCAGGTGGTTATGGGTTAACCCGCCGGTAATTTTTGCCGTATTGTTGAATTTGTCGTACAATACGGTTCCCGTTGCATCGAAAAGATAGTTGCTGACTGTGATGAAACTCCGCTCAAACCGGTAGCGCGTTTTCAGGTAATCAATCGTAATTGCCCCGTTTTTGGCCGTAATCCGCCCGGATATATTCGGGCGTTCCGGCATGCCGTATATTTTAAGGTTAGCATCAATACTGCCGGTCGTTCCGGAAACAGAAGAGCCGATGAAATATTCGGCAATGGCAAGCGGATACCCGGCTACTTCAACAGAAAAATTGAAATAATTGGCCTGCATTTCTTTTTCTCCCAGGCGGTCAGTCGGCCCTGCAAGGTTGTATAAGCCCTCCACAATCATTTGTGAGGTATCTTTGGTCAGGGTCATAAATGCGCTGAGGCGGCTCTTCAAATCGGGACTTTCAGCATCAAAACTCAACTCCCCAAAATCATCGCCGTTGATGCGCATGGTGTCTGCGCTGACCCACAATTTGATGCCCCGCATTTTGAATATGTCCTGAACCTCCGCTTCAATTTCAAACTTGCCGGCAAAATCAAGCGCCTCGTATTTCCAATATTCGTCAATAATAGCGAGGTCAAAATTGGTCATGCCCAGTTTGAGCCCCCGGTTTCCTGCCTTGTCTATTCTGATTTCCCTATCCCGGTCAGACAACCGCAAACCATCCGTATCGAAATACCCCTTTCCAAAGGTGAAGCTATTGCCCGGATTTATGCTCCAGGGGCGCTCAAAAATGAATAGGTTAGACTGCGCAAAATGAACCTCATAACGCAGGCTGTCAACAGGATACATCACGGCGTCAATGCTGAAGTTGTCCCAAAACAGGGAGGTCGCAGAAGCATAGCTGACACCCAGCAAAATGGTGTCGTTTTTCAAAAAACTATTGAGTTCGAGCTTAGGCAGCCGTGTTTTTTCTCCAATCTGCGTATTGCCAATCTCGGTATAAAGGCTGCTGAATCCGCCTTTTCCGTTAAATCTCAAAAACACTTCCTCAAATTTGAAATTCGAGTAGCTCAACTCGGGGAATTGAACGTTCAGGTTGAGGGTATCCGCCTGGCCATTGTAGTTCCCGTAGACGCTGGTATTGCGCAATGTCCCCAGTTTGGGGTCGAGCAGCCAATTTAAACCTTTGCTGTCTGCAATATCAATGTTGAATGCAAATTGGTCTGTTATTGTATTCCCCTTTTGCGAAGAAAGGTTCAGTATATTGGTCAAATGAGGGAAATGTGCAATCAAATAATTTACAAAAGCAGTGTGCAAACGGCTCAACTCAAACCGCCCTTCCACGTTTGCAGACAAGACATCGGAATTGACCACAAATTTTTTGCTCCCATCCTGAAAAGCGGAAGAAACGGCAACGATGGAGTCAATTCTGTAAAGCCCTGAACTGTCATAGGTGATCGTGAAATTGCGGATAACAGCAGTCCCAACCAGATCAGGATTGATGCTCAGGTTTATTTTCCCCGACAGGATCATGTTCTTCTGGGAGAGGTTCAGCTTTTTCAAGTCGAGCTTTTGGACGGAAGCGTCGAAGTCGAATTCCGGGTTTTTACCGGTCAGGTCTACTTCACCATTAAAAGAAAAGTCAATATTGTCGTCCTTGATTGAAAAATCCCCTTTGAAGAAATTCCGGTTCAATTGCCCTTTCAGACTGGCATTCTTATAGTTATATCCTTTGAACAGAAAACTTTGAACTTCCGCTTCCAACGTCGCTTTTGCGGTTTGGGCAGTCAGCCCCACCCCATCCGTAACATTGGCGTTAAAGTTGACTAAGCCGAAGTCCTTATGGTCGCCCATCCACTTTCCCAGGTCAAAATTGGTCAATCCGATTCTCCCGGAATAGGCTGCCCGCGCTCTTCCCGGTTTCAGGTTCATCCGCATGTCCATATCGGCGCTCCCGAGGTCGGTGTTCAATAACCCTTCTGCCACAAAGTCTTTAAAGAAGCCGACGAAAGATCCGGAAAAGTTCAAGCGTCCGAGCCGGTCAAAATTCGCCGGAGGGTCAAATTTAGGGATCAACTGACGTAGGGTACGGACGGTTGTTTTTGCTTCGGTGAGGTAGAGCTGCATTTGCTGCTCGTTTTTCACCGTCAGGTCGTTGAATTTGAAGCTGCCCTTCACAATAGACCCATCAGAAAGCTCAATATTCAGGTTATCGCCTCTCAAGCGATTGATCACCCCCGTAAAATTACCAGTAAGCCTGAGCACTTTATCCTGGTTACTCCGAAAGAAGGTATTGCTTTTCATTTGCGGCGCAAAAACCATGATGTCGCGAATGGCGACTGAAGCATTGTTGAGTCGCAATCCCAGCCGCACCGTGTTGTTGAAATCGTCTTCAAAGTTTTGGTATTGGCCGTAGCGCATCGTCAGGGTATCGCCGATTTCACTGTAAGGCGTGATCAGCTTACAGCCATTGAGGATCAAGCCTTCGGGGGATACACTTGCCTGTTTTGCCGATAATTCATTCAGAATGAACCCACTTTTGTCTCTGAATGCAATCTTCTCAACGCCACCCCTGAATACCTCCCGTTGCATTGAAAAGGTATCAATGCTGATGTCAATATTGAAAACATCGAGGTGTTTATAATCGAGCACATCAGCCGCAGTTGTCTTAACAGGTGCACGGCGGTAGTCGTGAAACGCAAACGATCCGTTAGACAACTGAAATTTGCCCACCCGGATTTCCCAGAAAAGCGTATCGGAAGGATCCGGAATTTTGCTGACGGTCAGGATGCGTTGGGCTGGCCGGGCTAAAGATTCTATGCGGATATCAGGCTCTGAAAGTTCTACCAACTGCGCAAAGAGTTGTTTCCCTGGCAGATCCATTTTCCGGATGTGGACGATTCCTTTTTTGAGGGACACGACTATTCGTTTCCCTTTTGCAAGGTTATCATCCAGAAAGGAGACGTCCTCAAGTTCAACCGTCTGAAGTTCAAGGCGGAAGGGTTTGCTTTTCTTTTTAGGCGTCGTTTTGGGTGGGAAAAGTCGGTCAATGATATAGTCAAGGTTACTTTTAGCCTCCCCCGGATTCCGGTGAATGTTGAGTTGAGCCTTCCGGAGATTTAATCCTTCCACAACCAGACCTTTGCGGATCAAAACGAAGGGATTCAAATTGAAATTCACCTTCATTTCCTGTACTTCCAGCAGGGTATCTGCATTTTGGTCTTCCACATAGACATTGCGCAGGGTGAGCCGGTCAAAAAATGCGAAATAGAAATATTCAATTTCCACGCGGTTACCGGTAACCTCTTCAGCCGCTTTTTCTACCCGATCAACAGCCCAGTTTTGAACAGCAGGGATCTGAAAGACAAAGTTGAGGAGGATAAATATAAAGATCACCCATACCAGCAGATGCAGGAGGAAGCGCCAAATAGCAGCGGCGAGCGACCTACCTGGCGGTAGCACCTGTGGATCAGACGGCGTTGATGAATTAGAATTTATTTCCTCCATTGTACATTCCCCTTTAAGACACCGAAATGTCATCGGAGGATTAAACCAAAAATTACTTTAACACAGTTTTATGTCGGTTCACTTGTTTTTGTAGACGACTCCGTTTTTCATAACGATGCGGACGTTGAGCATCGTTTCAATTTTGACCAAAGGATCGCCTTCAAGAGCAACAATATCGGCAATTTTTTTGGCTTCAGTGGTGCCAAGTTTATCATTCATCCCAATGAGCATGGAAGTCGGCACCGTAGCAAACAAAATCGCTTCTATGGCCGGCATTCCGGCTTCCACCATGTAATTTTGCATGTTCTCCTAAACTTATAGCACATGTAGGGCATTTTATTGGTCTTTGAACTTACTTTCGCCAAAATTATAAGAAATTCCTAAACCACCCGAGATGCACATACATCGCATACCTTTTCAACAAATTCCCCAATTTTCAAATAAAGATATTGCTTATGCCTCGGGTAACCCAGCCCTTCGCCCTTTTTATCAATATGATGTTTCAATAGAAGCGTTCGGGCAGGTTATTGAAGACAAAAAGAAAGCGCACACTGACCGGCAACTTTTAGTCAGCGTGCTGCAGGAACAATATGCTCATTATGATGCAGGAGTGCTTACCCTGGCAAATATTGACGCTTTGGGGGATGACCGAACCTTTACCGTGACAACGGCGCACCAACCCTGCCTGCTGACGGGGCCTTTGTATTTCATCTACAAATGTTTTTCCACCATTAACCTCGCTGAATCGCTGAATCAGGTCTATCCTGCGTATCGGTTTGTGCCGGTTTTTGTGTTGGGAAGCGAAGACCATGACTTTGAAGAAATCAACCACATCCAACTTTTTGGCAAAAAACTGCAATGGGAAAATGCGGAAAGTGGCCCATGTGGGAAAATGAATACGAATAGCTTGCAACCACTTATGGAGTCGTTGTCGTCCATACTGGGAACTTCGGAAAATGCGCAGGAAATCCTGGAGTTGATCCAGCAAGCCTACACTGCTCACGATACCTTTGGCACCGCTACGGTGCATTTAGTGGGTAAACTGTTCAGCGAATACGGTTTGATTGTACTGGATATGAACCACCTGGCCTTCAAACGCAAATTTGAACCCTTGATGCGCCGGGAATTGCTGGAGCAAGCCTCCCGCGGACTTATAGAAGCCGCTGCCGCCGGGCTGGAAGCTGCCGGTTTTTCAGGCCAGGCTCATGCACGGGACATCAACCTTTTTTACATGCGGGATCAATTGCGGGAACGCATTGTACAGGAAGGTGAGGTTTATAGCGTGCTCAATACCGATTATTCCTTTAACCAAGAACAAATTCTGGAAGAACTGGCACAGCACCCCGACCGCTTTAGCCCAAACGTCATCATGAGGCCCCTGTATCAGGAATATATTTTACCCAATTTGGCTTATGTAGGCGGAGGTGGCGAAATTGCCTACTGGCTGGAACGCAAAGCACAGTTTGCGCATTTTGGCATCAATTTCCCTATGCTGGTTCGTCGCAACTCCGTTTGCTGGATAGACAAAAACACCGGAAAGCGCTTAGATAAGCTCGGCCTGCGCATCGAAGACCTGCTGGAAGATACGGAAAGCGTCATTCGCCGGTATGTTCAGGGGCATACCGCCGCCGAGTTGAGCTTGGAGGAGGAAAAAACGGCTTTGGAAAGCGTTTTTCACAGCATTGGCCAGAAAGCTTTAAAAATTGACGCTACGCTGGAAAAAGCCGTACTTGCAGAAGCCGCCAAACAAATTAAGGGCCTGGAGCAATTAGAAGATCGCCTGCTCCGTGCGGAAAAACAGCGCCACGAAGTTGAAATCAACCAACTTCGTGCACTCCGTGAAAAGCTTTTTCCAGGCAACGGCCTCCAAGAGCGGCACGACAACCTCCTACCCTACTTCCTGGCTTATGGCTGGGATTTTTTCAAGACGCTAAAAGAACACTTGCATCCGCTCGACCCCGGGCTTGTTGTGATTTCAGAATAGGTTCAGCGCGTTTCTATTTTGGCAAGCACAATTGCATGCTTAGGGTAGTTTTTGTTTTCTATTAAAGAAAATTCTACCTGAGTAAATTTCATCTTAGCTAAAAACACACTTTGTTTTTTTAACCTGAAATTTTTTGTTTATTAATAAATAAGCATTATTTTTGCAACAGGTTGAAAATCATGATAAGATGAAAAAGCAATCCACACAACGACAGCACAATTTTCCGGACGCGGATTTGTACCTTCAATGCATCGAACGCATCAAGTATGCCCAACGGGATGCTGCTCAGTTTGCGCAATACGGGTATGGTGCAGACCGGATCAAAGCATTCCAGGGGCTGTGCCGGAAATTTCACGCATTGCCCGACGACGATGAACTGGTGGGCGATCAAATGATTGTCACGGATAAAAAATACGACGCTGCCGAAAAGCTGAAGACCGCCATCCGCAGTGTAATGACGCGTGTGGCCATGCGATACAGCAACCGAAGCGGGCGTTACCGCAAATTCGGCACAGCCAAAATGAATGATATGACCGATGCCCAATTGTTGTTTTGCGGGAGAAGGGTGGCCCGGGTGGCCCGGCAGCAGCTCGACTTTCTGGCGGATACCGGCATCAATGAACAACTGATTCATCGGGTTACGGAAGCCTGCCGGGAGTTTGAAAACGCGTTGAATATTCAGCAGGACAAAGTGGCCGACCGTGATATTGCGGTAGAAACCCGCATTGAGCAGGGCAATAAGCTGTATCAGGAGCTCATTGTGCTGTGCGAAATTGGAAAAGACATCTGGGTGGAAAAAGACCCGGTGAAGTATGAAAACTACACGGTGTACGAAAGTAATAACGATCAAAAATTAGCGAGAAAAGCGCGTTTGATGGAAGAATCTGTAAAAGAGGATGAGGAGGCTGTCTCATAAACGGTTTTGTAGTTTGCGCTAAAAAAGGGATGCCTGGTAGGAATTGGTTGATGGCAGGAAATCTTGGTTTAAATCTTTCTCACTCAAAAAATGTTTAAATTGCAAAAACGGATCGAACCACCAAATTTCAGGATTATGCCGCTCATGGGGTTCCAGAATACTGGATCATTGACCCCAACAACCAACCAGTTGGACAATACTGGTTGCAATCCATCCCCGCTAAGCAATACGCTTTGGTTGCAAAATGGAGCGTCCTTGATCAGATTACCGCTCAGGCGGTTGCGGGTTTTCTATCCCCGTTGCGGCTATTTTTGACCGCGACGCTTGTTCCCTTGCCTTAAAATCGCTGTTAACAAAATAGCCAATCCAACCAAACGTTCTTTTTCCGGCTCTTTATCGGCAAACACAATCAACAGAATGATTCATTCCATGTTCAAATTTTTCTTCTTTTTTATTTTCTCAATCACCAGTTCCGGTATTGCTTTGACCCAAACATTTTCGTCCTGGGTTCCAACCAACAGCTACGATGGCCGTTTTCAGGTCTTGTCGCCTGGTCTGATGATCGAAAAAACAGACAGTATTGAAACACCGCTTGGGAAATTGGCCTACCGGGTTCATTTTTACCAGCCGGAAGACAAAACAGCCGATAACCTGCTTTACATGATCAGTTGGTGCGACTACCCGGAAGGCAGCATTCACGCTGACTCCGTGGAAATGCTCGAAGAATTCTTCAATGCCACGATGGAAAGTGCAGCCTTCAGCGTGAAAGGAAGCGTAGTTTATTCCGATGCCTATAAAATGGAGGAGTACCCGGGTCGCATTTGGCGCATAGACTATTTAGATGGAAATGCCATCATCAAAACCCGCGCTTTTGTGGTTGGCAGCCGGTATTATGCTCTCCAAACGGTTTCCCGCAAGGAGCGGCATCTCAATATTTTGGGAGAAAAGTTTTTTGACAGCTTTCGGCTTATTGAAAGCGGGAAGCAAAAGAATAGCGCCTCCAAACGCAAAAAATCAGGCTCACAGTAAAAACCTGCCGCTTTAGGGCGGCGAGATGTCGCCTTCAATAGCGTCTGACTTTTTAGTCCCGTGTCTGGACTTTAGCCTTCTTTTTCCCGATCATAATCCACCTGATGAAACCAAACCGGGTTTTTATCATCCGGCCAGCCATTATAGTTGATGGTGATCTCTTCGCCTGCTTCAATGGGCTTAAGACTATAGATATCAATAGTTTGTTGCTCGTAATCGAATACGTACTCGGCGTTTGGTTCGTAGCTGTGGTTGTAGAGTGACCCAAACCCCAAAGCAATGGCGCATTGTTTCTCCTTCTGGCCCCAAAGGAAATAATAGTCGTGCAAATTGGTTCGGTGGATCACCGGCAGGTCTGCTTCCGGCAGCACAATGGCCGGACAAACCTCAATCAGCACCCCTTCGTCTATGGGTTCGTAAGTAAACACCCCCCTTCCCCCGATGGGACTGGAAGAAAAATATACGGAAGGCAGTCGTTGAGCCATTTTTGTGAAGCAAAAATCAGTCGAATTGATGGATTACCTGGGTGATGATGTCACAGCATTCGTGCAGTTGCGCTTCCGTCATCACTAAAGGAGGCGCAAAGCGGATGATGTTGCCGTGGGTTGGCTTGGCCAACAAGCCATTTTCGGCCAGCTTCAGGCAGATATTCCAGCCCATTTCGCCTTCTTCTTCCTCATCAACGACAATGGCATTTAACAACCCTTTGCCCCTCACTAAGGTAACCAGGTTCGTTTTGTCAACAACGTCTTCCTGCATCCGGCGGCGGAATAGCTTGCCAAGGTATTCTGCATTATCTGCCAATTGTTCGTCTTTGATTACTTCAAGCGCTTCCATGGCAACCGCACAGGCTAAGGGATTACCGCCATACGTAGAGCCGTGCTGGCCCGGTCGGATGGTTAGCATAATTTCATCATTGGCAAGCACCGCCGAAACAGGCAAGATGCCTCCCGAAAGCGCTTTGCCGAGCACGAGAATATCCGGGCGGAAGCCTTCGTAGTCGCAGCACAGCAACTTGCCGGTTCGTGCAAGGCCGGTTTGTACTTCATCTGCAATAAAAAGCACCCGGTTTTTTTTGCACAGTTCGTAAGCTGAACGGAGATAACCTTCGTCGGGCACCACAACCCCCGCTTCTCCCTGGATTGGTTCCACCATAAACCCGGCTACGGTTGGGTCTTGCAGGGCTATTTCAAGCGCCTTCAGGTCGTTATAGGGAATAACGAGATAACCAGGCATATAAGGGCCAAAATTACCGGTGCTGCCCGGATCAGTAGAAGAAGAAATGGCCGCCAAGGTGCGCCCCCAGAAATTACCGGAAGCAAAAATGATTTTAGCCTGGTTGGCGGGAATGCCTTTGACTTCGTAGCCCCATTTGCGGCAAAGCTTAATTGCCGTTTCTCCGCCTTCAACCCCTGTATTCATAGGCAATACGCGGTCATAGCCGAAATACTCCGTAATATATTGTTCAAAACGCCCAAGCACGTCGTTGTAGAATGCACGGGAGGTAAGCGTTAATTTTTGCGCCTGCTCGGTAAGGGCATTCACGATACGCGGATGGCAATGCCCTTGATTGACGGCAGAATAGGCTGACAAAAAATCAAAATAATGTTTGCCTTCCGTATCCCAAACATGAACGCCTTCTCCTCTTGACAACACAACAGGGATCGGATGGTAGTTATGGGCACCATAGCGATCTTCCAGGTCAATGAGTTCTTGTGAGGAAAATACCATTTCCTGTACCATAACGCTTGATTTTATTTGGTAAAATATTACAACTCGTTTGAATTTATCACCTCTACCCCACCCGACCGCATATCTGCAATGGCTTGTTCAACATCGCCGGCGTTGAGATTAACACCCCTGCATCCGTCTTCAATCAAATAGGTTTTGAACCCCAAAGCAACGGCGTCCAAGGCCGTAAATTTAACACAATAATCGGTGGCTAAGCCCATGACGTATACGGAATCCACTCCTTTTTCTTTCAAAAAGTCGCCCATACCGGTAGCCTTTCGGTGGCCATTATCGTAAAAACCGCTATAACTGTCAATTTCCGGATCGGTGCCTTTCACAAAGACTTTCCCTATTTTTTCCGCATGGAGTGCCTGGACAAACTCTGCGCCAAAACTCTCCTGAACACAGTGGATGGGCCACAAAACCTGCGGCAGGCCATTGAGGTCAATGACCTGACCCGGCTTGCGCCAGGGGTGATTTGCCGCAAAACTGCCGTGGTTTGCCGGGTGCCAGTCCTGCGTAGCTACGACCAGATCAAACCGGTCAATCAACGCATTCGCAACAGGAACTACCCGATCCCCTTCCGGAACTTCCAAATGACCACCCGGACAAAAGTCGTTTTGAATATCTACGAGTATCAGCGCTTTCATGATTGTATTATTCCTGAAGCAATAAACCATCTTTCATTTCCAACCGGCGGTCGCTCATGGTGGCCAATTCTTCGTTGTGGGTCACAATGACGAACGTTTGGTTAAAGTCTTTTCGGAGGTTGAATAGCAACTGGTGCAGTTCCTGTGAAGAAGCAGAATCCAGATTTCCCGAAGGCTCATCGGCAAAAACCACGCCTGGGCGGTTCATCAGGGCACGCGCTACTGCTACCCTTTGCTGTTCTCCACCGGAAAGTTGGGTAGGCTTATGGGTTAACCTTTCAGAAAGCCCCAGGTAGTCCAGTAACTCTTTGGCACGTTTTTCAGCAACTGTTTCTGATTGGCGTTGGATGTATGCCGGGATGCATACGTTTTCCAGTGCTGTAAATTCCGGAAGCAGGTGGTGAAACTGAAATACGAAGCCAATATTTGCATTGCGAAAAGCAGCCAACCGCTTGGCATTCAATTGAAATACCGCTTCCCCGTTAATCTTCAATTCCCCTTTGGTTGCGGTGTCCAGCGTTCCCAGGATATGGAGCAGGGTACTTTTACCAGCACCGGATTTTCCAACGATGGAAACGATTTCTCCTTTCCCGATTTTCAGATCAACCCCTTTCAGCACATGCAATGAACCGAACGATTTGTAGATGCTCTTTGCCTCAATCACAGTGATTCTTTGTTGTTTGTATGAAGGAACAAAGGTAGCTAATGTAAACCGCAAAACCCAAGAGCTTGCATAGGATTCCGTCAAAAAGCAGGATCCAAAAAAAAGAGCGCAGGCAAAACTGCCCCGCTCTCGTAAGAAATCACCCGACTGTTATTATGAAGGATAAAAAAGACAATGTTAAGGTTCTCTTAAAAACCGACGCTAAGATAACGTAGTTTTAACAATTAGAACAAATAAAATTGGTATAAAAATTTTTATTTCTCCCTTATACTACAAAGTAGAGGGGCTTTTGTTCAAGATTTTCCCAAATAAAGACCTGAATTATAGCGAAAAGAGCAAATTAATCAGAGGGGTTCCAAATAAGCAACTATTTGCTGTTTACCCCTGCCCTTTAATAAAGCTGCCACTGATTTTTGCGCCTTGCTTAGTCCGGATTACCACGAAATAAAAACCGACCGGCAGATGCCCTGTTTCGATGAGGAAGCCGCCTGTTCTATCCGTTGCGCGTACCGGGCAGGTTTGCCCCTGAAGGTTGAAAACCTGTACATTCAACAGATTTCCAGCATTTTGAATGAATAAATATTGTGAGACGGGATTGGGATAGAAAGACAACGGCTGCGCGTAAACCACCTGCCCTCCTACCGTAAAATTGCAGTAAACCTGAAACAAATACAGCAGAGTGTCTCCGCCATTGTTAATTTGCACTTTGACATAATCCAGCCCCTCAAAGCCAGGGTTGGGCCGGTAAAATACACCTGCACCGTCCGTGGGTTCAAGTATTATTCTGGATTCGCCGTTTTGTGCTTCCTGGATGATTTCCGGGGCCCACCAACCGCTTAGGTTCCCAACATACACCGAGTCGTTGCAAGCCAATGCTGTTGGATAGACCGGATCTATGTTTTCAGGGCAGGTCATTTCAAAAACGTAGATGCCTGTATCACAAGTGATTTGCGTTGCATGCGCGCAATTAATGATCACGGTGTCCCTGCTTGCTACACAAGGCGGCGATGTATACTTCAGCAAGTTGGCCGGAATAAAATCGCCCAGCAAAATGGCGTGGCCAAGCGCGGGATGCTGAACAATTTCTGCAACATTCCAGGAAGGGTAACCTAAGTTACCGATGTAGGCGGTATCTCCACAGGTGAGTTGGTGGACTTCGGTAAAGGTCTGGGCAGTGATGGAATTCCAGAATGATCCAACAAAACAGAGGGCGAGTAGTGTTTTTTTCATACGAAAGATGTTTTATAAGGAAGACACCTGTGAAGTGTGTTTCGTTGGCTGGATCATCCTAAAGAGACTGTCTCATAAGAAGCAAGAGGCAAATTTGCCAAACCTGTTCACGGAATCCTATTTTCCCCTTGCCAACTTGCACTTTGCCTTTTGAGACAGCCTCTAAGGTTTGTAACACCTAATTATTGCTTTACAAATCGCCTCACCAACACCGTTTCCGCCGAACGGCAACTCAACCAATACACGCCGGCGGGCAACGCCGAAATGTCTATGCGTTCCTGAAAATCGCCGGATTGGCCATTCAACGGTATTCGTCGGAGCACCTGGCCAGAAGCTCCAGTCAGGCTAATTTCTGACATTCCAGCACCAAAATTCCGGCCATTTACCTGCAAGACCTCACTCACCGGGTTGGGAAATAACGAGATAGAGGGCAATTCCTTTACCGGATTTTCCGTATCCACGATGAGCTGGCACAGGGTATCTGAGCCACAAGCGTTGGAGGCGATCAAACACACTTCAAAACTGCCGAGAATGCTATAAGTATATAGCGGATTTTGTTCGGCAGAAGTGCCCCCATCGCCGAAATCCCAAAGCCAGGAAGTCGGGCTGTTAATGGAAGCGTCCAAAAACAACCGGGTAAATGCCGTTAAATCGGATACGGAAAAAGCGGCTTCCGGTTCAACACAGGAAATCGTTATTGTGCCGCAATGTTGCAGGCTGCCGCAGTCGTTGGCTGCTTTGAGGCAGACCAGATAGGTACCCGGAGCATCATAAGTATGCTGTGGATTTTGCTCAATTGACATGTCGCCGTCGCCAAAATCCCAAGTCCAGTCAGTAGGATCACCATTGCTTACATCGTTAAAGGCAACCGTCAGACCATCAATCACAAAAGAAAAACCAGGGGAAGGAGCATTGCAATTTATGGTAATCAATTCGCAGCGCTGGGTATTGCCACAGATGCTGGAAACATTCAAACAAACCACGTAGCTGTTGGCTTGTATATAAGTATGCTGCGGGTTTTGTTCCGTCGAGGTATTGCCATCGCCAAAATTCCAGCTCCAGGAAGTCGGTTCATTCAAAGAAACATCAAAGAAGCTGATTTCCAATCCATTGGGATTAAAATCAAAATCGGCTTGCGGAGCAATACAACTAATCGTAACCACCGTGCAGGATTGATCTGTTCCACATAGGCTGATTGCCGTAAGGCACACCTGGTAGGTGCCCGGCGCGGCGTAGGCATGCTGGGGGTTTTGGGAAGAAGCCGTGCTACCGTCACCAAACGTCCATTGCCAAATCAACGGGTTGTTGGTAGAAATATTCTGGAATTGTACTTGCAGTTCATCCGACTGAAAAGAGAAAACGGCATTCGGCGCCGCGCAGGCGACGGCGATGCTCTGGCATGTTTGGCTGCTGCCGCAGATGCTGGTTGTAGTCAGGCAAACCTGATAGGTGCCCGGCAAGGCATACGTGTGCGCCGGGAATTGCTGGGTAGACGTGGCACCATCCCCAAAACTCCACTGCCACTGCGTAGGCTGGTTCGTCGTGGCATCCAAAAAATTGACCTGTAACTCGTTGGCGCTGACCTGAAAGGCTGACTGTGACGGCGCACAGGCGACGGTCAGCGATTGGCAACTTTGCGTGCTTCCGCAGACGCTGACCGCAGTCAGACAAACCTGGTACGTGCCGGGGAGTCCGTAGGTGTGCGCTGGAAATTGCTGGGTAGCCGTTGCCCCATCCCCGAAGGTCCACAACCACTGCGTCGGTTGATTCAAAGATTGATCCAAAAAGTTGTACTGGAGGCCATTTTGCACAAAATTGAAATTGGCCTGGGGCGCCGCGCAACTGACCGTTACCTGCACGCATTGCTGGGTCGTTCCGCAAAGGCTGGTTGCTGTTAGACAAACCTGGTAGCTGCCCGGCAAAGCATAGCTGTGTTGTGGGTTTTGCAAACTTGAAGTGCCACCGTCACCAAAAGTCCACAACCACTGGGTCGGATCGTTGGCAGACTGGTCTGAAAAATTATTGAGCAACCCGGTTTGCTGAAAGCTGAAACCGGCTACCGGTGCCGCGCAGGTTACGGTCACTTGTTCGCAGTGCAGGTCGGTTCCACAAACACTACTTGCCGTCAGACAAACTTCGTAGACGCCCGGCGCTGCGTAGGTATGCTGAGGGTTTTGTTGCGAAGCGAAACCGCCGTCACCAAAAGTCCATTGCCACTGGGTGGGTTGATTGATCGTTTGATCCTGAAAAGTAAACTGCAACCCGGTTTGTTGCAACGCAAAGTGTGCCAATGGTGCTGCGCAGGTGAGGGTGAGCGAACTGCAGGTTTGCGTAAGGCCGCAAATACTGATGGCATCGAGGCAAACCTGATAAGTGCCCGGTTGAGCGTAAGTATGCTGAGGATTTTGGTTGTTAGACGTGTTGCCGTCGCTAAAACTCCAGAACCATTGGGTTGCACCGTTGGTGGACGCATCTTGAAAAGTCACGCTCAATTGGTTGGACGTCTGGGTAAAAGCCGCCTGTGGCGCGCTGCAACTAACTACTAAGGTTTCGCAAACCTGAGAAGATCCGCAATTGCTCGTCGTTGTCAGGCAAACCTCGAAACTCCCGGGAAACAGAAAAACATGTTGAGGGTTCTGGAGGTTAGAATTAACGCCGTCGCCAAACGACCATTCCCATTGGGTAGGACTGTTCACAGACTGATCTGCAAACGAAACGCTCAGTTGGCTAAGGGTAAATGCAAAATCAGCCTGCGGCGCCGGACAAGTCACCGTCAGGGTTTGGCAGGTCTGGGAATTGCCACACACGCCGCTGACCATCAGGCATACCTGGAAATCACCCGGTCCCGTATAGGCATGCGTTGGGTTCGGCTGTGTGGAGGTTCCTCCATCTCCAAACGTCCAGCTATACGTATCTACCCCAGCAGAAGGCTGGGACGTAAAGACGTGGGTTAACCCAATCCCCTGTGTAACAGAAGAGAACGTAGCCTGAGGCGCAGCACAAGTCACCATGATCATCTGGCAAACGGATACCGTCCCGCATGGGCCATCTGCAATCAGGCAAACGTTGTAGGCACCCGGAAGGGCAAAGGTATGGATTGGATTTTGTGCTGTCGAAGTGCTGTTGTCTCCAAACGTCCAGGAATAGGAAGTGATGTTAAAATTGGCATTGCCGCTAAAAACAACCGAAAGATTATTGGGGGTATAGGAGAATCCGGCTTCAATGCTGGTACAGGCCACCGTAATCATCTCACAAATCTGTGAAGTTCCACAATTGTTGCTGGCTTCAAAACAAATCTGGTAGATGCCTGGCGTTGGAAAAGTATGCTGCGGATTTTGCTCCGTCGAGGTTGTGCCATCGCCAAAGTCCCAGTGCCATTCGTTAGGCCCGCCAAAGGTTTGGTCGTCAAAAGCGACCATCAAACCATCGGCGGCGTCCGAAAAACCGGCAATCAAAGGCTGGCAGTTTACATTGACCGTTTTGCAAATCTGGCCGCTTCCGCAAATACCACTCACCTGTAGGCATACCAAATACAAGCCGGGTTCTGCATATTCGTGTACCGGGTTGGGCAGGATAGAAGTGGCTCCATCCCCAAAATTCCACAGCCATTGATTGGCACCTATGGTGCTTTCATCGGCAAAAGTTGCCACATTGTCGTTACTGATCAGCGACTGGAAGTTGAGCGTTGGCGAACAAAAGCTTGCTTCTTCAACTTCAAGCGTTGAATTAATGGTCGGATTTACCACTTTATCCACCACACCTGAAGGCCATCGCACAACCAAACTATCAATAAATCCGGCCTGCCCCAGACCAAAGTGTTTGGTCATCGAGGTCTGGATTCCATAGCTTTCCCCGCTGCGTACTTCTCGGATTTGTTTCCCCCAGGGACCATATACTTCCAACCGAGCGCCAATGCCGTTGATGTTGGATACGACCCCGCGAAGGCGTACTTTGAAGTGGTTATTGCTGGTATTGTTGTTGATAAACAGCTTATCTGGGGTAGTCCCGTGGTTGTTATAGCCATTCCCGAAACCTGCAATGACATCAATATGGCCATCGTTATCCAGGTCGCCGGTTGATGCGGTATGAATGCGAACAAATGTTGGAAATGCATTGGGTTGATTCGTAAAAGTCTGGTCGCCATTATTCCGAAAAAGACAATGGTTGTTTCCCAGAGAAGTAAAAAGAAGGTCTACAAAGCCATCATTATCAAAGTCTTCAAACTTTGTCTGAAGCCCTGCTCCGGCTGCTGCAAGGGCTGCAGTCATGCCGCTTTGAGCAGTAATTTCAATAAAAGTTCCGAAATTATTGTTGACGTATAACTTGCTGGTTCCGTCGTGGGTAATGATAAAACAATCGAGGTCGCCATCGTTATCAATGTCGGCAAAATCAGCGGCCGAGGACTGTGCGAGCGGTCTCAGCCCAGCCTGCTGCGCGACTTCTGTGAAGTTTCCAAACCCGTCATTTTTAAACAACAAATTTAATCGCCGGCCATCCAATGGATTCGTGACCCCGAGGCGGCATTTAGAAATGTACAGATCTAAGTGGCCATCGTTGTTGTAATCCAGCCAGACCGAGCCATAATTGCCAGAGTTGTCAGATGGCACGGTTGATTTAGGGTAGATCAGCGAAGTATCTGCGACATAATTGCCGCTTCCGGTATTGCGAAAAGCAAGGCTGATGCCATCGTCGTTGCAGGCAAAAAGGTCAATCAAGCCGTCGTTGTTGATGTCGGCAAAATTGGAACCTTGCAAAAAAATCGGCAGGCCGCTAATCGTAGTCAGGGTGTAGTTGGTGCCGGAAGCGTTGGCTTTCAATAACTTGAGGCCATTGTAAGCGCCTCCGGAAAAAACATCGTTGTAGCCATTTCGATCCACATCGGCAATACAAAGACTCCACTGGTTTCCCAATAATTGCCCGTAAGTGAACCCGGTAAAGCCGCCAAATGCCTGGTAGTCTATCCGCAGCGTCTGGCTCTGGTCAAGGCGAATGATGTCGTCAAGTCCATCTCCGTTCATATCCGAAACCCCTATGGGGGCACCGCTTGAAGTGGACTGATAAAAAAGCCAGGGAGATTGGTCAGAAAAACTGAATTGGGCGTAAGCGAACCTGCAACAGAAGGTCGCAAAGAGTAAAAGTTGCCATTTCATAGAGATCACAATTGTTTGAAGAAATCGGTACGGGAAAATGATCTGATAAAGATAGGCAAACTTTGAATCGGATGGCAGAGCTTCGTGATATTATCTGTATGAGCGGATATTGTTGCGTAGAAACAGCTATTGCTATATAAAAAATTTTGTTTCCACGACATCTTTTTTTGACAAAATCTTGACAAAGTGTATAGAATATTACTACCTTTCGGTCAAGATTTTGGAATCAATCGGCACAGAACTGACTTAAAAGCATCAAGAATAACATCAGAGAGAGCGCGTTTAGAGGGCCCCATTACCGTAAGGCAGTGGGGCTTACTTTTTGCAGGTCTTTTTTAATATAAAATCAGGTACTTACAAAGCTGCAATCACATTTGCAGAAATGCGCGCTTCGATCTCCTCCGTACCGGTTTTTTGAAATGATTTTCCGGTAATGCGTTCATAAAGCTCAATGTAGCGTTCCGATATTTCTTTCACAAAAGCATCCGGCATCACGGGCATGAGTTGATTTTCCAGCCCCATGAACCCGTGGGCCATCAACCACTCCCGCACAAATTCTTTGGAAAGCTGCTGTTGGCGCTCACCTTTTGCTTGCCGTTCTTCGTAACCCTCCGCATAAAAATAGCGGGAGCTGTCTGGCGTATGGATCTCATCTATGACATAAACAAGCCCGTCTTTTTTCCCAAACTCGTATTTTGTATCCACCAAAAGCAAGCCTCTTTCTTCGGCCATTGCCGAACCGCGTGCAAACAGGCGGTGCGTGTAATCTTCAAGCACCGCGTAATCTTCGGCGCTCACCAACCCGCGTGCAAGGATTTCTGCTTTGGAAATATCGGCGTCGTGTCCTTCATCCGCTTTTGTAGTCGGGGTAATCAAGGGTTCGGGAAAGCGGTCATTTTCCTGCATCCCATCCGGCATCAATACACCGCAAAGATTGCGTTCGCCAGTCTGATAAACTCGCCAGGCATGCCCGGCTAAGTAACCCCTAATGACCATTTCCACCCTAAATGGCTTGCAGGCGTACCCGATGGCAACATTCGGATCGGGAGTATTGAGGAGCCAATTGGGTGCAATGTCGCGGGTGGCTTCCAAAAAATGAGCGGCAACCTGGTTAAGCACCTGCCCCTTGAACGGAATCGGGCGCGGCAGGATGTGGTCAAAAGCCGAAATGCGGTCTGTTGCCACCATCACCAACTTATCGCCAACGGTGTATACATCCCGTACTTTTCCGTGGTAAACGGCACTTTGTCCCGGAAACTGAAAATTCGTTTGGAGAATAGCCTTGCTACTGGTGGAATCCATATTGCTCGAATTAGGATAATTGATCAAAGAATGCCCGAATTTCTGTGGATTGCTCCAGTTTCATTCTGCCACTAAGAATGAGGCGCACTTCCCGGCGACGTGGCGCGCTATCGTACCGTTGTTGTTCAATTTCGGTGAGCGGGATAACTTCAGGAGCCGTTTGGGGCTTGCCGTTTATATCGTCCAGCGCCACAAAAGTATAATAGGCGTGGTTGCAGCGGTGCGGATTCCCACCTTTTACGTCGGCTGCAAAAACTTCAACGTACACTTCCACCGAGCTGTTAAAAGACCGGGTTACGCTGGTTTCGATGGTAACGACCTCTCCCAGTCGGATTGGGCGGGTAAAGGAAACGTGGTCTACCGATGCCGTCACGACGTAGGCTTCGCAGTGTCTTCCGGCACAGATCGCACTTGCGATGTCCATCCAGCGCAACAGATTGCCGCCCATCAGGTTGTGCATGGAATTGGTATCGTTCGGCATCACCATTTCCGTCATCACGGTTTTGGAATCTGCAACTTTTTTGGGTTTTAATGTCTGGCTCATGGCTTGTCTTTATGGTGTAAAAGAAGGGCAACCGCTTAGCGGATCATGACCCCTTTTCGGTTGATGAATGGAATAGAGGTAAAATTCGACTCGGAGATGCTGCCTTCAACAAAAATGTATTTTTTATCGTACATATATCCGTCGAACACAAAACTGATCCAATACTCATTGGTCAGGTGGAAAAGCCGGGACTGAATGGGTTCAACCGGAACGAAACTCATCGGGGCAATTTCTTCAAAAAAATGGCGCAGCACGGTTGTCCGCACTTTTTCACCTTCAATTTCTCCGTACCCTTTAGAGTTGATCAATACACTGTGAATCGCAGCATCGCGAAGATTCAGGATGTATATATCCCAAAGTTCGTCATCAAGACCTTCCGGCCCGCGAGGCACGACGGCAACTGCCAGGTCCTCCACTTTTAAAATTGGGATATCTTTCTTCATGGAAAGCGGAATGTGCAAAGTTCAAAAAGCCCGCGAAGGTAACCTTTTATTCCGAAAATTCAAATCCAAAAAGGTCGGAAAAATGCACTTTTAACTTAGCTTTTACTTCTTCAGGGTCAATAGGCCGGTTCAATTCCTGCTGCATAGAGGTCACGCTTTTATCCGCATCAGCAATGCCGCAGGGAATAATGTTTTGAAAATGGTTCAGGTCGGTGTTCACGTTGAATGCAAAACCATGGAGGGTCACCCAGCGGCTCAGGTGAACACCGATGGCACAAATTTTTCGGCGGGGTAACCATCCGGTTGCCGTAAGCCAAACGCCGGTATACCCTTGCTCCCGATCGGCCACAATCCCGTATTCCGCCAGGGTGCGAATAACGGCTTCTTCCAAGCTGCGGACGTAGCGGTGAACGTCAGTAAAAAAACAATCCAGGTCAAAAATCGGGTATCCGACAATTTGCCCGGGTCCGTGATAGGTGATGTCCCCTCCCCTGTTAATGCGAAAAAACTGGAATCCCTGGCTCTCCAGCGATTTTTCGTCCAACAACAGGTTGGCGTCTGTGCCGCTTTTGCCGAGGGTGTAAACCGGCGGGTGTTCGCAGAACAGCAGGTAATGTCGCTGGGGCAAGGGGGACAAACCGTCGCTTGTGCGCTGCCGGTTCTCCAATTTAAGGGCGACCAATTCACGGTGCAGGCCGGTTTGGTAATCCCATGCCTGCTGGTAGTCCATACGCCCTAAATCCTGAAAAACAACCTGTTGAATACTCGTTGGGTGCAAAGTCTATTTTTTAAATACCGTCCAAAAGTAAGCCCTTTCCTTACTTGGTCAGTAAAGAAATAGCGTATATTTGATGAATACAATGCGCTTTTTTTCTCTTTAACTAAAATGTCATTGTCCTATGAAAAGTTTTTCCACACTCCTTGCTTGTTTCGCACTGACACAATTGCTTGCGCAACCTGCACCAGATTTCACCGTTACGACTTCAACCGGACAAACCATCCACCTGTACGATGACTTGTTAGACCAGGGCAAAACGGTGGTGCTCAAGCTGTTCTTTACCACCTGCCCACCTTGTATTACGGTGGCTCCTTTGATGGAACCTTTCTACCAGGAATGGGGTGGCGGCGATGCCGATGTTGAATTTATCAGCCTGAGCATCCAAGCTTTCGACAACAACGCCAAAGTCAACACGTACAAACAGCTCTACGGCCATACTTTTCCGGGAGTTGGCAGCCAGGGGGGCAGCCTTTCAGCGGTTCTCCCTTACACCTCAGGAACTTTTGGTGAATTTCTCGGAACCCCGACTTTTGTGGTCATTGCGCCAAACGGTGCGGTGCAGTTTAATCCACGAGGAACCAGCCATGCCGCTACGCTTGACTCCGTTGATGTTGCCATCCAAAATACCGGCGCGGTGAAGCCGCCAGTTGATTACACGGCGACCGGTACAGTAACATTCGGAGCCGTCCAAGCGGGGGTCGCGGGGGTCGTCATCGGCATCGAAGGCGTTTCGGATGCCTTCGATACCACTGATGTGAACGGCAATTTTAGCTTTACAGCCAGTCTTACTCCGGGAACCGCCTACACGCTAAAAGCGGCTAAAGACACCAACTACGTCAACGGTGTCAGCACATTGGACGTGATTAAAATCCGGCGACACCTGCTTGGCGTGGTGCCTTTTACATCGCCTTATGAAATGCTGGCCGCTGAGGTGAGCGGAGAAAACCAGATTTCCAACTTAGACATCGTACTGATGACGCAACTCATCCTCAGTTTGACCGAACACCCGGCCAACAGCGCGCCATCCTGGATTTTTGTAGATCCGAATTTTGTATTTCAAAGCCTTGGTCAGGCTTTGGTGCAGTACACTTCCGGCGCGGCCAACGTGCGTTTCACTACAGCGACCGCCGGGCCGTTGATGCTTCGGGGGATCAAAAAAGGCGATGAAAATGAGAGTGCGGATGGCGGGGAGTGAGATTAGCTGTTTCAAGATAATAATTAACAATTAAATTTGCTGATGAGCAAAAACAATAAAAATAATAAATGTATTTACTCGGCTACGACATTGGTTCCTCCTCCATTAAAGCGGCATTGGTCAGCATAGAAACTGGCGAAAAAATCGCCGTCGTACAATCCCCTGAAAAAGAAATGGACATCCTTTCCCCTAAACCGGTCTGGGCCGAACAACACCCGGAAACATGGTGGAACAACGTATGTCTTGCTACTAAGAAACTATTGGAAAAATCAGGCGCGAAACCTGCCGAGATAAAGGGTATTGGCATTGCTTACCAAATGCACGGGTTGGTTTTAGTGGACAATAATCAGCAGGTTTTACGGCCTGCCATTATTTGGTGTGATGGCCGGGCCGTTGAAATTGGAAATCAGGCTTTTGATGAAATCGGGCAGGAAAAATGCCTTTCGCATTTGCTCAATTCCCCCGGCAATTTTACGGCTTCTCGTTTAAAATGGGTGCAGCAAAACGAGCCGGATGTGTATGAAAAAACGCACAAATTCATGCTTCCTGGCGAATACATTGCCATGAAGCTGACCGGTGAAATATTGACCACTCCCGGCGGGCTTTCAGAAGGCATATTCTGGGATTTCAAAAAAAATGAGGTGGCGGGATTCTTACTGGATTATTTTGGTTTTGATCAAAAAATCATCCCGGATATCACAAATGCTTTTTCCCGACAAGGCAAGGTAACCATAAACGCAGCAGCAGCAACCGGGCTTGCTGAAGGCATTCCGGTGGCCTACCGGGCAGGCGATCAGCCGAATAATGCCCTATCGCTCAATGTCTTGAATCCCGGTGAAATTGCCGCAACCGGGGGCACTTCCGGGGTCGTTTACGGGGTCGTTGACCAGCCGGATTTCGATCGGCAATCAAGGGTAAATGGATTTGTACACGTCAACCATGAAACACTGAATCCCCGCATTGGCATCCTGTTATGTATCAATGGCGCAGGCATCCAGTATAGTTGGACTAGGCAACAACTGACCTCTGGTGTGGAAACTTATGAAAATATGGAGCAACAGGCAGCGTCGTCACCACCCGGTTCGGATGGTTTGCGCATCCTGCCTTTTGGCAATGGTGCCGAAAGAATGCTGGGGAATATAGATATCGGGTCCAGGATTAACAACCTGCATTTCAATCGCCATACCCGCGCACATTTTTACCGGGCCACGCTGGAAGGCATTGCTTTTTCTTTTGTTTATGGCATGGGTATTTTGAAAGAAATGGGATTGAATGTCCAAATCATTCGGGTTGGAAACGACAACTTGTTCCAATCACCCATTTTTTCCAACACCATCTCCAACCTCGTCGGCAGCCGAATTGAAGTGGTGGAAACGACTGGAGCCGTCGGTGCTGCAAAAGCGGCCGGTGTGGCAACGGGTGTTTTTAGTTCCATCTCAGAAGCGGTAAAAGGCGGCAGTGTTTTGCTGGCGTACGAACCGTTGAATAGAAACGGGGCTTACCAGGATGCTTACCAGGCTTGGGAAAACGATTTAAAAGGAGCTATTCAAAGCATTGAAAATCAGTAATTTAAAACCAATAATGGCATCATCCAATTCAACAAAAATCACCTTAAGCCTGGGAGAAAAAGAATTCTTCAAAGGCATCGGACGTATCCCTTTCGAGGGACGCGAATCTGACAATCCGCTCGCTTTCCGATGGTACGAGGAAGATCGTGTTGTTGGAAATAAAACGATGAAAGAACACTTCAAATTTGCAGTGGCCTGGTGGCATACGCTCTGCGGTGCCGGCGGCGATCCATTTGGCGCCCCGACTAAAAACTTTCCCTGGCTTGCAAAAAGCGACCCGCTTGAACAAGCAAAAGCAAAAATGGATGCAGGATTTGAGTTCATCACCAAATTAGGACTCCCCTACTATTGTTTCCACGACTACGATCTGGTGGCAGAAGCCCCTACCCTGTTGGAAAGTCAAAAACGATTGGAATCCATCACCGATTATGCGCTTGAAAAACAACAAGCCAGCGGCGTTAAACCGCTCTGGGGCACAGCAAATCTGTTTTCCAACCCGCGCTACATGAACGGCGCAGCCACTAATCCTGATTTTGCCGTGGTTGCTCATGCAGGGGGCCAGGTGAAAAACGCATTGGACGCCACCATCAAACTCGGCGGCGAAAACTACGTGTTTTGGGGCGGCCGGGAAGGCTACATGTCGCTGCTCAACACCAACCTGAAACGGGAATTGGACCACATGGCGGCTTTCCTGCACGCGGCCAAAGATTACGCCCGGGCAAATGGCTTCAAAGGCTCTTTTTTCATCGAGCCTAAGCCCATGGAACCGAGTAAGCACCAATACGATTTCGATGCTGCGACTTGCATCGGTTTCCTGCGGGAATACGGGCTGATGGACGATTTTAAACTGAATCTGGAGTTCAACCACGCCACATTGGCCCAACACACCATGCAGCACGAAATGCAGGTGGCCGCCAATGCGGGTATGCTCGGCAGCCTTGACGCCAACCGGGGCGACAACCAAAATGGTTGGGATACCGACCAGTTCCCGATTGACGTTTATGAATTGACAGAGGCGATGCTGGTATTCCTAGAAACCGGCGGCCTGCGGGGTGGCGGCATCAATTTCGATGCAAAAACCCGCCGCAATTCCACTGACCTGGAGGATATTTTTTATGCGCATATCGGGGGCATGGACGCTTTTGCACGGGCATTGTTAGCAGCCGATGACATTCTGTCAAAGTCTGATTACCAAAAACTCCGGCAGGAGCGTTACGCTTCATTCGATGCGGGAAGTGGCAAAGATTTTGAGAATGGGAAGCTGGGGTTGGCGGAATTGGCAAAAATTGCCGCGCAGCAAGGTGAACCGGCTCAACGCAGTGGAAAGCAAGAGTTATTTGAGCATATTATAAACCGGTATATTTGAAGTTTTGGGTTTGGCGGAGGCGGGGAGGAATCCTCTACTCCGCCAAAACCCCAACAAGGTCCAAATGGTTACTCATCCATTTTTGTTTTTTATCTAACAAGAAAATTTTGGCTGAGTAAATATTTTTAAAAAAAAAGTAGTTACTTAAACCACGGAATAAGCAAATTCGCGCGCTTCCGGTATTCCTGACATACTGTCTTGATCTATTAAATTCAACAATTTCAATGGCGCAGCATCATTGGCGTACCACACCATTATTTTTTGATTAGATGTCTTTCATAAAGCAATTCAGGGCTTGTTGTATTTTTTTGGATTGCTTTGGTTTCACCTCCACATCGTAGTTTTTTTTCGAAATAACTACTCGAATTCCTGTGATTGATCCGGATGCCATTTTCTTCAAATCGTCTTTTGTCACTCCATACTTGGGATCTAAATTGGAAACCAATGTCCCGCCAATGTTCATTGTGTTTTCAAGCGCCGCGCTTGTGGCCTTTAACATGTATGCCGCATGATTTTTATTCGATAAACCGCAATTCTACGGCTTTTGAAACAGCGTGGGTGCATATTTGTTCCAACTTGTTCCTTGCAAAATAGATCTGATAGGGCCATAGGAGAAAGCCCTTATGCAATGCCCTTGTTTTCATTGGAAATAGGGATTCAGTTTTTCACAAATTTCTGCACAAACCACTTCGAGTCTGCCATGACTTTGACAAAATACACACCGGGTGGAAGTTCAGACAAATCCATCCGGTGGCCACTGAGCGCTTGTGTTTCCTAAGGAGCCAGCAAAGAATTATAGAGAACAGTTGAAGTCTTCACACCTCACCCAACCACCTGTCGTTTTATTCTGTCTTTAAGTAAGGAGCGTTTCGTAAATAAGTTTCGTGAATTGGGCGAGGTGCTTCGACAGGCTCAGCATGTCAGATTTTTTCATCAGGCAAGGCGCGAGAAGGGAGCATAGCCTAAGCTTCGCGACCGAGGATCAACGCTGCATGATGGAAAAAGCCACCGCGCAAACGGGTAAGTTATTTACGACACGCTCCTAAACACCAACAACGACGCACCATGACACCACAGCGCTCCTCGCTTTTCATCCTTGTTTTTTTATGGGCGGTCAGCGCAACAGCCCAGAATTGGGAATGGGCAAAAAGCCTCGGCGCGCCGGATAGCGACACCAAAATCAGTGCCCTTGCCAGGTACGAAGGCGATAAAGTATTGCTGGCCGGCTCTTTTGCAGCCGCCGCTTTGAACTTGGGCAGCCAAAACCTGAGCGGTGCCGGACAAGACGACGCTTTTGTTGCCATTTGTAGTGACGATGGCGATTATTCCTGGGCAACCCGAATTGGCGGTGCCGGGCGCGAGTTCGCATCCTGTGTCGCGGCAGCCTCCGACGGCGGCTTATATGTGGGCGGCAGCTTCAGCAGCCTTTCCATGAACGTCGGAAGCCATTTGCTGTTCAACCTTGGCGAGTCCGACGGCTTTCTAGTGAAATACAATGCCGACAAAACCGTAGCCTGGGCGCGCAGTGTCGGGGCTGGCCAAAACGATGCCATTACCGGGCTTGTGGTTGACAGCGAGGGTAAGCTCTACGCCTGTGGCCATACCGGAGATGATCTCCTTTTGTTGAAAATAGACGGGGACAACACGTTGCTGTGGCAAAAAACCATCAGTTCCTCAGAAGGCAGCAACAAAAGCACAGCTCTCGCGCTCGACGACGATAACCATTGCTACTGGGCTGGCACTGTAAAAGGAAAATTAGCATTCAACGGCTTAGATACCCTTGAAAGCTTGCAGGAAGAAGACTTGTTTTTCGGAGAGTATGACTATGCGAACAGCGGTTTTCTCGCAAAATACACCCTTGATGGCGACCCCGTTTCTGCTGTTTTAGATACCAATGTTTACCAACTAAACGACCTCACGTACAGTGCTGGCCATGTATATGCCTGCGGTGAAAAAATACAGCCGTTTTTTATCATTGCAGGACCTACTTACCCACAGGCGCGATCAAAAATCTATGTTTCAAAATACAGCGACAACCTGGAGTTGGTCTGGCAAAGAACTCCGAACAACGCCAACTCGTGGAGCGGCACCTTAGACGTTGTCAAAGCCATTGACCACGACGACATGGGCAATGTTTACACAACAGGATACCTGCATGCCAACAACCTGGTTTTCAATGGCGATACCCTTGAAAACATCCAACAGGGCTTTTTTTACTACAGCCAGGCCTTAATTTTGAAATATGACGCCGGGGGCAACGAAATTTATGGCAAAACGCTCGGAGGCAACATCAACGACGTTGGAACTGCCCTTTTGGTGACCGGAGAAGATGAGTTTTTTACGGGAGGCGCTTACCAATCTGCCAGTTTTTCGGTCAATGGTATCCAATTGCAAAACGTCGGCGCACTTGACAGCTTTATTGTGCATGCCATTACCCCCGTATATTTTCGGAAAACGCTTGGACTCTTAGCCAAATTTTCTGGTGATATTTCCAGTGTGCCGCTTCCCGGCATGCCTTATTTTGCGTGTTACCCCAACCCGGCGCAGTCGCTGGTTCATTTTTCAGCGGAAATTTCCTATCAGGTATGCGACCTTTATGGCCGGCAATTGCTAAATGGGCGGGGAAATTTCGTCAATATAGAAGCCCTCCCATCCGGCACTTACCTCCTGTTTGTCAATAAAAAACAAATCATCCGCATCTTGAAAAATTAAAACGCTATGAAAAGAAAAAGCTGGTTGTTTGCAGGGTTCTGCCTGCTTGTACACGGAAATGCCTTTGGGCAAAACTGGCTCTGGGTCCATGCGCTGGGAACGGCCAACAGCAATACGAAGGTGGAAACCCTCAAAAAATACAATGAGACGAAATTGCTTGTGGCCGGTTCGTTTGCGGCTGCTACCCTGACTTTGGGCAACGAAACGCTTGACAACGCCGGCCAGGATGATGCCTTTGTGGCCATTTGCAACGAAAATGGCGGCTATGAATGGGCAACCCGAATTGGCGGTGCAGGCCGGGATTTTACCACAGCCGTCGCTGCTGACCATAACGGCAACATTTATGTAGCCGGAAATTTTTTCAGCCTCACGCTTGACATTGGCTCTGGCACCTTGTTCAACGCAGGGGAGTCGGATGGGTTCGTGATCAAATACAACGCCGACCGCTCCATTGCCTGGGTCAGAGCCATCGGCACGGCTGAAGTTGAACAAATTACCGGATTGGAGGTGGATGCCAGCGGAAACGTCTATGTGTCGGGGCATACCTTGGACAAATTTACCCTGACGGCCATCCATACTTTTTTAACCAAAATAGACAGCGGCAACAACTTGCTCTGGACGCGTTACGGCACCGTTATCGGTGGCAGCTTAGAAACGACGACGCTGGCTATTGACAACGAAGAAAACCTTTACCTCGCGGGCACATTATACGGGTCTGTTTCGTTTGGCAACAACAACACGTTGGCCTGCGATACGAGTTATGCCGGGTTTATTGCAAAATACGACGCGTCGGGTGTCTACGTCCAGGGTATGGCAAGCGGGCAACTGCATAAAATCAACGACCTGGCGGTAGATGACAATTCCATTTACGCTTGTGGAGAATTGCTCAAGTATCAATTCGGTTGGGGCTGGCCTTTGGCATCTTCAGCGATTCATTTGGTCAAGTACACCCTTGACCTGACCGCTGTGTGGCACAAAAGCGCGGGGGGACAAACCCTGGGTCTGAGTCTGGATCTTGCCAAAAGCGTCAGTACCGACGACAGTAGTAATATTTATGTGGCGGGGTCTTTTTTCAGCGACTCGCTTTGGTTTGCAGGGCAACCATTGCTCAATGTTTTCGGCATTAATTACTTTTACCCACAGGTTTTTTTGTTCAAATACAGCCCTGCCGGAGAAGAACTCTGGGGCAAATCTGTCGGCGGCGGTTTCTGGGATGAAGCCAGTGCCGTACTCGCAACTTCCGACAACCGGCTGTATTTAGGTGGGTTGTTTGAATCCGATGCGATTACATTCGGCAACCATACGCTGACCAATAATGGCATGGTGGACTCCATCTACGTACACCAAAGGCCCGCCCGCTATGGCAAAAAGACCATCGGTTTTTTGGGGCGTTTTGACGGTCAGCTAACCAATATTCGCCCGGAGGCACCGGAATTTTTTGCGCCGATTTTCCCCAATCCCGCAAATGATTGCTTTTTCATCCCCCTGAAAAGACAGTCCGGCAAATTGGCCACAATTAGCATTTTTGGCGCAGATGGCCGTCTGGTAAAACAGGGACGCTACGAAGCCGTTGACCAACATATCCGGGTAGACGCGGGGGATGTGGCGCCAGGTATTTATTTCCTCAGCATACAAATAGACGAATATGTGTCGGTACAAAAACTGGTCAAAATATAGGAACATCGCAATAATAAGTTCGCGTTTTCGGCGTGGGGATTTTTCCAGCGGACAAGGCGCAAGAAGGGAGCGTAGCCAAAGCTACGTGACCGACGAAGCAACGAAGTCCGGTGGGAAAAGCCACCGCCCAAATCGGGAAGTTATTATTTCGGCGTTCCATAGCGTTATCCTGCTGGGCTTTTTTCTGTTTGTCCAATCCCCGGCTTATGGCCAACTGCGCATCAATGAAATACTTGCCGTAAATACTGCTACTGCTCACGATCCTGATTTTGGGGAATTTGCAGATTTTATCGAATTGTACAATGCCTCTGCAAATCCGGTTAATCTGAACAATTACACCCTGACCGACGACGAGGGAAATAAGGATAAATGGGCACTCCCTGAAATGAGCTTACAACCTCAGGAATACCTGATTATCTGGGCCGACGACCACGACAAACATCCCGGAGATACCGCGTTCAGCATTTATCGGAACACCATCGTAACCGTTGGAAATTTGCATGCCAACTTCAAGCTGAGCAGCGAAGGGGAATACCTCGGCCTGTTTAATCCACAAGGGCAATTGGTGCATGAAATTACATTTGGAGTGCAGAGCGACGACCTGTCCTACGGTCGCAATCCGCAGAACCCTTTAGAATGGGTGTATTTCAGTGAGCCAACCCCCGGAACGGTTAACTCGGCTTATGGTGCGGCTTCCCTGCTTTATGCAGGCGATCCTGTATTTTCGATTCCCGGCGGATTTTATGCTTCGGCTCAACCACTGCAAATTGCAACGGCTCACCCCGGCGCAGCAATACGCTTTACCTTCGACGGATCTACGCCGACCCGAAATTCATCCGTTTTTTCCGGTAGTTTCAACCTCAACCGCAACTACGCCATCAAAGCCAGGGTTTACGAGCCGGGGAAATTGCCAGGCGAAGTCGTCACACATTCCTATTTTATTGGTGAAAACATCAACCTGCCCGTTATTTCCATTGCGACCAATGGAGCCAACCTTTTTGATTTCGATTTTGGCATCCTGCAAAATGCCATCAAAGACCGGGAAATTCCGGCGACCCTAGAATATTTTGAACCCTCCGGCGAGCGCGCTTTTCAGGTCGGCGCAGGGTTGAGGATTTTTGGCACAACCATTTACAATTTGCCGCAAAGGCCCTTATCCGTTCGTTTTAAATCCAAATATGGAGACGATGTATTGCGCTATCAACTCTTTGAAGACAAACCCATTTCAACTTTTTCTTCCTTCCTGCTGCGCAATGGAGGCAACGACTACAACTTAGCGTATTTCCGGGATGGCCTGGCAGTCGGTCTGATGAAAAACAAAATGGACCTCGACCATCAGGCGTACAAACCCTGCGTGGTTTTTGTCAACGGGGAATACCACGGCATTTATGAGATTCGGGAGCGTTTGGACGAACAATACGTTGCTGCCAATCATGGGATCAACGCTGCCAACCTCGATTATTTAGAAGACAGCCTTCAGGTGGTTGCAGGCGATTCCCACGATTTTACCAACTTGCAACAATACATCAGCAGCCACGATCTGGTGGATACGGCTCATTATGCTTACGTAGCTTCCAGAATTGACTTGAACGAGTTCATCAATTACGCCATACACCGGGTTTTTATCGGCTACCGCATTGCAGACTACAACAACCGTTATTGGCGCAACCGGGATACGAAAAGCCCCTGGCGCTGGGTCATCGCAGATATGGAACACGCTTTCGGGCAATTGAGCGGAGACAATTACCAGGACAACACCCTCGGCAAACTTGCAGGGCACACCGGCGACCTGCCTGAATGGTCTACTTTTTTACTCAACAACCTGCTTAAAAATGATGCTTTCCGGGATGAGTTCATGCAGCGCTTTGCCGCTTACCTGAACACCATTTATCAACCATCGGAGACGCTGCCGGTGGTAGACAGCCTGAAAGCCCTCCTGGAATTGCAGATGCCACGTCATATTGCCCGATGGAATTCGCCAATTTCGATGGCCGTGTGGCAGGGCAACGTCAATTTTATCAAAACTTTTTTGCAAAACCGCCCGCACTACCTCCGCCAACACTTAACTGCCGAACTGAACCGTCCAGACAGCGCGCTGATAACCATGCGCATCGCCGGCAACGGAAAAGTGCAACTCTGCGGCGTCTTGTTTGCAGATACGCTGATGCAAGGGCATTTTTTTAAAAATGCGGCCATTTCACTGATGGCTATTCCCGAACCAGGACACCGCTTCGTGGAATGGCTGGGACTGAACAGCGTCTCCCGGGAAACGACCTTGATGCCAATGGGAGACACGGCTTTTATTGCGGTATTTGAGCCGGTCGGCATCAGCATCATTCCTCCGCTGATTGAAACAGACACTACGTTGAGCGCCGCACTTTCCCCCTGGTATGGGCTTCGCGACATTGTGGTCAAACCAGGCGCACGCCTCACGGTGGAGGCAGGTGTGGAGATCAGAATGACCGATCAGGTATCCATAACGGTGGAAGGAGGACTGCGTTTAGAAGGCACCCCCGCGCAGAAAATTGTAGTTCGCCCAGACCCCGAACCGGCTGCCCGAAAGCCATTCTTCAATCCGACAGGCCGTTGGGGTGCCATCATCGCCATGCAAGCAAGCGATACCATTTTTATCCGCCATGCCAACATTACAGGGGGCAGTACCGGCACCGATCGCGAACTTTATTTCGCCACCCTTTCGGCTTATGACAGCCCGGTTCGCATAGAACACACCACGATTTCGGGAGGCGGACAGCCGCTTTACGCAAAGGGCAGCAGCGCCTATATCGGCTATTCCACTTTCCATACCTTCAACGCCTGCAACGGTTTCATCAGCCTCTTCGAGATGACCGCGCCGGTAGTGGAATACTGCACTTTTCAGGGCAACCGCGCGCCCGATACCGATGCCATAGACCTGAAAAGCATCAGCGACGGGCTGATTCGTCACAACCACATCTATGGCTTTTTTGGCAGCAATTGCGATGGCATTGACCTCGGTATTTATGCCATCAACAACCGCATTGAGTACAACCGCATTCACGATTGCACCGACAAAGGCATTTCGATTGGTTCGCAGTCCAATGCCTTGATCCTGCGCAATGTGATCTACGACTGCGACATAGGGGTGGCGGTCAAGGACAGCCTTGCAACGGCTTACTTAGATCAAAACACGTTTTTTGGGAACAATTTTGCGGTGGCTTGTTATGAAAAAAGCACCCTGCGGGGCGGCGGTACGGCTTATATCAAAAACACCATTATGACCGCCTCTCTTACGGCTTCGGTTTTGGTGGATGAAAAATCCTTCGTACAGGTGACTTATTCCCTTTCTGACCGCGAAGCACTTGCCGGCGTCGGTAACCTTAACACCGATCCGCAATTAGTGCATCCCACAACCGGCAATTTTGAGTTACAACCCACTTCGCCGGGTATCAATTCTGGCGACCCGTCTTCACCCAACGATCCCGATGGCAGTCGCGCCGACATGGGGGCCTACTATACCCACAACGGACTTTATGGGCTGACGGTACACGTTAATGAGCTGAGTTACCACCCGCCTGCCAACCGTTTCACCGGCGACTGGGTAGAGTTGCACAACCGCAGTAGCGAAGCAGTTGACCTGAGTTACTGGACGATTGCACACGGCAGCCATGAGTTTGTCCTTCCGTTTAATACCCTCGTAGCAGCGGGAGGCTATCTCGTCATTTGCGAAGACACGATATTGTTTAAAACCCAACATCCAAATGTGGCCAACTACATTGGAAACCTGCATTTTGAAATGAGCAATAAGGCCGGAAAAGTTGCCCTGTACGATTCTGGCGGAAATTTGGTTCACAGCATGCGCTATGCCGATTTCCGACCTTGGCCGCCATTGGCAGACGGGCTTGGCGCAACGGTGGAATTAGACCAGCTAAAAGAGGGCAATCAAGTGCCCGACTGGCGGGAAAGTTATGTTTTATTGGGCACGCCGGGTGCAGTCAACAGCCTGCGACCTGATCGTTCGGGCTTGTACCTCAACGAGTTGATGGCATCCAACTCCGAAACCTTAGCCGATGAATACGGGGAGTACGATGATTGGTTTGAGTTGTACAATGCCACAGCCGATTCCCTCAACATTGGCGGTTTGTATTTTACGGATAACTTCGCTTTGCCCAATAAATGGCAGGTTCCCCTGCATACCCCCGAACAAACGACCCTTCCACCGGGCGGCTACCTGCTGCTTTGGGCTGACGAGCAAAGCGGACAAGGACTCCTGCACGCTGAGTTCAAACTTGGGGCTTCGGGCGAAGCGTTGGGCATTTTCCAACGCGTATCCGACGGGTACGAGTTGATGGAAAGTCTCACCTTCGGTTCGCAGGACGAAGACGTGGCCTGGGGCAGGTACCCCGATGGCGGCCCCGAAACGGCGTTTTTATCCCCTACACCCGGTTCGAGCAATGTCTTAACCCACCTATCGAAAAAAAATACAGAACCGTTGCTTTTGTATCCAAATCCATTTGAAAACCGTTTTTGGATCCCCCTTGAGCAGTTGCCAAAACCCTGCCAGGTAACCGTTCTGAATATCCTCGGTCAACCCTTGTGGGCATCCGGCCCGGTTTGGGAAGATCAGGTGACCTATCAGCGCGGGCAATCGGCCGGGGGACTGTTGATTGTTGTGGTGGTTGATGGGGTGGGGAGGCTGTCTCTTATACACATCTCCGAGCCCACG